>Ga0066652_100000034_pt1 | contig 99531 bp, 81 predicted proteins | sample GraSoiAngelo_101_FD_71413 | JGI IMG/M metagenome (GOLD analysis project Ga0066652, IMG submission 71413) | Grasslands soil microbial communities from the Angelo Coastal Reserve, California, USA - 14_0903_02_30cm | ecosystem: Environmental > Terrestrial > Soil > Grasslands | place: USA... | reverse complement strand
GCCATCCGTTCACGCCATCTCGTGTTTACAAGCGGGCTGCGCAGATTGCGCGGCCCGCGAGTATAGCCAAAACGTTGCCACTCGCTCGCCCGTATCAGTTTCGGCGGATGCTACTATCCCGCCCGAAATTTTCTCATCGAAGGAGACCCATGACACACGCCAAAACGAAGTGGAGACTCGCGGCCATCCTGATGTTCGTCGCCGCGCTTCCGGTAGTTGCCGCGCCGAAGCGCCGGTCGGTGAGCAAACCGATCACTGCCCCGTTCACCGCCACCGTCAAGGGCAGCGTCGTCGACTCGACCACCGGGCTGCCCGTCGCCTTCGCGACGATTGCGATCTCCAATCTGAAAGTGACGACCACGAAGGAAGGGACGTTCGAGCTCAACAACGTCAACGGCATCGGAGTCAACGTTCCGGTGGTCGCCAGCCGCACCGGCTACAACAGCGACACGCAGACGATCGCCGGCAACGGCACGTTCACGCTCACCTTCCACCTGCGGTCGCGGCCGACGATCGCCGTGCGCCTCACCAACGGCACCACCGTGCAGCTCGACGACGACAGCGTGAAGTTCGGCTATCTCATTCTCTTCAGCGGATACATCACGACGACGAGTCAGCAGTTCTGCAAGGGCGACGGCACGCGCGTGACGGTTCCGATCACCGACATCAAGAAGATCACCGGCCCGTCGCAGATCGTCACGAACTCCAGCTGCTGCACGCGTCTCAACGCCGAGCTGCAGCGCGTGCGCGTCGAGCAGAAGAGCGGCCAGGCCGACGACATGACGTTCAAGGAGTCGTGCGACGGCTACACCGTCGACTTTCTCGGGCACGATCACACGACCGGCGACAACGTGTTCTACAAGTTTTCCGATATCGCGGAGATTACGTTCCCGTAGAGGCGGAGCCCGAGCCCGGGCGCGGGCTCGGGATAGTCAAGCGCGATAGAATCGCGCTCTCCTATGACCGCAGCGGCCGAAGTCGTTCGCATTTCCTCGTTCGAGCACATCGACCGCATCTACGAAGCACAGCGACAGAATCGCGCCGCCGTCAACGCCACGACGGCGGCGCAGCGCGTCGCCAGGCTGAAAAAATTCGAGCGCGCGATGTTCGCGCATCGCGACGACATCCGCGCCGCGATGTGGGACGACTATCGCAAGCCCGCCGCGGAAGTCGATCTCTCCGAGATCTATCCGGCCGTCAGCGAAGCGAAGCACGCCATCCGCCACCTTCGCTCGTGGATGCGGCCGAAGCGCGCGCGCATGCGCATGTCGCTCATCGGCTCGCGCTCGTCGATCGTGCACGAGCCGAAAGGCGTCGTGCTGATCATCTCCCCCTGGAACTTTCCCTTCAATCTCACTCTTGGCCCGCTCGTCTCGGCAGTCGCGGCGGGAAATTGCGTGATGGTGAAGCCGTCCGAGCTCACGCCCGCGTCGAGCGCATGCATGAAGCGCATCGTCGCGGAAGTGTTCGACGAGAACGAAGTCGCGATCATCGAAGGCGACGCGCCGGTCGCGGAAGCGCTGCTGAAGAAAAAGTTCGACCACATCTTCTTCACCGGCAGTCCCGCCGTCGGCCGGATCGTGATGAAGGCCGCGGCCGAGCATCTGACCTCGGTGACGCTGGAGCTCGGCGGCAAGTCGCCGGTGATCGTCGACGCGAGCGCGAACCTCGACGAGGCGGCGAAGAAAATTGCGTGGGGAAAGTTCTTCAACTGCGGACAGATTTGCATCGCGCCCGACTACATCCTCGTCGACGAAACAGTGCGCGTCCCATTTCTCGAGAAGTTGCAGACCTCGATCGCCTCCCTCGGCGACGCATCACGCGGCATCATCGTCAACGAGCGGCACGCCTCGCGGCTCGAGCGTTTGTTCCGCGATGCCGTGCAGCGCGGCGCGCAAGTCGTCACCGGCGGCACGTTCCGCGGACGCGAGATCGCGCCGGCCGTGCTGACGAACGTCGCGCCCGATTCCGCGGTGATGCAGGAAGAAATCTTCGGACCGCTTCTTCCGGTGCTTCCGTATCGCACGCTCGACGAAGCCTTCGACTTCATCGCGTCGAAAGAAAAACCGCTCGTCCTCTACATCTTCAGCCGCAGCCGCCGCATCGTGAAACAGATCCTCGCGCGCACCACCGCGGGCGGCACCGCCATCAACCACGCGCTGGTCCAGTTCTATCAACTCAACCTGCCGTTCGGCGGCGTCGGCAACAGCGGAATGGGAAAGGGACACGGCTACTTCGGGTTCCAGGCCTTCTCCAACGCGCGCGGCGTCTTCGATCAGCGCACGCGATTCAGCGCGATCGAGATGCTGTATCCGCCGTACGTCGGCAAGCTGAAAGAGAAGCTGATCGACTTCACGCTGAAGTGGCTGTAGACGGAGCCGCCGCCGGAGTGGTGCGCGCCTCCGGCGCGCCTTCGGGCGGGGGCGCGCCAGAGGCGCGCACCACTCCGATCGCCGCTCGACGCCGTCCCATCCACAACAGCGCCGCACCGATCGCGCACGACAGCGGGCAGACGAGCAGCGAGTAGCGCATGTCGCCGAGGCGGTCCGTCAGCTTGCCGATGAGCGGCGAGCCGATCGCGAACGCGAAGATGTTGACCGCCGAAAAGAAAATGCCGATGGCGAGTCCGCGCACGTTCGGGCCGGCGATGTCGTGCACGTCGGCGACCGACGGACCCACCCACAGAATCGCGGCGGCATAGAGCACGACATTGATCGCAAGCAGCGCGCGGAAATCGTTCGTGAACAAGAGCGCGATCCACAGCGGAACTGAGAGCGCCGCGGCGGATGCGGTGAAGAGCGTGCGGCGTCCGCGGCCGAGGCGATCGGAAAACCAGCCGGCAAAAATCATTACCGGGACTCCGATGGCGATCGACATGATGCCGGCGGCGTTGCCGATCGTTGAGAGGCTGAGACCGTGCACGCGCACGAAGAACGTTCCGACCCAGACGGTGATGTTGTTCGACGCGAGACCGATGAACGAGTAGCCGAGGATGAGATAGCGAAGCGGAACGGAGCGAAGAAGCGCGCGCCAGTCGCTCGCGCTGTTGGTCGCGATTTCCATGCGCCCGCGCGCAGGCTCGCGCATCAGGAAGACGACGACCGCGAGCACGAGTCCGGGAAAGCCCACGATGTAGAACGCCGAGCGCCAGCCGTAGCTCTGTCCGATCCATCCGCCGAGAAAAAACGCGAGCCCGCCGCCGAGCGCGATGCCCGACGCATACACCGACGTCACCGTCGCGCGCATCCGCGGAGGAAAGAAATCGCTCAGCAGCGAGAACGCCGCCGGCCCGAGCGTCGCCTCGCCGACGCCGACCATCACGCGGCAGAGAAAAATCGACCAGAAGCCGTGCGCGAGACCCGTCAGCCCGGAGAACAGGCTCCACAGCGCGAGACCGATCGCGATCAACTTCGTCCGCGAGCTCCGATCCGCAACGCGTCCGAACGGAATGCCGAGGGAGGTGTAGAAGATGACGAAGGACGTCGTGCCGAGGAGCGCGAGCTGCAGATCGCTGAACGCCATCTCCTTCTTGATGGGCGTGAAGAGGATGTAGATCAGCGTGCGGTCGAGAAAGTTGAGGACGTAGACCGCGGTGAGGACCGCGAGGGCATACCACGAATAACGAGAAACGACCGCCCGGTCGGCAACAAGTTCGTTTGATGGCATGAAGTTAGTGTAACAGCCCCTACACGATCCATACGCCGGAAACCGTGGAGCGGCGGCCGTCCTCGGCCGGCATCGTGAGATGCTGTGAAAAATCATCCATCATCCTGAGCCGGCCCACCGCGCGATGCGCAGACCTCGATCGTAATGACCGCCCCTCACCCGGCGCTTCGCGCCACCCTCTCCCCGCATGCGGGGAGAGGGGCAACTTTAAGAGTGCATTGAATTTGTTGCCCTTCGCCCCGCTTGCGGGGAGAAGGTGGCCGAAGGCCGGATGAGGGGCGGTCATTAGAAGCCGCGAAGATGGCGAAGGATCTCTAAAATTGCAGACTCTTCGTAGTTTGAGATCCTTCGTCGCGCTTCGCCGACTCAGGATGACGGAGTTTTTTTCACAGCCCTCTGAGACGGATACCGTAGAGCAGCAGCATGAGTGTTGCCTCCGTCAGCGAAATACGTTGATGAAAAACTAAGCAAGTTTGCTTAATTTCTCACAACCGCATCTTACATATTAAGCAAACTTGCTAGACTTGTAGGCACTATTTCTGCTAATTTTAGCATGTATGCTTAATTACTAAGCGTTAACGCTGACAATCTTAGCGATTTTTGCTTAAATGCCAGCGTATTTGCTTAAATTCTCAATCTTCAATTCTAATTTCTCAGCGAACATGCTTAAATTGCAGGTCTGATATCTGAGAATCTTAGCGCTTGTGCTGAAACTGGAAGCGGCGATACTGGCTTGTCTAGCGAATTTGCTTAAATTCTAAGCATTTCTGCTGAGATTTTTAGTCTCTCATTCTAGTTTTTCAGAGAATATGCTGAAATCGTAGGCCCGATCTCTGACAATCCAAGCGCATATGCTGAATTGCTAAGCGATGACACTGACTTTTTCAGCATACTTGCTGAAAAGCCGTGAGATTGCTCAACATCTCCCTGCTCTCAGTCCAGTGCTTTCTGCTTTTTACCGCGTGATCACCATCTCTCTCCACACCTTCCCTCCCGCCGAGGCAAAGTCGACGATCGCGCGGAGCGTGAGCGGTTCGTTGGGGCGGCGGACGGTGGTCTCTGCGGTCGCGAAGATGGATACCGTTTTGACTTCGCCCGGTTGGATGGTCTCGCGGAAGTCGCGCGTGATGGGGTAGATCGCGTAGGTGGTCATGCCGGGGGACGAGAGTTGGACGCGGCGCAACAGGATCGGGGTGGTGGCGCGGTTGAGGACGTGGACGTCGATGGTTGCCGGCGCGGTGGCTCCCGATCCGAAGAAGAGCTCGTGTGCGAGCTCGAGGCCGATCGTCGGCTCGGCGACGTCCGCCGGCCGCGCGCTGCCGGTGGAGCACGCGACGAGAAGAATCAATCCTGCTACAGCCCAGCGATTCATGGCCATCCTCCGTTTACGTCGCGGCTTCAAGCGTGTTATGGAGCACTTCATGAAACAGCTCATCACCATTCTCGCGCTCGTTGCAAGTTCCGCGGGTGCTTTCGCACAAAACAATCCAAACAATTTGACGCGGCTTCTACGCCAACCGGACATTCACGGAGACACCGTCGCGTTCGTTTACGGCGGCGACATCTGGCTCGCCTCCGCCAAAGGCGGCGAGGCGCGCCGTCTCACCTCCGACGACGGCATGGAGTACTTCCCGAAATTCTCGCCGGACGGGAAATGGATCGCCTTCACCGGCGACTACAGCGGCAGCCGGCAGGTGTTCGTCATCAGCGTCGACGGCGGGATGCCGCGGCAGCTGACGTTCTACAACGACGTCGGTCCGATTCCGCCGCGCGGTGGCATCGACAACCGCGTCCTCGACTGGACGCCGGACGGCAAGTCGATCCTCTTCAATCCGCATCGGCTGCCGTGGAGCGATCGCATGCCGGCGCACTACGTCATCCCGTTCGAAGGGGGGATGGAAACGAAACTGCCGATCCCCGAGGGGAGCGCGGGATCGTATTCACCGGACGGGAAGCGGTTGGCGTTCACGCACATCGAGCGTGAGTTCCGGACGTGGAAACACTATCGCGGGGGACGCGCGCAGGACGTCTGGATCTACGACCTGGCGAACAACAGCGCCGAGAAAATCACCGACACTCCGTGGACCGACAATCAGCCGGTGTGGGTCGGCGACACGATCTACTTCGTCTCCGATCGTCCCGACGGCGCGCGCCTCAATCTCTGGGCATACGACCTGAAGACGAAGCAGTCGAAGAAGGTCACGAGCCACACCGACTTCGACGTCCTCTGGCCGAGCGGCGATCGCACGCAGGTCGTCTACGAAAACGGCGGCTACCTTTATCGATTCGACTCGACCACCGGAAAAGACGAGCGCATTCCGATCCACGTCTACAGCGATTTCAAAACGACGCTCCCGTACTTCACGAACGTGCAGCAGAACGTCGAGTCGTACTCGCTCTCGCCGGGCGGCGCGCGTGCGCTCTTCGTCGCGCGCGGCGATCTCTTCACCGTGCCGGCGAAAGAGGGGGAGATCCGCAACGAGACGCAGACGCCCGGCATCCGCGAGCGCGATGCGTCGTGGTCGCCGGACGGGAAACTGATCGCGTATCTGAGCGATCGCGACGGCGCCGACTATGAGATCTACGTGCGCAACGCGGACGGTACCGCCCGGGAGGGCGACATCAACGTTGGCGAGCGCCAGATCACGCACGACGCGCATGCGTGGCGCTTCACTCCGATCTGGTCGCCCGACTCGAAGATGCTCGCGTTCTCCGACAAGGACGAAACGCTGCGCGTCGTCGACATCGCCGGCGGCAAAGTCAGCGACGTCGACAAAGACCCGTACGGCGACATCACGCATTACCGCTGGTCGCCCGACTCGAAGTGGATCGCCTACACGAAACTGAACGAGGCGCGCTTCTCGGCGATCTACGTCTACTCGATCGGCGACGCGAAGCCGTACCGGCTCACCAGCGGCCGCACCAATGACGCCGAGCCGGTCTTCGATCCGAAAGGCCGCTACCTCTATTTCACCTCCACGCGCGACTTCAATCTCACCTTCAGCGCGTGGGAGTTCAACTACGTCTACACCGATCCGCAGCGCGTCTACGTCGCGACGCTCTCGGCCGACGGCCCCGCGCTTTTCCTTCCGCAGAGCGACGAAGAGAAGGCGACGACTCCTCCCGCGCCCGAGAAAAAAGAGGAGAGCGGGCGTCCCGCCCGCCCCCGGGAGGCGGGCGAGACGCCCGCTGTCCAGGTGAAAATAGATCCCGCCGGCTTCGAGAACCGCGTGCGCGCGGTCCCCGGACCGTCCGGCTCGTACGACTCGCTCGCCGCGCTGTCGAACGGCATCCTCTACATGACCGGCGACGGCCCTCAGCGCACGCTCAAGTTCTACAACATCGACGATCGCAAGGAAGAGACGATCGTCGAGAACATCCGCGGCTACGACATCTCCAACAATCTCGAGAAGCTCATCGTCCGCACCGCCAACGGCTACTCGATCATCGTGCCGAAGCCGGGACAGAAGCCGGCCGACTCCGCGCTCAAGCTCGAGCACCTGGAGATGAAGATCGATCCGCGCGTGGAGTGGGCGCAGGAGTTCACCGACGCGTGGCGCATCCTGCGCGACTGGTTCTACGACCCGAACATGCACGGCAGCGACTGGACGGGAATCCGCGCGAAGTACGGCGCGCTCGTGCCGTTCGTCGCCAACCGCAACGATCTCGACTACATCTTCGGCGAGGTCGCCGGCGAGTTGAACGCCGGTCACGTCTACGTCTCTCCCGCCGCCGGCTCCGGCATCGATCGCGTCGACAACGGTCTCCTCGGCGCCGAGATCGTTCCGGATTCCGGTTCCTTCCGCATCGCGCACATCTTCCCCGGCGAGAACTGGCAGGAAGCATCGCGCTCGCCGCTCACCGAGCCGGGCGTGAAGGTGCGTGAAGGCGACTACATCCTCGCCGTCGACGGCACGCCGACGAAAGGCGTCGACAACTTCTACCGATTGCTCGAGAACAAAGCGACGCGCGTCGTGACGCTGCTCGTCAACTCCAAGCCCGACACCGCGGGCGCGCACGAAGAGAAAGTGCGGCCGGTCAAGAAGGAGACGAACCTCCGCTATCTCGATTGGGTCGCGTCGCGGCGTGCGTACGTCGAGAAGGCGTCGGGCGGACGCATCGGCTACATCCATCTGCCGAACACCGGCGAGGAAGGCAACCGCGAGCTGTTCAAGAATTTCTATCCGCAGGTCGACAAGGACGCGCTGATCATCGACGACCGCTACAACGGCGGCGGCTTCATTCCCGACCGCATGATCGAGCTGCTCGATCGTCCCGTGCTCAATTACTGGGTGCGCCGCGGCACGAAGCCGACCGCGACTCCCGCGTACTCGCACGTCGGTCCGAAGGCGATGCTGATCAACGGCTACTCCGCCTCCGGCGGCGACGCGCTGCCGTACTACTTCCGCAAGCGCAAGCTCGGCACGCTCATCGGCGAGCGCACCTGGGGAGGACTCATCGGCATTTCCGGGAACCCCGATCTGATGGACGGCGGCAACATCTCCGCCCCGCAATTCCGCTTCCTCGACACCGAGGGGATGTGGGCGATCGAAGGCGTGGGCGTGTCGCCCGACATCGAGGTGTACGACCGCCCCGACCTCGTCGCCGCCGGCAAAGATCCGTCCCTCGAAGCCGCGATCAAGTTGCTGATGGACGAACTGGCGAAGAACCCGCCGAAGAAGATCACGGTGCCGGAAGTGAAGGTGCCGTCACCGCATTGACGTCAATCTTAAATGTTGGGTTGTGGTGACCGCTGCCCCCAGGGGTTGTGGTGACCGCTGCCCCCAAGGGTTGTGGTGACCGCTGCCCCCAGCGGTCACAGCGCCGCCTATGGCGGCGCCAGCGGCGCTTGCGCCGCCGCGACCGTTGGGGGCAGCGGTCGCCACATACCTTTAGGTCTCGTTAATCGCGTTTCATGTTAGGTATGCGCGCGTGCACTCCCGCCGCGCGCTGGCCTGGCTCTTTTCGCTCGCCGGAATCGCGGCCGTCACGATCGGCGGCCGCGCGATGCGGCTCAACGCGAACACCGTCGGCTTCGCCTTCCTCGTGGTCGTCCTTCTCGCGTCGGTGCGCGGCGGCCTGCTCGTCGGGACGGTCAGCTCGATCATCGCCACTCTCTGCTACAACTATTTCTTCTTCCCGCCCCTCGGCACGTTCGCGATTCACGATCCCGCGAACTGGTTTGCGCTCTCGGCGTTTCTCATTACCTCGGTGATCGTCAATCGTCTCGTCGCCGCCGCGCACCACGAGGCCGCGCGCGCGGAGAGCGAGGCGTTGAAGGCGTCGCTGCTGCGCGCGGTCTCGCACGACCTCACGACACCGCTGACGGCGATCACGATTCAAACCGAGGCGCTGAAGAGGAAGGCGACGCTGGACGGGGAGCTGCGCGATGCGGTGAACGGCATCGACGAAGAAACGCGCCGGCTGCGGCGGCGCATCGACAATCTGCTGGCGATGGCGCGCCTCCAGGCAGGGAACGCGAAGCCGCGGCGCGAGCCGACGCCGCCCGCCGATCTGTTTCACGCCGTGCGGGAACACCTGCCCGTTCCCCTCACCGTGCACGTCGACGATGATTGTCCCGATGCGAACGTCGATCCCGCGCTGGCGCTGGAGATCCTCGTGAACCTCATCGAGAACGCGCATCGCGTTTCGCCGCCGGACGCGCCCGTCTTATTGACCGCGGCGCGGCATGGGAAGGATGTGCGCATCGAGGTGCTCGACCGCGGTCCCGGCATTCCGCCCGCCCTCACCGCCGACGTCGCGCAGCGCGGCCTCGGCCTGCAAATCGCGCGCAGCCTCGCCGCCGCGAACGGCGGCACGTTCGACATCACGCCGCGCCCGGGCGGCGGCACGATCGCGCGCGTCGATCTGCCGGCGGCGCCGCTTCCGGAGGAGACGCGGTGAGCATCGCGCCGGTGATCCTCGTCGTCGACGACGATCCGTCGATCCGCGAGTCGCTGTCGTCGGAGCTGCGCGTCAGCAGCTACACGACCGTCTCGGCGGGCAACGGACAGGAGGGACTGCGCGCGTTCGCGGCGCACGCGCCGGACCTCGTCCTCACGGATCTGGCGATGCCGCGCTCCGACGGATTCGAATTGATCTCCGCGATCCGCGCGACGTCGCGCACGCCGATCATCGTCCTCTCCGTGCGCGGCAACGATCCCGACAAAATCCGCGCCCTCGACCTCGGCGCCGACGACTTCGTCACCAAGCCGTTTTCGGTCGCCGAATTGCTCGCGCGCATCCGCGCACAACTGCGTCGCACCGCATCCGCGACTGCCGCGACGCTGTCGTTCGACGAGCTCACGATCGATCTCGAACGCCGCAAAGTCACGCAGGGCGGACGCGACATTCATCTCACGCCGACCGAGTACGGATTGCTCGAACTGCTCGCCTCGAACGCCGGCAAGCCGATGTTCATCGAGCACATCATCGCGCGCGTGTGGCGCAACGCGCCCGGCACGACCGCCGACACCGTGCGCGTGCACATGTCGTCGCTGCGAAAAAAGATCGAGCCCGATCCCTCGAATCCGCGTTACATCGTGACGGAGCCGTGGGTGGGATACCGGTTTATTGCGGAGCCGGTGCCATAGTACAGGCTCATGGGCGCATAGGCGCATAGGCGCATAGGCGCATAGCGGCTTTCTATGAGCCTATGAGCCTATGAGCCTATGAGCCTATGAGCCCATGCGCCCATGCGCCTATGCGCCTTCGTCTCCTGTTTTATTCGCTCCCATGCCGGTCCAGCCATCCGAGGATCTCGCGGATGCTGCCGGTCGCCATCGCGATGCACGTGTCCGCGGCACCGTAATAGAGGTTCAGCGTGTCGCCGTCACGACCGACGGTGGTGCCGCAGGGAAAGGTCACGTAGGCGACGTCTCCATGCTTCTCGTAGGGCGCCTCCGGTCCGAAGATCCATTCGTCGCCCCGCAGAAGCAGGCGCTCGGGATGTTCGAGATCGAACAAGGCCACTCCGAGCCGGTAGAGACAGCCGGCCGCGGTGTGGCGCACGCCGTGATAGAGCATCAGCCACCCGCGCTCGGTCTCGATGAGCGGAGGCGAGAGGCCGATCTTGTTCGCATCCCACCAGGAGCCGCGCCGGGCCTGCAGCATCATCCGGTGGCCGCCCCAGCTCCGCAGATCAGGCGAATACGAGATCCAGACGTGCGCGCCGGTGTCGGCGATGGGGCGGTGCACGAGCGCGAACATGCCATCGACGCGCCGCGGCAAGAGCGCCGCATCCTTGTCATCCGGCTGCATCACCAGGCCGTATCGCTCGAATCGAACGAAGTCTTCGGTGAGCGCCAGCGAGACGCCGGGACCGCCCTTTCCGAACGCGGTATACGCGACCGCATATTTGCCGAGCTCCGGGACGAACGTGAGCCGTGCGTCCTCGATCCCCCACAGTTCCTCGGGATGATTCTCCGGATCGGCACGCAGCGTCGGCTCCGAATCGATGATCCAGCCGCCGACGCCGTCCGCGGACCGGGCGGCGCAAAGATGCGAGTGTCCGCGCCGGTCCTCGACTCTGCACAGAAGAAGCGTCGTTCCATCGGGAAGCAGGGTCGCACCGGCGTTGAACACGCTGTGTACCGGGTAAGGCCACTGGGCGGCGGAGAGAATCGGGTTGCTCTCGGCGCGCCGGAACAGGACCTCGTAGCCCGTCATTGTGCCGGGCTCATGGCCATCAGCATCTCGGACGGCTCGGCCGGTTGCACCTGCATGGCGTTCCAGCGCACCTCGTCCGCGCGCATGTCCGTGAGCGCGAGCAGGAACGAGAGCGTCGACTCGGCTCCCTCGTTCTCATTCACCCGATCGGCATGAAGCGCGTCGCGGCAGCCGCCGGTCCGCGGATCGTAGAGCGGCTGGTGCAATTGGTTCTGGCCGAGGTACCACATGAACGCCTGGCGCGCGTGCTCGCTCCAGCGATGGTCTCCGGTGGTCCGGAATGCCTGCATGCACGCCGAGACCGTGGCGCACGCGTCGACCGGCTGCTGGTCGAACGTCGCGGCCTCCATGCCGCGCTCGAAAAAGCCCCTCGTTCCGATCGGAGCGAAATAGCCGTCCGCCGTCCGCTGGATCGTCATCAGCCATTCCAGGGCACGGATGCCCACGGCCGTCATCGAGGCGTCGCCGATCCACGAGGCGCTGGCGATGAGCGCCTGAGGCAGCCGCGCATTGCAATACGTGACGCGGTCCTCGCACCACGGCCAATCCGGTTTGTCGGTGCGGCGGAACAGACCGAGCAGGCGCTCTGCGATCGATCGCCCCGAGGCCTGCAGATTGCGATCGCCTTCGAATGCGTGCAGGTATTGCTCGATCCCCAGCAGCGTATACGCCCAGGCGCGCGGACTGCTGAAGTCCGAGACGGCCGGAAGTGCGTCATGGAACAACGCGCTGGCGAGACTCTGCCGGCCGGGATCGGCGGAGGATCCGACCACCGTGCCGAGCGCCCACAACGCGCGGCCGTGGCTGTCCTCGGATCCCTGCTCTTCGTTCCAGTGCCGTGAAAAGGACATGAAGTTCCTGAACTGTCCCAGCGCGGGATTGAAGGCGTGATTGACGAATGCGAGATAGCGCGATGCCAGCTTGCGCACCGCCGCCGGATTTTCCGTTCCCTCAGCCTCGAGAAGCGTCATCAAAAGCAACGCCCGCGCGTTGTCGTCGAGACAGTAGCCTTCGTCGTAGCGCGGGACATTGAAGGTCGCGTGCTGCAGGATGCCGGTGTCGTCGGTCATGACGGCGACGTGATCGAGATTCACGTGCGGCAGTTCCACGGGACGATTCGCGAGCGTGCTGGCGCGGAACGCGGTCCGCACCCGTTGCGCGCTTTCCGTGCGCGCGCGCTCGAACGTATCGAGATACGAGCGGGCCACGGCCGGCCAGAGCATCGCGCGCCCGTGGGCGGCGGCGCGGCGGCGCATCTGCATGCGTTTTTCAGGATCGTCGAGGAGTCCAACGATCGCGGATGCAATCGCCGACGGATCTCTCCACGGCACGAGAATGCCGCGCTCGTCCGCGAGCAACTCCCGCGCGTAGGCGTACGGCGTCGAGACGACGGCCTTGCCGGCGCCGAGCGCGTAGGCGAGGGTGCCCGACGTGATTTGCTCGGGATTCAGATACGGCGTGATGTAGATGTCCGCCGCGGCCAGAAACTCGGAGAGCTCCGCCTGGCTGACGAAGCGGTTGTGAAAGATGACGTTGCCGTCCACGCCGAGCCGCTTCGCGCGATCCTCGAGCATCAGCCGGTACGTCTCGCCGTGATGTTCGATGATGTGCGGATGCGTTGCGCCGAGGATGATGTAGACCGCGTCGGGATAATGCGAAAGGATCGTCGGCAGCGCGTCGATCACATGCTCGATGCCTTTGTCGGGGGAGAGCAGCCCGAACGTGAGAATGAGCGGCCGTCCTTCCACGCCGAGGCGGTTCTTGCTGCCGGCGAACGGCACGTTCGGGATCCCGTGCGGGATCACGTCGATCTTCTCCTCGTCGACGCCATGCACGTCGCGGAGAAGCTCCGCCCCGACGGAGGTCATGACCACCAGACGAGCGGAGAGCGCGATGATCTCGTCCATCACTCGCCGCTGGTGCAGATTCGGTGTGGCGAGGATCGTATGCAGCGTCGTGACGATCGGCATGCGCAGCTGCCGCAGGAGCGGGAGCAGATGCCCGCCGGCTTTTCCGCCGAAGATTCCATATTCGTGCTGCAACGACAGCACGTCCACCGCATTCACGTTCAGGAAATCGGCGGCACGCGTGTACGCACCGATGTCGGCGTCAGGCAGCTCGAAGCGGACGCGCCCGGGATAGGCGTGTCGTTGCAGGCCGTCGTTCATCGCCAGCACGAAGCAGTCGATCTCCGGCTCGACCGAGGCGATCGCGTCGCTCAGGTCGGTCGTGAACGTGGCGATGCCGCACTGGCGCGGCAGGTGATTGCCCAGGACCGCGAGCCGGCGGATGCCGCTTTCATCGGAAAGGATCAACAGCGGTCCTTGACGATCGACGTCGCCTGACGCTCGAGAGCGGCGCAGCACGTGGTCCATCGCGAGTCGAACCAGCCGTTTTCCCGCCCGTGGATCGTGACCTCGACGACGGGCTGGCCGTGCTCCGTGCAGCGCAGTTGGGCCGCCCGTGCCAGGCGGTCGCGCAGCCGCTCCCGCAACTGGTCCCGCAGCTCCGCGGAGCGGTCGTTGATGGCGATTCGCATGACGTCCGCATGTACGCTCATGCCGTCACCGCCACCGGCGCGTCCGGCCGGCGCCGCGGCGGCAGCATCATGTGCCAGCGCGGAACGAGGTCGTTGGGAAGGATGAACTCGAAGAGCTGGCCGAAACAGCGAATCCGCAGCACCTTGCCGCCCTCGACGGCAGCTCCCGTGGAGAGGCAGTTGTCATATTCGACTTCGTGGATCCATTGCAGGTCGAGCGACGCCTGCATATCGGCGTTCTCGTAGAAGAGGTCCGTGTTGGTGAGCGCCATCGCAACCTTCAGATGGCGGCTGCCCTCGACGAGCTCCGCGCCGCTGACCATGCGCGAAGACGCGCGCCGTTTGTCCGTGAGCGCCTCGATGCGAGAGGCACCGGCGCGGCGATAGAGATTCCAGCAGATGACTGCAACCACGCCCACCGCAATTACCGATAGCCATAGCACCATGAGGTCCTCCCCGGAGTTACGGGAGAAGGACCGCAGCGCGCGGCCCTTTTCCCGGCATTGGACGTCTTCAGCTCAGGAGCGCGGCGCGTCTTTGCGCGGCTTGGCCTCGTTGACCTTGAGGGCCTGGCCGTTGATGTCGCGCCCGTCGAGACCGGTCATCGCGGCGTTCGCCTCATCGGCGCTGGTGAACTCGATGAAGCCGAAGCCCTTCGACTCGCCGTTGGTCCGTTCGGTGGCGACGTTCGCCGAAACCAGTTTTCCATACGGAATGGCGAGATCGTGCAGCTGCGCATCGGTGACCTGTTTCGAGAGATTTCCCACGTAGAGTTTCATTGAAGCTCCTGGCCGGCGCCTGCCGGCAGTTCTCACGCGTACCGACGCAAAGAGACACGTCGATCCGGAGAAGTAAGCTAAGAGGGGTGAGTCCAGAAAATCTGACTTAGTTCAGACGGACTGAAGAGGCGAGGAAGGTTCCCCGACGCCTCTTCACCATACACGCATCGACTCGGAATGTATATGTTATTCGATGGCTGCGTCCGCCCGACCGCGCGAACTCTCAGAAGTGGAAGCGCAGCTCCACCGCCATCCGCTTCTGTCCCGCCGCGGCGATGCCCTCGATGCCCGCGCGCAAACGCGGATGCGCTTCCCAGAGCAGCGCGGCGGTCACGGCGTTCTCTCTCACGTCGCGCACTTTGTATTCGTCGGCGCGCACGCTGACGCGGAACGTTTTCAAGCGGCGCGACACGAGGAGGTAGCCGGCGGCGATGTCCGACGAGAAGCGGCCGCGCGCGGTGACGATCGCGGTCGTTCCCCATCCGCTTTCGCCGGCGACCGTCCAGTCGCGCCACGTGTAATCGGCGCCGACGATGTTGAAGCGCGTGGCCCAGCCGATCAGCTCTCCGTGCCGCAGTGCATCGGAGCGGTTGTCGATGCGCGTCAGCTGGATGGTGCCGTGGTCGTTGTTCCACTTTGCACGCGCGGACCAGCCGGGGCGGTCGTCGTTTTCCGCGGAGACGGACGTGTAGGCGTTGGGGCGGGCCCGGACGTGCTCGCCGAGGAGCGCCCAACGGTCCTGCAGCGCCCAGCCGCGGCCGATCAGGAGCTCGCCGAACGTGTCGTTGCCGCCGAAGAGCGTCGCGCCGCCGCTGAACGTGCCCGCCTTTGCGGTGCGATGACGGTACGAAACGTCGACGCCGATCGGACGGAGCTCCTCACCGAGCCAACTGTTGAGCGCCGACGGCGTGAGCGTGTACGGCGTCTCCCAAAGGCTGTCGACGTTCTCGCGGGACGTCGGTAGAAAGAATGCGCCGGCGAGGATGCGCACGCGGTCCTCACGCACGTTCAGATTTTTTTCCGCGTAAGCCTCGACGATGCCCGCGCGTCCGCGACGCGATTCGTCGCCTTGATTGCGCGCGAGGAGATGGACGTGCGTGCCGAAGCCGGCGAACGGACGCCAGTCGAGCCCCAGCTGAAATTGCGCCGACAACTCATCGCCGTCGAGCGGAACGCGGGCCGGCGTTTGCGGACGCAACAGCGCGAAGCCGTTCCATTGCACCGGCGTCATCGCGTCCGCCGCAGCAGCCGCGACGAAAAGCGACATGCAACAAAGCAGTCGCAGGAGGACTGCACGCCAGCGCTGAAGCATGTCTGATGATACGTGACTGTTGTTTAATAGTTGGCATGTCCCGATCGATCTTCGCCCTTGCGCTCCTCCTGATTTCCCTTCCGCTGGCCGCCGCGACGCTCGAAGTCAACATCACGAACGCCGACGGCAGCGCCGTTCCCAACGCGGTCGTCTACGCGATTCCGTCTCACCCGATTCCGACGACGCGCACCGTAGCGGCCATCGACCAGATCAACCGCACGTTCGTGCCGCACGTCCTGCCGGTGCGCGTCGGCACCTGGGTCGAGTTCCCGAACAGCGACAACGTGCTGCATCAGGTCTATTCGCTCTCGCCCGCGAAGCGCTTCCAACTCCCCCTCTACATCGGCAAGCCGGCGCGTCCGATCCAGTTCGACAAGCCGGGCGTCGTGGCCATCGGCTGCAACGTGCACGAGCAGATGAGCGGCTTCATCGTCGTGTTGCCGACGCCGTACTTTGGCACCGCCGCCAACGGCCGCCTGACGATGAACACCCTCGGCGCCGACGATTACATCGTCCACGTCTGGTACGAAGGAATGCGCAAGGAGCCGGAGCCGCGCCACATCACGCTGGCCGCGGACGGCACGGTGTCGCTGGCGTTCGTGGCGTTGAAGTAGCCTTTCTAAAGAAACCATTAAGATCCGTGTTTTCAATTACATACCGCGCTACACTCGAAGCGGATGTCCGCTGATCATCGCGCTGAGCCGTCCGGCCGGCGCCTTCTCGCTCTCTCGATTTTGGCCATGGGCATCGTGTACGGGGACATCGGCACGAGCCCGTTGTACTCCGTCCGCGAGTGTTTCTTCGGTACGCACTCCGTGCCGGTGACGCACGCGAACATTCTGGGAGTGCTGTCGCTCATCTTCTGGTCGCTGATCGTCGTCGTGACCGTGAAGTACCACGTGTACGTGCTGCGCTTCGACAACCGCGGCGAAGGGGGAATCCTCGCGCTGATGGGGCTCGTGGCGATGGACAAGGCGCGCTCGCAGAAAGTCCGCCGCGTGTTGATGGTCCTCGGGCTCTTCGGCGCCGCGCTGTTGTACGGCGACGGCATGATCACGCCCGCGATCTCGGTGCTGAGCGCCGTCGAGGGACTCGAAGTCGCGACGCCGTTTTTCAAGCCGTACGTGCTGCCGATCACGATCGTGATCCTGGTCGGGCTCTTTCTTTTTCAGCGACGCGGCACCGCCGGCGTCGGCATGGTGTTCGGCCCGGTCATCTTCGTCTGGTTCACGGTCCTCGCGCTGATGGGCATTCGTGGAATTCTGTGGGAGCCGTCGGTGCTGGCCGCGCTCAATCCGATGCATGCCGTCCGCTTCTTCATCAACAACGGCCTGCACGGATTCCTCGTGTTAGGCGCGGTCTTCCTCGTGGCGACGGGCGGCGAGGCGCTGTACGCGGACCTCGGGCATTTCGGTGAGAAGGCGATTCAGATCGACTGGTTCAGCGTCGTCGGTCCGTCGCTGATGCTGCATTACCTCGGGCAAGGCGCGCTGCTGATCCGCAATCCGCAGGCCGCGCAGAATCCGTTCTATCTCCTCGCGCCGGGCTGGGCGCTCTATCCGCTCGTCATCCTCGCGACCGCGGCGACGGTCATCGCGTCGCAGGCGATCATCTCCGGCGTCTTCTCGCTCACGCGCCAGGCGATCCAGCTCGGATATCTGCCGCGGATGCAGATCGTGCACACGTCGAGCGCGGAGATCGGGCAGATCTACATGCCGGCGGTGAACTGGGCGCTTGCGGGCGCGACCATCGCGGTCGTGCTCGGATTTCGTTCGTCGACCAACATCGCCGGCGCGTACGGCGTCGCCGTGAGCACGACGATGATCATCACGACGATCCTCGCGTACGTCGTCGCGCGCGATCGCCTCGGATGGAGCGTCGCGACCGCCAGCGCCGTCACGTTCCTCTTTCTCATCGCCGACGTCGCGTTCCTCGGCGCGAACTCCGCGAAGATCGCGGCCGGCGGCTGGTTCCCGCTCCTCGTCGCGGCGCTCGTGTTCCTGATCATGACGACGTGGCGTAAAGGACGACAGGTGCTCGCGGCGAAACTGCGCGAGGGCGCGCTCACGCCGGAGCTGTTCATCCAGTCGTTGAGCGCGCGTCCGCCGCAGCGCGTGCCCGGAACCGCCGTGTTCATGCATCGCAACCGCGAGGTGGTCCCGTCCGCGCTGCTGCACAGCATGAAGCACTACAAAGTGCTGCACCAGACGATCATCCTCCTGACGATCGAGAACGAAGAAGTCTCGCACCTCAGCAACGCCGAGCGCCTGGAAGTCGAGAGCCTCGGCTGCAACATCTATCGCATCACCGGCCGCTACGGATACATGGAAGACATCGACGTCCCGGCGCTCCTCGACCTCGCCGCGCGCGACGGCGGCCCGGCCGTCCCGCCGATGGACACCACCTACTTCCTCGGCCGCGAGACCCTGATCATCACCAAGAGACCGAGCGGCATGGCCTCCTGGCGAGAAAAAATCTTCGCGTCCATGATGCGCAACGCGGAAACCGCCGCGCGTTTCTTCCGGCTCCCGCCGAATCGGGTGGTGGAGCTGGGCGCGCAGATCGAGATGTGACGGAGCGGCGCATGCGCCGCTCCGTCATCCTGAGCCGCGAAGACGGCGAAGGATCTCTAAATTGCAGGCTCTTCGTATTTTGAGATCCTTCGTCGCGCTTCGCCGACTCAAGTCGTCTTCGCGGCTCAGGATGACGGAAGGTACTTTGTGCGGTAGAGTACTTGCTCGTGAAACGGGCGAAGTTCATTCTCCCGGCGCTGACCGAGGCGACGAGTCCGTATTGGCGGCCGATCAAGTACTCGCTGTTTCCGCCGCTGGGGCTCGCGACGCTCGCGGCGTATCTCGATCCGGAGGTCGAGGTCTCGCTGCAGGATGAGCATGTCGAGCGGCTCGAGCTCGACGATGAGCCGGATCTGGTCGTCATTCAGGTGTACATCACGAATGCGTATCGCGCGTATGAGCTGGCGGATCACTATCGTGCGCGCGGGGCGTATGTCGCGCTGGGCGGGTTGCATGTGACGTCGCTGCCGGACGAGGCGGCACCGCATGCGGACACGATTTTTCTCGGGCCGGGGGAGCACACGTTTCCGCAGTTTCTGCGCGACTTCGCGAACGGTTCGCCGCAGAAGCGCTATGCGTCTTCCGTCCGCACGCTCGAGGAGCTGCTGCCCATTCGCCGCGATCTGATTCAGCGTCATCGCTATCTCGTGCCCAACTCCATCGTCGTGTCGCGCGGATGTCCGCATCACTGCACGTTCTGCTACAAGGACGGTTTCTTCGAAGGCGGGCGCTCGTTTTACACGCAGCGCGTCGACGCTGCGCTGTCGGAGATCGCGCGCCTTCCCGGACGTCACCTCTACTTCCTCGACGATCACCTCTTCGGCAATCCGCGCTTCGCGCGCGAGCTGTTTCGCGGCATGCGCGGAATGGGCCGCATCTTTCAGGGCGCGGCGACGGTCGACTCGATTCTGCGCGACGACGTCGTCGAAGAAGCGGCGAGGGCGGGGCTGCGCAGTTTGTTCGTCGGCTTCGAGACGCTCTCGGCGACCGCGCTGCAGGGCGCGGGCAAGCGCCAGAACCTCGGCCGCAGTTATCGCGAAGTCGCCCGCCGTCTCGACAGTCTCGGCATCATGATCAACGGCAGTTTCGTCTTCGGTCTCGACGACGACGATCGCGACGTCTTCCAGCGCACCGTCGATTGGGGAGTGTCGTCCGGACTCACGACCGCGACCTTTCACATCCTCACGCCGTATCCCGGCACCGCGCTCTTCGCGGAAATGGAAGCGCAGAACCGCGTCGCGACGCGCGACTGGGATCTATACGACACGCGCCACGTCGTCTACCACCCGACGAGCCTCACGCCGGAGGAACTGAAGCGCGGATACGACTGGGCGTACGAGGCGTTCTATCGATGGAGCGCGATTTTCAAAGCGTCATCGGCGCACGAGTCACTCAAGCATTGCGTCAAACATTTCTGCTACAGCACGGGCTGGAAAAAATTCGAGAGCGCGTGGGACTTCGTGATCCGCGTGAAGCAGCTCGCGCAGATGCGGCCGATGCTCGAAGCGATCTTGTCGCCGGTGAAGGCTGTAGGACCGATAGGACCGATAGGACCAATAGGACAGATAGGACGATAGGACCTACGTCCTATGCGTCTTATCTGTCCTATCTGTCCTATTCGTCCTACTCCGAAACCGCGCGACGCAGCGCGGCTCGCGCCAGCAAACGCGTCGAATCCAGGGTAGGCAGCGGCGAGTTCGCGTCGCTGATGATCAGCGGGATCTCCGTGCAGCTGAGCGCGACGGCGTCGCAGCCCTGCTCCTGCAGCCGCTCGATCACGCCCTGAAAATACGCGATCGACTCCGGCTTGTAGATGTCGTACACCAGCTCGTCGAAGATGATGCGATTGCACTCCGCGCGCTCTTCCGCCGAGGGGCGCACGTAGTTCTCGGGATAGACGTCGCTCTCGACGAGATAGCGCGTTCCGGTCAAGCCGATGCGCTGGAATCCGCGGCGATCCGCTTCTTCGCCGAGGACGCGTGCGATGTGCAGCCACGGCCGCGGCGAGCGCGGCTCGACGTACGGCAGCGCCTTGTGGATCGTGTTGTCGGGACAGATCAGGAAATCCGCGCCGATCTCGGCGAGCTTGTTCGCGGACGACAGCATCAATTCGCCGACGCCTTGCCAGTCGTCGCGATAGATGCACTCCATGTACGCACCGAGGGGATGCGTGTGCATCGAGACCTCGGGATGATTGTGCGGACCGAGGACCGCGGCGCCTTCGACGCAAACCGTTTTGTAGCAGAGCGACGCTCCCATCGCGGAGCAGCCGACGATTCCAATATGACGCGCGACAGGACTCACTTGTCGTTCCACCTCGCTGGGCCTAAGATAACAGCTTCAGCAGAGGAGAGAATTCATGAAGAGGTCCACGTGGGTACTCGTGTGTTTTTGTGTTTTGTTCATTGCGGGCACCGCGTTCGCGAAGACGCCTGACGGAAAGCCGCCGTCGGTCGAGACGGTCTGCGACAACGAGAAAGGCGTGTTGTTCGGTCTCTGCAACGCGTATTGCGAAGCGCAGGACTGCACCGATCCGAACCAGCACTCGTCCAACACGGCCTGCCAGCAGCTGATCAAGAACTGGGAGAAGCACGCCGAAGGGCGTCCGTTCCCCTGTGAGACGAAATGCCCGTGCGCCGACCTGCTCGAGCTGTTCGCGAAGATCGAGAGCGGTCAGGTCCGGGTGCAGTCGTGCACGATCTTTCCGACGCAGATCCGCGTCGAGGTCGTCGGCGGTGAGGAGGCGATCATCAGCGACGGTCCTCCCGGCGCGTGCAGCGTCGTCGATGGATCGCCCGCATTCGTCGAGCTGACGCCGCAGGAGCTGCTCGTCTGCCGGGTGACGTTGCGCAAGGCTGCCGAGGCGCAGGGCGTCACCTGCGTGTTCACCGAATAGTCGCGCGTGTTCGAGTCAGCGGCGCTTCGGCGCCGCTGACTCCGGCGTGTAGGGCTTCGGCACGTACGGCTCGGGGAGAGAACGAGCCGCCGTGTTCGCGAGGTAATCGTCGAAGCCCGGCATGCTGTCGCCGAAGCGGAACTTGTAGTAGGTCTTCAGCGCGTCCGTCCACGCCGTCTTCGCCTCCGCGTATCGCGCGTTGTCGCCGGCGAGACTGATCGCGCGCGCGTACGCATCGATGATGCGATCGATCACCTGATCGACCTGATCGATCGACCATTTGCCTTCGGCAGACACGGGCTTGCCGCCGAATTTCTCGTTGTAGTCGCGCTGCATCGGGTCGAGCTGCGATTGCTGGTACGCGGCGGCGAGACGAAGGAACATCGACGGATCGCGTCCGGGAGGACCGGCGATCGACGCGACCTTGACGTACAGCGGCACGGCGGCGGCCGGATTTTTTGCGACGAGCGAGAGATTCGCGGCATACAGCGTGACGAAGCTCAGCGCCTCCTCGCGATTCTTGAACGGAGACCACGACGCTGAGTCCTTGCCGGCCTCGATCAGCGCGATCGCTTTCTTCGCATCGCCCAACGCTTCCGCCGCGAACGTTTCGTTCTTCGCCGTCGCCTCGGACTGTCCCGCGTACACGAGCGCGAGCAGCGCCGGCAGATTGTCGGGATCCGTCGCGAGAATCTTTCGTCCGATCTCGAATGCCTTCGCGCGATCGGGCTTCGCGCCGAACGCGTTCTGCGCGAGGTTGTAGCGTTCCATCGCGTTTTCGTACAAGCCGATGAATCGCTTCGCGGCTTCGGTGTACTGATCGGAGCACGAAGTCCAGTTCTCGACGAATGCTTTCGCGAGCTCGTACGCGCGCTGCTGGCCGGCGGCGTCGGCCGCCTTTTTCGCGTTGTAGAAGTCGTTGTAGGCGAGGTTCCGCGGCTCGTTCAGGCAGTTGACGGGCGCGGCCTCCTGCGCGGCGGCGGAGAGTGCGAGGACAAGCGTGGCAAGGGCTGCGAATCTCATGCACCGAATTCTGCCATCAGTTCCAGGTCTCGCCGCACTCCGTACAGCGATTGCGATCAGAGATTAACAACAGCACCGCGGCGGCGAGGACGCCGAAGAAGGCGGCCTCGCTGATGTTGAGCGCGATACCGGCGCCGAGGGCGAGGACGGCGATGATGGCGAAGAGCGAGAGGCGCGGATTGCGCGCGACGTCGAGAGAGCCGCAGGCGGGACAGGAATTCGGATCGATGCGAATCTCGTCCGGCTCTTCGATCTCGTCGAGCGACTCGCACTGCGACTCCAGCACTTCGCCGGCGCGGATCGCGTCGATGTTGCGTACGCGCAGCTTCACGCCGCGCACCGCGTTGGTGATGTTCGTGGCCATGTTCTCGTCGTCGAGCACCGAGTCGATGCCGGCCGCGTCGAGCGCGTTCTGCGCGACGAGCGCGTCGGAGAGAAACCAGTAGCTGGCCACCGTCACGAGGAAATCGGACACCGAAGAGAACTACAGCCGCCGCGCGATCAGGATTCCCGCGATTGGTTGCGCGGTTGCGCAGTCACGCGGTTGCAGGGCGGGCGGACGGGCCGCGCAACCGCGTAACCGAGCCACCGCGTAACCGATTGTCACTACAGCCGCCGCGCGATCAGGATTCCCGCGAGGAGGCACGCGCCCGCCGCGACGAGCGGCGCGCGGTTCACGTTCGCGAGGAGTTGCAGGCTCGCCGGCTTCGCGCGATCGTCGAAGCGCCCGTGCGCGCCGTGGTCGCCCGGCAGCGGCTCCCACAAATTGTGCGGGCGTCCCGCCGTCTCCGGCTCGTCCGTCTGCTGGGCGTCGTAGCCGTGCTTCGCGAGATAGCGATCGGCATACGCCGGCGCGAGATTGTTTCCGATCACGCTCTTGGTCGTCGGCCATCCGACGTTCAGCTCACGCCGCTCGTGATACGCAGCCCACACGATGGCATCGGCGGCGACTTCCGGCTGAAAGATCGGCGGCACCGGCTGCGCGCGATTCGGCAGCTTGCTGAGCACCCAATCGAACTGCGGCGTGTTGATCGCCGGAAGATTCACCATCGTCAGCCGCACGTTGCTGCGGTCGTGAATCAGCTCGGCGTAAAGCGAGTCGTTGAATCCCTGGATCGCATGCTTCGCCGCGCAGTACGCGGCCTGCAGCGGAATGCCGCGATAGGCGAGCGCGGAGCCGACCTGCACGATCGTGCCGCGGTCGCGCGGCAGCATGCGCCGCAGCGCGGCCATCGTGCCGTGCACGACGCCGTGATAGGTGACGTCGGTGACGCGATGCACTTCCTCCGGCGTCAGCTCGCGGATCGGCGCGAACACGGACGCCATCGCATTGTTGACCCAGATGTCGATCGGACCGAACGCCTCTTCCGTCGCGCGCGCCGCCGCTTCGACTTCATCGTGATTCGCGACGTCCGCACGCGCGATGATCGCCTGTCCGCCGAGCTCCTCCACTTCGCGCTTCGCCGCCTCGAGCCCGTCGATGCCGCGCGCGACGAGCCCGATGCGCGCGCCGCGCCGCGCAAACTCGCGCGTGACCGCGCGTCCCACTCCGGCAGTCGCTCCGGTGATCACGACGACGTCGCCTTTCATTTCGCGTGCTCCTTTGCAGTCCTGAGCAGTTCATTCCGCGCGTAGACGCGGGATCTCCGGTTCCACCGCAATGCAGCGGCCCAATGACGCTGCACGTGCCTCGCCAGTCGGTTCGTGTTGTGGTGACCGCTGCCCTCAGCGGTCACAGCGCCGCCGATGGCGGCGCCGGCGGCGCGGTGCGCCGCTGCGACCGCTGAGGGCAGCGGTCGCCACATATGGCGTTTCGAGATCCGGTCGATTCAGTCTCGTCGCGCGAGCACGCCGTCCATCGTGAGGAACATGCTCGCGAGCCGTTCCTTCACCTGCGGATCGGCACTCGCGAGCTGGCTCATGATCTCGTCGCGCTGCGCGGCGTACGACGAGAACGCGATGCGCGTACGCGGCTGACTCGCGAACGCGTCGGACGTCACGACCGCGCCGCATCCGTCGAAGAACTCGCGCGCCGCGGCCGATGCGCTCGCGTAGTTGTTGCGCTGCGCCTCACCGGCGGCGACGCCGAGGCGGCGATGCAGATTCGCGAGCCGCAGCTCGAGCTCGTTGCTGTGCAGCGTCGTTTCCAGCGCGCGCGCGTGCCACGTCGCCGGCACATATCCGCCGAGGAAGGCCGCGATGAGCAGCAGGAGCACGAGCAGGACTCGCTTTCCGGACCCGCGGCGCGCGGGCGGCGGATTCGGCAGCGGCGGAGAAGGCGTCACATCGTCGGATTGCATCGCTCCATGGTACGCAACCTGCTCGCCAGATTCCGCATGACGCAAACACTTCCGGTCCGCCTCGTCGCACAGCAGGAATGGCTGGAGAACCTCGGCGAAGCTGTGCAGCCCGCCGTCCGCCAGCTTCTGCAAAACCTCGGCGACGGTGTCGTCGATCTGCTGCAAGGAAAATGGCTCGGGCATCCGGTCCATCCGGCGCTGACGGACGTTCCGGTCGGCGCATGGACCGCCGCGCTGGCGATGGACGCGGTGGAGTTGATGAGCGACAGCGACGGCGTCAGCGATGCCGCCGATCTCGCTGTCGGCGTCGGCGTCGCCGGCGCGTTGGCCGCGGCCGTCACCGGGATCGCGGATTGGTCGGAGGTCGACGACGAGCCGGCGCGCAAGATCGGCGTCGCACACGCGCTGCTCAACGTCACCGCCGTCGGCCTCTATACGACGTCCCTCATCATGCGCCGCACCGGCTCGCGGCGCGCCGGCATCGGCGTCTCGCTTCTCGGCTACGCCGTTGCCAGCGTGTCCGCGTATCTCGGCGGGCATCTCGTGTTCGGCGAGGGTGTGGGAGTGGAGTCGCGCGAGTAAGCTTGCTTCCGTGGCGCGAGCCTTCATCGTGAGCATGGCGATCGCGGCGTCGTTCGCCGCCGACGCGGAGGTGCGCCGCGGAGGGATTGCGTTCCATTACGCGACGCCGCTGACGGCGCGCGAGCTGGCGTTTTATTCGCGCTTCGAGGTGCTGGTCACGCACGATCCGCTGCCGCGCGCGCAAGTCGATGAGCTGCATCGGCGCGGGACCAGGCTCGCGCTGTATGAATGGGCGGTCGCGTTTTATTCGTCGCTCGCGACGCCGTGGCAGCGCTCGATCTCGCCGTTGAATCGCACTCCGCTGCGCGGTCACCTCGGCGCGACCGACGCGGACGCGTATTACTACGATCCGCTGGCGATGCGCGGCCGCGCGGACGCGATCGCGCACAAGCTCGCGTCGATCGGCTACGACGGAGTGTTTCTCGACGCGACGACGTCGGAGAGCGTGCATCCGGACGCGATGAAAGAGTTCGCGCGGCGTCATCCGTCGCGTGATTACGACGAGGCGTTCGCGGACTTTCTGCGCGCGCTGCGGCGCGACGTGAAGCTCGTGGTCACGAATCAGGGCTATCGCAAGGCGAAGAACGTGCTGCCGTTCGTCGACTGGGACATCAGCGAGAGTCTGATCACGTATCCGCGCGACGGGAAGTTCGTGTTGCGTCCGTGGGACGATCCCGCCGATCGATGGAACAGCATCGCGTTCCTGATGCGGAAGCTGATCGCGCCGGCGATGAAAAAATATCCGCGCGTGCGGTTCGAGCATTTGAATTACGTCGACGCGGCCGACAGTTCGCTGGTGAAGGAGATCGTCGCGATCGCGCGGCGCTATCACGCGCAGGCGTTCGTGACGCTGCCCTCGCTCGGCGCGGCGATCGAGACGGAGGCGTATTTTGATCGACGTCCGTGAAGGGACGCGCGCCGACCGCGATGCGATTCTCGCGCTGCGCGGCCGCTGCTTCGCGGGCGAGGATCCGGAAAAGCAGGACCCGCGATTCTGGGAGTGGGAGTTCGGACAGGGCGGACGATTCTTCGTCGCCGTCGACGGCGATCGCGTCGTCGCGCACCTCGGATTTGTGCCGCAGCTGAAGATGCTCGCCGTCGATGCGATGACGGATCCCGATTCCCGGCGACAGCATCTCTTCAGCCGCGTCGTCGAATGCGCGCGCGACACGCTGCGCAACGACGTCGACTTCAGCTGCGCGTTCCAGATTCGCGAGGCCGTGCTGCCGGCGATGGTGCGCGGCGGGTGGCGGCCGGCCGCGCGTGCGTTCGTGCTGGTGAGGCCGTTGGTGGTTGCGCCGTCGCGCGGTCTCGCGGTTACGCAGCGGCTGGGCGGGACCGAGCAACCGAGCGACCGAGCGACCGAGCAACCCATCCCGTCCCATCTCCATTGGCGCTTCCTCGAAAACCCCCTATGGAAATACGACATCCACGCGAACGACGACGCGTACGTCGTCACGCGCCGCACCATGCTTCGCGGGCACGACTCCGTCGCCATCGCGGACCTCGGCTGGCCGAAAGGCAAAGAGCGCGCGGGGCGCGCCTTGTTGCGCGAGGTGTTCGCGAAGGGGAGGGCGGAGGGGGCGCAGGTGGCGGCGGTGCTGATCACGCTCGCGCATCCGGCGCTGCCGGTGCTCGTGCGCGCGGGCTTTCTTCCGTCGCCGCATCGATTTCGATTTCTCGTCAATTACTTCGGCACGGACTTCGGTACGCCGCGCAAACAGAAGCGGTGGCCGCTGACGTGGGCGGACACGGATCACCTCTGATGCCGCACGCGCTCTTCGTGCTCGCGCACCAGGACGACGAGATCGCAATGGCGGCTCGCATGAAGTACCTGCTTCGGGAAGGCTGGGCGTTGTCCGTCGTATATCTCACTGACGGCATCCGTCCCGAAGTGCGCGATGACGAGGCGCGCGCGGCGCTCGCCTGCATCGGCGTCGATCTCGCGCGTGTCTACTTCTTCGGCTTTCCTGATGGTTCGCTGGTGGACCATCTCGATCGAGCGTTCGAGATGCTCGAGCGGATGGCAGATGGCGGATGGCGGATGGCTCTTCGCGATCGGCCATCTGCCATCCGCCATCCGCCATCCATTCTCGACGCTGTCTACTGCCTGGCGTGGGAAGGCGGACATCAGGATCACGATGCGTCGCATCTCGTCGCGATGGCGTTCGCGACGCGCCGCAACCTTCCGTGCATCGAGCTGCCGCTGTATCACGGCCATCGGACTCCCGGTCAGCTCTTCCGTTCGTTCGCGCCCCTCGGCGACGGTTGGACCGCGCGCAAAATCACCGCGCGCGAAGGACTCGACGTCGCGCTGCTCTGCCGTTTTCATCCGTCGCAGCGGCGCACGTGGATCGCGTTGCTGCCGGAGGCGCTGCTGCGGTTGATCGTCGGACGCAAAGAGTGGACGCGGCCTGCGAGTATCGAGCGATTGCGCGCGAAGCCGCACGCGGGGCGCTTGTATTACGAGCGGCGGTTCGGCGTCACGTGGACGGAGTTCGAGGCGAAAGCTCGCTCGTTTGTGGCCGCGCGTCTTCCCTGACGATTGGACCCGTGTTGATCGGCTCGCGCGGGATCGCCTGCAGATCGAGATTCACCGCGGAGATCAGCAATTGCGTGCCGAGGGTGATGAGCAGTGCGGACAGCACGACCGTGCCGACCGGCGCGGCGAGTCCGCGGCTCGTGTACCACCACCAGTGATAGCCGCCGTACACCAATCCCGCGAGCAGCAGCGGCAGGCCGGTGGCGAGATGGAACGACTCGAGATTGAAGTCGTAGACGAAATTCTTCATCGTTAACCGGCGAACGAGCGACCAGAAAAGACGCGGCGGAAATTGGTGGAGCACCTGCGCGATCGAGAGGCTCGACGTTTCGCCCGCGTAGCGCGCCGGCATCGGAATCTCTTTCACGACCGCGCCGAGAAGATAGAGGTGGCTGAGCATCGAGGTCTCGAAGAAATAGCCGCGATCGATTTTGTCGAGCGGGATCTGCGAGAGCACGTCGCAGCGGATCGCGAGGAAGCCGTTCGCGGGATCGAACGCGTTCCAATATCCGGTCGCGGCTTTGGTGAGGAAGCTGAGGATCACGTTGCCGAGGCGGCGGACGAGCGGCATCGCACGGATGGCCTGAAAGTCGCGGAAGCGATTGCCTTTCGTGTAGTCGGCCGTGCCGTCGATGAGCGGCTGCACGAGCTCCGGCACGAGCCAGAGCGGCATCTGTCCGTCGCCGTCGATCTTCACGACGACGTCCGCGCCGGCGTCGATCGCATGTTTGAAGCCGCTGATCATCGCGCCGCCGACGCCGCGATTTTTCTCGTGGCGGACGACGACGACCCGCGGATCGATCTGCGAGTAGTGCTCCGCGACCGCCGCCGTGTCATCCGACGACGCGTCGTCGACCACGATGATGGTCGTGAAGAGCGCCGGCATCGCCCGCAACACCTCGGGCAGTTCGCGCGCGACGTTGTACGCCGGCACGACCGCCGCGATGTGCGCGGCGGCGCGCGTGCGCAGCAGAAGGCGCGTCACCGTCACAGCGAGCCCACCTGCGCGCCGCGATCGATCATGTAGACGCGGACGTGCTCGTCGTCGCGAAAGACGTGCATGTCGCGATGCTGCAGTTGATAGAGGAAGCACCACGTCTGCAGCCGCTGCTCGAGATCGGTGCGCGAGAACTTCGCCGCCCAGCTGTTGATCTGGAATCGATGAGGCGTTTTCTCGACGGCGACGAAGATGTATCGCGTCGGAATGTTGAGTCGCGCATCCGCCGGATCATACTGTTCGAGAAATTCGGCGGCGGCGATGTGGAAGCCCCTGCCGAGGACCATCGGGAACTCCTGGCCGTACGTGACGAGCGTCCAGGTGAACGGCTCCAGCTTGCGCTGGATGTCAATCACGGCCTGCGCCGTGCCGCTGAAGCCGGAGTAGTTGATCAGCTTCTCGTTCGCGCCGGCGACCGGCACGCGCCACAGCCACAACACCAGCACGACCGCGACCACCGGCTTCCACGCGCGCGTCCGCGCGAGCTCCGCGAGCATGATGCCGAGGAGGATTGCCAGCGACATCGCGAGCCACGATGCGTTGCGCCGCACCTCCACGATCTCCGGAAGTCCGAAGCGCGACGCGAAGTGCGTGAGCGTGAACACGAGCACCGCGAGTGGAATCCAGAGTGCGGTGTAGGGCAGGCTTTCCAGCCTGCGCTCCGGGGGCAGGTTAGAAAACCTGCCCCACACCGAGGCGGCGTATGCGATCGCGATCACCACACAGGCGATCAGAAACGGCGTGACCGACACCCACGTCACGATGTGCGCGATGTCGCCGCCGCGAAGGAACGGGAAGTAGTACGCAACCGTCGATCCCGTTCCGCTTGCGCTGGCGACGTCGCGCGTCGAGCCGACGTGGGGGTAGACGAGATAGGCGAGCATCCACGTCGATCCGGTGAGCACGCCGAGCGCGCCGGCGGCGATCGCGCGTTTGACATCAATCCACGGAATCGCGATCGCGGAAAGCAGCACCAACGGAATGAGCACGCCCGGATGGACGGCGGCGATCGCGGCGGTGCAGAAGAAGTAGCCGGTGAGATGCCAGGCGCTGCGCGCGATGGCGGATGGCGGATGGCGGATGGCAGAAGAATCGTTTTTCGCCATCTGCCATCTGCCCTCTGCCCTCCGCGCTCCAAGCAGGAACATCACCGCCGGAAAAAGAAACACCAGCGCGAGCTCCTGCGGCAGCGTGGCGGTCTGTCGCTGAAAGACGGTGCCGAGGATGTCGACTTCGGCGCCTTCGGGGAGCAATCGATACGGCATCGCCAGCACGGATCGCGCTTCCGTCGCGTTGTCGGTGGCGATGCTGCCGCCGAGGAGAAAGTACTGGCGAGCGCCGCCGATCATCGTCGCGAAGATCAGACCGGCGAGGAGGCCGGCGATGGTGCTGCGCGAGAGGCGGCGTGCGGTATCGGCGACGGCGATCGTCATCAAGACGCCGACGATCGCGCCGAAGAAATTCATCAGCAGGATCATGTCGGCGTTGGTCAGCTCGTGAATCGCCATCAGCAGGAAGTGCATGCCGCGCGGATACGGGCCCCATGATGGATCGACCTGTTTGCCCTCTTGCAGGAGGCGCATCAGGTAGAGGTGCACGTAAGTGTCGGAGAAGCCGAGGTTCGCGGTGACGAAGGGGCGGTAGAGGCGGAACGCGGCGGCGATGGCGATGAGCGCGGCCCAGGCGGCGACGAGCCACGACGTGTGCAGCGCGCGACGGCGTCGGATCATGCGCCGGATGCGGCGCGCGACGTGGACGCGGCCTTCGAGCGTTTTCAGCGAGATGAGGATCGCGGCGCGATAGAGATCGTGCAGTAGCGCGATCGGCCTCCGCTGCGACACCCGCGCGCGCACGAGCAGCACCGCGGCCGCGAGCAGCAAGAGGAGCGTTGCGGTCGAGTAGGCGTTGATCAGCGTGAACGCCTGTCCCGCGAGCGTGAGCAGCGTGACGCCGGCGGCGAAGCACCACCAGAACCATTGCATCGCATCGAGCTCGCGCGGCCGCGCGCGCATCAACGCGGGCACGGCGACGAACAGCAGTGCCATCGCCGCGACGATGCGCACTACGGTGTCGATGCCGAGCAGGAGGTACATGGTCAGATGGCGGATGGCAGATGGCGGATGGCAGATGGCGGATGGCGGATGGCAGATGGCTGATGGCGGATGGCGGATGGCAGATGGCAGATGGCGGTTGGCCGCGACGGGTTCGCCGTCCGCCATCTGCCATCCGCCATCTGCCATCTAATAGGCCGCGTAGTAGTAGTAATCCAACTCATCGATCACCTTGCGCATCGCGCGCGACGAGAGCAGCGCCAGCGTGATCGCGCCGGCGAGCAATCCGAGGACGGCCGCGGAGTAGTGAATCGCGCGGCTCGCGAGAAAACCGACGATGACGTTCACCGCGAGCGCGATCGCGACGGCGCGCACGACCATCTCGATGCGAGAGAGCGTCAGCAGCATGAGCACATTTTGCAGCGCGAACATGAACACGACGTATGCGACCGCGGCGCAGGCGAAGACGCGCGTCGTCGTCGCGGTGAGGAGCGGCGCGTAAATCGGAAGCGACGGCATTCTGCGCAGCAGCAGCGCGACCGCGATCGCAACCGAGAGCGCGATCACGGATGCGCCGGAGAGCGCGAAGAAGCGGCGGCGATGTTCGCGGCGCGACGCATCGACGAAGTGCGACACGTCGACGCTCTGCACGCGCTTCTCGCGCGGCACGAGCGTCTCCGAAAAGCGCTGCGTCGCGTGCTCGACGATACCGGAGAGGAGCATGACGACGATCAGGGCGAGATCCATCCCCAATTCATAGCGGACGTTCAGCCAGAAGCCGTACGGCGGAAAGTCTTCGCGTCCCGTTGCCGACGTCCAGGCGATGAAGCGATCGGCGAAGAGGAAGCAGTTGTACAGGAGTCCGTACAGGAAATAGCGCGAGGTGCTGTAGACGAGCACCGTGAGCCGCGGCGGATTGACGACGCTCTTTTGCTTCGCGAGCGCGTTGAGGTGATAGAGCGCGAGCGCGAAGCTGAGGGCGTCGGCGACGATGAGACCGATCGCATTCGCCATGATCGGCGACGCGTAAAACGACTTCGCGGCGATGAGCACGCATCCGAGTGCGATGGCCGTCGTGACGAGAAAGAGCCACGTCTTGCGCACGAGGTAGATGAGCGCCCAGTTCAGCCAGAGAATCGCCAGCGCGGCGTAGTAGCCGCAGGCGATGAAGACCATCGTCCACGGCAGCACGCCAAATAAAGCGTTGAACGCGAGGGCGGGAACGATCAGCGCGAGCACGATCTGCAGCGCGCGCGACCACGCCCGCAGCGCGATCCATCGCGCGAGCGACTCCTCGCCCTGATACATCGAGAACAATCCGCGGCGGACGATCGTCTGCGTGAAGCCGCCGCTGATGACGTAGCTGGCGATGAACCCGAGCGCGATCGCGCTGCCGGTACGCTGATCCATCGCGATCGCGCCCCACACGCCGTAGCCCCACACCAGCATCGTCACGGCCTGCAGCGCCATCGGCAGCGAGAACGTGAGCCCGGTCAGGTAGTTCTTGAAGAAACGCACGAGCGGCGTGCCGCGCTCCGGATCCTCCCCTTCGACGAACCAGCGGAAGCGCCCTTCCTCGAACCCGTCGTAGATCCGCCGCGCGAGCTCGAAGAGATCGCGCGCGCCGAAGTCAGTGCGTGCGTCTACGTCGCGCAGTCCCATCACTTCCAGCTGCGCCGCGATTTCCCACTCATCCTTCGGAATGCCGAGCAGATCGATGACCTGCTGCCCGAGCTCGTGCGCACGATCGCCGTCGAGCGGCTGCGCCGTCATTGCACCACCGCCCGCACGGTTGCGCAGTCGCGCAGTCGCGCAGTTGCGCAGCGCTGCGCAACCGCGTGACCGCGTGACCGCGCAACGGTCCGAGGCGCATAGGCGCCTGGGCTCAGAGGCTCATAGGGGAGCGGTACACCAATCGTCATCCTGAGAGGCTGTGAAAAAATCCCGTCATCCTGAGCGAAGCGAAGGATCTCAAAATGCGATGAGCGTAGTTTGAGATCCTTCGTCGCGCTTCGCCGACTCAGGATGACGGAGATTTTTTCACAGCCTCTGAGTCGGCGAAGCGCGACGAAGGATCTCGAAATGCGAAAACGCCTGCAATTTCGAGATCCTTCGCCGTCTGCGCGGCTCAGGATGACGGAGGCCCAACTATGAGCCTGTGCGCCCATGAGCCTCTGAGCCTGGCGATTCACGCCGCCAGCCCTCGGTACATATCCAGATACTTCCCGATCGAATGATCGAGCCGGAACTCTTCGATGACGCGCGCCCTGGCACGAGTGCCGAGGCGGAGGCGGAGGGAGGGATTGTCGAGGAGGCGCGCGACTTCGGTTGCGAAGGCTTCGTCGTCGCGCGGCTTCACGAGCACGCCGCAGCCTTCGAGCGCTTCACCGACACCGCCGACGTCGCTGGCGACCACGGCTTTCTCGCAGGCCATTGCTTCGATGACGGAGTAGGGAAACGCCTCGGAGATGCTGGTGAGGAGCACGACGTCAGCGTCGCGATAAGCCTCGACGACGTCATCGACGGCGGTGCCGAGGCTGACCGTGTCGTCGACGCCGAGGTGCTTGCGCAGCGCGAGACAGCGTTGGTAGTACGCGTCGTCGGCGACGGCGCCGAAGACGGAGAACTTCGCGCGCGGATGCGTCTTCTTGATGCGCGCAGCGACGCGGATCAGCGTCTCGATGTCCTTCAGCGGATCGATGCGCGCGGTGGCGACGACGTGCGGATCGCCGTGCAGCTTCGGCACGGGACGAAAGAGATCGGGATCGACGCCGTTGTAGACGACGCGGATCTTCTGCTGCGGCGTTCCGTGCGCGACTTCCCAGCGCGTGTTGTAGTGACACACCGGCGCGATGACGTCGGCGAAGTGATAGTTCGCGCGCGTCACTGCTGTGATGAGGTTGAGCAGGAACTGCTTGCAGAAAAAAAGGCGGCGGAAGCGCGAGAGAAAGAGGTACTGCTCGCGAAGGTAGACGCCGTGCTCGGTGAGCAGCATCGGCGTTCCGTGACGCACTTTCGCGGTGATGCAGGGGATGCCGCAGAACGCGGCGGCGGTCGCATGCGTGACGGAGACGCGCGGCACGCGGACATTCAGAATGATGAGAAAGTGATAGAGCCAGCGCAGGCATTCGGTGAGATCGAAGAGCGTCGGATCTTTGTGCAGATAGGACCTGAACTCTTCCCAAACCGGCCGCGACTTGAACGTCTCGTTGTAGTCGTAGACGCGGAAGTAGTCTTCGAGCGCAACGAGCACGCGTCCGAACGTTTCGGAGTCGGACGGATCGGCGCAGATGACGTGCAGCAGTTTGCGGAAAAGCGGGATGAACTCGCGCTCGATGTCGGCGTTGCTCGTGCGCCGCTTGCGATCGTAGAGCTGCGCGAACGGAATGTCGGCGATGAACTCGGCCGGCTCTTCGATGCCCCACAGCGGCACGCCCAACATCTTCCGGACGTTCGGCGGCGGATCGAACTTCTGTTCGATGTGCGGGTTCATCATCAGCGGCAGCAATGTCCATCGAATGTCGGGCGTGTTGCGCAAGAGGGCGTCGCACCACGTGCTCACGCCGCCCGCGCTGTGCGGATACGTTCCCTCGGTGGTCATGAGCACGGAGAGCGTCATCGGTCCCGGCGAAGCTGCTGCTCGAGCTTCCACCCCTCCACCCGCGCCTCCACGAGCGCGCTCTCGCGCCGCGCGACCTCGCTCATCGCGTCGAGCGCATCCCCCTCCGCCCGCACGCCCGCGCGCACGAGGCGCGTCACCGACTGCTCGCGCTGCCTCGCGACGTCGACGGCCTGCGCGAGCAGCGCCAGGCGCTTCTCGTTCGCGGATGTCGCGACGCGCAGCAACTCGATGCGATTGCGCTGCGCGGTCTCTTCGATTTCGCGCTCGCGCGACCGCTCTTCCGCCTGCAGGATGCGCCGCTGCGCGGACGCGTCGAACATCGGCAGCGAAAGCATGAAGCGGATGCCGTAGAGGCCGAACGTGCCGTCGCTAACGTTGGCGACGCCGCCGAAGGCGGACATGAGGAGTTGCGGTTTGCGCAGACCGCGCGTCTCGACTTGCACTGTGGAGCGGCGCCCGCTTCGGGCGCCGGAATCTCGCGAGGAATCGGCGGCCGAAGCGGCCGCCGCTCCACTGTCTAAGACGACGTGCAGCGGTTCCTCGGAACGATCGCCCATCAACTGCTTGAGCCGCGTTTCCGCGTCGAGTCTTTGCAGCTGCAGGTCGACGAGCATCGACTCCGCGGCCAGCGCCTGGTCCTGCCACTGGGCGGCGACGTTGTTCGTGATCAGACCGGCGGCGAGCATGGTGTCGGCGTGCTCGCGCAGGGTGCGCGCGCGCGCTGCGCTGTCGCGCAGCGAGTCGAGGCGCGCGTCGGCGAGGTAGAGGCGCGCGAAGGCGTCGAGTGTGTCGCGGAAGACGTCGTCTTCTTCGCGCGCGGCACGATCGCGAAGGAGTGCGGCTTCGTCGCGCAGCTCCTGTTGCGAGTTGCCGAGGAGCGGATAGTCGAGGGTTATGAGCGCGGTCAGCGCGTCGACGCGCGTGACGCGGCTGGTGATGAGATTGAGATCGTTCGCGCTGCTCGCGCCGGTCTCCGCGCGAATGGACGGGAGCGTGCGCGCCGATTCGAGCGCGCTCGCGCGTGTGTCGTAGAACTCGGTGGCGCCGCGCGTGTGCAGCGCGCGCTCGAGCGCGTCGGGAAACGTGAGCGTGGCGGCGAGAAGAAGAACGGCGTGCATCACTTCACCGTGATCACGGCCTGCTGTCCCGGTTGCAATACGCGATCGGGATTCGGGAGATCGATGACGAGTGTCGTCGTGCCGCCGCTGCCCGGCACGATCGCGCGGACCGGCGCGCTGAAGCGGCGCGGCGGAACGGTAAAGATCTTGACCTGTAGCGGCATGCCGGTGCGGATGTAGCGGGTCAGCTCCGGTGCGACTGCCGCGCGCACCTGCGCTTTCGTGTTGTCCGTGATCTCGACGATCGTGTCGCGCGGAAACACGCTCTCGCCGGCGCGCGCGTTCACGCGCGTCACCGTTCCGGAGATCGGCGCGACGATCGTGAGCAGCGACTTCCGGTCTTCCGTGAGCGCCTGATCGCTGCGCGCTTTCTCCAATTCCAGTTTCAGGAGACTGGTGTCGGCTTGCACGGCCGGCGGCGGCGTGGCGCGCTCGCGCTCCGCGAGCCAGTCGCGCAGCGCGGCCGAGTATTCATTCTCCGCGTCCTCGAGATCCTGCTTCGAGACATCGTGCGTCTTGTACAACTCGCGATAGCGATCGCGCTTCGCTTCGCGATTCGCGAGGATCGCGGCTGCCGCGCGCTCGCGTTGCGGATTGACGGTCGCGTTGCTGCGACGCGGATGCGACGCCTCGCGAAGCCGCTGCTCCGCGACTGCGACCTGCGCGCGCGCGAATGCGATATCGCGATCGATCGTCGCGTTGGAAAGCGTCGCGATCACCGCGCCGGCTTCGACGAGCGATCCCTCGCGAACGGCGATATTGGCGACGCGTCCGTCGATCGACGTGATCGCCGCCGCGGTGTCGGCGGTTCCGACTTCACCGCGCAGCTCCAACTCCGGCACGCCCGCAGCGACCGCGTCCTGCTGATTGTTGCAGCGCGCGGCGAGCAGGAGCGCAGCGACGCCGAGGGAGAGCCAGATGCGCATTGGGCGAGTTTCTTGCAGGGCTCGCCTGCAAGAAGCGTGTCAGTCGCGCCATGAAGATTGTACCGGTCGTGACCTCCCTCGTGGCGGCCGCGGCTCTCCTCGCAAGCGGTGGGGCGTCGTGGATCCTGTTGCGCGACGCGCGCGCGAACGCCGCGCACGAAGTCTCGCTCGTCCTCGCGTCGCCGCCGCGTACGCTGCAGGCGCTCGAGGCGTTTCCCGCAATCGAATCGGCGAAGCGCTACCGCGCGAACGGCATGCTGATCGAACAGTACCGGCGCGCGCCGCACAGCGTCGCGTTCGCATCGCTCGCCGCGCGCGTCGCCCGTCCCGACGTCGTCTGCACGACTGCAAACGGCACGACGCTTTGCATCGAGCCTTCGCCCGCCGCGATCGCGCCGCAGGTGCAGCAGGCGGTTCTGCTCATCGCGATCGCGACGTTCATCGGCTTGATCGCCGGCTGGCTCGCCGGCACCGCGCTGGCCCGCTCCGCCGGCGCTCCGGCGCGCCGCATCGCCGACGTTGTGGAGAAAGCCGCGCGCGACCACACCTATTCGCTTCGCGTCGAAGAGCGCGATCTCGACGCCCTCGGACGATCGGTCAATGAGCTACTCACGCAGATGCAGGAGCGCGAGGTCGAGCTGCGCCGCCGCACGAACGAGCTGGAGACGGCGAACAAGGAGCTCGAGTCATTCGCCTATTCGGTGTCGCACGACCTGCGCGCGCCGCTCGGCAGCATCGACGGCTTCTCGTACGCGATCGAGCTCGATTACTCCGACCGCCTCGACGACACGGCGCGCGACTACCTCGCCTGGATCCGCAAGGGCTGCGTGCAGATGCGCGACCTCATCGAAGGCCTGTTGCAGATGTCGCGGCTGTCGCAAACGGAAGTGCAGCGCGAGCCGGTCGATCTGACGGAGATCGCGCGCAACGTCGCCGGCACGCTGCAGCAGACCGATCCGAACCGCGACGTGCAGTTCGAGATCCACGACAACGTGCGCACGGTCGGCGATCAGCGGCTGCTGCACGCGGTGGTCGAGAACCTGATGTCGAACGCGTGGAAGTTCACGCGCAAACAGAGGCCGGCGCGCATCGAGTTCGGCAGCTCCGGCGGCGCGTTTTACGTGCGCGACAACGGCGCGGGATTCGATCCCGCGCACGCATCGAAAATGTTCCGCCCCTTCCAGCGTCTCCATTCGTCGCGCGAGTTCGAAGGAACGGGAATCGGCCTTGCGACGGTTCAGAAAATCGTCGAGCGTCACGGCGGCCGGGCCTGGGCGGAAGGAGAGGTCGGCCAGGGCGCGACGATCTATTTCACGACGGTATGAAGAAGCCGCTGCACGTTCTGCTCGTCGAGGATTCCGATCTCGATGCCGCGCACCTGATGATGGAGCTGCGCCGCGGCGGATTCGAGCCGGAGTCGCATCGCGTGGAATTGCCGGAGCAGTTCGAGGCCGCGCTGCGCAACGACACCTGGGACGTCATCATCTGCGACTATCACCTGCCGCGCTTCAGCGCGCCGCAGGCGCTCGATCACTATCGTGTCGCGGGGCTCGACATTCCGTTCATCGTCGTCTCCGGCGCGATCGGCGAGGAGACGGCGGTCGATTTGATGCGCGCGGGCGCACATGACTATCTGCTGAAGCATCGCCTCACCCGACTCGCGGCGGCCGTCGATCGCGAACTGCATCAGGCGGAGTCGCGGCGCGCGAAGCGTCGCGCGGAGAGTCTGTTTCAGGCCGTGCTGCGCGCGTCGCCGCTGCCTGGCCTCCTCGTCGATCGCGCGACCGCGCGCGTGATCGACGGCAGCGACAGTTTTCGCCGGCAGTTCCTCGACGGCAATCCGGGCGCCGCGCAACGCGCGCTGTTCGAGCTGATCGAGTTCTCCCAGACGGAGCGCATCGAGCAACTGCTCGCGCGCGGATCGGGGACGGCTTGGTACGCGGTGTACTACGTCGACGGCGCGGCGCGCATCGCGAACGTGCGCTGTTACTCGGTCGCGCACGAAGGCGGCGCGTATGCGTACGTCGTGCTCGAGGACGTGACGGAGCAGCATTACCTGAAGGCCGCGTTCGACGCGGTGCCGGATCCGCTGCTGATCATCAGCTCCGAACAAACGCTGCTCTACGTCAACCGCGCGGCGGAGGAGCTCTTCGGCGATCTCTATTTCGGAATGGCGATCGGTTCGGCGCTTCGCTTCCCGAATCTCGAAGGCGACTGGTGGCGAACGTTAGGCCGCTTCGACGAGCGGCGCATCGAGATCGCCGGGCAGCCGTACGACGCGAGCGCGAATCCCTTCCGCTTCGCGGGCGAAGCCGAGACGTCGACGATTCTCACGCTGCATAACGTCTCCGACGAGGAAGAGCTGCGCCACCTCGCGATGCACGACGCGCTGACGGGCGTGTACAACATGCGCCACTTTCAGGACGCGGTCGAGCCGCAGCTCGTGGACGGCGGCACGCTGGCGCTGCTCGACGTCGATCACTTCAAGACCATCAACGACGAACGCGGTCACGCCGCCGGCGACGTCGCGCTCATCACGTTCGCCAACCTCGTCCGCTCCGAGCTGCGCGCCGGCGAGCTCTTCGCCCGCCTCGGCGGCGACGAGTTCGCGGTCTTCTTCCCGCCGGCAGCTGCGAGCGCTGCGCTCGACGTCGTCCGCGCGATCTACGCGCGCATCGCCCGCACGCCGTTCCGCTACGACGGCGCCGATTATCCGTTCACGGTGTCGTCCGGAATCGCGAGCGCACACGCCGGCGACTCGCTGGAATCGTTGCGGCGTCGAGCAGATCAAGCGCTTTACGAAGCAAAGCGGCAGGGACGCGCGCGATGGATCGTGGCGGAAGCGCCCCTCATCCGCCCTTCGGCCACCTTCTCCCCGCAAGCGGGGAAAAGGGCAACGAACGACGAACAGGCGTAAGTGCTGTTGGTTTGTGGTGACCGCTGCCCTCAGCGGTCACAGCGCGGCCATGGCGGCGACGGCGGCGTTTGGCGCCGCCGCGACCGCTGAGGGCAGCGGTCGCCACATAGTGAGGGGCGGCTCACGCCGCGAGATACTCGCGCACCGCGTCCAGCGTGAGTGGCTTGGAGTAGAGGAAGCCCTGCATCAGCGTGACGCCGAGGCTCTGCAAGCACTGCGCGTCTTCCGGCTTCTCCACTCCCTCGGCGATCAGGTGCGCGTGCGAGTCGGCAGCGAGCTGGCGGATCGCGCCGATCACCGAGCGGCGCCGCGGATCGATTGCGCAGCCGTCAACGAAATAGCGATCGAGCTTCAGATAGTCGGGGCTGACGTCGAGCAGCATCTTGAAATTCGATTGGCCGAGGCCGACGTCGTCGACGGCGATCTGCGCGCCTAACTTGCGCAGCTGTTCGATCGCGGCGAGAAAACTGACGCCGTCCCACGGCGGCGCGTGCTCGACGATCTCGACGGTCAATCGCCGGACGTCGATCTGCGCCGCTTCGACGGTCTTGCGCAGGAAGTTGATGAAACCGTGGTCGCGTCCGAGCGTCGACGCATGAACGTTGATGCCGAGGCGCAGCGCACCCGGGAGCATGCGCGCACCGCGTAATGCTTCGGAGATGCAGGCGCGATCGACCAGCGATTCTTCGCGTTTGAGCCGGACGTATTCAAACAACACGTCCGCCTGCTCGAAGTTCGATCCCTTCGGTCCGCGCGAGAGGCACTCGAGTCCGAAGGTTTCCACCGTGCCGTTTTTTGAGCGCACCACCGGCTGATACACCGGCGTAATTCCGCCAGGTTGCAGAATCCGGTTGAGCGCGCTCTCGCCAGTCACCGGAACGGCTACCCTTGATCCAGCAGGTTCATTGCGACACTGGCAATCTCCATCATCGACTTCGGCTTGTGCAGAAACGCGTCGGCGCCGCGGTTGTACGACTCGCGCTCGATCTCCGGCGTGCCGAATGCGCTGAGCAGTACGACGCGCGTGTTCGCGCAGCGCTGGTGAATGTCGGCAACGATCTGCAATCCTTCGACGCCGCCGATGCCGGTCAATCGCAGGTCGCAGATCACGAGATCGTAGCGGCGATTCGCGAGCAGCGCCTGCGCCTCTTCGAGCTCGTGAGCGGCATCGACGCGATAGCCGAGGCCTTCGAAGTACTTCCGCATCGTGAGGACGATCAACTCTTCGTCATCCACGATGAGAATGCGGTCGGGACGATTCGACATCAAAGCTCTTTCCATCATAACGAGAAGACCGGGAAGCGGACCGTGATGACGGCTCCGCCGTCGGGCGAGTTCCCTGCAGTGATGATGCCACCGTGCTCATCCACGACGCGCTGGGCAATCGACAGCCCTAATCCGGTGCCGCCGCGGCGCTTGGTGAAGAAAGGCTCGAAGATGCGATGCAGGTCGGCGGGATTGAAGCCCGGACCGTGATCGCGGACCGCGAAGGTGACGAAGCCGCCGTCGCGGCGCGCGGCGACCTGCACGCGCTGCTGCATGCTCGAATGCTGAATCGCGTTGATGATGAGGTTCTCGAAGGCGTGGCCGAGGCGATGCGCATCCAGCAGCATCACGAGATCGGATTCGATCTCGGCATCGATGTGCACGCTCGACTGCGCGGCGATCTGCCGGCATTCGTCGACGACGACGCGCAACACGCTGTCCAGCGATCCTTCTTCGAGGCTCAGCGTCCAGCTCTTTCCGTACGCCAGCAGATTCTCCATCAGGCGATTCAGCCGCCCGAGCCAGTTGCGCAAAACCTCCGCGAGCTCGTTGATGTCGGGACGGTCGGGCAGCATCTGCTGCAGCGTGTCGATGGTGATGCCGATGCCGAAAATCGGATTGCGCACTTCGTGTGCGACGCCGCCGACGAGCTCTCCGAGGGCTGCGAGCTTTTCGCCGCGGCGGACGGATTCCGCGAGGCGCACGAGATCGGTCGTATCGCGCATCGCGATGATCACGCGGTCTTCGCCATCGAACGTCGAGTGATACCACGCGCCGTTCACGTCCCAGTAGCGATCGTGTTCCGCGATTTGCGCAGTGCACGGCGTGCGGCTGTCGCTGACCGATGTCACGGTGTCGGCGAGCGTCTTCCACGGCTCGTCGCCGCTGACGGCGATGTTGCGTCCGAGAACGTCCTTGAACTCGCCGCCGACGAGATCGCGCGCGGCGCGATTGACGCGCATGATCGTGCCGTCCATCCGCGTGATGAAGATCGGCAGCGCGATCGCGTCGAACGTCTGCGTCCACTCGTAGCTTTTCTTTTCGACGATCTGCTGCAGCTGGCGCCGGGCGATGAGACGGCCGAGTGTTTTTCCGGCACGGCCCAACGCCTGCTGCCGCCGGTCGCTGATCGGACGGACCGCGCGCGTCGCCATTTCCAGCACGCCGACGACGCGCTCTGAGTCATACAGCGGCACCGCGGCGGCCGCGTGCAACCCGGAAAGCGCAGCGACTTCGCGGCGAAGGAACCCCGTTTCGTCCATGAGATCGGGGACCCAGAACGGTCCTTCGCGCGACCACGCCTTGCCGGGGATGCCGCGTCCGCGCGCGAAGCGAAGCTCGTTCACGCGCTCGCGAAACGAGCCGGCGTCGATGTCGGGCCGCGTCCAGATCACCGAAGGCGCGAGGTGTTGTCCGTCGGGTTCGATCAGCCAGATCACCGCGCAGTCCCATCCATCCGACTCGCACACGAACTCGAGCACGTCGCCGAGCACCGCCTCCAGCGGCTTCGCCTCGGTGAGAATGCGCGTGACCGCCAGGTCGAACAGCTCTTCCGGGTCGGCGCGGCTCCGTTCCGTGACGTCGCGCGCCGCGAACACAGCCTGCACGACTTCATCGTCACATAATACCGGCATGCCGGAAATCGTGAAGTACCGTTTTGACCCGTCGAGGAACGGCCGCCGGTCCGCCGTGACGTGCCGTCCCGTGAAGACGCGCGCGCAGACGTCGCGCCACCACGCGTTCGCCTCCGGCTCGTGCACGAGCGCGTCGAGCGCGACCGGCGCCTCCGGCGCAACATTCGTGACCCGTTCGCAGATCGCGGCGAACGGAGCATTGAACGCCGTGACCACGAGATCGCGGGTCATGATCCACGTGGGATCGCTCGCGGATTCGAGGATGGCGCGGGATAGGGCATCCATCTAACGGCCCAGCACGATGTCGATTCCGGCGAAGATGAGCTCCGTGAGTGGTATGCAAATCACCGTCGCCAATTTGCTTCGATTGAACGCATCGCTCTGAACCACGACGACCGGCCGGCGAGCATGGTCCGCCGGCAACATCTCACTCTGCGAAATCACCACTCTATTTTCTCCAGAGTTCGTCTGGCTGCCTCTTTCACAAAAAAATCCAACTGGTCGTCCTGGTCGTCACCAAGTTGCTCGACTACGGCATTGATCGCCTGTGTAATCTCGTCCGGTGAAGGCCGTCCAACGTGCTTGCGCAGAGCAACGGGGCGCATTTCGCCCTTCGACTTCCGTGAACGCTTTCTCATGTGATCGATATAATCCCCCCGCCTTGCCCGCGCTGAAAGTTTTTTCCGGCCGCTCGCATCCTGCGCTGACCGAGGAAATCTGCGCGAACCTCGGCATCGAGCAGGGACACATCACGCTCTACAGCTTCTCCGACGGCGAGCATTACGTGCAGATCGACGAGAACGTGCGCGGCGCGGACGTGTTCATCGTGCAGCCGACCTGTCCGCCGTCGGTGAACGATTTTCTCGTCGAGCTGCTGATCATGCTCGATGCGTTCAAGCGCTCGTCGGCGCGGCGCATCACCGCGGTGATTCCGTATTACGGATACGCGCGGCAGGACCGCAAGAACAAGCCGCGCGTGCCGATCACGGCGAAGCTCGCCGCGGATCTGATCGGACACGCCGGCGCGGATCGCGTGCTCACGCTCGACCTGCACGCGGCGCAGATCCAGGGATTCTTCAACATCCCGGTCGATCACTTGTTCGCCGCGCCGGTCATCGTCGGACATCTGCTCAAGACGATCGAGACCAGCAACCTGACGATCGTCTCGCCCGACGCCGGCGGCGTCGAGCGCGCGCGCGCCTACGCAAAACGCCTCGGCGCATCGCTGGCCATCATCGACAAGCGGCGCATCGCCGCGAATCAAACCGAGGTGATGAACATCATCGGCGACGTGTCGGGACGCGACGTCTACATCGTCGACGACATCATCGATACCGCCGGCACGCTCATCCACTCCGTGCAGGCGCTGTTCGCCCAGGGCGCGAAGTCGATCTCCGCCGCCTGCACCCATCCCGTCCTCTCCGGCCCCGCCATCCAACGCATCAACAGCTCCGAGCTGATGCAGGTCATCGCCACCAACAGCATCCCGACCGAGGAGAAGGAGATGGACTGCTCGAAGCTGATGACGCTCTCGATCGCGTCGCTCCTGGCGGAGGCGATCAAGCGGATTCATGATGAGGATTCGGTGAGCTCGCTGTTTGAGATGTGAGCGCGGCTGCGCTGATGGCGGAGGGCGGCTGCGCTGATGGCGGATAGCTGACGGCAGATGGCGAACGTCGCACTTCGGTTCTCCGCCATCCGCCACCTGCCATCAGCGCAGCCGCCATCGCGCGCAGCGCGAGGGAATAACACCGCAATCTCAGACATTTACGCGCTTCGCACAAAGGAGTCTGCACCATGGCTGAGGTGACGTTGGAAGTGGAACGCCGGGAGGCGACCGGCAAGGAAGTGGCGAAGAAGCTTCGCCGGGAAGGCCGCGTGCCGGCGGTCGTATATGGCGGGCATCGCGAGCCGGTGGCGATCACGGTCGACCGCAAGTCGATCTCAGAGCTGATCCAGAAGAGCGATCACGGCATCCGCTCGGTGTTCCTGCTCCAGATGAAGGGCACCGATCAGCAGCGCCACGCGATGATCAAGGAAGTGACGATCGATCCGATATCGCGCAAGATGATGCACGTCGATTTCGTGCGCGTGGTCATGGATGAGAAGGTCCGCGTGACCGTGCCGATCCATCTGAACGGAACGGCGATCGGCGTGAAGGAAGGCGGTCTCCTCGACTTCCAGCTGCGCGAGGTTCACATCGAGTGTCTCCCGAACGCGATCCCTGATGCCATCGAAGTCGACATCACGCCCCTCGGACATCACGACTACTACCGCATCAAGGACCTCCAGGTCCCTGAGGGCGCGAAGGTGATGGACGATCCGGAGCGGGTGGTCGTCGGCGTAACGCATGCGCGCGCGGAAGTCACCGAGGCGGCGCCGGCCGAGGCTGCGGCCGCGACGGCGGCGGAGCCGGAAGTCATCAAGAAGGGCAAGACCGAAACCGAAGAGTAAGTTTTCACTCGACCGGTTTCTGCAACGCCCCGCCGTCGTGCGGGGCGTTTTGTTTTTTAGGCGAAAGGCAAAAGGGCAAAAGGTAAAAGTAGAATCCGTCGTCATCCTGAGGCGCATCGACGCCGAAGGATCTCGAAATTGCAGGCTCTTCGTAGTTTGAGATCCTTCGTCGCGCTTCGCCGACTCAGGATGACGCGGGAAATTTTCGACTTTTACCTTTACCCTTTTACCTTTTACCTTTTACCTTTGAGCTTTTGCTATGGCACGACTGACGAAGTTGACTAAAGACGAAGTCACGACCGACGTGAAAGAGCTGTACACCAACGTCGGCAAGCAGCGCGGCAACGTGCCGAACATGTTCCGCGTCTATGCGCACCGGCCGGAGATCCTGAAAACGATGATCGCGCACATGAACGCGGTCACGAACACGGGAACCGTTCCGGTGCGGACGAAGGAGTTCGTGGCGACGCTGGTATCGCGCATCAACGGCTGCGAGTATTGAAACCGCTCGCACACCGCGCAGGCTGCGCGGCACGGAGCGACGGACGAGCAGTGCGCGGCGCTGATGGAGTTCGAGAGCGGACCGTTCAGCGACGCGGAGAAAGCGGCGCTGGCATACGCGAAGCAGTTGACGATCGATGCGCACGCGATCGACGAAGCGCTGTTCGCGCGATTGCGCGCGCACTACGACGAAGGAGAGATCGTGGAGATCTCGGCGATGGCCGGACTGTTCAACTACTTCAATCGCGTCAACGACGCGCTGCTGATGGAGCCGACGAAACCGGGAGAGGGACTGTGAGGCGATTGCTCTGCTGTCTCATCGCTGCAGTCGGATTGAATGCGGCCGAGTTCAAAGGCGCGGTGCCGAACATCGCCGGTGACGGCTCCGGCGGATTCGTCGTCAGCTACATCGACGGCAACTCGTTCCGCTTCGTCTCGATTCGCGATGACAAAGTCTCGTCGCCGCGCGAGATCGCGAAAGGAAATCTGCTCGTCAATCGCGCCGACTTCCCGTCGATCGCGGTCAACGGCAAAACGATGATGACATCGTGGCTGACGAAGAACGGACACGGCTCGATGATTCACGCTGCGCGCTCGACGGACGGCGGCGCGACGTGGAGCGCGGCGAAGACGCCGCATCCGGCGATGGTGTCGGAGTTCGGGTTCGTGTCGCTCGATGCGAACGGTGACGCGATCTGGCTCGACGGACGCGGACTGAAAGGCGGCGTGGAAGGGGAGGGCGACATGGAGCTGCACTACGCCGCGTTCCCGTTTGCGAACGACGTCGCAATCGACAAACGCGTGTGTGACTGCTGCCAGACGGCGATGGCGATGACGAGCGACGGTCCGATCGTGGCGTATCGCGACCGCTCGGCGGACGAACTACGCGACATCGCCATCGTGCGCCGCACGAAGTCGGGCTGGACATCGCCGAAGTTGATTCACGCGGATGGTTGGAAGATCGCCGGCTGTCCGGTGAACGGTCCGCAGCTCGATGCGAGCGGCAAGCGCGTCGCGATCGCGTGGTTCACCGCGGCGAACGACGAGCCGCGCGTGTATGCCGCGTTCTCGAGCGATACCGGCGCGACATTCAGCGCGCCGCTGCGCGTCGACGCGAACAAGGCATCCGGACACGTCGACGTCGTGCTGCTTTCCGACGCGTCGGCGGTCGTGACGTGGGTCGAAGTGCGCGGCGACAAGTCGATCGCGTTCGCGCGACGCGTGAATGTGGCGACCGCTGCCCTCAGCGGTCGCGGTGCCGCTGAGGGCAGCGGCACCCACATGAGTACGCCGGTGGAGCTCGGCGACGCGCGCGGATTTCCGCGCATCGCGGTTTCGAAGGAGAATGTCGGCGTCGTGTGGGCCGCGGACGATCGCGTCCACTTCAAGACCATCAAACTGCCATGAGGAAACTCTCTCTCCTTCTCTCACTGATTGTCGTGCTCGCCGCCTGCAAAGCGCGGGAGAACACTGTCGCGACGACATCCGCGGAAGCGCCAAAGAAATCTGCGCCCGCGCAGACTGCGACAGGCACCGACGTCGGCGCGACGATGCCGGAGTATTCGGCGATGTGGCTCGACGGCTCGAAGTTCGAGCTCGCCAGCAAGCGCGACAAAGTCCTGCTGGTGAACGTCTGGGCCACGTGGTGCGCGCCGTGCCGCGAGGAGATCCCGGAGCTGCAGGCGCTGCACGACAAACTGAAAGCGAAGAACTTCGAAGTCCTCGGCGTCAGCGTCGACGACTCCTCGGCCGAGCTCGTGAAGCAATTCGTCGCCGAGCAGAAGATGACGTTCCCGGTCGCGCTCGATCCGGAAGGAAAAATCGCGTCGATCCTCGACACCGGCGTGCTGCCGACGACGGTCCTGCTCGACCGCACCGGCAAGATCCTCTGGAAACACTACGGCCCGATTCCGAAGAACGATCCGGAGCTCGAGCAGACGATCGCGAAGGCGTTGTGACCTCTCAGCCTCCTGGCCTCCCAGCCTCCTGGCCTCCAAGGCTCCGAGTCTCCGGAAAACGGTTCTCCAGGAGGCTTAGAGGCCAGGAGGCCAGGAGGCCAACTACGTGTGGCGCCGGTCAGGCGTGTCGCGCTCGGTGCGGCGGCGGTCGCGTTGCCGCTGGATGAACTCGCGGACGTTGCGCGCCATTTGTCCGACCAGCAGGCGCATCGGCAGGTAGGCCAGCGCGATCGAAAGCGCCAGCGCTACGGCCATCAAAAGGAAGAGAGCGATGAGAGCGATCGGTGACATCGGGCCTCGAAAACCTCACTCTCTCAATAGCAAACGGCGGGCCGCGAGCGCGTCGCGGATCGCGGCCGTCAGCTTGCGCGCGCCATCGGGATTCGCGTGCATGGGATCGAGAAATTCCCGCTCCGAAAGCAGGCGCGTCAAATCGACGCAGTCGATGCCGGATGGACAAGCGACGCGCGCGTGCAGTCGCGGATGGACCGGCGCGAGCACGACAAGGTAGCGTCGCCGCGCACGCGCAGCGCACTCGCGCAGCATCTGCACCTGCGACGCGCTCATCGTGAATTGCGCGCCGGCGAGATCGGCGAACCGTTGTTCGGGCAGCCATCCGCCGGGGCGATGTCCGCGCAGCACATCGCGCGCGAATCCCTCGATCGCGGCGCGCACGTGACGGCGGCCGTACCAGCGGTCGCGGAGCGGATGCGGGTCGAGATCGAATCGAAACACGCGCGCAATCACGGCGCGCGTTTCCACGTGAGGCGTGTAGCCGCACAGACGCATCGCGTTGTAGTGATCGGGATCGACCGCGTCATTGCGGTCGAGCATCGACGGCGTGACGAGATGGACGACGACGTTCACGTTCGGCGGCAACTCCTGCTGCAGAAGAAATCCTTCGCCGATCGTCTGCGCCGGCGAGCAGAGATTCGAGCCGCCGAGTTGCCGCGTGTCGACGCCGAAGAGGCCGACGCTGTCGCCGAACAGGACGAGCGGGGGAGTGCGATCGGAGTGGAGCGCGTCGAGGATGGTGCAGAGACGCGCGGTGTCGTCAGGCGAGACGCGCGCGATGCGCGGCATCAGGACGAGCGCGACGGCGGCGCCGGCGATGACGCACAGCGAGAGCGCGATCGCGCGTCGGAGGAACAAGTGTTGATTGTAGTAAGTTCGCTTTCATCGTGGAGACGCCGATCATTCCGGAGCGCATCGCCGCGCCGGTGCGCCGTGCGCTCGCCGGCGAAGCCGTGGAGTGGCCCGACCTCACCGACGAAGAAGCGCGCGCGCTCACGCTGCACGGCGTCGCACCGCTCGTCTACTCCATCGCGCGCGTCCCGCGGCTGAGAGAACAGGCAATGCACGCGGCCGTGCTCGAAGCGATGCGGCTCGAAGACCTGCACGCGGTGCTCCCTGCGCTCGCATCGCGCGACGTTGTTCCGCTTCTCATGAAAGGAACGCCGCTCGCGTACGACCTCTATCCCGCGCCGGAGCTGCGCCCGCGCGGCGACACGGATCTACTGATCTCTCGCGATGCAATCGAAACGACGCGTGAGGTTTTGCTCGAGCTCGGATTCGCGGAACGAATGACGAGCGGCGACGAGCACGGCGTGCGGCAGGCGCTGTTTTCGCGGCTCGACGCCTACGGTCTCGAGCATGCGTACGACGTGCACTGGGACATCACCAACACCGCGCTCTTCGCGGAGACGCTGCGCTTCGACGAGCTGTGCGCGCGCGCGGTCAACGTACCAACGATCGACGCCCTCGCTCTCTCGCACGTCGACGCGCTGCTGCTCGCGTGCATCCATCGCGTCGCGCATCATCACGACAGCGATCGCCTGATCTGGCTCTTCGACATCGCGCTCTTGCGCGACCGCATGTCGCGCGACGAGCACGAGCGTTTCTGGCGGCTCGCCGCCGACCGTCGCGTCGCCGGCGTCTGCATCCGCTCGATCGAGCTGGCGGACGAATGGTGCGGACGCGCGGCGCACGATCGCGCGGAGGATTTTCTGTCGCGGGAAGAAATTGAGCGCGACGAGCCGTCGCGCGTCTATCTCGATCGCGAGATCACGTACGGCCGCGCGATGCTCGCCGACCTGCGCGCTCTGCCGTGGCGCGCGCGCGTGGAGCGATTGCGGCAGCTCGCGTTTCCGCCGCGCGACTTCATGCAGCAGACGTTTCACACACGCAGCCGTTTCGCGCTGCCGTGGCTGTACGTCTATCGCGGGGCGCGCGGCCTGGTGCGGCTGTTCCGCCGCGCGCGCAAGTGACGCCCGTCATTGGACTTCGTGCGCGTCGTAAACGTGCGTGACCAACTGCTCGATATCGAACGGCTTGGAGAGCACGCGGAAGACCGGCTTCGCGGCAGTGGTCGCGGTCGCGCTCTGCAGGTTGGCCGTCATCACGATGACCCACGGCTTCGGCGCGTTGCGCTCATGCTCGAGGTATTGAATCACCCCGTGGCCGTCAACGCGCGGCATCATCAGGTCAAGCAGGACCATTCCGTACTCGTTGTGCGCGAGCTTCTCGATTGCCTCGTGGCCGTCGCGCGCGGAGTCGACTTCGAATTTTTCCCGCCGCAACACGCGCTCGACCATCAGCCGGATCGAATCGTCGTCGTCCACGACCAGGATTTTTTTATTAGGATTCGACAATCTTCTGTACGCCTTCGGAAAATCACATAGCAAGCGAACTGCCATCATGCACGTGATCCTCTACACCAGATCAAGCTGCCATCTGTGCGACGAAGCGAAGGCGGCCATTCGCATGTCGGGCGTCCGCGCGCACGTCACCGAGATCGACATCGACCGCGATCCCGAGCTGCAGCGGCGTTACACGAACGACGTGCCGGTAATCGTGATCGATGGAAGGGAAGCGTTTCGTCATCGCGTTGATCCGCAGGCATTCGCGCGCTACGCCGCGCAAAGGAGAAGCGACATGCCCGATCTTGCTGCTGAAAAATGCGTACCGTGCCGCGGCGGAGTGCCCGCGCTGCAAGGCGAAGAGCTGCGCTCGCTGCAACACGACCTCGGCGGCGGATGGAACGTCGTCGACGAACATCATCTCGAGAAGGAGTTCACCTTTCCGGACTTCGCGTCCGCACTGGAGTTCACCAACCGCGTCGGCGCGATCGCCGAGGAAGAGGGACATCATCCCGATATCCATCTGGCGTGGGGCAAAGTGCGCATCACGATCTGGACGCACAAGGTCGACGGGCTGACGCGGAGCGACTTCGTGCTGGCCGCGAAGATCGAACGATCCGCACCGTCATCCTGAGCAACTTTGTGGCGACCGCTGCCCTCAGCGGTCGCGGCGGCGCTACGCGCCGCTGGCGCGGCCGTGAGGCGGCGCTGTGACCGCTGCGGGCAGCGGTCACCACAAAGTTGCTCAGGATGACGACTGCGTCGTCACTTATTCGTCGCGACCTGCTTTTCCACCTGCCGCCGCACGCTCATCTCCGACGTGTTGCCGGCCGCGTCGATGGCGACCGCGGAGAATGCGCGCTCGGTTGGTGTTGCCGCGCGCAACACGTCGTGGGCCCAGATGTCGGTGTCGCGGTCGACGTCTTCGCCCGACGCTTCGGTGCGCTTCACGATGTTGAACGGGAACGTCGCCTCGAACGTGCCGTCGCTGGCGGTGTTGGCGGAGCCGATGTAGTTGAACTCGCCGATCGACGGCAGCGCGACGTCGCGCTCCTGCGTCGTGATGGTCTCGCGCTCCGTCTTCACTCCGCGAATGCGCGGCATCTCGGCTACCTTTTCGCGCACGGACGATGTAGCGAACGACTGGTACAGCTCGACGACTTCGCCGGGGCACGCACGTCCGCGAATCGTGACCCGCGCATTGACGCTGTTCTCGTCGCCGTCGACTTGCGCGCTGGTGATCACCGGCGGGGAGATGCCGAGGTTTGCGGCGGTGGTGATGTGGTCGCAGGAGGCGGACGCGCGCGCGAGGATGTTTGGGTCGCTTCGCAGATTGAGGATGATCGGACGCAGTCCGTTTTCGTCGTAGCGATTCGCACTCAGGCGATTCTCGCGCGGCGCGCTGTTGTCGTTGAAGGGCGTGACCGTGACGCCGCCGAGGCGGTTCCACATGATGTCGTTGCGCGTGACGGTGTTGCGCGTGACGCCGGGCGAGAGGACGACGCCGGCCTGGTTGCCGCTGATGGTCGTGCCGTCGATGACGTTGCCGCTCACCGGACGGCTGCCGTCGGGCTGGCCGATGACGATGCCGGCGCCGCGATTCTCGTTGAAGACCGACGAGTGAATCTCCGATCCGTTCGAGAGCAGCGCGAGGCCGCCGCCGCTCGTCGGCTCGCCGCAGCGCGACACGTCGAGATGATCGCCCTGGAAGCGTCCGTTCGGACCGACGGCGATGCCGACGTTCGATTGAGCGGTGACGAGCACGAGATGCGCGATCGTCAGTCCGTTCTCGATCTGCATGCCGACGTTGCTGCGCTGCACGGCCGGAAGCGCATCGGGCGACGCGCCGATGAGCACGTGCTCGAGACGCGCGTCGGCGCGCAGCACGACGGTACTCGCGGCGCCGCGCACGGCGAAGTCGCGCATCGCGCAGCGCGACGCGCAGACGATTCCCTCCGCGCCGCTGACGACGAGCTCGAGCTCCGGCTTCTGCAGGCGATCGGCCGCAAGATCTTCCGGCTCGATCGTCGCACTGTCGCCGACGCGTCCGGGATGAACGTTCGTCGCGGAGGCGGGCGAGAGATAGTTGCGCGCGACGCCGTCGATCAGCGTGTCCTGATCTTTCAGCTCCGGCAGCGGCGTGTTGAACGTGATCATCCACCAGCGCTGCGGCACGCCCATGATCGGATCGCGCTGTTGGGCCGCGGGCAGGAGCGGCACGAAGCGCATGCGATTCGGGCCGGGAACATTGTTGGCGTTGACGACGAACTGGCGGAACGATCCCTGGATGTTTTCGCCGTCGATGGCGGACGTGACGGCGTCGAAGCTGAACGCGAAGTCGACATTCGACTGCGGAGCGTCGAGCTTCACGCCGGCGACGTGCTCGGACGTCGCGAGCGCCGTCGCGTCATCGGACCCGGCGGTGCGCCCGCCGAAGCAAGGTCCTTCCGCTTGAATCGTGACGGTCGTTCCATCGGGACGCGCGCAGAGTGCGCCGGCCGGACCGAACGTCTGCTCCGGCCACGCGCCCGCGCGGATGCTGCGCGAGTCAATGGCGACCCAGTAGTCGCCGCGGTCCGCGCGGAACACGTAAAGGCCGTCGGCTTTGGTCTTCGTCGATGCGACGAGAACGTCATCCGCGGAAGGCGCGTGATCGCCGCCGTCGCGATAGAGCTTCACGGTAACGCCGCCGAGCGGGAGCACGAGATCGGTGCGCAACGCGAGCGACGGCCGGTCTTCGTAAACACCGCCGGCCAGCATGAGCGCGCTCTGCGCGTGCGCGAGCATCGGCGCGGCAGCCGCCGCGACTACCACCACCCATCGTTTGAGCATGTCGGACCTCGTCCCGTAATTATGCGCCATGAAAAAGCAGAAATCAGAAAGCAAAAAGCAGAAATCAGAAACGCAGCCTTGGCCTTCTTCTTTCTGCTTTTGCTTTCTGCTTTCTGCTTTCCTACACGAGTCCCCACTCGCGGAGCTCGCGTTTGACGAACGCGTACGCGATCGGGGCCATGATCACTCCGCTCACACCGAACGCGGCCTCGCCGACGAGAATTGCCAGGAGGATCTCCCAGGCCTGCGAGTCGGTCTCGCCGCCGACGATGCGCGAGTTGATGAGGTACTCGAGTTTGTGGATGACGACGAGAAACGTCAGCGACGCGATCGCCGTCGGCACGGAGACGCCCAGCGACAGGACCGTGACCACGGCGTTGGAGATGAGGTTGCCGAGAACGGGGATGAGGCCGCACAGAAACGTGATCACGATCAGCGTCGTGGCGAACGGGATGTGGATGCCGAAGAGCGGCAGCACGACGAGGAGGTAAAGGCCGGTGAGCGACGTGTTGACGGCGGAGATCTTGAGCTGCGCCGAGGCGATTTTCACGAACGCATCGGTGAGGTGTTTTACTTTTTCAATCAGATGACTCGCGAGCGGCCCGCGCTCTTTTCCGTCGTGCTTCGTTGCGTGGCGGAAGAAGACGAGCAGCGCGAGGAGGCCGCCCATGATCATGTGCACGATGCCGATGCCGATCCAGAGGCCGCCCGCGCGCAGGGTCTGCGCGTGCGCCTTCAGCCATCCCATGGCCAGCAGTTTGAAATCCTCCGCATCGGTCATGACCTCGGGGATCACCTCGCGTCCCAATCCCCCGAACCAGAGACGCATCGAGCCGAGGATGTCCGCCATCTGCTCCATCATCGCCGGCACACTGCCCGCGCCGCGGCGCAGCATCAGGATCATCAGCGCGACGAACGCGGTGACGAGCGCGCCGGTTGCCGTCGCGACGATGAGCAGCGCGAGCGGCCGCACGATCCCGCGCGACATCCGTCCGTGAAAACGCTTCGAGAGGCGATCGAGAATCACGAACAGCGTCAGCCCGAACACCAGCGCGCCGACGAGATGCCGGTACAGGATGAACAACGTCCCCGCACCGATGATCAAGTACGCGGCGAGCTCTTCCCACGACATGCGCGGACGAGCGGCTTCCGACTTGATCGGGACGACCGATGTACTACTCACGCGTTCATTGTACGGCTTCGTTTGGCCGCTTCGACCCGCCGACTGAAATATGCCGGACCGCGTCCTTCGACCGCAGCGGCCCACGCTTCCCTAACAAGTGGGTAGGGAATTCCCACGCGGCGTCACTCCATAAGTGCTGGGTTTGAGAATCATCAGAAAAATTACGTGCGTGTACACGTCTAAGGAGTAGCTCATGGACACCGAAGACGTGCCGATCGAGCAGGCGGCTGCGTCGGCACTCGAGCTGTTATCGCGCAACGAGACTTCCATCGCGACGTTCGCAGACGTGATGGACGTGACGACTGTTCTCGAAACGTTCAGCGAAGATCCCTCGGCCGAAGAAGCATGGCTGAGCGATTGGGTTGATGCGTTGCAGGCGGACATTGAAAGCGCCATTCGCGCTCGTGGCGATGGCAAACGCGCGAGGCTGTTGCATGAGGTGGAGCTCTGCCAGTTGCGATTGCAGGAGCGTGTGCAACTGCTGCGGGACCTGGAAGTGCATCGAAGAGATGCAGGTACGCTTCAGAAGGAGATCGATGATGTCGAGATTTCCGAAGCAAAACGGCGCCGCGATTTGATCAATCGCAGAATCGCAGCAGCCAAGCAGCGCGTAGCCGAGCAGATCCAGAAGCTCGAAGAGGAGCGGGTGAAGGCACAAGAACAGCTCGAACGCGCGGCGCTCGGCGATTACGTCGAGCGGAAGAAACAATGGGAGGACTCTGCGAGCGATCGCGAAAGACGAGCCGGCGCTCTCAGACAGGATGCGGAGTATGCCCGGAAATTAGCTGAGGCAACGCAAACGCGAGCGGCGACATTCAACAAGAATCTCATCACACGCACGGTGGCCGGGTACCTGGTGTGGATCGGCTATGCATCGGTTCCTGCAACCGGGGCAGTGTTCGCGCAGCTCATCGCCGGTGAGAACTTCTCGCTCGACTGGATTATCGAAACCGCGCGCAGTTTCGCCGATACTCCATGGGTCTGGTTCCAGCGTTTCTGGCCCCTCATGCTGCTGTTCCTCATAGGACTGGCGCTGCTGCTCGTGACTACCTATGCCGTCGACAAATTGATCTATCGCCTCGATCCGCGCTGGCGCTGGCGCCAGCGTGAGCGAGCCAATCCGATCGGACAGCCGGCCATTACTCGTCGCTCATTTGTGCGTCTGTTCGCGCTCGTTCCTTACGCTCTAATTGGCTGCATGGCCGTCGCGTTCGTCGCAGCCGGGCAGGTTAAGGACGACATCTTCCGTTCATTCATCTCTTCGGCCGCGGACACCGCGATCGGCAGTACCATCGCGATGATGGCTACTGCCGTGATGATGATGTACATCATCAAGGTCATCGAGCCGCGAGAGAGTGGTCCCACCTTCCGTCGTTCGTGGGAAATGGTCCTGGCACCTGGCGCAATCGTTTTCGCTGTTGCGTTAGCCGCTGTCATCGCGAATGACAAGCGCTGGAGTGCATGGATGTTGTTTATGCTTCTCGGCTCTCTGTCGCTGGCCTACGGTTTGATCTATCACGGCATCTACAAAGACGCGGAGAAGGCACAGGAAGAGCTGGACACGATCAACGCTCAAATTTTCAGCGAGCAATTCGGCCCGGAGCGGCCGAAATTCACCGGTGCTTTCCTGCAACAAAGTACTGAGCTCGCTGTACGCTATGCGCGCGATCGGCAGCATCTCGAGAACATTGCAGCTAGGCTGAGTCTGGGATTCATCCCGCTGTACGCACCGCCTCCGCCAAAGTTGAAGGTTGTCCGTTACTGGCTGACGCCAGCGCACTGGTTCACGAGCGTCCGCACTAACGGCCACGAGCCACCGCAGAAACAATTCGAGATCATGGATAGCGAGATCGCACCGGAGATTCTCGAGGAACTAGATCGATTCACGCGACAGAAAGCGCATCTGGAAATTGCGAAACGCGCGGCCGACAAAAAAGTCGAGGAACTCGAGCAGGCGACGAGCCGAGAGCGGCACGAACAAATCCGAAACGACCTTTCCGACATGCTCGGCCGGATCGACGAGTTCAATGCCGAGGACGAGGAGTGGATCGCGAGGGCAGACAAGGGGGCGAATGAATTGTGGCTGCGCATTCGCGGCCAGGCCGCGTCGTCGGCGCCACTTCGACAAAGCGTTCGGTCGTGGAATGGCCAGCGAACGCCAAATTCACGCCCCGGCACGCGGCCGCCTGCGTTGCCACCGGATTCAGGAGAAGACAGAAAATGAGCGATACAAACAATTGGCCGATTGTCGGGATCGACAGTAACGAGCGTTACGATCACAGTTCGGGCGAGCCGTTACCGATGACTTACGGAGAAGTGGAGTATCGCCGCGGCTGGACTGATGGGCGTCTCGGCGTGCGAGTGCCTCATACATATGAGGTCTACCAATTCCGAGCGCGACGCTGGTGTGACGAACATCGGCTCGCGATCGAACAAAAGGTTGAACGGGCGAGAGCGGAACGTAACTTTGCGCAGGCTCGTGCCCAGCGCGCAGAAGGCGAGGTATCACGCATCTACGTCCATTTCGTAGATGTCGATACGGAGCGCCTCGGAAGTCCAAGCAGTTACTCAGTGCTGCTTGGCATTGTCTACTGCTTCGTCGCGCTACTGCTGTGGATCGCTGATCTCCCGCTGTCGCTGCTTGCCGCGGACGGTCTCGATATTCGTACAAACTACGCGCAGATTGCCGATCTCACGTCTCTCTTCCAAGGCTGGAAGTCGATGTGGGAACCGCTTGCCTTCTCCATCGGTATCGCTGTGCTCGGGCTTTTTTTCAAATTCGTAGCCGACTTCTTCTTCAAGCCGAAGCTGCAGCGACATGTCTGGATGAGGGTCCTCTCAACAATTCTCTTGATTGGTCTAATTACGCTCGTGATCTGGAATCTTTATTCGCTCGCGCAACTGCGTACGGGAATCAAATCGCTGCATGAAGCACAGCGTGCGGCCGCCGCCTCAGGGACGCCGCTCAACGTTACCGCATTAACGGAGAAGATGCAAAAAGAGGCGGCGAGATCGTTCATCCTGTTAACCCTCACGTTGCCTATTATCGGCGGCATCTGTGCGTCAGTTGGCTGGAGCCGCATTGAAAGCGTGGTTCGGTACCGAACCCTTAAGAGCACTTGGGAAAAGTCACAAATGGCTGCCGACGAGCTAAATCACGAGAGTCTCGCTGCAGACGCGAATCTGCGCAGTCTCGAGAATGATGCCAAGGCGGCTCGCCAGGTTCCTGCCGAAGATGTGGCCGCTGCGGCCGAATACCTTTATGAGCAGGGATTTACGCGCGGACGTTTAGTGCCGGAGACAATTCACAATGGTCGCCGTCTTCACGAGAGGGCGCAGTTCGCTGTGAAGCGCCTTCTGGGAATTTCGGAGCGGCAATTGAGCGAGTCAGCGTCTTCACTCGTGGAAGAGCAGATGCCGGAGGTGAGGACGCGATGAGCCGAGGTTCGCTCTCGGCGTTCGCGTTCTTGATTTTGGCGTGTGGTGCGGGGCCGGATACCGCCGTTAAGGCAGCCGCTCACAACTCCGGGGCGGCGACTCCGATTAAGGCATCATCCAGCTTGGGACCGACCACGTTCATCGTGTTTGCTGATGTGACCCGTAGTCTCACGGACGAGGAACAACACTCGGTCATCGAAAATGTGCAGAAAGTCGTAGACATCCTTCCCCCGCGAGGTCGTCTTCTCGTATTTCCGATTCTTGAAGATGTCGAGCGCGCGAACGCGCTCATGGATCGGCAACTGCCGGAGTTACAAACAACGAGCGATGCGGTTGCGGCTGACATGCAACGCGCGTCAATGCGTAAGCAGGTCGCGGCGAGCCTCGAATCCGTTCTCCGTGGTCCGGCGCACGGCAGAGATCGTACCTGCGTTTCGGGGGCGTTGCGCAAGGCGGACGAGCTAGCAATGGACCTGCGAGACACCGTGGAGATTGTGCTCGTCAGCGACATGCTCGAGGATTGTGATGACTCTCTTCTGCGCACGCCGCTGCGACTTCAAAAATCGTCGATCAGCCAGGAACTGAAACGCGCCCGCGACTTGGCGTCTGGAGCCCTCCTGGATCTCAACGGGGCAAGCGTAACGGCAGTTTTGCCCACTGTCCCCACGTCAAAGCAGAAGGTTGCGCGCCCCCCGGTGCACGAGTTGAAGGCATTCTGGCGCGCAATTCTCGATCACTGTGGCGATCAGCCGGCGAACTATCGGTTCGGCACGGGCTTCCCCAAGCGTTTGCTCGACTACAAGCAGCGCCAGGAAGGAGGTATTTGAGCATGGCAGTGAATGAAGTACGCCTACTCGACGGAGCGCTGATCAAGTATGAGCGGCCGGCGAAGAATCTCTACGAAAGGGTCGAAGCTCTGGTCGAAGGTGATAAGGCGGCCAGCCGCATCATTGTCAGCATCATCGTCGGAGGGACGACAGCGTTTACCGGCGTCGCATCCGTGGCAGGCCTGGCCACGGCCATTGCCGAACGCGAATTCTTCTTGCTCGCGACGGCAACCATCGGGACTCTCGTTGCCACTGTCTGGAGGGCGGCGACCCGCGGTCCGACGGGCGAATTGGGGGCGGCGGTAAGACGGATCAAGGAACGCACCATGGGTGCCTATCGCGACGCGATTGCTAACGCGGGGTTAATTTCGAAAGAACGGAAAAGCTTATGAATTTATCTATCTCCGACGCAGCACGCAAACAGTTACGGGGCGTACCGAGCGAACCATTTGCCGTTGACGGTTTCGCAGAATTCCAGAGCTCAGTCGAGCGGTACATCGATGATTTGATCATGGAATCCGTTCAAGTCATGAGGCGTCATGATTCGGCATCGATTTCGCCGCAATACGTCAAGATGGCTGCACAGAACATCATTCGGCGGCGAGGTCGAAAGTTGTCGGCGTTGATCAGCGCCGCCGGTGGCGCATGCCTTGCCGGCGCAGTTACGTGCGCGTGGGAGATCGCGCAGCATAAAGCTACACCTAGTGCCACAATTGCTGCTTTTGTGTTCCTGGCTGTCGGGTTGACTCTCACCTTTGTCTATGCCAACCGCCAGTAGAAGGGAAAGCTGCGACCTAATGGAAGTCGTAGCTATACACGTCCATCACACCATCCAACGGCCAGAAACGCTCCGCGCGCACCGACGCCTGTCCTTCCTGGTTCTGCACGATGCCTTCGACGATGAGGCCGGAGTTGGTGAGGATGACGGATCGTTCGTCCGCGAAGAGTTGCGGTTTGACGATCGCCTGTGAGAGTCCGGTCTCGTCTTCGAGCGTGAGGAAGACGAATCCTTTTGCGGTTCCGGGTCGCTGGCGCACGATCACCGCGCCGGCGGTCGTGACGCGGCTGCCGTTCGGAACGTTCTTCAAGTCCGCCGCGCTGAGCACTCCCTGTTTGCGCAGTTGCGGGCGGAAGTGTTCGAGCAGATGTTTGCCGGCGGTGAGCTCCATCGACGTGTAGTCGGCCATCGTTTCTTCGGTGGCGGACATGTCGCGGAGCGGTGAGTTGTTCGCGTGCGACGCGTCCTCGAACATCTCGCCCGCATTTCTTGCGGCGTACGACGCCTGCCACAGCGCGGCGCGACGGGTCATGCCGAACGATGCGAGTGCGCCGGCGTAGGCGAGCTTGGTGAGTTGATCGTCACGCAGTTTCGCGCGGCGCGCGAGGTCGTCGGCGGCGCGGAACGGCTGCGCGGCTTCGACGCGCAGTCCCGATTCCGCGCGCAGCCCTTTCACGAAACGCATGCCGAGGCGCACGGCGCCGTCTTCCCAGCGGCACATCCATCCCGATTGGTTCACGTCGACCGGCAGCACTTTCACGCCGTGCCGCTGCGCGTCCTTCACCAACGTCGCTGGATGATAGAAACCCATCGGCCACGCGTTGAGCAGCGAGACGTAGAACGACGTCGGGTGGTGCGCCTTGAGGTACGCGCTCGCGTACGCGATGAGCGCGAAGCTCGCGGCGTGCGACTCGGGGAAGCCGTACAGCGCGAACGACGTGATCGACTTCACGATCTGGTCCTGCGCCTCGCTGCCGATGCCGCGCTGCGTCATGCCCGAGCGCAGCCGCTTCTCGATCTCCACCATCCTCTCCATCGATCGCTTGAATCCCATCGCACGCCTCAGCTCCTCGGCCTCGCCTCCGGTGAATCCGGCCGCGACCATCGCGATGCGCAGCAGCTGCTCCTGAAACAGCGGCACGCCGAGCGTGCGCTCGAGGATCGGCTCGAGACACGGATGCGGATATTCGACCGGTACTTTTTTCTGTCGGCGATCGAAGAACGGCTTGATCATCCCGCCGACGATCGGACCGGGACGGATGATCGCGACCTGCACGACGATGTCGTAGAAACAGTTCGGCGCGTTGCGCGGCAACGACGCCATCTGCGCGCGGCTCTCGACCTGGAACATGCCGATCGTGTCGGCCTCGTTCAGCATCTTGTAGACGAGCGGGTCGTTCTCCGGCAGATGCGCAAGGTCCACTTCTTTACCTTCGCAGCGCCGGATCGTCGGGATCATCTCCTCCATCGCGGCAAGCATGCCGAGTCCGAGGAGATCGACTTTGATGAGGCCGAGATCGGCGCAGTCATCCTTGTCCCACTGAATCACCACGCGGCCGGGCATCGACGCCGGCTCGAGCGGCACGACTTCGTCGAGCCGTCCCTTCGCCAGCACCATCCCGCCGGAGTGCTGTCCCATATGGCGCGGCAGGTTCTGGATCTGCAGATACAGCCGCATGAAGTGCTGCATGCGCAGATCATTCGGGTCGAATCCCGCGCGCGACAGCTCCTGGGGGAGGTTGTCCATTTTTTCGCGAATCTCGCCGAAGTGCCACGTGCTGACCATCTTCGAGAACTTGTCGGCCTGCTCGAGCGAGAAGCCGAGGGCCTTGCCGACTTCGCGCGCGGCGGAACGGTCGCGATACGTGATCACGTTCGCCGTCATCGCCGCGCCGTGCTGGCCGTATTTTTTGTAGACGTGCTGGATGACGCGCTCGCGCTGGTCGCCGGACGGCAGATCGAGATCGATGTCCGGCCACTCGCCGCGTTCTTCGGACAGGAAGCGCTCGAACAGCAGATCCATTTTCACGGGATCGACGGCGGTGATGCCGAGCGCGTAGCACACCGCGCTGTTCGCCGCCGAGCCGCGGCCCTGCACGAGGATCTTCTCGCGATTGCAGAACTGCACGATGTCCCAGACGATGAGGAAGTAGCCCGCGAGCTGGAGCTTCTCGATCATCGCCAGCTCCTTCTCGAGCTGCGCCTGCGCGCGCGCCGTGAGCGGGCGGAAGCGGACCCTGGCCGCGTTCCACGTCATCTTGCGAAGAAACGAATCATTCGTCTCGCCGGGCGGCAGCGGATAGTCGGGGAATTGATATCCGAGATCGTGCAGATCGAACGCGAGGATGTTCGACAGCTCCCACGCATTGCTCAGCGCGTGCGGCAAATCCGCGAACAACTTCGACATCTCTTTCGCGTTCTTGATGTGCCGCTCGCGATTGATGCCGAGGAGCCGTCCGGCCGTGTCGACGTTCACTCCTTCGCGAATACAGGTGAGGACATCGTGCAACTCCTTGTCCTCGGGACGCGCATAACGAACGCCGTTCGTCGCAACGACCGGCAACCGCATCCGCTGCGCGAGATCGACGAGTCGAATGTTGTGATGCTCTTCCTCCCGAATGAAATGCCGCTGCAACTCGACATGCGTGCGCCCTTTGAAGATGCCACTGATCTTATGCACCGTCTCGTCGTCCGCCCGCGTGAGCGCATGCAGCCCCTCAGCGTACTGTTCGATCAATTCCCACGCGTAACGCGCCTCGCGCTTGGGATGGCTCAGCGCGCCGGCCGTGAGGAGCTTGCACAAGTTTTTGTAGCCAGCGCGATTTTCGACGAGCAGCGTGAGCGTCTCATTGCGAGGAGGACGCGCCTCATGAAGACCGGGCTCCGTGTCATCGAGAGTCAGCTCCGTCCCGAGGATCGCCTTCACGCCATTCTTTCGCGCGGCGGTGAAAAAGCGCGGCGCGCCGTAGAAACCATCCTTGTCGATGATGGCCATTGCGGGGATGTCGTTTTGGATGGCGTGGTAGATGAGGTCCTCGGGCAGGGTGGCGCCGTTGAGGAAGTAGAAGGAGGAGGCGGCGCGGAGTTCGACGTAAGGAGGCATGAAGGCAGAAGGCAGAAGGCAGAAGGCAGAAGGCAGAACTAAGAAGTTTGGGTTTTGGGGAGGCTTGCTTTTTTTACGATTGACGTAAGGATTGCGACGATCTCATTTGCTTCGTCAACGAGAGGTTGGACACTGGCCGGAGCGATCATTGCAGTTGCGGCGATGATTCGTAGCCAGTAGTGCGATTCGCGCGCTTCTTTCAGCGCGATTCGATTCTTTGCAACGAAATCCGGCCGGCTCTGAGCTGCTTCCGCCTCTTCGAGATTTGAACCGATCGAGGTGCCCGAGCGCAGAAGTTGATTCGCGGCGACACGATCTGTCCCGCGTTTTCGTGTCATCGCGCGATGCAATCGAATCACACGACACGCGAATTCAAACGCACGCTCGCGAATATCCTGATTTCTCACTTCTGCATTCTGCCTTCTGCCTTCTGCCTTCATTCGTTTCTCTACCCGAAGTAGCGTTTCACCTCATCGTCTTCCGCCCATGCCTCCATTCCGATACATCCTGTAGCCCTCGCGAAACGCCTCTCCTTCACCATACGTATTCATTCCGTGTCCCGCCTCATCGCGATCCTCCTCGCCATCGCCACGCCTGCGGCTGCCGCCACCGTCACCCTCACGCGCGATGGCGCGCCCGTCGCCGGCGAGGTTTGTCGCTTTCGTGCGGGCGATGCGCTGAATCCGTTCAAGCGTTGGTTCGCTTCGCAGGACGTTGTATGCGACGGCGCGATTCCGAGGGGGATGTGGAATGTGTTTGGCCGCACGGCGGATGCGGTTTCGGCGCAGCCGGTGTTCGTCAACAGTAATGATGTTGTTTCGCTCGAGCTCGCGCCTGCCGCGACGGTCGTGCCGTTGTTGCCGCAGGGGAAGAGCGGGGTGATCTATGTGCCGCGTCGCGGGAGCGGGTTTGCGTTCGATGAAAAAACACAACGCGTGAGTGTGCCGGCGAATGAGGATTTGTGGTTGTTCGTCGTGGACAAGGCGAAGCCGGTGGCGTTGTTTCCGGTCGCGGCGATCGAGGCGGGGAAAGAGTTGCGCGTGGATGCGCGCGGGGATGGGCCGCCGGCGGTGGTGGGGTGGCTGCAGATCCCGGATGAAGATCGGCCGGCGATCGAGAATGCGTCCGGCATCGTTGCGCCGGCCGTGCGAGCGGGTACGCGCGAGTCGGATCCGTTGCCGTCGCTTCGCTTTCTGCATGGCGCGTTGTTTCGAGTCCGCGATGTTCCCGCGGGTGATGCGGAGTTGCGGATCGAGGGTCGCGGGTGGCTGCACGATCGCGTCGCGGTGAAAGTCGAGAACGTGCTCACGGTCGCGCCGCAGCCGCTGATGGTGCGTGCGGCAGGCAGCCTCACCGTGCACTGGAGCAGCGCGGATCTCATCGCGCTCAACAACACTCTCGGCGAGTGCGAAGCCCGGAATGACTCGACGTTGGTTGAGGTCGCGATCTCAAAGTGTCCGAAGGAACGGAGAGGGGAGCCGGTCGATCCGAAGGGATGCGCGCCGATCCGTCAGGAGAGCTTCGATCCGCTGCCGCGAATGGGAAGCGTGACGCTCGACGACATTGCGCCGGGCACGTATCGGGCGGAAATGCATTACGGGAAGCTGCCGCCGATCAGCGGACAGGCAACAGTCGCGCCGCTGCAGTCGAAGGAGCTGTATCTCACCGCGCAGTATCTCGGCGCATACGGCAGCGTCACGCGCGGCGGCGAGCCGCTCGGCGAAAAGGTGCAGCTCAAATTTCAGAGCGGCGACGGATTCGCGCCCGCGGAATTGGACGAGTATCACGCGGTGCTGCGCTCGCCGGTCCCTCCGGACGCACAGATCAAAGTCGCGGCGTGCGACGGCTCGCCGGGCGCGATCGTGCTCACCGATGAGCCGATGCGCCCCAACGCGCGCTACAACGTCGACATCCCCGCGAACAAGCTCACGCTCAGCGTGACGGACACGTTCACGCGCGAGCCGCTGCGCGGATCGACGGTGCGTTACGAAGTAATGTCGAAGCTGCAGCGGCGGGGTGTGGTGATGCAGGAGACGGTGCTCACCGACGGCGATGGACGTTTCATTATGGAAGGCGTTCCCGTGCGCGAGATTCACATCGCGGTCAGTCATCCCGGCTATCAGAAGCAGGAGCTCGAGGCGCTCACGATGCCGGCGCGCGACGAGAAAGAAATCGACGTGCAGCTCGTGCCGTTGCGCGGCAACAACGGAAAGATCATTTCCGATCGCGCGTTCGAGAACGGCGTCGTTGTTTGGTATTCAGCGGCGGGATCGGAGACCGAGCGCGCGGACCTCGCCTCGGACGGAACATTCATCTACATGAACGCGCACGCGCCGGACGAGACGATGGCGGTCGTGTCGCTGTCGCATCCGCTGTGGGTGCTGCGCTCGCCGGAAGTCGAGCGGCACGAGGCGATCAAGGTGCACTTCCCAACCGCGGTCGTGCGCAGCTTCACGGTCGCACTCGCGACCGCGGATCGCCGCAGTAGCTGGCACATCGGATTCGTGATCGGCGGCGTGCGCGTGCCGCCGCCTGTGTTCGCGATGCACCAAGCGATGCGAAAAGAAGCGGCGGTTGCGCGCGGCAACCAGCTGCTGCAAGTCCGCGATCTTCTCGAGACCGGCCCGATCGAAGTTCTCCTCGGGCCGACGACCGCCGAGCTCTCCAATAGCGGAAGACCGTTCGACTTCTTCGCGCTGCCGAAGTACGCGAATGTGCCGCGTGAGCGGCTGGCACCGAATGCGATGCACGTGACGCTCACGCCGTAGCGAATTCTCTTCCAAAGACTGCAATCGGACTTACTCGTACCGCGCGTCGACGAACCAGCCCGCGTCTTTCGGTCCTTCGTACACACGATAGATGCCGCCTTTGTCCAGCTCGACGTCCCAGTACTCGCGCGCGGCCGGATTCTCGGTCCACCATTCGGCTTCGATCGGCCACGGACCTGACGATGTGCGCACGCTGCCGGAAAGGTCGCCTTCGCCGTGGATCGACATGATCTGTTTGTCGTCGGTCGTGACTTCAACGGGAATCGGCGGACGGAAGACGCGCACGGCGGCGAGTCCTCCGCTCTTGCGCGGCTTGCGTTTCATGTCCGGCGGCGGAAGCGGCGCGAAGTTGCCGATCGCGTAGCGCTCGGGGAGATGGCCGTCGACGCTCATCGGCATGCCGACGCGGTCTTCGCCGAGGATCGACACGAGTCGCGCGATGGTCGTCGCGAGTTTTTCCGGCGACAGCGCGGCGGGGCCGAACAATGAGAGTTGTGCGCGTCGCGGGCGTTCGGGATGTGCGACGAGCGAGAAGCCGACGACCGCCGCGCCGGGCGGAGACTTCTCGAGGTCGAGGCGCAGCAGCGTGAGCATGGTCTTCGTGTCGCGCGTCGGCGCGGGGAGATCGATCGCGCGCGCGTGATAGCCGTCGGGCTCGAGCGTCATCGTGAGCTCGAGTCGCTTGCACGCGAATCCCTGAAACTCCATCCGCTTCGACAATCGATCGAGTGCGTTGCTGGCGATGAAGAGGAACGGCTCGAGTGCGACGAGCGGCCACTCGAGCTCCATCCCTTCGCGAAATTCGGGCGGGAGCGCGCGCGGGATGAGCGGACGCGGATCGACGCCGCGCGCGGCGTAGTGCAGCTCGCGTCCGAGCTCGCCGAGGCGCGCGGCGATTTCGGACTCGGGGAGTTGCGCGAGCTCGCCGATGGACGAGATGCCCCAGCGTTGCAGCGTCGATGCGGCGTCGAGCTGCGGCGTGAGGCGCGCCAGCGGAAGCGGCGCGAGGAATTCTGCTTCGTGTCCCGCGTCGACGATCGTCGGCGACTTCGGCTGCTCGGCGGCGACGCGCGCGGCGAGCTTGCTCGCGGCGAGTCCGAAGCGCGCCGGAAGTCCGATGTTGTCGCAGGCGCGCAGCGCGGCATCGCCGAGGTCTTTCTCGCTCGCGAAATGGCGCCCCATGCCGCTGACGTCGATGAAGACGAATCCGTCGCCGGCATCTTCGACACGCGGCGAAAACGTCTCCGCGACTTCGAGCAGCGCTTCCTGGGCGGTGCGCTCGCATTCGGCGTCACGCGCGCGGGCGATGAGCTTCGGCAGAATCGAGCGCGCCTGCGCGAGCGTCATTCCGGCGCGGATTCCTTTCGTGCGCGCGCGCCGCGTCGCGGCGACGAGATGCGCGGTGCTGCCGTTGCCTTCGACGATCGCCAGCGCTTCGCTCAGCAGCTCCGGCTCGCTGCGCAATCGCGCGGCGAGGGGGAACATCGGGACGTAGAGGCAGGCGATGCGCGTCATGGTCGCCCCTCATCTGCCGAGGAGAGCGGGCGTCCCGCCCGCCCCCGGGAGGCGGGCAGGATGCCCGCTCTCCTCGGCGCTGGGGGAGAAGGGCTGTCTGCCGTGTTGCCCTTCGCGCCGGGTGAGGGGTCATCCATCGCGCCAGGCGCGAGCAACGGCAGCGACGCGTGTGCGCCCGGTTTGAGATGGCGATGTTTCTCGAGTGTGAGATCGACGGTGATACCGGCGAGGACGCGCGGCGATTTGCCGCGTCCGAGCCATTTCGTGCGCGATCGTTTCGCGGCGACGACGGCCTCGGATGCGGTGCCGGTGAGCGGGTACGGCGTCGAGATCAGCATCGCCGCGCCGTGCGCTTCGGCGCTGCGCCCGAGCCGCACCCACGCGGCGTCGGGAACGCGGCGGCCCGGCATCGGATGCAGTCCCGTGTCGAGGACGACGAGCTGGAATCCCGTCGCCGTGATCATTTCCGTGCACATCACTGCCTGTTTGAGCGTCGCCGGACGAATCCAGAGGAGGCGGCGCAGATCGACGCCGTTCGCTTCGGCGAGTTGCGGATCGAGGTGATCGCCGAGATCGATGAGCACGGCCGCCTCGCCCACGCTCGTCGCGGCGGCGAGCGCGGAGATCACGATGGAGAAGCGTCCGGCGGCGCGGCGGCCCGTGAGCTCGACCATCTTTCCGCGCGGCAGTCCGCCGCCGAGGAGCGCGTCGAAGGGGGCGAGGGTGGTGGGGATCGACTCATCGCGCCGCGCTTTTTCGAGCGCGCGGATCAGCTCCGCGCCGTTCGTCATCTTCGCGGCCGCGGTTCCGGCGAGCGAAGCGCGAAGGCGCGCGAGATCCTCGCGTTCTACACTGGGGAGATCGGGAACCGGAGCGGGCCACGCCTGCGCCGGCTTGGGATTCAGCAGCGGGAAGAGAGTTTCGAAAGAGTGCGCCGTTACCGACACGGAAGTAATGTACGGCGGTAACGAAGCGTAAGCAAGATGGGGTTATATTGCCGTAAGTGTTGTAGGGAATAGATTTGTCTCTTTTTAGACATGGCGGAGTCGAGGGCGATGCTTCTCGCGGGCAAGTGCAATGCTCCTCGCGGCGAGTGTGATGTTCCTCGCGGCGAGTGCAATGCTCCTCGCGGCGAGTGCGATGTTCCTCGCGGTGAGTGCGATGTTCCTCGCGGCGAGTGCAATGCTCCTCGCGGCGAGTGCGATGTTCCTCGCGGCGAGTGCGATACTCCTTGCGACGAGTGCGTTGTACTAGGCGCGCCGGTTGCTCTTCTCCTTCTCATCATGAACGAAACTCAACCCATGTCTCTCCGCGACACCGCCAAAGGTATCGCCATTCGCGCGGGAGTGCTCACCGTCGGCGGCGTGGTTGTCGGCGCGTGGCTCTTCAGCGTCGCGGCGAAGGCCGCCAGCGGTCTCGTGAAGACATTTGCCGCGCTGTTTCTGCTTGCGGTCGGGGCCGGTGTCGCCACCTGGGAAGTAAAAAAGGTGCAGCGCCGTCTTGCGCTCTGATCGCGTACCCGCGCCCGAGCCCGCGTCCGAGCCTGAGCCCGGGGCGAGCGAAGCGACTGCCATGGCCCCGGCCCGGGGGCAGAAGCGGGCTCGGGCTCGGGAAATCGGGTTTCTATAGATTGACGGCCATGTCATAATCCGCCGCGACATTGGAAGGTAACCTTCTCGATGGACGCGAAATACGACTCGACCGGTGTGGACATTTTCGGTCAGACGTATCACGTTCGGGGAGACGGGGATCCTGACTATTTAACGGAGCTTGCGCGGTTTGTGGACACCAGGATGCGCGAGGTGGCGGCCCAGGTCGCAACCGTCGACCCCATGAAGATCGCGATCCTGGCGGCCTTGAACATAGCCGACGAGTTCTCGAGATACCGGAAACAGCGGGAGGATGCCGCTGGAATCTGGATCGAGAGAACGGAGGAAATATCGGATCGTCTCAGCAAGGTAATAGGCTGAGCAACTAAGGTTGTAAAGTTTTCGGAGCCCCTGCGGAGTTCGTGATGCTCGATCAAGCACTTGAACCGTACTTCTTATCCCGGGTTAGCTCGCGTCTCGAGTCGCGTGCACGCCTTCGTCCCGATTTGGGAGCTCAGAAGGTAGCCTAAACGGCAAGAGTAGGGCGCCCACCTGTCATGTACAGGTTCAGGTAAGAATCACCCACACGGCTCAGGCGGGGTTCTCCGAATTCTTCCTCACTCGCGCAAGCCTCCCATCGCGGAGGTGCGGTTTTGAACATCATCCAGGGATTGATCGCGGCCGGCGTCGGAATCGGCGTCGCCGTCGTTCTCGCCCTCATCTGGTCGGCAGTCTCCCGGCGGCGCGTACAGGCGCAGCTCGCCGAGGCGAAGGCGGCCGGTGAGCGCATCATCGAGGACGCAAAGAAGCAGGCCGGTTCACGAGTCAAGGAAGCCGATCTGGAGGCGAAGGAAAAGCTCCTCCAGATGCGCTCGGACTTCGACCGGAATGCGCAAAAGCAACGCGACGAGATCAAGTCGGTCGAGCGGCGCCTGCAGCAAAAAGAAGAAACGCTCGACAAGAAGACGCAGCAGATCGACAGCCGCATCGCGGAAGTCGAAAAGCGCGACCGCGCGGTCGGCGATCGCGAGAAACGCGTCGAGGCGAAGGAAACGGAGCTGGACGCGCTCGTCGAACAGCAGCGGCACAAGCTCGAACAGGTCGCCGGCCTCACGGCCGAGGAAGCGAAGCGCGAGCTGATCCGCGGCATCGAGAACGAAGCGAAGATCGATGCCGCGAACATCATCAAGCGCATCGAGAGCGAAGCGACCGAGCTGGGCAATCAGAAGGCGAAGAAGATTCTCGGCATGGCCATCCAGCGCATGGCGTCGGACTACGTGGCCGAGAACACCGTCTCCGTTGTCGACCTGCCGAGCGAGGACATGAAGGGACGCATCATCGGACGCGAGGGACGCAACATCCGCGCGCTGGAGCTCGCGACCGGCGTCGATCTCATCGTCGACGACACTCCCGAAGCCGTCATTCTCTCCGGCTTCGATCCGATCCGCCGCGAGATCGCGCGCATCTCACTCGAACGGCTAATGCAGGACGGACGCATCCACCCCGCGCGCATCGAAGAGCTGGTCGAGAAAGTTCGCCAGGAACTTGACCAAAAGCTGTTCGAGGAAGGCGAAGCCGCCGCATTCTCCCTCGGCCTCACCGACATCAATCCCGAGGTCCTCAAGCTTCTTGGACGTCTGCGCTACCGCACGTCCTACGGACAGAACGTGCTCGTGCATTCGCTCGAAGTCGCGCAGCTCGCGGCGTTGATGGCGGTGGAGCTCGGCGTCAACGACACGATTGCCAAGCGCGGTGGATTGCTGCACGACATCGGCAAAGCGATCGATCGCGAGATGGAAGGCACACACCTCGAGCTCGGACGCCAGGTGCTCGAGAAGTACGGCGAGAAGCGCGAAGTCATTCACGCGATGGAGTGCCACCACGGCGACTACGATCCGACGACCGTCGAGGCCGTCCTCGTCAACGCCGCCGACGCGCTCTCGGCCGCGCGTCCCGGCGCGCGCCGCGAGATTCTCGAAAATTACGTGCACCGTCTCGAGCGCCTCGAGTCGATCGCCAACGCGATGGAAGGCGTCTCGAAGAGCTTTGCGATTCAGGCAGGGCGCGAGCTTCGCATCATCGTCAACTCCGAGAAGATCAGCGACGAGCAGTCGATCTGGCTGTCGAAGGATGTCGCGCGGAAGATCGAGAGCGAGTTGCAGTATCCGGGACAGATCAAAGTGACGGTGATCCGGGAGATGCGGGTGATTGAATATGCGAAGTAGGCTCACAGGCTCACAGGCGCATAGGCTCAAAGCGACGAGCCACCCTGTGAGCCCATGCGCCTCTGAGACTCTGAGCCTATGATCAGAGTTCTCTACATCGGCGACGTCGTCGGCCAGCCCGGCCGGCGCGCGTTGCATCAGAAGCTCGAGCCGGTGACCGACCGCGAGAAGGTCGACTTCACGATCGTGAATGTCGAGAACGCGGCCGGCGGCTTCGGCGTCACCGAGGCGATCATGGAGGAGCTCGCGGAGCTCCCGATCCATGCGTACACCTCGGGGAACCACATCTGGGACAAGAAAGACTTCGTCGACAACTTCGAGCACTACCCGCAGGTCGTGCGGCCGGCGAACTATCCGGCCGGAAATCCCGGCAAGGGCAAAGTCATCCGCCAGACCGCGAGCGGAATCAACGTCGCGGTGCTGCAGCTGATGGGCAACGTGTTCATGCCGCCGATCGACAATCCGTTTTACTGCGCGGACCGCGAGCTCGCGGAGATCGGCGACGCCGCGAAAGTGATCATCGTCGACATTCACGGCGAAGCGTCGTCGGAGAAGCAGGCGATGGGACGCTATCTCGACGGCCGCGTGTCCGCGGTCCTCGGCACGCACACGCACGTGCCGACCGCGGACGAGCGCATTCTTCCGAACGGAACCGCCTACCAGACCGACATCGGCATGACCGGCGCGTACGACTCGGTGATCGGCTTCCGTCCGGAAGAAGCGCTGCAGCGCTTTCTGATGAACACGCCGCGCAAGCTCGAAGTCGCAAAGCGCGACATCCGCTTGTCGGGCGCGCTCATCGAGGTCGATGAGACGACCGGCCGCGCGCATCGCATCGTGCGAATTTCCGAGCACCTCGGGGAGTAGGCTTAGAGGCTCAGAGGCTCATGGGCTCATAGTCGCGGTTTCTATGAGCCTCTGAGCCTCTGAGCCTGTGCGCCTATCCATCATCACCCTCGGCCACGTTCACACGGAGGATCTCGAGCCTCTCACGAAAACGTTCGAGCACCTCGAACAGCTCGTGCTCGATGTTCCGCCGCGTGACGCGCTGACCGATCATCGCGCGGAGCTCAATCGCGCGGTCGACGCGGCGAGCGCGGACTGGATGCTCGTCGTCCGCGAGCGCGAGACCATCGATGACGCGCTCGCGCAGGAGATCGCGAGTGCGGCGGCGGGAGGGCGGGCGTGGGGCTTTCGGATTCAGTCGCTCGCGATTTACGCGGGCAAGCCGCTGCGCATCGCGCAGAACGATCTCGAGCTGCGACTCTTTCATCGACGTCATTTCCTGCGCCGCGGCGACGTTGGCGTGCAGGGAACGGTCGTGCGTCTCACGCATCCGCTTCGCGCGAACACGTTCGCATCGGCTGATGAACATCACGACTATCTCGCGCAGAAAGCAGCGAAGCGATCGACGTTGCAACGCGCCGTGATGTTCTTTCGCTACTTCCTCGGCGCGCGCACGTTCGACGCGAACACGCTGCGCTATTTGTGGGTCGAATCCGCATTCAAATAGTTATTTAGTATCATTGGCGTCATGCGCCGCATCGTGTTCCTCTTCCTCGTTCTCGCTGCCGCTGCGTCCTATGCGGATGTGTTTCGAATCGAGCCGGTTGCGCCGACTTCGGCGTCCGGCGTTTTCGTTCGCGTTGACACGTTGTGGAACGGCTGCCTTCCGCGTGACGCGAAGGTGACGCGCAACGGTCAAGACGTTGACGTTCTCTGGACCGTGCCGCGCGGAGGCGGCTGCGTCACCGCGTTCATCCCGTGGTCCGATCGCGTCTCCCTTGGCGCGCTGCCGCCCGGCACGTATAAGGTCACACTGCGCGTCGACTCGCCGACCGGATTGCAGACGATCGGCACGAAGACGATCACCGTCGCCGAGGGCGCGTCGGCGTTTCAACTCAATCCCGCGTTCGTCAGCACCACGGGCGGCATGGTCGAGCTGATCGCACGGGTCCTGTGCGTCGCGAACGGGAGTGACGTGAAGAAGGTCGTCGTCGACGGCGCGGAAGTTCGGATCAACGTCGATCCCTGTTCCGTGATCGCGTTCCTGCCGCCGCACGCGGCAGGTCCCGTCGACGTATCGGTGCAGGTGAATGACGCGACGTACACGGTGAAGTCGACGCTGCGCTATCTCGACAGGAGTGCGACGCCGGATGAAGCGACATTCGAGCGCGTGCTCATTCCCGTCCTCTACTTCGGCCCGGGCGCGTTCGGATCGCAGTGGCAGACGGATGCAACGCTGCGCAATCTCGCTTCCACACAGTTGCAGTGGTTCTCGAGCGTCGCGTTTCCGACTCTCTGCGACGTCGGCGACTGCGGCGTCCCTTCGGGCGGAACGTTTGGTCTCTTCGAGTTCGGCAATCGTCCGAAGGGTCTCGTGCTGTTCGTGCCGCGCACGATCTCGGACGACGTGCACTACGGCCTCATCGCGCGCGATACGTCGCGTGACGACGGCGCGTGGGGAGCCGAGGTGCGTGTGGTGAGGGAGAAGGACGCGCGGTATGGAAAGTTCGTGATCGAGAACGTGCCGCTCGACTCGCGCTACCGCACGACGCTGCGCATCTACGCGATCGACGGCGGCGCGTCCGAAGTGAAGATGAGCGCGTTCGTGGGCGATGTCGGCTCCGTTGCGACAGTCAGAATCGAAGGATGCGACGCACCGCCGTGCAACAGCGCCGATCCGGGATTCGGCACGTTCGACGTCCGCTCGCTCTTCCCGCGCCTGCCCGACAAATCGCGGATCACGTTGTACATCGAAGCGCCGTCGCTTCGTCCGCACTGGGCGCTGGTCTCAGTCACGAACAACACCACGCAGCACGTGACGGTGATCTCGCCGCAATAGTTTCGGTTGCGCGGTCGCGCAGTTACGCGGTTGCGCGGCAATGCAGTGCGTTCGGTTTCCGCGTAACCGAGCGACCGAGCAACCGCGCAACCGACTGTTAGGCCGTCGCCAGCGCGATCTGCGGACGACGCGGCGCCGCGCGCAAGGTTCCATTCGCGCGGAACTGCCGCGGCGACATGCCGTAGCGGATGCGGAACTGCTGACGGAAATAGTTCTCGGAGTCGAATCCACAGCGGCGCGCGACCTGCGAGACGCGGAGGGTTCCGCCTTTCAGCAGCCGCGCCGCTTTCTCGAGTCGCTTCTCTTTGAGGAACTGGCTGAGCAGACGGCCGGTGATGCGATGAAAACGGCCGGAGATGTATTGACGCGTGTAGCCGAGCTCTTTCGTCACGGCTTCCACCGTCACTTCTTCGTCGGCACGAAGGCGCCGCCGCACCGTTTTGATGAGCGAACGCAGGAGGCCGTCCATACCGCTTCTCCCTTGGCTACGCTGTCAATGTTGATGACTCAGTGACCGCGGTGCTCGCGCGAGCACTCCGGCTGCTGTTCCCATGACCTTTTTTGGATGGAAACAATGATAGCGCAGCGTTACCGCTTCGTCCAACGATTCGCGTCGCGCGTGCGAAATTTCGCCATCATGTCGGCGAATGCGCGGTCGAGATCGACGCCGAGTGAATTCGCGAGACAGACCAGCACGAAGATCGTGTCGGCGATCTCTCCGGCAACGTCGCCCGCGTCTTCGTCTTCCTTCGGCTTCTTGCCGCCATAGTGATGCATCAGCACGCGCGCGAGCTCTCCGACTTCCTCGGTGACGCGCGCAAGCATCGGCAGCGGCGCGAAATAGCCTTCCTCGAATTGCGAGATCCACTCGTCGACTTCCTGCTGAATCGGTGCAAACGACATTGAGCCTCCCAGTCTCTCGGCCTCCTGGCCTCCCAGTCTTTCTTGGAGGCTGGGAGGCTTGGAGGCTCGGAGGCCGAATCCTCGGTTGCGCAGTCACTCGGTTGCGCGGCACTCGGTTCTCCCGCGAAACCGCGCGACCGAGCAACCGCGTAACAGGGGACTAGGATAAACTGACTCAGCAATGCGCATGATTGGTGCGGGGGTCGCCGTCCTGATGGTCGCGACGGTGGCGAGCGGAGACGTTCGCCTCAAAGTGCAGAAGGACGGGAAGAAGATCATCTACAACGTCGGCGGCATGAGCTCCGGCAAGGGCACCGATTACAACTGGCTGGCCAAGCGGCACGACCGCCGGTCGAAGTACGACGCGATCATCGAGCGCTACGCGAAAAAATATCGCGTCGATCCCGTCCTCGTGCGCGCCGTCATCCAGGTCGAGTCCGATTTCAATCCGCTCTGCGTGTCGCACAAAGGCGCGCGCGGTTTGATGCAGCTCATCCCCGAGACCGCGCGCCGCTACGGCGTCACCGAGCTCCACGATCCCGATCAGAACATTCACGGCGGCATTCGCTATCTCGCCGACCTCCTAGACATGTTCAACGACGATCTCTCGCGCGCGCTCGCGGCGTACAACGCGGGCGAGGGTGCGGTGCAGAAGCACGGCGGGATTCCGCCGTATGACGAAACGACCGAGTACGTGCATCGCGCGCTGACGGTGTATTACGGCCGTCCTTACGGCGGCGGCGCGGTTTCGTTCTCCGGACGACGTGGCGGCGCGAAGCTGCGCGGCGGATTCGGCGCGAGTCTCGTCCCGCCGATCGCGGCCACACTTTTGCCCGGCGCAAGGTACCTCGGGACGAACTAGTGGAGCGGCGGCCGCCCTCGACCGCCGACGCCCTCGCGAAAAATCGGCGGCCGAAGCCGCCGCCGCTCCACCTTCTCCACGGTACAATCGCCGCCACATGCCCGAGCGCTCGCCGGCAGTCGTGCCTCCATTCGATCAAGGTGTTTTCCTCCTGCACTACAACCGCGGGCGGGAGGCGTTTCAGGAAGGGCGCTACGCCGAGGCGCGGCAGCAGCTGGAATCCGCGCAGCGGCTGCGGCCCGATGACGCGGACGTGCTGAATCTGCTCGGGCTCGTGTATTTCAAGACGAATGCGTTCCCCGAAGCCGAGGTCATTTATCGAAGACTGATTCGCGAGAATCCGAACGTCTTCATCCTGCACTCGAACCTCGGGCTGATTCTCTTCAAACAGAGCAAGCACGACGAAGCGGAAAATTTTCTGCGGCGCGCGATCGAGCTGCGTCCGAACTACGCGAAGTCGCATCTCTACCTCGGACTGCTTTACCGGCAGCGGCGAAAATATGCAGACGCGCTCGAACATTTGAAATTCGCGGGCGCGGACAAACTCGTGCGCGAAGTCGAAGCGGAGATGCGTCCGCCGGCGCCCGCGCCGAAGCCTGTCACGCAACCCGCGGCAGCGGCGCCGAAGCGCGTCATCACCGAGAAAATCGCCGCGATCCAAACCGACGACATCACGCGCGCGGCGATGGAGCACCGCACGCAGCCCGGCAAAGTCGCGACTCCGTCGGTGACCGCGGAGATTCCGAAGATCACGCTGCCCGATCCCGCGCACGTCACCGCCGCGCGCAAGCTGCAGGACGCGGTTGACGAGACACAGCACATCGAAGCGAAAGTCATCGACGTCGCGCGCAAGATCGAAGGCGCGTCGAAGACGTTTGCGCTGCACGAAAACGGCTTCCTCGAGATCAACTTCGCGCGCAGCGTCCACGTCAAGCGCGGCACCGTGTCGAGCTACTCCGGCAATCTCAAATTCGTCGCCGAGTCCGGACTCCTCGGCACCACCGCGCAGACGCTCGTCAAAGCGGTCGGGCAGGGAAAGATCTTCGTGTACGAGAAGGGACGCAAGACGTTCCTCCTCGACCTCAACGACGAGTTCATCTACGTCGAAGGCCGCAACCTCCTCGGACTCGAAGACTCGCTGACCTACCGCGTCGAGCCGATCTACGACGGGTCATACCAGCGAAAAATCGACACCGTCAAAATCTTCGGCAAAGGCTCGCTCGCGATCTCGACGTCGATCGAGCCGCTCACACTCCGCGTGACGAAGGAGTACCCGCTCTCCATTTCGTCAAACGCGCTCGTCGCCTGGACCGGCGATCTCATCCCGACCGTCGTCGACGATCAGTCCCTCGAGCACGTGATGATCGAGACCGAGGGCGTGGTGGGATTCAAGATTCGGTTTGAAGGGGATGGCGTTGTCGTGAGCGAGCAGTAGAGGACAAGGCTCACGGGCGCATGGGCTCAGAGGCTCATAGCAGTTCTGTGAGCCTATGCGCCTGTGAGCCCATGCGCCTACTCCTCGTGCGCCGCGCCCCATTCCATCGCCAACCTGTACGCCTCGCGTAAACCCTCATCGCGCTCCCAGCTTGCGAAGAACGGCCGTACGGCCGCATCTTCGAACGCGTGTTCGAGGACGCCGCAGAGGATGCGGTTGCGCATGGCGTGGTCGCCGCTGCGATAGAGTTTGTCGAGGTCGGTCGCGATGCCGCGCAGTACCTTGTTGCTGCGCCACTTCTTGAGACACGCGGCCAATTCCCAGGCGGCTTCGTATCCGCCGTGAAGGTAATCGCCGCCGGGCGGATTTTCTTCGATGCACCGCAAGAGATAGCGGCGCGAAAAGTCGATGGAATCGTCCCCGAGAAGTTCAGGATGCGAGCGCGTCAGCTCGTACACCGCGCCCCACGTCAACAGATCGCCGGAATCGATCCATCGCCGCACGTCTTCGCGCGTGACCGCGTCGTCGCTGTCGAGATGGCGCGCGGCCTCGGCGTACGTGGACATGGCGTCACGCGCCCGCGCCCATCAGCTTGAATGCGATCGGCACGAGGACGAAGAGCTGGATTGCGTCGAAGACGCCATGTGCGATCACCCCAGGCAGCACGTTTTTCGTGCGATAGAACGCGAGGCCGATGATCGTGGAGATCACGAACACGCCGATCAGCAATAGCGGATTGCCGTACGAGAAATGCGCGAGTGCGAAGAGGACGGTCGACGCGATGAGGCCGATGCGCTTCTGCAGGAACGAGCGGAAGAACAGCTCCTCGACCGTCATCGCCGTAAAGACGATCACGGCTTTCTTCCACAGCGGCAGCGCGGCCATCCAGATGATCGCCGCGGGCGGCTCGCCCGGCTCATCGAGCACGCCGGTCGCGCGGAGGATCAGCGACACGATGAGCGCGAAGAGGATCGTGATGATCCATCCGGCGACGCCGACGCTCAATCCGATCGCCGCGACTTCAACCGGCTTCTCGTGGCGGATGTTGAAAAACTCCCGCAAATTCGGCCGGCCGGTCAGCAGCCACCAGCCGAGGAGGAACGCGAGCAGAATGAAGTGCAGCGTGAAGAGCGAATAGAACGGCGCGCCTTTGAGCTGCTTCAGCGTGGGCGGCGCGAGCGCGGAGCCGGTGATCATCACCGCCAGCATCAGCATCAGCACGCCGAGGAGCAGATACGCGATGTACTTCGCGGCGGGATTCGGGAAACGATCGCAGCTGAGGAGGCCGGTCGTTTCATTGAGGATGACGATCGCGAGCCACACGATCACCACGAACGCGACGGAGACGGCGAACGGAATCATTAGTGGACTCGCACCTCGACGAGATTGTCGAAGAACGTTGCGCCGTTGCCGATGTCTGTAACGGCCTGCGATGTCGTGTGATTCGCGTTGCGCCCGTCGTCAGACAACTTCGCCCACCAGATCGACGGAGCGACCACGACTCCCGGCCGCACGCGATCGGTGACCACCGCCTCCGCGGTAAACGATCCGCGGTCATTGAAGATGGTGACTTTCTTTCCGTCGTTGATCCCGCGCGGCTTCGCGTCGTCGGCGTGAATCTCCAGCGTCGGCTTTCCCGCGGAGCGGCGCAGCGACACGACGTTGACGAACGTCGAGTTGAGAAACGAATGCGCGGGCGGAGAGATGAGCGCGAGCGGAAATCGTTTCGCGAGCTCGGGATCGCGCTCGCCTGATTCGTACGGCGGCACGTATTCGGGCAGAAGATCGAGTCCTTTCGCGACCGCGCGCTGCGAGGCGATCTCGATCTTGCCGCTCGGCGTCGGCACGTGCGCGCCGATGCGGTACGGCAAGTGCGGTGATCCGACATCGAGGCGGATGGAGCCGCGCTCTTTCAATTCATCGAGCGTGAACGGCATCCCGGACAGCACCTGTCGCATCATCGTCTCGTCGCTCTCGCGCAGCTCCGGCGCGTCGAGATTCATGCGCGCGGCGAGACGGCGAAAGATTTCGCTGTTCGGCAGCGACTCGCCGAGGGGAGCGATCGCGCGGCGGTTGTACATCATGTACAGATGGCCGTAGGCCTTGTGCAGATCGTCGTGCTCGAGCTGCGTCGTCGCGGGCAGCAACACGTCGGCGTAGTCGGCGGTGTCGGTCTGGAAGTGTTCGAGGACGACGGTGAACAGATCGTCGCGTTTCAATCCGGCGATCACGTTCTCGCGATCGGGCGCGATCGAGCCGGGATTCGAGTTGTAGACGACCAGCGCCTTCACGGGCGGATCGTCGGTCTTCGTCAGCGCCTCGCCGAGGCGCGTCATGTTGATCATGCGCGTACCGGGAGGCGAGAGGTCCTTCCGCTCCAACGCGGAGAGGTTGAGCTCGTGAAACGTGCCGCTCGTCGAAAGCAGACATCCGCCGCCGACGTCGTTCCACGCGCCGGTGACGGCGGGGAGGAGCGAGATCGCGCGCACGGCCGATCCGCCGCCGCCGTGTCGCTGCAATCCGTAGTTGAGGCGGATGAACGTCGGGCGCGTCGTCGCGTAGCGATGCGCGAGGTCTTCGATCACCGACGGCTCGACGCGGCAAATGTGCGCGACTTTTTCCGGCGCGTAATCGCGCAGTACGCGATCGCGCAGTCCTTCCCAGCCAAGCGTCATCGCTTCGAGGTACGCGCGATCTTCGAGGCCGTCGCGGAAAATCACGTGCATCATCGACAACGCGAACGCGCCGTCGCTGCCGGGCCGCAGCGGGATGTGCTCGTCGCTCGCCAGCGCCGTGCGCGTGCGCAGCGGATCGAGGCAGACGATCTTCGCGCCGTTGTCTTTGGCCTTGCGGATGAACGGCCAGAGATGCGGATTCGCGGTGAGCGTGTTCGTGCCCCACAAAAAAATCAGCTTCGCTTCGCCGACGGTTTCCGGATCGGTCCCCATCCGCGTTCCGTACGTCACGTTCAGCGCCTCGGCGCCGGCGCTCGCGCAAATCGTGCGTTCGAGCAGCGATGCGCCGAGAGAGTGAAAGAAACGGCGGTCCATCGACTCGCCCTGAATGAGACCCATCGTGCCGGCGTACGAGTAGGGGAGGATGGCCTGCGCGCCGTGCTCGTCGATCACGCTCTGCAGTCGCGCCGCGATCAGGTCGAGCGCTTCGTCCCACGTCGCGCGGCGAAATTTTCCCTCGCCCTTCGCGCCGGTGCGGATTTGCGGCTGGAGCAAACGCTCGTCGTGATACGTGCGTTCGAGATACTTCGCGACCTTCGTGCAGAGAAATCCCTGCGTGAACGGATGCTCGGGATCGCCGGCCATGCGGATCGCGCGGCCGTCGTCGTCGACGGTGACGAGCATGGAGCAGGTGTCGGGGCAATCGTGGGGACAAACGGCGCGGATGACTTCCATTCACCGGGAGTTTAGCGCGATGTCACATCCATTCGCTGGAGGGGGTGATGCAAAATCAGCACATCGCATGAATCGAAAACTCTCGCTCGTCCTTCTGATCGCACTGACGCCGCTCGCGCGCGCCGCCAACTGGCCCGATCGTCCGGCGCTGCACGCCGTGCGCGCGATGTCGCCGATCGCGGTCGACGGCGATCTCTCCGATGCCGCGTGGCAAAGCGCGCCGGAGTTCACCGACTTCACGCAGCACGATCCCGCCGACGGCGCGCCGCCGACGATGAAGACGACGCTGCGCATCGTGTACGACGACAAGGCCATCTACTTCGGCATGATGATGTACGACCCCGGCAAGCCGACCGCGTTGCTGGTGCGCCGCGACAACTTCGGCACCTACGACTTCATCTCGATCAACATCGACTCGCAGCACGATCGGCTGTCCGGCAATGCATTCACGCTGACGCCGTCGAACGTGCAGGTCGACACGGTTCTGTACAATGACATCAGCGAAGACATCAGCTGGGACGGCGTTTGGGACTCGGCGACGAAGATCACGCCGGAAGGGTGGATCGCCGAGGTGCGCATCCCGTTCTCGCAGCTGCGCTTTCCCGACAAGCCGAGCCACGTCTGGGGACTCAACATCACGCGCCGCACGGTGCGCAACAACGAATGGGTGCGCATCGTCAACACGCGCAAAGGCGGCACGGGCTTCGTCTCGCACTTCGCCGACCTCGACGGACTGGAAGGCATCCATCGCGAGCGTCCGCTGGAGATCGTACCGTACGTCGTCGCGCGCTCCGACATCCGCAGCCGCTTCGATCACTCGAATCCGTTTCTCGACCAGCGCGCGCAACGTGCCGACGCGGGACTCGACCTCAAGTACGCTTTAACTTCGAGCCTGACGCTGACCGGCACGATCAATCCCGACTTCGGACAGGTCGAAGTCGATCCCGCGGTCGTCAATCTCAGCCAGTTCGAGACGTTCTATCCCGAGAAGAGGCCGTTCTTCACCGAAGGACTCAACATCTTCCGTTTCGGCGACTCGCCGGCGAGCTCGCACTTCAACTTTTTCTTTCCTCCGAGCGTGTTCTATTCGCGGCGCATTGGCCGCTCGCCGCAGGTCGGCGTCGACGCGGATTTCGTGACCGCTCCCGAAGAGACGACGATCCTCGGCGCTGCGAAAGTCACCGGCAAGGTCGGACCGTGGGCGATCGGCGTGCTCGACGCGCTCACCGACGCCGAGCGCGCGCGTTTCGTCAACGGATCGCTCAGCGGCCGGCAGCAAGTCGAGCCGATGACGAATTACTTCGTCTCGCGCACGACGAAAGAGATCGGCGCGAGCTCACGCGTCGGACTTTTCCTGACGTCCGTGAATCGACGACTGCCCGAAGAGCTGGAGCCGTCGCTGCGCGAGAACGCCGTCACCGTCGGCACGGACGGCTACACCTGGCTGCACGCGAAGTCGTGGGTCTTCGAGTGGACGGCGGCGGGCTCGCGAGTGTCGGGAAGCAAGGAAGCGATCGCGCTGACGCAGGAGTCCTCGTCGCGCTATTACCAGCGGCCCGACGCGGAGTCGTTTCATTTCGATCCGACGCGCACGTCGTTGAGCGGGTGGTCGGGGCGGGCGATGCTGTCGAAGCAGACGGGATTGTGGCGGCCGAACATCCAGGTGCAGGCGTACTCGCCGGGATTCGAGACCAACGACGCCGGCTTCATGCAGCGCACCGACATCATCTCCACGCACGCACTCGTGCAGTACGTGAATCAGGAGCCGAACAAGCGCTTTCGCGAGCGCAATCTGTGGACCGGCGTCTGGATGAATCGCAACTTCGATGGCGACACGATCGAGCGCGGCGTCTTCGCCGACACGTTCGGTACGCTGCAGAGTTACTGGAACTATCGCGCGTCGCTGTTCGTCACGCCCGGCGCGTTTTACGACCGTGCGACCCGCGGCGGACCGGTCGTCCGCTCGCCGTTCGGCTGGAGCTCCGACCTGCACGTCGGCAGCGACGATCGCAAGCGATTCTTCATCAACGCCGACAGTCACCTCGAAGACAGCCGCGACGGCTCCTACGTCCACGGCGGCGGCCTCGGACTCACGTATCGTCCGGCCTCGAACCTCACGCTGAACCTGACGCCGTACTACAACCGCTCGCACGCGTTCAATCAATACGTGACGACGACCGGCGACAAGTACGTCTTCTCCGAGCTCGAACAACATTCCTTCGAGCTCGGCACGCGCGCCGACTGGACACTCAGCTCGCGCCTGTCACTGCAGCTTTACATGCAGCCGTTCGTCGCCTCCGGCGACTTTCACGACTACCACACGCTCGCCCGCGCGCGAACGCGCGACTACGATCCCTACACGCCGACGTTCCCCGATCCCGACTTCAACCTGCGCAGCGTCCGCGGCAGCGCCGTCATGCGCTGGGAGTTCCGCCCGGGATCCGCGCTGTACGTCGTCTGGAACGAAGCGCGCGCGGACGTCGTCCCGCTAGGCGACTTCCGCTTCCGCCGCGACTTCCGCGCGATTCCGACCGCGCCGTCGCACGATGTGTTTCTGGTGAAGTTGTCGTACTGGCTGCCGCTGTAATCACGACATCGGCTCGGGCTGCGGCTTCGGACGAAGATCGGGAGGAAGCGGGACGAACTCGCGATCGTCGTCCGGCGGAAGTGGAATCCGCTGCGCGAGCCAGTCTTCCTTCGCCTCTTCGATGCGTTCCTTCCGCGAAGAAACGAAGTTCCACCACATGAACCGCTTCCCGATCGGCTCGCCGCCGAGGAGGAGCAGCTCGGTGTCACGCGCGGCGGTGAGCAACGGCTCGCCGCCTGCGGCTGCAACGAGGAGGCGTCCTGCGTCGTACGTCTCGCCTGCGAATTCAACCGCGCCCGTCGCGATGTACGCGGCGCGCTCGCGATGCTCGCGCGGAAACGCGATGCGCGCGCCGCGCGCGAGACGGCCGGCGACGTAGAAGTGCGGTGAGAACGAAGGCGCGGGACTCGCGAGCCCGTAGGCGGAGCCGGAGAGAAGACGCATGTCGATGCCGTGCTCGTCGAGTCGCGGCAACTCGTCCGTGTCGAAGTGACTGAAGCCCGGCTCCGTCTCCTCGTTTTCTTCCGGCAGCGCCACCCACGCCTGAATGCCGTGCATCGTCGCAATCTGCTCCGCGTTGCTGCGCTCCGAATGCGCGATCCCGCGCCCCGCCACCATCCAGTTCACCTCCCGCGGCCGGATCGCCTGCGTGTTGCCGAGACTGTCCCGATGCAGGACCTCGCCGTCGAAGAGATAGGTGAGCGTGGCGATTCCGATGTGCGGGTGCGGCAACACGTTCATCCGCGCGCTCACCGGCCCCATGTGATCGAGAAACGCAAATGGCCCCACCATGCGCCGCTGCACCGAGGGAAGCGTGCGGCGGACCGTGAACGCGCCGATCGACTCTTCGCGTGCGGTGACGATGACTTCGAGCTCGGCGGGCATTTGGGGAGGTGGGATTAGCGGCCGCGGGCTTCGACGATCAATACACGCTTGCTGAGGGCGTCCTGCTCCTTCTTGTTTTCTTGCTTAAAGCGGCCCAGCTTATCGTCGACCATTTTGAACGCGTCGTGCATTACGCCGAACTTCTTCTGGAAGTCTTCGACCAGAATGCGCACCTGATGGCGAAACTCTTGGCCGAGTGTGTCGAATCGTTTGTAAACCTTGATGAAGCGTTTGTTGACTTGCGCAAATCGCTCGTCCATCTGGTTGAACCGCTTGTCTACTTGTGCGAACTGTTTGTCGATTTGCGCGAACCGCTTGTCGACCTGCACGAACCGCTGGTCGATCTGCACGAACCGCTGGTCGACCTGTACGAACCGCTGGTCGACTTGTACGAACCGCTGGTCGACTTGAGCGAACCGCTCATCGACTTTCGCGAATCCGGCATCCATCCTCTTTTCGAGGTTATTGAACCGTCGATCAAGGTAGGCAACCAATTCCTCATTTGTCATCGCGGATCGATGCTACCTCGGTATCACCATCGAGCGGAAACCTTCTACGTCGCGTAGATGCTTCGATCGTCTTGATGCGCTCCTCGAGTCCCGCATGCTCCCACTGCAGCTTCTCGATGCCCTCTTTCAAGAGCCGCAGCTGCGACTGCAGATTCGGTGGATGGAGCTTGTCGATTCGGCGCTCGAGCTGCCACAAATCTGAGGTGGCCCGACGTAGCGCTTCGTCAATCGAGCTGTCGCCGTGTTCAAGCCGCTTCAATTGCTCCATTGGATCGAGGAGAAGAAACTCGAGACCGACCAAACGTCGCTCGATCTCCGCAAGCCGATCTTCGTTGTCCATGCGCCGATCCTACCTCGGTCGCTGCACTCGACGGCACCACCAATGATGTCGTGGACAACGATACGTTCCTTCGTCGACGAACGGTTCGGCTCCGCTGGGGAACTCGGAGACCAGGAGACTCGGCGACTGCGCCTCCTACTCCCTCTCCAAAACCATCGCCGCCCCGATCCCCCCCGCCGCGCAGACGGTCACGAGTCCGTATTGCTCGCCGGTCCGCTGCAGTTCGTTGCACACGGTGGTCACGATGCGGGCGCCGGTCGCGCCGAAGGGGTGGCCTAACGCGATCGAGCCGCCGGTGCGGTTGATTTTTTCGGGGTCGATGGTGCCGACGGGCTCGCTGCGCCCGAGTTTTTCCTGTGCGACTCTTTTCGACGCGAGCCATTGGATGTTGGAGAGGACCTGCGCGGCGAAGGCTTCGTGCATTTCGATGACGCCGATGTCTTCGAGTTTCACTTTCGCGCGATCGAGTGCGGTGGGCACGGCGAAGATCGGTCCCTGCAGCAGCTGATCGAATGGATCGGTGGCGGCATAGGCGTAGCTCCTGATGAAGCCGAGCGGTTTGATGCCGAGGGATTTCGCTTTGTCTTCGGACATCAGGAGGACGGCGGCGGCGCCGTCGGTGAGGGGCGAAGCATTGCCGGCGGTGATCGTGCCGTATTTGCGGTCGAAGACCGGTTTCAACTTCGACAGACTCTCGAACGTCGAGTCGCCGCGAATCAGGTTGTCGGTCTCGACGATGTTCTCGAATTGCGGAGGAACGACGACGGTCATCACTTCGTCTTTGAATCGTCCGCTCTCGGTCGCTGCTGCGGCGCGTTGATGGCTTTGCAATGCAAAACGGTCCTGCGCTTCGCGCGAGATGCCGTTGGCCTTCGCCATCTTCTCGGCCGACTCGCCCATCGTGAGGCCGGTGGTCGACTCCGCGATCGCCGGCGCGTCGGGCGCGAGGTCTTTGATCTTGACGCTCTTGAACGCGCCGAGCTTTCCGCCGATCGATTTTTGTTTCGTCGACGACACCAAGGCTTCGGCGAATTTCTTCGAGAAGAGAATCGGCACATCCGACAGCGACTCCGCGCCGCCGGCGATCACGGTGTCGGCGTAGCCGCGCGCGATCATGTCGGACGCGCCGGTGATCGCCTGATTCGCCGACGCGCACGCCTTGCTGACGGTGTACCCCGGAAGTTTTCGCGGCAGTCCCGTGCCGAGGATGATCTCGCGCGCGATGTTCGGCGCCTTCACCGACGGGATGACGTTGCCGAAGATGACTTCCTGCACTTCCGACGGATCGATGCCGGAGCGCTGCACGAGCTCGGCGACGACGAGCTTGCCGAGGTCGAGAGCGGAGAGATGTCCGTAATGCGTGCCCGATTTTGCGAACGGCGTGCGGAGGCCGCGGATCACGGCGACGCGCGGTGTGTATTGCCAGGTCATAGCGCCCGAGCATAGTCGTTAGAGGCTCATGGGCGCAAAGGCGCAAAGGCTCAGAGCAGACCTATGAGCCTATGAGCCTCTGAGCCTGTGCGCCTACAATCTCCGGCTATGACCGCAGTCGAGCTCGAGCCGAATCCGCTTCGCGAAGGGTTGGACCAGGAGCGCGTCCCCGAGGCGTCGTGTCTGGTGATCTTCGGCGCGTCGGGGGACCTGACGCAACGGAAGTTGATTCCCGCCCTTTACTCGCTCGCGCACGACGGGCTGTTGCCGTCGGGACAGACGATCGTCGGGATCGCGCGCGCGGAGATGACGGACGAACAGTTCCGCGCGACGATGCGCGAGGCCTGCGATAAGCACGCGCGCACGGCGCCGGTCGATGACGCGGTGTGGGAGACGTTCGCGCGCGGGCTCTTTTACGTGCAAGGGGAATTCGCGGATCGCGACGCGTACGCGCGGCTACGCGAGCGTCTCGAGGGATTCGACAAGACCCGCGGGACGGGCGGGCGGCGGATCTACTACCTCGCCGTGCCTCCCGATTTCTTCGACGACATCGCGCAGAACCTCGCCGCCTCGTCGATGGTCAACGACCCTGAAAAGCGCGGGCCGTACACACGCGTCATCATCGAGAAGCCGTTCGGACACGATCTCGAGTCGGCGCGCGCGCTGAACCAGATCGCGGTCTCGATCTTCCGCGAGCGGCAGGTCTTCCGCATCGATCACTACCTCGGCAAGGAAACGGTTCAGAACCTGCTCGTGCTGCGCTTTGCCAACGGCATCTTCGAGCCGTTCTGGAACCGTCAATACATTGACCACGTGCAGATCACCGTCGCCGAGACGATCGGCGTCGAGAAGCGCGGCAACTATTTCGACGCCAACGGCATCGCGCGCGACATTATCCAGAATCACATGCTGCAGCTGGTGTCGCTGGTGGGCATGGAGCCGCCGGTCGCGTTCGAAGCCAACTCGGTGCGCGACGAGAAAGTGAAAGTGTTGCGCGCGCTGCGCCCGATCGAGAACGCCGTGCGCGGGCAGTACGTCGAAGGCTCGGTCCTCGGCGAAGAAGCGGCCGCGTATCGCGCCGAGGATAAAGTCGATCCGGCGTCCAACACGGAAACGTACGCGGCGCTGAAGGTGTACGTCGACAACTGGCGCTGGGCGGACGTGCCGTTCTATCTCCGCGCGGGCAAGCGCTTGCCGAAGCGCGTCACCGACATCTCGATTTTCTTTCGCCAGGCTCCGTACCCGCTCTTCAGCCGCCTCGGCGTCAAGATGCAGCCGAACGTGCTGGCGATCCGCATCCAGCCCGACGAAGGAATCTCGCTGAAATTCGACTCGAAAGTTCCGGGCCCCGCGATTCGCACCGCCCCGGTGACGATGGAGTTTCGCTACGCGACGTCGTTCGGGGCCGAGCCGCCCGAGGCGTACGAGCGATTGCTGCTGGAGACGATGCTCGGCGACGCGACGCTGTTCGCGCGGCGCGACGAGATCGAGACCGCGTGGGCGTGGCTCGATCCGCTGCTGCAGCGATGGGCACGCGATCCGCGTCCGCCGCATTTCTATCCGGCCGGCACGTGGGGACCGGACGAGGCGGACGCGCTGATCGAAGGAGACGCACGACGATGGCGAAGGCCGTGATTTGCGGTTGCGCGGTTGCGCAGTCACGCGGTGAGGGTTCCCGGCGACCGCGCAACTGCGCGACCGCGGAACCGAGAAGCTAATGGCAAAAGCACTCAATGGCGACGACATTCCCGTCAACGCGCTCACGATCGAGAAGCGCCTCGCCGACATCTGGCGCGAGGAAGGCGAAGAGCACGACGACGCGGTGACGCGCGCCGCGCTGTGGAACGTCGTCGCGCACACGTGGAACGCCGAGCAGCACACGTTTGCCACGCAAATCCTCGGGCGCGCGAGCGCGTCGGTGCCGCAGCGCGCGATCGTGATCCGCGCCGATCCGCACTCCGGGAACGACGAGCTGTCGTCGTGGATCTCGACGAACTGCCACACGATCAGCGACGGACGGCAGGTCTGCTCCGAAGAAGTCGCGATCCTCGCGGCCGGCGAGCGCGTCGCGCACGTGCCGCCGCTCGTCGCGTCGCTGCTGCTGCCGGACATGCCGGTGGCGGTGTGGTGGGTGGGCGACCTGCCGAGCGAGCAGCCGAAGTACGTCGAGACGCTGCTCGATCCCGCCGACCGGCTGATCGTCGACTCCTCGCAGTTCGACAGCGCGGAGGACTTCGCGCTCGTCTCGCGCATCGCCGAGAAAACGATCACCGCGCCGGCGGATTTGAGTTGGGCGCGCATCGACGAATGGCGCACGGCGACCGCGGCGCTGTTCGATCCGCCGCAGATGCGCGCGCTGCTGCGCAGGATGCGCGACGTGCGCGTCGTCAGCGGGGGAGGCGCATCGCTCGGAGATCGGTCCGAGGCGGTGTTGTACGCGGCGTGGCTCGAAGCGCAGACCGGAACCGTGGTGCGCTGCGAGTTCGCGAGCGAGGGAACGGAGCCAGGCATCTCGTCGATCGACATCCGCTTCGATGACCATTGCAGCGCGACGGTGCGCGTCGATCGCGAGCGCAACGTCGTCCTCGCGGCGTCGGACGGAATGTCGATCACCATCGATCACGTCGCGCGCGCGGGAACGCGCGAAGTGGAGGACCTCATCGTGCGGCTGCTCAAACGCCCCGAGGCGGATCGCGTGTACGTCAAGGCCCTGCGCGTCGCGACGGAAATGGCCGCGCGGATGGCGGCTGCTTAGAAACTCCTGAGAATGTGGTGACCGCTGCCCTCAGCGGTCACAGCGCCGCCTATGGCGGCGCCAGCGGCGCGTAGCGCCGCCGCGACCGCTGAGGGCAGCGGTCGCCACAAAGCTTTGGGATTTTCACAGCCTCTCATGATGACGGGCGCGGGATAAACTGCAACGCCCCATGAACCTTCGCATCTTCGATTCCGTCGACGAGCTGATTCGCGGGACCGCGCGAACGATCGTGCAGCAGGTCGAAGGCCGCGACTCCGCGGTCATCGCGCTGTCGGGCGGCTCGACTCCCAAGCCGCTGTACGAGCTCCTCGGCGGAACGACGTGGCGCGACGAGTTGGCGAAGTGCGCAATCACGTGGGTAGTCGTCGACGAACGCTACGTGCCGCTCGACGATCCGCAGTCGAACGCCGCGATGATTCAGCGGACATTGTTCGCGGACGGCGTTCTTCCGTCGCATCGCTTTCTGCGATTCAAAACCGAACTCAATGATCCCGCACGCACGTGCGTCGAGTTCGAACGCGAATGGCGCGCGCTCGGAATCGAGAAGCTCGATCTCGTGCTCCTCGGCATCGGCGACGATGGCCACACCGCGTCCCTCTTTCCCGGCACGCCGGTGCTCGACGTCGAAGATCGCATCGCCGCGGAAGTGTTCGTGCCGCGGCTCGATCAGTGGCGCGTGACGATCACGAAGCCGGTGATCCGCGACGCGGCGCTGCGGCTCGTGCTCGCGGCCGGCGAGCCGAAGGCGCGCATCCTGCGCGAAGTCCGCGACGGCGCGGACTATCCGATCGCGCTGGTCACGCGCGGCGTCGAGACGTGGTGGATGATCGACCGCCCCGCTGCTCCATAAAGCGCTTTGCGCTATCATGCAGCCGATGTCGGATCCGGCTCCGATTCACCAGCACGCGCTCAACAATCTGCGCTACATCCGCGATGCGATGGAGCGCGCGAGCGCGTTCACGTCCATCCCGGGGTGGGGCGGCGTGGCGATCGGCGTGACCGCGATCATCGCGACGATCGTGTCGCAGCCGCTGGTCGATCAACGCGAGTGGGTCTACGTCTGGCTCGCCGAAGCAATCGTCGCGGCGCTGATCGCGGCCGTGACGATGCTGCGCAAGATGCGGCGCGCGAATGTCTCGTTCGCGAGCGCGCCGGCGCGGCGGTTTTTCATCAGCTACTTCGCGCCGATCTTCGCCGCGGCGGTGCTCACGTATCTCCTCGCGCGCTACGGCTTCCGCCGCGCGCTGCCGGCGACGTGGCTGCTGCTGTACGGCGCGTCCTTCATCAGCAGCGGCGCGTTCTCGATTCGCGTCGTCCCGGTGATGGGCGCCTGTTTCATGGTCCTCGGCGTCGCAACCGTTTTTACGCCGATGGCAATCGCGAACATCCTGTTGGGCGCCGGCTTCGGCGCGCTGCACATCATCTTCGGATTCATCATCGCAAGGAGTTACGGTGGCTAAGACAGCAACGGCACGCAAGCTCACGGAAGCAAGACAACCTGTCGAGACGACGAAGATCCCCGACTTCGATCGCGTGATTCACGAGAAGACGCGGCTGGCCATCGTCAGCGCGCTGGCGGTGAATCAGACGCTCACGTTCAACGAGCTGAAGGCGATCCTGAAGACGACCGACGGCAACATCAGCGTGCACGCGCGCAAGCTCGAAGAGGCGGGATACCTGTCGCTGAAGAAATCATTCGAGGGACGCATGCCGCGCACCGAGTACACGCTCACCGCGGCCGGCCGTCGCGCGCTGGAAAAGTACCTCGCACACATGGAAGCGCTGATCAAAGTCGCGCGCGGCGCGTAGCACAGCTTTCCATCCTGTCCCCGGTGTAGCACAGGCTTTCCAGCCTGTGCCCTGGGAGGCAGCCCAAAAAGCCTGCCCCACCCCGACCTCACTGTGCCTCCACATAAGTCGGATCATTGGTCTGCAGATCGATGACGCTCGCGAACGCTGTTGCGCGCCCCTGACCGCTGACCGCTCGTACGCTGATGCGCGCGTTGTAGGTGTCGCCGAGGCCGAGTCCGGAGAGGAGAGAGTTCATCTGGCGGTATTCGTTCGCGGCGAGATCGACTTCGATCACTGCAGCGAACTTCGCGTCTGGAGGCGTCACCGTCACTTCGAGTTTCACCGGCTTGCCCGTGACTTCGACGACGCCGACGTTCGAGCGCATGCGCGGCGACTCTTCGATCTGCAGCAGTTGTAGCGGGCGGGTGCCGACGGCGACGGCCTGTTGCGGCGTGACCGCGTTGACGAATTGGCCGTAGGTGCCCTTCGTGGTCTGGTTGTACGTGCGCGCCGTGGCGATGATGCGCGATGCGGTCGCGGTGGAGAGCTGCAGCGCGCCGCCGTCGTTGGTGACGCCGAAGAAGCTGGGCAGAATCTTGTCGAGCTGCTTCACTTCTCCCGGCGCGAGCGTGAGCGGCTGCACTTTCGGCTCGCCGCCGCTCTGCGAGTAGAACGATGCCGTCACGTCCACCGGCTCGGTGCCGGCGTTGAAGACGCGCACATCGCTCTGCCAATCGGCGAAGCCGCTGCGGATGTCGGCGACTCCGGGGATGACCCACTTCGTATTGCCGGTTGCTCCGAGCGCAACCGGCGTGACGAGGACGGCGTCGCTGGTCTCGTTGTCGAGGACCGATGCGTATGCGGTGACTTTGCCGCTCGGTGACGTGACCTGTACTTCGATGCGTCCGTCTTCGAGCGTGATGCCGCGCTCGAAGAGGAACGAGTTGAGCTGCGTGTGTTGTCCGCCGTTGAGGTGTTGCGTGAAGGACGTAATTTGCTGTCCGTTGCCGCCGAAGACCTTGATCAACAAGTCGGCGGGATTGCCGGAGCCTTCGACGAGGCCGAGGTTGGAGCGCGTCTTCGCGTTCTGCGCGATTTGCTGGAGCGAGAGGACCGTCGATTTGTCGGCAAAGTTCGCGTACGGGACGGCGGGCACGTACTGACCGAACGTGCCGTTCGGCGTGACGTTGAACGTGCGCGACGACGCGAAGCTGACGAGGTTCGCCAGCGGACCGAAGGCGGCGCTCGACGTTGAAGACGAAGTCGACGTGAGCGGCTTGATCTGCAGGACGCCGACGGCGTTCGACGTTCCGGTGCCGAAGAAGCTGCGGAGGATGTCGTCGAGTGCGATCGTGCGTCCCGGCTCGATCGAGAACGTGGTCTGTGCGCCTTTCGTGATTCCGCTGTCGCCGCTGGGGATGAACGTGAGCTGGTACTTGATGAGTTGCGCCGAAGTGTTGGCGACGCGGACGTCGGATTGGAAGTGGGCGTTGATGCCGTCGGCGTTGGCGACTGCGGGGATGATCATCGTATCGGGCGACGGCGTGTTTGCGGGCGTCGATTGCACCGGTGTGACCAGGTTGATGTTGATCGACGGGTTGATGCTCGTCGTCGCGTTGCTGGCGATGCGCGACGCTGCGCTATTCAGAATGATGCGAATGGCGCCGCTGTGCGTGCCCACGCCGAGGAGCTCCGGATTCGCGGTGACGCTGAGAGTGGTGCCGGCGGGTGCCACGACGCCGGAGCTCGGAGAGACGCTGAGCCACGGTTCGGTCGGAGTCGCGGTGAAGGTCTGGCCCGCGAATTCGGGTCCGAGATGGATCGTGTAGTGCACGGGCGTCGGATCGGAGAGCGGAACGCTGCCGGTCGTGAGCTGCTGTTGCGGCAGGACGAAGATCGCGGCGGTTGGTCCGTACGGGCCGACCGCCGGCGCCGGCGTGCAGCGCGCGTCGACTGCGCGGACGCGCGCGTAGACGCCGAGGGGCGCGTTGCCGTTGTTCGTGCGCGTCACGGAATGCGATGTCGCGCCGGTGGTGATCAGTTCCGCGCTGTTGAAGTCGGCCGCTGGCGCGATTTGCAGCTCGTAGCCGGTGGCGCCGGCGATCTCGCCCCACTGCAGGAGGAACGGCACGCCGCTGGAGATTTCGCCGGGTGTTGCAATGACGGGCGAGCCGAGAGGAGAGCATGGCTCCGGTGGCGTGACGATCTCGAGGCGCTGTTCGTCGGAGTCGAGCGGCGAGCAGTTCTGCGCGAAGGACGCCCGTACGAACCAGCGCACGCTTCCCGGTGCCAGGTTGACGTTTGCGAGTGAGCTTTCCGTCGTCGAGCCGGCAAGCGCCGGCGCGCCGTTGCCGCGGATCACGTACAACTCGAAGTGCGTCGCGCCGGCGGGCGAGGTCCAGTCGAAGTCGACCGGTGAGGTCGCGGTCGATCCGTCGAGCGGCGCGATCGCGATTGGGCGGTGACCGTTCGCGCACTCCGCGGGCGGCGTGTAATTGAAGGTTGCGCTCTGCGACGGGCGCGGCGAACAGCCGTCGATGTTCGCGACGACGCTCCACGTCAGATCGCCCGGCGGCACGGAGTGCGCGAGCGACGTCGTCGTCGCGTTCGTGCTGCCGATGAGCACCGGCGTTCCGTTTGCGGTCGCGAGGTAGACGTCGTAGCCGGCGGCATTCGGCACGCCGTTCCACTGGAACGTGATGTTCGCGCTCGAGAACGACGCACCGTTCGCGGGAGAGATCAGTGCCGGCGGCGTGGTGGGGCAGGTGACGTTGGCGACGACGTTCGTCGTCACGAACGCGGAGTTGTTCGACGGATTCGGATCGAAGAGCGGCCCGGTGACGACGACGTTGTTCGTGATCGTGCCGGACTGCTGCGGCGCGGTGGCGTTGAGGAGGATCGTGTTGCTGCTGTTAGCGGCGAGAGTCCCGCTGCAGTTGATCTGTTCGTTGGCGTTGCTGCAGCTCCACGAGCCGGCGTCGATCGAGTTGATGGTGATGCCATTCGGCAGACCGTCAACCAGTTGACCGGTTGCAGGGAGGGGGCCGTTGTTGGTGACGACGATCGTGTAGACGAACGACGCGCCGGCGGGAACGCTCGACGGCGCGCTCTTCGTGACGGCGAGGTCGGCCTGCTGCGACTGCGGCGTGCCGATCGAGACCTGCGCGTTGCCGTTGGACGAGCAGCCGCTGAATGTCACCGTGACATCGAGATCGACAGTACCGTTCACGCCGGCGCTGAAGAGGATGTTGTTCGTTCCCGCGCCGCTGGTAATCGTCCCGTTCGTGATCGACCAGCTGTACGTCGCGCCGACGCCCGCGTTCGGGACACTCGCGGCGTTGTTGCTCGACGACGGATCGACTTGCGACGGCGCGGTGATCGTGGCGTCGGGCGAAGGCGTGGTGGTCACGGTGTGCGTGGCGGTCGCGCTGCAGCTCGCGCCGTCGGTGACGATGACGCTGTAGGTCGCGCTCGCGGCAACTTGCGTCATGGCAAGGAAGCGCGTCGTGGCGCCGGTGTTCCACTGATAGGTCGCGTGGCTGCCGGCGTCGAGCGTGAACGTCGTGTTCGCGCAGACGTTCGTCGGTCCGGTGATGACGGCGGTCGGCGGCGGGGTGATCGGAATCGTCTGCGACCCATTCGCCGTGCAGGCGCCGGTCGTGACGGTGACGCCGAGGACGACCGAGCCGCTGGCGTTCGCGGAGAACGTGATCGCGCGCGTGTTCTGTCCCGCGGTGATCGTGCCGCCGCTGATGGTCCAGACGTAGGACGTCGCGCCCGGCGGAACGGACGCGCTGTTGCCGGTCGACGAGGCGCAGACAGCAGCCGGCGCGGTGATCGTTGCGGCCGGCGCGCCGCTGACGGTGACGGTATGCGTGTCGCTGCCGCTGCAGCCGGCGCCGTTGGTGACGGTGACGCTGTACGTCGTCGTCGACGACGGCGTGACGGTGATGGTCTGCGTCGTGGCGCCGGTGTTCCAGAGATACGACGCGAACACGCCGGCGTCGAGTGTGACGGGCGAAGCGGCGCACGTCGCGGCCGGTCCCGTGATCGTCGGCGTCGGCGCGGGATTGACGTTGATCGTCGCGCTACCGGACGACGTGCCGCTGCACGATGCGTCGCTGAGCGACGTGATCGTGTACGTGATCGTCGACGACGGCGAGACCGAGCGGCTCGCCGTGGTTCCGCTGCTGACGACTTGCGTGAAGCCGTCGGACCAGGTGATGTTCCACGGCGCGCTGCCGGTGAGCGACGCGCTGATCGACGCGGAGTTGCCCGCGCAGATCGAAGTGCTGCCGCTGACGCTCGCTGTCGGCGCGGGGTTCACACTGACGAATGTGACGCCGCTGCCGGTGCCGCTGCAGAACGCGTCGGTGATCGTGGTGACGTTGTAGTTCGTGCCCGACGCCGGTGAGACGCTGCGCGTTGCGGTGGTGCCGGAGCTGACCACCTGCGTGAAGCCGTCCGACCAGGTGAGGTTGAACGGCGCGGTGCCGGTGAGCGCGGCGCTGATGGTCGTGGAGCCGCCGGCGCAGATTGTCGCGGTGCCGCTCGACGTCGCGGTCGGCGTCGGACGGATCGTCACGTTCTGCGATCCGTTGGCGGAGCATCCGTTGAGCGCGACGGTAACGTTGAGCGTGACAGCGCCGGACGAGCCGGCGTCGAACGTGATCGCGTTCGTGCCGAGGCCGCCGGTGATCGTGCCGTTGGTGATCGACCAGGCGTAGGTCGCGCCGGCGGTCGCGGCGACGCTGGCGTTGTTGCCGGTGGAGAAGGGGCAGACGCCGGACGGCGCACCGATCGTGGCCGGAGGCGGCGTGCAATTCACAGCGATCACGGACGCGGAGAATTCGGACGTGCCGTCGGACGGCGACGTGCAGTTCGTGCCGGCGAAGCTCGTCGCCGTGGCGACGATCGGCGTGCCGTTGGTGATGCTGCCCTGCCCGAAGGTCAGAGTCTGGTTCACGAGCGAGCGGGTGTTGAAGTAGCAGCCGTAGCCGAGGAACTGCAGGCCTTCGCCGGAAGACTCGGCTTTGTAGAACTCGACCTTGAGGCTGTTCGTCGCGAGCACGCTCGAGGAGTCGACGGAGAAGTCGAGGAAGAGCGTGCCGCCGCCGAGGATGGCGCTGTTGATGACCGGCTTGTTCTGGAGATTGTTCGCGCCCGCGTCGGAATCGCCGGCGTCGTTCGCGGTCGGTCCGTCGTTGCCGAGGTCGATGCCGAGCCCGCCGTTGTCATGCGTGGAGTTCTCGATCAAGCGCACGCCGGTCGCCGTCGCCGTGACGACGATGCCGTTGCCGGAGAAGTCGCCGATCTCGAGCGCCTTGAGGATGCTCTGGCCGGCGCTGAAGGTGAGGCCGTTGCACACGCCGCAGGAAATGCCGTCGAGGTGAATGAGCGGCGTCGTGGTGTAGCCGGGCTGCGTCGTGCCGTCGATCGTGACCGTGGCGGTGATCGCCGGCAGCGCGGATATCAGGGCGATCTGCTGGAGCGGCGAGACATTGAAGTTGATGGCGCAGATCGCGCTGCAGACGCCGGAGTTGGCGTCGAGGATGGCCTGCCGCAGCGAGCCGTTGCCGCTGTCGGCGGACGTCGTGACGGTGAGCGCGTTCGAGCCCGTCACGCTCACGGTTGCGGACGCGGTGTCGTTCGCGGAATTCGGATCGCCTTCGCCCGCGCTCTTCGTGACGGTGTTGATCCATGTGCCGCCCTGCGTCGCCGTCGCGACGATCGTGATCGTGACCGTCGCGCCGTTCGGCATCGCGCCGATGCTGCAGCTCACGTTCGTGCCGGTCGTGCAGGTGCCCTGCGTCGAGACGGCCGATGTTGCGGTCTGTCCCGGCGGCAGCGGATCGCTGACGACGACGCCGCTCGCGGGCGAAGGACCGTTGTTGGTAACGGTGACTGTGTAAGTGACGCTGCCGTTCAGCGCGACCGTTCCCACGCTCGGAGACTTCGTCAGCGCGAGGTCGGCAGATGCGGCGTTCACGGTCGTGACGGCGGAGCTGCTGTCGTCGCCGGCGGTGGAGTCGTTTGTCGCAGTGATCGTAGCGGTGTTGTTCAGTGACGTGGGCGATGCCGGCGCGGTGACGTTGAACGTGATGTTCGACGTCGTCACGGCGAAGGACGACGCGGTGCACACGATACTGGGCGGTGCGCTGCAGCTGAATCCGGGCGCGGTGGTCGAGTTCCACGTGAGTCCCGCGGGGAGCGTGTCGGAAACGCTCACGTTCTCGGCGGAGTACGGGCCGACGTTCTTCACCTGCAGCGTGTAGGTGAACGTCTGTCCCGCGGAGACGCTGGCCGGCGCGGACTTCGTGATCGAGAGCGCGGCCTGTCCCTGCGTCACGATCGTCGCCGCGGAGAACTCGGAGGTGCCGTCTTTGATCGTCGTGCAGGTGTTGTCGGTGAAGCTCGTCGCGGTGACGACGATCTTGTTGCCGGCGCTGACGCCGGCGACCGTCATGTTGAATGCGCTGTTGGAGAACGTCGGGCCGAGACATGCGGTCGTGCCGAGGAAGGTGAGGCCTTGTTCCGGCGACGACGTGTCGGCTTTGAAGAGCTCGAACTTGAGACCGAGCGACGGGCTCGAGCCGCTGGAGTCGATGGTGAGTTTGAAGTCGAGTGACGTGCCGCCGCTGATCGTCGCCGAGTTGATGACCGGGAAGTTCTGCAGGTTGTTCGGACCGGTGTCGCTGTCCGTCGCGTCGTTTGCGGTGATGCCGTTGTTGGCGAGGTCGATGCCGATCGACGTGTTCTGCGCCATCGCGTTCGAGCTGATGCGATTGCCGATGCTGGAGGTTCCGGTGATCACCACGCCTTTGTTGTTGAAGGCGATCTTGTTGGGTGAGCTGGAGCTGCCGACGATGTTGTTCGTGGCGCTGCTGACGATCGAGACGCCGGGGCCGCTGTTGGAGATCGCGGCGTTGGCCGCGGCATTGAGTCCGATGAAGTTCGAGCCGATGAAGTTTCCGGACGTGCCGGCGTCGGAGACGAGGACGCCGCCGAGCGTGTTGCCGGAGAGGAGGTTCATCGCGCCGGCGACGCTGCCGCCGATGGTGTTGTTGGTCGCACTGCTGAAGACGTCGACGCCGTACCAGCCGTTGGCGATGGCGAACGAGCCGGTGACGTCGGTGCCGATGTAGTTGCCGGAGATCGCGTTCGAGGACGTGTTCGCGTCGCGGACAGCCACGGCGTCCTGGAGGTTGCCGGAGATGATGTTGCGCGCGTTCGCGGCGGTGCCGCCGACGGTGTTGCTTTGCGCGCCGCCCCAGATGCCGATGCCGGCCCAGCTGTTGCCCATCCCCGCGTTGCCGGAGAAATTCGTACCGATGTAGTTGCCCTGGACGATGTTGTTGTTGGTGTTGCTGTTGAAGAGGGCCAGGCCCTGGCGGCCGTTGCCGGAAATGATGTTGCGCGCGTTGGCGGTCGTGCCGCCGACGGTGTTGCTCTGCGCGCCGTCGCCGATCGAGACGCCGATGAATGCATTCGCCAGCGCGGCGGTGCCGGCGGCGTTGAGGCCGATGACGTTGCCCTGCACGAAGTTGCCGTTCGTGCCGCTGCCGTCGATCCGGACGCCATCGGCGGCGTTGCCGGAGATCAGGTTCCCCGCGCCCGCGGACGTGCCGCCGACGAAGTTGCCGGTGGCGCTCCCTTCGATGTTCACGCCGGAGTAGCCGCCGACAGCGAGTGCTCCGCTGACGTCGGTGCCGATGTAGTTGCCCTGGATCGAGTTGCCGCTGGCGCTGGACCAGATGTTGACGTTCGGCGAGTCGTTGCCGGAGATGATGTTGCGCGCACTCGTCGACGTGCCGCCGATGATGTTGTTGTTCGCGCCCTCGATGTTGACGCCGTTGAAGCCGTTGCCGAGATCGGCGGCGCCGGTGACGTCGGTGCCGATGTAGTTGCCGATCACGCTGTTGCTCGACGCGCTCCCTTCGATGCTGATGCCGGAGGTCGTGTTGCCGGAGATCAGATTGCGGTCGGTGGCGGTGAGGCCGCCGATGGTGTTGTTCGTGGCGGCGGCGGTGTCGAGGACGATGCCGGCGCGGTTCGCGCTCGCGGCGGTGCCGGCGGCGTTCGTGCCGATGTAGCTCGACTTGACGCTGTTGTTCGCGCTGGTGATGTAGATGCCGTAACCATAGGGGAAGGCGGCGGTGAAGTTGCGGAGGACGAGTCCTTTGATCGTCGCGCCGCCGCCGGCGAGGACGAGTCCGCGCGAGGTGGCGCCGGCGCTCGTGCCGCTGATCTCGATGAGCGGCGTGCCGCTGTAGCCGGGCTGCGTCGTGCCGTCGATCGTGACGTTCGCGGCGGTGATGTTCGCGAACTGCGACGACGGCGTGATCGTCTGCACTCCCGAGCCGATCTGGAACTTGATCGTGCAGGGGGAGACGCATGCGCCGCTGTTGGCCTGCGCGATGGCGTCGCGCAGCGAGCCGGTGCCGCTGTCGTTCGTGTTCGTGACGGCGATGCCGGGCGTGACGGTGAAGCTGCCGGCGCTGTTGGTGGTGCCGATGCCGTTGGTGACGGAGAGGACGCCGCTCGCCGCGCTGCTCGGAACCGTCGCGGTGACGGTGGAGTCATTCACCGCCGTGAACGACGCGGCGAGGCCGTTGAACTTCACCTGCGTCGTGCCGGTGAAGTTCGCGCCGCTGATCGTGACGACCGTTCCGACCGGACCGCTCGACGGAGTGAAGCCGGTGATCGTCGGCGCGGAGCTCGGATTGATCGTCGTCGTTTCGGTGTCGCTGTTGAGATGTCCGGCGGTGACGTTGTCGGGATCGGGCTGCGTCGCGGAGATCGACGCGGTCAGTGTGTTCGTGCCTGCGACGCCCGGCGTCACGGTGACGGTGACGGAGTAGCTCGAGCCTGACGGATAGTCCGCCCACGAGCAGGTGAGCACACCGCCCGAAGGAGAGCCGCACGTACCGCCGGCGCCCGTCGGCGTCGCGGAGACGAAGCCCGAGGATGCCGGGAGTGTGATCGTCAGCTGTGCATTCGTCGCCTTCGACGTCGAGTAGTTGAAGAGATTGATGAAGTACTGCACGTTGCCCGCGCCGAGCGTGCTCGGATCGGGCGAGTCGGTGATACCGGTGACGGCGAGATCGATCTGGCTGTTGACGATCGTTTGCTCGGTGTCGCTGTTGAGATGACCGGCGGTCACGTTGTCGGGATCGGGCTGATCCGCGGCGATCGATGCGCTCAGCGTGTTCGTGCCGGCGACTCCCGGCGTGACGGTCACGGTTACGGAGAAACTGGAGCCCGATGGATAGTCGGCCCACGAGCACGTCAGCACGCCACCGGAGGGAGAGCCGCATGTTCCGCCGGCACCGGTCGGAGTCGCGGAGACGAATGTCGACGACGCGGGCAGCGTGATCGTGAGCTGTGCGTTGGTCGCCTTCGACGTCGAGTAGTTGAAGAGGTTGATGAAGTACTGCACGTTGCCGGTGCCGAGGGTGATGTCGGTCGGCGAGTCGCTGATCCCGGTGACGGCGAGATCGATCTGGCTGTTGACGGTCGTTTGCTCGGTGTCGCTGTTGAGATGACCCGCGGTCACG
>Ga0066652_100000033_pt1 | contig 102584 bp, 66 predicted proteins | sample GraSoiAngelo_101_FD_71413 | JGI IMG/M metagenome (GOLD analysis project Ga0066652, IMG submission 71413) | Grasslands soil microbial communities from the Angelo Coastal Reserve, California, USA - 14_0903_02_30cm | ecosystem: Environmental > Terrestrial > Soil > Grasslands | place: USA... | reverse complement strand
AACAGTAACAGGTGTTGTATGGAGTGGTACAGGTGTAAGTGGAACAACATTTACTGCACCTGCTGCTGGTGGTTCATATACTGTGAACTATAGTGCAACAGTGAATGGTTGTCCTGTCACCGGATCATTTACAATAACAGTAGCCAGTGCTCCCGCTACACTAATCGTAGTCGGTAATAACTTCTGCCCAGGCGGAAGCGGTACAATTACTGTACAGAATATACAGGCTGGTATTTCTTACCAGGTTCGTATTGTAGGAGGGGCCAATATAGGTGCAGCACAAAGCGGTGCTGCTGGTACTAACCTTACATTTACAAATATTCCAGTCGGTACATTCCAGATTGTAGCAACTAATATAAGTTCGAATTGTATGACTGTGTTTGGCAATGTAACAATTGCTCAAACTGTAGTTACTCCATGTATGATCACAGGGCCAACAAGTGTATGCATGGGCACGAGGAATACATACACTGTACAAACTGGACCGGGTGTTACAAATATTCAATGGAGCATTCAGGGTGGAAATTGCATCATCGTGGGTACCGCTACAACAGCAACAGTTTCCATTAAGGCAATAGGACCAGGTACGTTCATTATACGTGCAACTGTAATGTATGGTAACTGCCCTACCAGTTGCGAATTGACAGTTACTTCGACTCCTTTGACAGTAAGTGCGGCACATGTTATTGTTTGTCCAAATTCAACTGGCACATTGGTTGGTAGCCCTGCAGGTGGTGTATGGGCAAGTACGAATCCGCTGATCCAGGCTGCTATCAATAACAGCAACTCGACCTTCAACTCTACTGGTATACCAGCAGGTAATTATCCAGTCACCTATACGGTTATCCAAGCCGATAGTTGTACGGGTACAGCTTTAGGTTCTATAACAATACTATCAGCAGGAGTGATTGGAAGACTTGCGGGAAACTATTCAGAAGGAGAAATGATGGAGATCACGATGGACAGGTCCACCAAAGGAATTAGGTATCAACTGTTACGCAATGGAGTTGCGGTTGGTTCTCCTGTAAATGGTACCGGCAGCGAGATCAACTTTGGGCCGCATACGTTTAATGGAGAATATTCCGTTAGGGCAAGTAATTTAGAAGCGGATTGTTCGGCAACGAGTGGTGCCCAACGTATTCTTCCAACGAATGGTCCAGCGACACTTCGGGTAGATGCCAAGCTAAAAGTTACAGCATTTCCCAATCCTTTCAGCGATCAGATCCGGTTTGTAATTGAATCGGATATCGCAGGAAAGGCTGTTCTGGAAGTATACAATTTACTTGGCGCAAAACTCCAGACAGTATATGAAGGGCATGTTGATGCGAACAAAAAGCTAAATGTTGATTTCGTAGTTCCCGAATTACAACGTGTTCATATGATCTATAAATTGAGAGTTGGTAATTACGAGACAACTGGTAAATTAATAAATATCAGATAAAAACGGATCATGTGTTAAATCCAAGGAGTTGCCTGGAAACAGGCAGCTCCTTTTTTATGATCTATCTTTTTTATTTTGAATTTTACGTTCGGCGAATTTACAACGAGCAGTGATTAAGACAGTACGGATTAAGATTTCAGTTTTGGGCACAAACCGAGGCATTTACTTCGGTTTGTTTTTACTATAATTGAAAGTCTACATCATTTTTTCTTTTAATTTTAGTTCGTCACCTCATTCAAAAAACTTATTATGTTCAACAAAAAAGTGTTTTCTGCTCTGCAGGTTGTAGCCTATTTATTTTTATTACAAGCATGCAAACCTGCAAAGCAACTTACGACAACGACAACTACAACTCTGCCGAAGGTAACTACGGAATTCAGGGCCGCGTGGGTGGCAACAGTGGCCAACATTAACTGGCCCAGCAGACCGGGGTTGGCGGTAGATTCACAAAAGATAGAAGCCATTGCATTACTTGATTTTTTGCAGAAACATAATTTCAATGCCGCCATATTACAAGTAAGGCCTCAGGCTGATGCACTTTATAAAAGTGACCTGGAGCCATGGTCTTATTATCTTACCGGCTCACAGGGAAAAGCTCCCGAACCATTTTATGATCCGCTGGAGTTTTGGGTAAAAGAAGCCCATGACCGCGGTATTGAATTACATGTCTGGCTCAATCCTTACCGTGCACATCATAAGGATGGAAAAGAAATAAGTGAACTCTCTGTTGTAAAAAAACATCCTGACTGGGTTGTTTATCTTAAAGAAGGTTATTGGTGGATGGATCCGGCAAAAAAAGAAGTGCAGGATATGACCAATGATGTGATCATGGATATTGTAAAGCGTTATGATATTGATGGCATTCACATGGATGATTATTTCTATCCCTATCCTTCTTACAATGGCGGTGTTGATTTTCCTGATTCAGTAAGTTGGGCTGCCTATCAACGCAGTGGCGGCAAACTGTCTCGTGGAGACTGGCGTCGTGATGCAGTGAATAAATTGATCCAACGTTTATATACAAATATCAAGGCCGAAAAATCATGGGTAAAATTTGGTTTGAGTCCTTTTGGTATCTGGCGACCCGGTTATCCTAATATGGTAGAAGGTTTTGATCAGTATGATCAGCTTTATGCTGATGCAAAGCTCTGGCTTAATAAAGGATGGATAGATTATTTTACTCCGCAACTATATTGGCCAGTGAACCGCTATGCACAAAGCTTCCCCGTATTATTGGGTTGGTGGGCCGGCGAAAACAAAATGGACCGTCATTTATGGCCTGGTATTAGTGTGGGCCGTGATAGTACCGATAAAAACCTGGATGAGATCATCAACGAGATAATGATTGACCGTGGTATGATACCGGAAAGTATGGGAGTCGTTCATTGGAGTATTTCATCTTTAACAAAGAATCCAAGAATGGCGGATACGCTATTAAAGTCTGTCTATAAAAAACAGGCATTGGTGCCGTCAAGTCCCTGGCTTGATAAAAATGCACCGGCAGCGCCGGCTGTTATTACTGAAACGCAAAACGATCTTCTAAAAATCAGCTGGACACACCCGGATGAGAAAGACGTTTTTCAATGGGTGGTTTATCACAAATATAATAACCGCTGGAGCTATACTATTCTTGATCATTCTAAACGATCGCTAAGTATAAGAAAAGTTGTCGGCGAAAATGCACAACGTCAGACATTATCAGGCATTATTGTTACAGCTGTAGATAGAACAGGGAATGAGAGTGTGAAAAATATAATAGAAATAAAGTGATTTTTATTTTCCAGCTATGTTATTTTTCTCCTTCACATATTTGTTTGTAACGATCTTGCCTGAGTTTGTTAATGAGTTATTCCTGATTGAATGTGCAGCCCTTACAGCATCTTCATAAACTATCAGCGATTTGCCGATATTACTATTAGAAAAACTATTCTTTTCAAGTAATGAATATTGGGTGCCATACAAGTGAATCAAAGCCAGGTCAGTCTTAGTATTACTGTTCGATACTGAGTTATTTGAAAAAATCAAATGTGGTCCCATGGTGCTTTCATCATTACCACCCCGAAGCATTGTTAATAGCTGGTCTTTATGTTCTTTAAATGAGGAGTTAGTTATTTTTAATTTCTCTACATTATAGTATCCTTTATTATCAATTTCGTTATCGAATTTAAATAACACTCCGTTGCCATTGCTGAATGTACATCTATTGATAATAATGCTATCTGAAATAGCTGATTTAGCTGCCGTAAAAAAAGCTCCATTAAGATTCTTAATAACGCAATTGTTCATGTACAGATTTGAATGATTAGAACTACCGGAAGTATCAGTAGTAATAAATGTACCGGCTGATACAGAATTTAAATCCAGGTTAAGGTTAGTAAGCTTTAGATTTTTTCCTGCTTTTAGCTGAATAAAAAAACCTGAATTAGAAGAGTTAGAAAACCTGATGATTTGTTTTTGAGTGCTTGTTAATGATACATCGTTGATTATTGTTAATGGGGAACTGAAAACATATTCGGTTCCCGTCAAATTAATTGTCAATTCGGCACTCGAATTTTCAGATAATAGCTGTTCAATTTCTTTGGCTGTTTTGCAGTCTTTTTTTCTTTGTTTGACTACTTGTTTATTTTTTGGATTGTACCATTTTGCTCCACATGAAGAAACAGCATTCATCCAGGTTTCCTGTAATCGTTTTGTACTTGCATGCCCTGGTTTATCTGAAAGTGGCGAACCAAGCCTCTCTTTACTTATTGTTTTTAAGGAATCACCTATAATATATTTTGCACTGCTACCGGGAACCGGGTTAGGAAATGGTAGTGAAGTTGTTTTGGTAAGTGTGAAAGCGTTTTTAGTAAAGCCAGTAATGTTCGGGTTGTAAATAGCACTCATCAGGTTGCCTGAAAACTTAATACCACTTATATCATCATAGATGTGGCATAATTGTGTGTCTTTTGAATTGAAGAAAATATTATTCTCAAAGTAAACTTTGCTTGGAGGTACGGATCGCTCAGTATCACTTCCTTCGCAAAAGCTTATTGGAGTACATTCAACAAAACTGTTATTTGCAATGACTGCATCTGTTACTTCTACATAACGGTTAGCCGGAGAATTAGGGACTCCATTCATTATTGATAGAGGTGACCTGAATCCCACACCACGGCATTGATAGAAGTAGTTATTTACGACCCATTGTCCTTTGTTAATAATACGTACGCCACCCGTCCCTTCTTTGTTATTGCCAAGGAAAGTATTATTCTCAACCGTATTAAAATTACCGTGCCTGAATACTACTGCACCCTGGCATTCTTTAAAAAGATTATTACGGATAATATTTGATCCTGACTTGATTGATACAATTTCTGTTTCACCATCACAGGTTTCAAAAAAATTATCGGTTATCTGTGTGTTGGAGTTGAACTCGCAATGCTGTGATACACCTACACGGATAATTTCTCCACCATTTGAAGCAAGAGGTTGTCGCACTCCAAAATAATTATGATCAATAGAATGAAAATTTTCCCTGCTTCTCTCATCATCAAGAATAACGGCAAGCAGCACTCCTAAGTTTTTCTTATTTAAAAAGCTGCAATGATCCAACCGGTTATTTTTTCCATAAAATGCAATCCAATAATTTTCGTCCAGTCTTTTGGAGTTATTGAAATCATTAATAACAGTATTGGTTACCCTGCAGTTATTAGCTATTTTATCCTTATTGATACAAAATTTAATAACCGCATCATTACCTGCATAACCTTTTTCAAAATATAAACCATCAACGATAATATAGTTTCCACCGAGATTGAGTTTGGAGTTTCCTGATATTAAAACTTTGCCTGCTGTTTGTGCTTTAAATATAATCGGAAGTTCTTTTGTACCACTACAATCCAGTTTTATAATTGCATTTTCCCATACACCATTTTGTAAAACAATTGTATCGCCAGGTTTTGCTTCCTTGTTTGCTTTATTTAATTCATCAATATTTTTTACCGGGATATTTCTGGCTATGGAAATTGTTGATACAAGGATGAGAAAATAATTCAATAAAAAAAATCTACACATGAGTTATATTTTTTTTGTTCCGTTTCCGGGAGTAATTCTTTGAGAGGATTCCCTGATAAATAATTTGGGTTTTAAAACCTGTTCCACACCAGTCATATCTTCATTATGGTGCATGGATTCAATAAAAAGTTTTGCTGCTGCCTTTCCTAATTCAAAACAAGGTTGTTCAACACTTGATATTGTTGGCGTAACAAGACTTAGGGCAGGCTCATTATTAAATCCGACGAGCCCAATATCCTGTGGCATTTTTAATCCTCTTTCTTTAATGGCAAGCATTGCTCCAATTGCCATACGATCACTGATGGTGCATATTGCATCAGGCCTTTTTTTCATTGATAATAATTCACGGGTGGCAAAGAATGCATAGTCCTGGTTAAAATCACAATGAACGATCAGGTCATTGTCTTTTTTGATCTTGTGCTTTTTCAATGCATTCAAGTAACCATCAAGCCTGCTGTTACTGATGCCAAGGTTTTTTGGTCCGGCTAATATGGCTATACGTTTATAACCCTGTTCTATCAAATGCTCAGTAGCCATGAAGCCACCGCTTTCATTATCTAATCGTACACTCGGTGCTATAAGGTCAGGTGTTACACGATCAAAGACCACCATTGGTAAATCTCTTTCCTGTATTTTTTTAAAATGTTCAAATGATTTTGTTTCGCTGGAAACAGAAATGATAAAACCATCAACCAAACTTTCCAGCAATCTCCTTGTATTTACGATCTCTCTTCCAAACGATTCATTACTCTGGCAAACCATTACAGTGTAACCGGCTTCCAGTGCTACCTCATCAATACCTTTTACCATTGTTGATAAAACATAATCGAGGTTGGGAACGATCACGCCGATCGTATGTGTTTGCTTTTGCCGGAGGCTTAATGCCAATTTATTAGGTTGATAGCTAAGCTCCTCTGATATCGCCATTACGGCTTTTTTTGTATCATTATTTACATCAGGCGCATTTCGTAATGCTCTTGATACAGTAGAGATAGATATATTCAGATGCCTTGCTATATCTTTTATTGTAGCGGGTTTATTCATTCGAAGTCGCAATCATTGAGGCGTAAATGTAAACGAATTTAAAATACCGAGAATCCCGGCAGCGATACCGGTAACGATGCCGGCAAAAACATTTAGAAAATATATGACGAAATATAAAATTATGTAGACAGTATCTAACAAATTGAAATAAAAATTTGAGATTATACAACGACTATAAAATTCGGATGGCTTGTTTTCTCCTTTAATATTACACCCTCTTAGTTTTTGGTTTTTTATAACGTTTAATTAAACAGACGTATAATATAATAATATGAAAGATAAAGTTGCAATTGTAACCGGCGGTGCCAGGGATATCGGCAGGCAGGTTTCATTAAAGCTGGCAGCAGCAGGAGTAAAAGTTTGTGTCAATTATTTTGGCAATAAAGCATTAGCTGATGAAACAATTCAGCTTATTAAGAACAATGCGGGAGATGCAATTGCGGTGTATGGTGATATGACAAAAACTGCTGATGTAAAAAAACTGGTTGATACCTGTATTGAAAAGTATGGCTCAGTCATTCATATTCTTGTAAATGTTGCAGGCGGTATCATGGGAAGAAAAGTATTGGCTGATCTAAGTGAGGATTTCTGGGATTCAGTAATTGATGTTAACCTGAAATCTGTTTATCTCGCGACTAAAGAAGTGGTTCCTCATATGACTTCAGGCGGTGCAATTGTAAATTTTTCTTCACAGGCAGCAAGAGACGGCGGTGGTTTCGGTGCATTGGCTTATGCAACATCGAAAGGTGGTGTGCTTACATTGACGAGAGGGCTTGCAAAAGAGTTAGGTCCAAAAGGAATACGTGTTAACTGCGTTTCACCTGGTATGATCAATACTACATTCCACGACACATTTACAAAACCTGAGGTTAGAACAAATGTTGCTGCTGCTACACCATTGCGCAGAGAAGGTAAGGCTGAAGAAGTAGGTGATCTTGCTTTTTACTTAGCCAGTGATGCTTCTTCATTTATTAATGGAGAGAGTGTTGAAATTAACGGTGGTACTTATTTCGCATAAAGCGAATTGAATATATAACGAATGCTTCGATTGCCAGTTGTCTTATTATTAATGATTTCCTGTTTGCTGTCTTCTGCACAACAGCACCCGGTTACATTTTTTACCAAAGCAGAAGCAGCTGAGGTAAAAAGAAATATTGCAGTGTATCCATTACTATCTCAGTCATATAGCAATTTAAAAAAACAAGTAGATGAGTATGTAGGCAAAGATGTCGATGTTCCCTTTCCAAAAGATCCTGCAGGCGGTTATACTCATGATAAACATAAGTCCAACTATACGCTGATGTTTAACAGTGGTATTTTATACAACCTGACCGGCGATAAAAGATATGCAACACTGGTAAAAGAAATGTTTTTAAAATATGCTGTATTAAATCCAACATTAAAAAATCATCCTCAGGCTACCAGCAGTTCACCCGGAAGAATTTTCTGGCAGGCATTAAATGACGCAAATTGGTTGGTATATACAGGCATGGCTTATGATCTTATTTACAATTCACTATCACCAGTAGAAAGAAAAACCATTGAGGAAGGTGCTTTTAAACCTGAAGTAGATTATTTCACAAAGGATTTGAATAAATGGTTTGATCTTTTGCATAATCATGCTGTATGGGCATGTGCAGGTGTAGGAATTGTAGGCATTGCTACTAATAACCAGGATTATATTGATATGGCTTTGTATGGGACAAAGAAGAATAAGAAAAAAGGTTTCCTGGCACAGATGGATAATCTTTTTTCGCCAGATGGATATTATACAGAAGGGCCCTATTATGTACGGTATGCCATTCTTCCATATATGCTTTTTGCGAATGCGCTGAATAATACAAGTCCATCTTTAAAAATATTTGACTACCGGAATAAAATTCTTCAAAAGGCATTGATGACTTGTTTACAGCAGACCAATACTAATGGCTCATTCTTTCCTTTGAATGATGCGATAAAAGATAAAGATTATACTACGAACGAATTAATTACAGCAATAAATATAGCCTGGCCGGTATATGGGGGGGATCAGGGTTTACTTACAGTTGCCAAAAAGCAAAACAAGGTTATGCTTAACAAGGGCGGCGTATTAGTTGCAGCAGCTCTTGCAAAAAACAAAAATATCTCTGCATTCTATCCATATAAAACTATCGAAAGTAAAGATGGTGTGAACGGCGATGAAGGCGGTGTGAGTATTTTCAGGAATGGTATAGATGACGATTTAACAAGTTTGATATTTAAATATACATCGCAGGGAATGGGGCATGGACATTTTGATAAATTAAATATTAATCTTTTTGACCAGGGAAATGAAATACTGCAGGATTATGGTTCTGCACGTTTTGTGGGTATTGAGCAAAAGTATGGCGGCAGGTATTTGCCGGAAAACACAGCCTATGCTTCACAAACAATTGCACATAACACAATTATAGTTGATGAGACAAGTCATTTTAGTGGTGATGGAGATATCGGAGAAAAATTTCATTCACAAAAATTGTTTTCCGATACAAAAAACCCGGCATTACTTGTTGCTGCAGCGGAAGAAAATAATGCTTATAAAAATATTCATCTCCAGCGTAACTTATATATGGTTCAGTTACCAGAAGGCAAAAAAATGATCATAGATATTTTTAATACATCAGCGAATGAACTTCATCAATACGATCTTCCTTTTCAATATAACGGACAATTCATAGCCACTTCATTTAAATATACACCAGCAACAAAGAAACAGGAAACGCTGGGTACAAAAAATGGGTACCAATTTATCTGGAAAGAGGCTGAAGCATCAGTCAATGAAGGAACTGTTCAATTCACTTTCTTAAATAACAGTACCTATTATTCTATTTCATCACTTGTACAGGATTCGGCAAAATTATTTTTTGCCAGGACCGGTGCGAATGATCCAGATTTCAATTTAAGACGAGAGCCTTCATATATTATCCGGAAGAAAGCCGCAAGTCCATCCTTTATCAACGTAATTGAAATACATGGCAAGTTTGACACGGTAAATGAATATTCATCGAATGCATACCCCTCAGTTAAGAAAATAAACCTGTTAAAACAGGATAATGAGTTTACAGTAGCTGAAATTTTATTAAATGACAAGAGCTTGGTTGTAGTTCAATGTAATAAAGATTTCAAAGCAGGAAATAAACATACCGTAAATGCCGGCGGTAAAAATTTTGAATGGACAGGGCCCTATTCAGTTTTATATAACGGGAAAGAATTGAAATAAAAGATTTATAAATAAAAAATTATGTTATGAAGACAAATGAAGCGGAAAAAGTATTTATAGAAAATGCGAGTGTCGAATGGGAAAATGTTGATAAAGGCATGAGAAGAAAGATCATGGCTTATGATGATAAGCTGATGGTAGTAAAAGTGGAATTTGAAACTGGTGGCATTGGGACTTTGCACCAGCATTATCATTCCCAAATTACTCATGTGGAAAGCGGTGTGTTTGAAGTGGAGATAGGTGATGAGAAGAAGATCCTGAGGGCGGGTGATGCATTCTATATTCCTTCCAATGTTATGCACGGTGCTGTATGCCTTGAAGCCGGGGTATTAATTGATGTCTTTAGTCCTATGAGGGAAGATTTTATTAAATAAAAAAAGCGTATAAAATTTTTAAAATAAAAACTGCGATTATGAAACAAATACGATGCTTGCTGCTGCTGCTGCCAATGCTTATTTTGATTACATCAGCATTTGCTCAAAACAAAGAAATCACCGGTAAGGTGATTGATCAAAGTACCGGACTGCCACTAAATGGAGTTTCCATATTAAGTGATAATAATAAAGTGGGTGTAAAAACAAAAGAGGACGGCACCTTCTCTATTTCTGTCGGAACTGCTACCAAATCACTTGTTTTTTCTTTTATTGGTTATGCTTCGCAGAATATTCCTGTTGAAGGGAAAACAAATATCAATGTTTCGATGGTAACTGAAGCAACGGAACAGGCAGAGGTAGTGGTGATTGGTTATGGTACACAAAAGAAATCAAATGTGACGGGTGCTGTTTCTAAATATAAAAATGAAAAAATGGATCAATCACCTGTATCACGTTTGGACCAGGCACTGCAGGGGAGGATCGCTGGTGTGCAGGTACAGAATATTTCGTCGGAAGCAGGTGCTGCACCAAAGATCAGTATACGGGGTATCAGTTCTGTAAATGCAGGTGCAAGCCCACTTATTGTAATAGATGGTCAACCAATACCAGATGGATTGGGATATATAAACCTTGCTGATGTAGAGTCTGTTGAAGTATTGAAAGATGCAGCTTCAGCAGCTATTTATGGATCAAGAGGTGCAAGTGGAGTTATACTTGTTACAACAAAAAGCGGTAAGTCAGAAAAACCAAAATATAATTTCAGGTACTCAATTGGTAGAAAAGAAGATTATAAGCGTTATGATATTATGACGACTACCGAATACACTAATTTATTATTTAGTGAAGCTGCATACAAAGCAACCGACCCAAGCATAACACCTCCAACTGGTACTGCTATAGCAAGTAATGCAGAAAGGGCAGCTTACATTATAGAAACAACTATGATGGGAGGAGAAGGAACAGACTGGCAGAAAGAATCTTTAAGACCTGGAATGTTTCAAAATTTACAACTAAGTGCATCCGGTGGAAAAAAAGATACCAGGTACTTTATTTCCGGAGGCTATCAGAGAGATGAGGGAATGATGTATAAAAGTGATTTTGAGAAATTTAATTTAAGAACCAAAATGAACGTGGATCTCAGCAATAGGGTAAAAATTTCAATGAATCTAAATCCATCGTATACAAGGAGAGAATCTCCTTCTGAAAATCTGACAAATTTTTATCGCTACCCAAGTTTCATACCGGTATATCATAATGCACTGACGGCTGCAAACGTAAACCAGATACCACAGTGGGCTAATATAAGACCCGGAGATTTCGCACAGCCAAGGCATTTTAGTGCCATAGCATATTCAGGCACTATGCCCGATGGTAGCACCTGGGGGCCAACTGTTGCTGATCCATTCAGCTCAGCTCAAAACACACCAAAGTCTTCTACACTTAACCAGGATAATAAATCCAATGAATACAGGTTACAGGCCGCAGGAGATATTTCTGTTAATATAATACCCGGTTTAGATTTCAAATCGCTTGCAAGTGTTTATGTAAATTATACAACAGCACTCAACTGGGCCAACCGGAATGCAACTGCTGACGGTGTAGTTAATAAAGGTGTTTATATTAACAACACATATATGGATCTCTTATCAGAAAACACATTGACATACACAAAGAAGTTTAAGGAACATTCTTTTGATGTATTATTTGGTTTTACGGCACAAAAAACAAATATAAACAAGGATCAAACGACGGGGTTGGATTATCCGAGTGATAATATAAGGACACTTAATAATGCAACTTCAATAGACAAGGCAGGAACTTTTGGAACTAAAAACTCAATTGGTCTTATCTCTTACCTTGGAAGAATTAATTATAGTTTTAAAAGCAGGTACTTGCTTTCTGCCAGTTTCCGTGCCGACGGCAGTTCTTATTTTGGCCCGGGAAATAAATGGGGGAACTTCCCATCTGTTTCTGTAGGTTGGATAGCTTCTGAAGAAGATTTTTTGAAAAATGCAAGCTGGCTAAACAGGCTTAAGTTCAGGGCCAGTTATGGTGTTTCAGGTAATAACCGGATACTTGATTTCGGCTTCCTTGATCTGTTGAATTCTGCAAACTATTCTTTTGGGTCCAATACGGGCACGATCACTTCCGGACAGGTTACTTCATCTACTATCATAGGTAACAAGGATATTACCTGGGAAAGTACATTCCAGACAAACTTTGGTATGGATCTTTCGATCATAAAAAATAAGATCAATCTTTCAGTTGATGTATATAAATCAAAAACGGATAAATTATTATTACAACAATCTTCTATGGCCTTTACTGGTGTTCCGCAGTTCTGGAATAATATAGGAAGCCTGGAAAATAAAGGGTTTGAGTTGGAGTTGTCCACTACCAATTTTGCTTCAAAAAATTTCAAATGGACAACGTCGGCTAATTTTTCACGTACAAGAAATAAAATTCTTGAGTTAGGCAAAGAAGCATACTTGCTGAACCAGGGAGAAAGAACTGAAGTGTACCAGAATAAAGTTGGCGACCCTTTAATACAGTTCTACGGTTTTAAAACAGATGGCGTATGGCTTTCACAGGCTGATATAGATGCAGCAAGAGCAAGAGGTTTAACCAGTAGCCTGGCGAATGTATTTATAGCCGGTGGACTAAAAATAGTTGATGTAGATGGCAATAATATTATTGATAATAATGACAGAACAATAATCGGCAATCCTTATCCTGATTTTACCTGGGGTATTACAAATAATTTATCTTATAAAGGATTTGATCTGAGTTTTATGTTCCAGGGCGTAAAGGGTGGATCATTGATAAACGGAGATGCTAATTACAATGAATCAAGAAGAATGCTGAGAGTGTTTAATAATAATCGCTGGCTTAGTCCTAAGTTTCCAGGTGATGGAAAAACTCCTTATTCTACAATCGGGTTTAACTGGATGCTGACAGACTATGTTGTTGAGGACGCCTCGTATTTTGCATTGCGTGATATAAACTTTGGTTACACGTTGCCCGAATCAGCTGTCAAATTTTTAAAAATGACTTCATTGCGTGTTTATTTCGCCGCACAAAATCTTTATTTCAATATGGCTAAAGGATACCGGGCACTAAATCCTGAAGGGCGTTCCAATGGCGGCGCCTATGCATCAACTCTTATAGACGGGTATCAAAGAGGAAGTTTTCCAATACCGAAGAGTTTTGTTTTTGGAGTTGATATAAATTTTTAAAACAAAAAATAATTATTATGAAAGCGTTTAAATATATTATTCTGTTAACCGGGGTTGCAGTTTGCGGCTGTAAAAAAACAATCGACCTGTACCCGCAATCTAATCTTAACACGGCTACATATTATTCAAATACAAGTGAAGTCAACACCGCATTAACCGGTTGCTATAATGCAATGCAAAAACCAATGCTGGAAGAATGGACATTGACGGAACTCCGGAGTGATAATTCTATCCAGGGTGTAGCGGGCAGTACTTCAACACCCAATAGGGATTTAAGCGATCTCGATATGTTTTTCCCGAGTACTTCGCATGCGGGCAATTACAATTACTGGCTCAGTACTTATTATAATATCCGTAATTTAAATATAGTACTTAACAGTCTTGGAGTAAATTATAATGAAGCTCCTGGCACAATTACATATGATGAAACACCATTCACCCTCGCAGATGCTGATCGTAAAAAAATGGCATCACAGGCTTCTTTTATAAGGGCTTATCAATATTTTAACCTGGTGAGATTATATGGTGGTGTTTTCTTAATACATGAGCCTGTTTCACCAATAGATGCAAAAAGTTTAAACCGGAGCCCCAAAGAAGATATTTATAAATTAATAATAGCTGATCTATTAAATGCATCTGCTAACGGGCCTACAGCAAAATTTGCACAGATTCCTGCAACTGATCTGGGAAGGGCAAATAGTTGGAGTGCAAAAGCATTATTGGCCAAAGTTTATCTTACGTTGAACAGGAAAACAGATGCCGCCACATTATTGCAGGATATCATTACAAACAGTGGCTATAGCCTCCAGGCTAGTTATGCGAATGTATTTTCAATTACTACAGAAATGAATTCAGAAATTCTTTTTAACGTTCGTTATAAGGCCGGGGGAATTGGACTGGGTTCTACTTTTGCAAATTCATTTGCCCCATTAAATAGTGGTTCTGCCGTTGTAAATGGTGATGGCCTTGGATTAAATTATCCAACTGCAGAGTTAAATAATTTGTATACGGCCACCGATGCAAGAAAGGCAGTAAATATTGGTGTATTCGGAAGTGGCAGCTCAGCAAAACTGTATCCCAAAAAACATATTTCTGCAGTAGCTATAGTTAGAGATGCAGAAAATGACTGGCCGATAATCAGGTATGCGGATGTGTTACTGATGCTTGCGGAAGCCCAGGGAAACTCCACTTCTAGTATTGGTTTAATAAACCAGGTTCGGGTAAGAGCGGCGCTTACACCATTAGATCCATTATTAATAAACACGACAGCATTATTTGAAAATGCTCTTGCAACAGAAAGAAGACTTGAATTTGCTTTTGAAAATCAGCGGTGGTATGATCTAGTAAGGTTTAATACAACGTTCACTACTATTACGGCAGAACAAACATTAAAAAATCATTTCGCAGTAATGTATCCGTTGCATTATGTTAATTATCCATCACCGAGGCTAACGTTAGCGGAAATGCAGGCTTTAGTAACTCCGGAAAAAATGCTGTTGCCTATTCCTCAGAGAGAGATTGATAATAATACACAATTGGTAATTCCACAAAATCCCGGCTATTGATTATAAAATGAATAAAGCATACCTGGCTATACTGATTTTTCTTTCGCCGTTTTGTATAAAGGCTCAAACAAATGCAGACACAACTTACAAACCAGTTGAGTATCCGGCAGGCTATACTGCACAATTGAACGCAGTATATACAAGAGTAAATGACTGGGAGGGTAAGATGGATATTTATTTTACCTCAAAAGAAAAGAAACCCACACCGGTTGTAATAAATATTCATGGCGGCGGATGGAATCATGGAGAGAAAGAATCACAAACAGGCTTTAATACTTTTTTCAAAGAAGGGTTTGCTGTTGCAAATATTGAATATCGTTTAACGGGCCAGGCTACGGCACCTGCAGCAATTGAGGATACAAGATGTGCATTGATCTATTTAATTAAAAATGCAAAAGAATTAAATATTGATGTAAACAAAATTGTGATCATGGGTGGTAGTTCAGGAGGACATCTTGCATTAATGGGAGGTTTGTTGGGAAATGATCATCGTTTTGATACAAACTGCCCCGGTGTAGAAAATATCAAAGTAGCGGCTATAATAGATAAATATGGAATTACTGATGTGTGGGATTGGGGTTACGGTAAAATTCTTACCAGCAAATCTGCTATAACCTGGTTGGGTGCTAAAGCGAAGGATGAAACATTTGCAAGATCTGTTTCACCAATAAACTATATTACAAAAGACAGCCCACCTGTTTTTATTGTGCATGGCGATGCTGATCCTATAGTGCCTTACCAGCAATCAGTTGATCTCCATAAAAAATTAATGGATGCAGGTGTCAAGACAGAATTTATAACAGTGAAAGGAGGATTACATGGCAAGTTTGAACAAGAAAAAAACAGTGAGATCAATAAGGCGATTATCAGTTTCATAAAGAGTTTAAAAAATTTCGATTAATAATTGGATAATGATTAATAAGAAACCGGTACTAATAGTATTCCTTTTACTTGCGTGTAGCATAATAAATGCACAGGAAGGCGCAGTAAGTGTTGATAAAATAAAACTTGATTTTAATGTTTTAGCAGAGAAGAAAAAAGCTGTTCAGTCAAAAGACGCATTATTGATGCCTGCCTATGATCAATTGTTAAAGACTGCGGAAAAATTGTTGAAATATGAACCAGTGAGTGTCATGGGGAAAAAAGATCTTCCTCCCAGTGGAGATAAGCATGATTATATGAGCCTTGCTCCTTATTGGTGGCCGGATCCATCTAAACCCAACGGGCTTCCCTATATAAGAAAGGATGGCGAAACAAACCCTGAAGTAAAAAACTATACCGATAAGGTAAATATGCCTAGATTATGTGAGAATGTTTATATGCTTAGCCTGGCATATTATTTTTCCGGTGATGAAAAATATGCTGCTCATGCAAGTAAACTTTTACAGGTTTGGTTTTTGGATAGTGACACAAAAATGAACCCTAATTTAAAATATGGGCAGGCTATAAAAGGTGTTACAGAGGGCAGGGGAGCAGGAATAATTGATACCCGGCATTTTGTTTTTGTAATTGATGCACTGGAGCTATTAAAAAAATCAAAATCATGGACGGCAAAGAATCATCTGGGTATGCAAAAATGGTTTTCTGATCTTTTACATTGGCTCAATACAAGTGAAATTGGCATTGATGAAATGAACGCAAAAAACAACCATGGTGTTTGGTATGATGCACAAACGCTTTCAATGGCATTGTTTGTTGATAGTATTGATTTAGCAAAAAGAATTATTGCCCGTTCTGTCAATCGCTTGGACACACAGATGGATACCAATGGTTTTTTTCCCCTGGAAATGGAACGTACAATATCCCTGCATTATACTGTTTTCGTTTTAGATGCATTTTGCATTATCGCACAACTATCAGAAAAAACAGGAACGAATTTCTGGACACTTGAAACTAAATCCGGTAAATCTTTAAATAAAGGGTTGCAAGCTATCTTTCCTTATATCGCTAAGGAAAAGCAATGGGTTGGCCCGCAAATAAAGCCATTCAATTTTACTGAAGGATTTCAACTTTTCATCAGGGGCGCTGCAAAATTGAAATGCAGTTCTTGTGCAGGTGCGGTTAAAAAAATAGCTGGGGACGAATATGGAAAATTACTGGTAAATCTTTTATAAGCAGATAGTTTGAAACCAGGTATCGAATAAATAATTCAATGAAAAAGGTTTTATGTTTTGGTGAATTGCTTTTACGATTGCCACCAGCAAACGCAGGGGAATGGCTTCGCCAGAATACAATGCCTGTTTTCGTTGGAGGTGCAGAATTGAATGTCGCCACGGCCCTGGCAAAATGGGAAATCCCGGTGAAATATTGTACAGCACTTCCTGATAACATTATTTCAAAAGATATTGCAGATTACCTTCAACAGAAAAATATAGATACATCCCCGGTTATATATTCGGGTGAACGAATAGGTTTGTATTACTTAAAAGAAGGATCGGATATGAAAAGTGGGGAAAATGTTTTTGATAGAAAATATTCTTCTTTTTCAACATTAGCGACAGGGATAGTTGATTGGGATAAAATATTTGACGAGGTTTCCTGGTTTCACCTGAGTGCAATTCCACCCGCAGTTAGTGCATCAGCAGCTGCACTATGTGCAGAAGCTTTAGAAGCTGCTTCAAAAAAAAATATTACTATTTCATTAGATCTTAATCACAGATCGCTATTGTGGAAATATGGTAAAGAACCGATTGAAGTAATGCCTGCGCTTGTTAAATATTGCAATGTCGTGATGGGGAATGTTTGGTCGGCCAATTCTTTATTGGGTATTCCTTTTGATGCATCTATTCATGCGGTCGGTACACAGGCAGCTTATTTGAAACAAGCTACCGAAACAGCCCGAAATATTTTTGAAAAATTCCCACGATGTAATTGGGTAGCCAATACTTTTCGTTTTGATAGCAGCACAGAAAGCATTCGTTATTATGCTGCATTAGATACTTTAAAACAACAATCAGTATCACCAATCTTCCAGACAGAAACAGTCATTGAAAAAGTAGGTAGTGGTGATTGTTTTATGGCAGGCTTAATTTATGGAATTATAAAAGAGAATGCTCCAAAGGATATCATCAGCTTTGCCGCAGCCGCTGCTTTTGGAAAATTGCAGGAAAAAGGAGATGCTACAAATAATAGTGTTGATCAAATTCAGAATATTTTAAAACAGCATAATGAAAATTAAAGGGCTTCGCTGGTGGATAATAACCCTGATTGCCATTGCGACTGTTATCAATTACATTGATCGCAGTGCTATCAATATCATGTGGCCCTATATTTATAAAGATTTTGGTATTGCCGATGCAGATAATAAAAATGCGTTAGCATTGATCACTACTTTCTTCATGATCGCTTATGCCATCGGGCAAACAGTTACCGGTAAAATGATGGATGCTATCGGTACAAGATTAGGTATGGCTGTTTCCATTGCAGCATGGAGTGTTTCCATTGCCTTGCATGCAGTAGCAAAAACAATTTCTTCATTTAATATTTTCCGTTTTTTTCTTGGAATGAGTGAAGCGGGTAACTGGCCCGGTGCAACTAAAAGCAATGCAGAATGGTTTCCAGCAAAAGAAAGAGCCATTGCACAGGGAATATTTGGGGCTGGTGCTTCACTGGGATCTGTAGTAAGTGCACCTGTTATTGCTGTATTATATCTTGCTATTGGGTGGCAGGGAACATTTGCTGGCATTGCGGTGTTGGGTATATTATGGATCATTCCCTGGCTAATTATTAATAAAGCAACACCTGATAAACATCCATGGATAACTAAGGAAGAACAGAAATATATTTTAGACAGTTCTGCAGATAAAGCGACTTCGACAGTTGAATCCAAAGTATATACATGGAGACAGCTTCTTAAATTCAAAACTACCTGGAGCATTATATCTTCCCGTTTTTTTATTGACCCTGTATGGTGGTTATTTGTAACATGGCTACCTACTTTTTTAAAAGAGCAATTTACATTTGATATAAAACAGATCGGGGCTTTCGCCTGGGCGCCTTACTTATTAGCTGCAATGGGAAGTTTGATCGGTGGATATTATTCATCAAAACTAATTCGCAAAGGTGTAAACGCAGTCAAAGCAAGAAAGAGTGCAATTACAATTGGCTGCATCATCATGCTTGTTTCTTTGGTTACTATTGTGATCATGCTGGATGGGTTAAAAGAAAAACCTGCTGTTGCCATAGCATTAATTGGTGTAACACTTTTTGGCTTTCAATTTTTGATAAACAATATTCAAACACTTCCATCAGATTTTTTTAATGGAAAAAATGTTGGGGTTGTTTCCGGAATGGGTGGTACGGCAGCAGTATTAGGAGTATTAATTACAACATGGATGGTTCCAGTACTCACAAAAACAAGTTATGTCTCCTTTTTTATACTGGCAGCGGTGTTAGTTCCATTAGCATGGCTCTCATTAAAGATTTTTGCAAAAAAAAGAAATACATGAATAAAATTAATAGCAGGATAAATATTTGTTTAAATTTTTTTGTATTCATATCAATTAGCTTTTCTTCATATAGTCTATCTGCGCAGAATATAAAAAAAGCTTTCCATGATGCCGAAAAGCAGGAATCGTTATTTTATGAAAATGCAGTAGCTGCCAGGGCAGATAAAAAAATATTTCCCCGTTCCATAAATAAGGACTCTTTAAAGCTTGTTGTTTCTAATGACTGGACAAGCGGTTTCTTTCCGGGTATACTTTGGTTGATGTATGAGAATACCGGCAAAAATGAATGGAGAACAAAAGCAGAAGAGTTTACACTATTAATGGAAAAGGAACCGGGAAACGCTGGTTCACATGATGTAGGATTTAAAGTTTATAACAGCTATGGAAATGGTTACCGCCTTACCAATAATGCAGAATATAAAAAACAGGTTATCCGTGGTGCTGCTACATTAGCTACCCGGTTTAATAAAAATGTGGGCTGCATTCGTTCGTGGGATTTTGGTACCTGGAAGTACCCTGTTATTATAGACAATATGATGAACCTCGAGTTGTTATTTGAAGCTACAAAAATGAGTGGGGATTCATCTTACTATAAAATTGCTGTCAGCCATGCCAATACAACAATGAAGAATCATTTTCGTTCTGACTTCAGTTGTTATCATGTTATGGATTATGATGCTGTATCAGGAAAAGCGATTGGCGGAAGCACACATCAGGGCTATTCGGATAAGTCTGCCTGGGCCAGGGGACAAGCATGGGCATTGTACGGTTTTACTATGTGTTACAGGGAAACAAAAGACCCTGCATACTTAAAGCTGGCAGAAAATATTGCCTCTTTTCTTATTAATCATCCACGGCTTCCCACAGATAAAATTCCTTATTGGGATTTTGATGCACCGGAGATCATAAAAGAACCGAGGGATGCTTCAGCCGCAGCTATTATGGCATCTGCACTTTACGAGTTGCAGGGCTATTCAGCTAATCAAAAACAATACAAGGGTTTTGCTGATAAAATATTAAATAGTCTTATTAAAAGTTATCGTTCACCAATTGGATCACATTACGGATTTATTCTTTTGCATAGCACGGGTCATAAGCCAACAAACGGGGAAGTTGATACACCTATCATTTATGCAGATTATTATTTTTTGGAAGCATTGTTGAGAAGAATGAAGCTTAATTAATCTGGGTTAGCCTGAAAAACAAAACTCAACTAGTTAAACTGATCTTTAGTTCAAGCAGCGTGTTTATGCTTATGCGTCTCAAACTTATGTGCAACTACAACCCGAATATTACCTGAGGAGAATTTATAATTGTCTGGTGTAAGAGACCCTTGCATTGATAAGATGCTACCTGTCAAATTAGCACTTACATTCCACTTTCTTCCATTATACCCCAATGCTGCTTTAAAAACATTCGATGGATTCAAAGAAACATTTTTTTCTTTTCTTGTTTCATCTTCTTCTCTTATAAAATTGACATCTAAATTAATTACCATTGAACCTGTAATAAAAAAATGTTGCGCCATGACCAAAGTATAAGCATAACCTGCACCAGGTCCAAAACTCAGGACGTTGATCTTATTAATTCCTGCCTGGGGAAATTTACTGCTATAGAAACCTGGTATCAATGCACTATCACCCTGTACTGTGCCATGATGAAATTCACCGCCGTATATAAATGACCCGGCAGATTTCTTTTGCCACTCAGTTTGTAAGAGGGCAGCCCGATAAGAAAATCTTTTTTTGTTAGGGACCTGGTAAGCAGAAATGCCAAAAAAAGTTGTTTTCACATCTTCACGATAGTAATACTTGTCTGCCGGTACACCCGCCATTCCCTGTTGGTCCAAATGATAGCCTTTTGGGGATATATACATTAGGTCAATGGCCCATTTACGGGGATATAGATGCACCTGGAAATTAAATCCTTTTGTTTTTCCTTTTTCATCGCTGTTCTTGTTTAAAAAACTAAAACCATTGAAAAGATTTATCGAAATATTTTTTATAGTAACACCTGCTCCAAGATTAAGTTTAGGGTTTGCATTATATTCAAGATCATCTCCGTTACCGCCGGAAGGGAACTTGAGGCCTACATATTTTTTTGATAAATAGAGACGGACAGTGATCTTATCTGCGAGCTTTTCATAATAAGTGGTGTCATGCTGAAAATCCTTTTGTGCATTCAATGATAGTGAAGAAATGAAAAATATGAATGTCATCAATAGAGGTACGATTATTTTATTCATTCCTTAAAAGTTTAATTATCGGATAAATTACGATTCTGCCCTACTTTGGGGTTTAAATTTAACACACAAACTAGCCGTGGATTCTAAAGAAATTCTGAAGAAGAGGTTTCCTGGAATAGTATTATAAAAAATCTGTAGTTTTCAGTTTATGAAGTTGCTTATTATTGAAGATGAAAAAGAGCTTGCGGCAAGTATTGCGTCCTATTTAAAAAACGAGAACTATACTTGCGAAATTGCTTCAAATTTTAAACAAGCCCTTGATAAAATTGAAACATCCGATTATGAATGCATCGCTTTAGACATTACACTTCCGGGTGGTTCGGGTATGCAGTTGTTGAAAGAATTAAAAAACAATAAAAAAACAGACGGCGTCATCATTATTTCTGCTAAAAACTCGATAGAAGATCGTATTAACGGATTGCGCCTTGGTGCAGATGATTACCTGGTAAAGCCATTTCATTTGTCAGAACTGGCGGCAAGAATCAATGCTATCATACGTCGCAAAATGTATAGCGGGAATAATGTAATTCGTTTCAATGAAATATCCATTGATACGTTGGCAAAAGAAGTTAAGGTGAAAGAGGATCCGGTTGAACTCACACGAAAAGAATATGAGTTATTAGTTTATTTTCTTTCCAATCAACGTAAGGTCATTTCAAAAAATGCATTGATCTCTCATCTCTGGAGCCAGGAAATGGGAACGGGTGAGAGTGCTGATATTATTTATACTCATATGAAAAACCTGCGGAAGAAATTATCTGAAAAAGGCTGCGGCGATTACATCAAGTCATTGTACGGAATGGGTTATAAATTAACCGATTAATGAAACTGCAAGCTCAATACAATAAAATTTCCATTGCTTCTACAATTCTTGTTTTATTGATAGCAGGCGCCGGCTATTATTTCCTTCTTCAATATGTTCTCAAAGAACAACTGGATGAAACACTCCGTGTTGAACAGGTAGAGATCCAGGATTTTATTCAAAAAAATCATTCATTGCCTCCTGCAACTACTTATAAAGATCAACGTATAGAATTTAAAAAATCGGACAAGTTCTTACTACAAAGTTTCAGGACATTAATGTTGTATGTTCCAGATGAAAAAGAGAATGAGCTGAGCCGTCAGCTTGATTTTACCGTTGAAGTAAACGGGCAGTATTATATTGCTTCTGTAACCAAATCACAGGAAGCAACCGAAGAATTAATTGGCATTATCCTGCTCATTACACTCGGGTTGATCATTTTATTAAGCATATTATTATTTTTCGCAAACAGGTTTCTTGTAAAAAGGTTATGGAAACCTTTTCAAACAACACTTTCTTCTATCAAGAGTTTTGACCTTAATGCGCCTTCTGCTATCAAAACTGAAAAAACTACTATACACGAATTCAATGAACTCAATGAAAATATTTCGATGATGACGGAGAAGGTGGTTAAGGATTATTTATCCCTGAAACATTTTATTGATCATGCTTCTCATGAAATGCAAACACCGCTTGCTGTTGTTAATTCCAGGCTGGATGTATTGATACAGGACCCTGCTTTGAATGAAAAAAATCTTAAGGACCTGCAAGTCATTTATGATGCCGTTGATAAAATGTCAAAATTGAGCCGGTCTCTTCTGCTATTGGCAAGAATTGAGAATAACCAGTTCTCCGAAAAACAGGAAGTGGATATTCATATCATTGCAAAAAATATTATACAGGAACTTGATGAATGGATCAGTGAAAGATATTTAACAGTAAGCAATGAGATCAATGATCTAAAAGCGAACATGAATCCTCATCTGGCAAATACGCTGATCACTAATCTCATCATTAATGCAATTAAACATTCAAACAAAGAAGAAAGCATCCTGCTTCGATCTGACAATAATATATTAACCATCAGCAACCCGGGCACACAAGCATTGGATAAGGATCGGATTTTCGATCGTTTTTGGAAATCAGAATACTCCGATGGAACAGGTCTCGGTCTTGCTATCGCCAAACAGATCTGCGATCATTACGGATTTCTACTTCAGTATGAATTCAAAAAAGGAGCGCATCATTTTTCTATTCTTTTTTAAAAGAAAAAATCAGTTTTTATTCAGTATCACCCTTTAGGTTTGCAAAAAATAATTTTATGAAATCGTTATTATCATTAGCCTGCTTTATTTTTTCTTTTGTAACAATAGGCTACTCTCAAAAAATAACTGAAAAGGATGTTCCAGCCCCGGTAAAAACTGCTTTTAATAATAAATTTCCTGGCGCAACAGATATTAAATGGGAAAAGGAAAATAAAAAAGAACTCGAAGCCAATTTCAAAATGAATAATGCGGATGTATCGGCCAATTTCGGTTTAGATGGAGCCTGGGTAGAAACTGAAACAACTATTCCTTCATCTGAACTTCCTGCCGCAGTTACCAATACCGTAAATACAAAATATCCGGGAGCAGTTTATGGTAGAACAGAAAAGATCGAGAAGCCGGGCGGCAGGATCCTTTATGAAGTCAATATAACCGTGAATAACAAAAAGAAGGAACTGGAGCTAAACCCGGATGGCAGTATCGCAAAATAAGTTTAAATATTTGCAGGGATCATTATTGGATGACGTCTGAATTTAAAGTATCAGTGAAATGAAAAAACAAATAATTTTCATCATATGTCTTTTTGTCTCCTCAACTGATCTTTTTTCACAAGACGGCAATCATCTCGTCATCGGAATAGTTCAGGATAAAGCATCAAAACTACCCGTTGAGTTTGCTACCGTACAATTGTTGCACAACCGCGACAGTTCAATTATTCAAACAGCCATCACAGACCGTAAAGGAAAATTTGAAATGGATAAAATTGCATTTGGCAATTATATTCTTCATTTCACTTTTATAGGGTATGAAAAAACTGTAATGGCTGTTACCGTAGATCAGCAAAAAGAAAATATCGGAACTGTTGAAATTGGACTGCTGGCAAATAACATGAGTGAAGTAGTAGTGACAGCAGCAAGGAAATCTTTACTGAATACATCTATTGACAGAAAAATCTACAACGTTACCCAGGATATCATGGCACAAAGTGGTACCGCCAGCGATATTTTAAAAAACATTCCTTCTGTAGAAGTTGATATCGAAGGTCAGGTAAGCCTCAGGGGTTCGGCGGATGTAATGATCCTAATTAATGGCAGACCTTCTCCGCTTATGGGAAAAACAAGAGCAGAAGTATTACAGCAATTTCCTGCCAATACGATTGAAAGGATCGAGGTCATCACTAATCCGTCTGCCCGTTACAAGCCAGACGGTACATCGGGTATTATTAATATCGTGTTGAAAAAAAATATCAAAGCAGGTTGGAATGGCACTGCAGTTGGCAACGTCGGTAACAATGACCGTTATAATGGCAGTATAAATATGAATTATAAAACCGACAAGTTGAATCTTTTTGGTAATTACAGTATACGCCAGGACCGACGTATCAGAAAAAACGAGATAGATAGAGAGTACATTGATTCAGTAGGTAAAACTTCAAGCTATTATAATGAAGCAGGCAACTCACTGGCCCGGCCTGTTTCACATAAAGTTAGTCTTGGCATAGACTATATTATGGATAAATATAATAGCCTGGGAATTTCCGGGGATTATTATTATCGCAAACTAACCCGGAATGATGTGGTGCAAAAATTCTTTTATGATAAAAACCATATCCTGACAAGCAACTATGACCGCTTACGTTATGACCCGGAATACGAAGATGAAAAAGCTATAACATCTTACTGGCAACATAATTTTTCAAAAGAAGATCATGAACTGCGTGCTGAATTCACAGCTTCCTCTCAGAGTGAAGTAGAAGATAATCACTATACCAATATTTATCATTTCCCGGTATTGCCACCTTCTTATGATAATACATTGATCAAGCAGGGTGAAAAACAGCAACAGCTGACTGTTGATTATACCAATCCTTTGTCAGAAGATTCCAAAATTGAATCCGGGTATGATGGTTCCTTTAGCCAGTTAGATATGAATTTTCATATCGAATACTATGATACAACTCAGGGAATATTTATAAAAGATATTACAAAGTCCAATCATTTTAAGTATAGTGAATCAATACATGCAGCTTACGGAACTTACCAGCACAGTTATGAATCTTTTGGATATTCTGTCGGGCTACGATTTGAACAGGCTTTGGTTAACAGCAATCTTGTAACAAAAGATTCTGTAATAAATAACCAGTATTTTAAAGCTTATCCCACACTTCATCTTTCATACAAACTAAAGAATGGTGAATTACAATTGAACTACAGCAAAAGGGTACATAGGCCTGAAGGTGATGAATTGAATCCTTTTCCGGAATACCAGGATCCCTATAATATAAGAGCGGGTAATCCAAATCTTTTACCTGAAGTTACCCACTCTGCTGAGTTTGGATATAAGTGGCAGAATAAGCAGTTTTCATTTGTTCCAAGCATATATTACAGGTATAAACAAGACGGTTTTACCAATGTAATAATCCGCCTGAACGATTCTGTTCTGCTTTCTACGCAGCAGAATTTATCTAATGACCAATCCGCAGGACTTGAATTAATTTTTTCTGCAAAAGCTGGAAAATTTTTAACCGCCAATCTTAGTACAAATACATTTTATAACCAGATCGATGCATCAAATCTTGGTTTTAGCGATCAGAAATCAATTATTTCAATGAGTGTCAATTTCAACTCGACTGTCACGTTTACAAAAACAACGATGTGGCAGGTAAGTAGTAGTTATCGGTCGGCACGTTTGACGCCACAGGGCAAGTACTATGGAACCTTTGTCCTTAATTCAGGGATCAGGCAGGATCTTTTCAAAAATAAATTATCGGTGATACTCACTGCATCGGATATTCTTAATAGTAATAAACAGAAATCCGAAATAAACACACAGTATATGAAACAACACTCTGTTAGCAGAAGAGATGCAAGAATTATTTACCTTGGAATAAGCTATAGATTTGGAAAATTGATAAAAAAACAGGGGGAAGAAAAATTGCAATTTGATAATAGCCTTTAAAACATCTTTATGAAAAAAATAATCAATCTCCTGGTAATATTTTTTCTTACTGCAAGTACAAGCTTGTGGGCCCAAAAAGATTTTCAGATCCTTAAAACATTTCACATCCAAAGCGGTGGTGGCTGGGATTATATTGCTGTAGGGCCTGGCAATAATCGTTTATATGTATCACATGGCACACAGGTAAATATTTTGGATAAAACAACAGGTGATTCGATCGGTGTCATTGAAAATACTCCAGGTGTTCATGGAATTGCTTTTGATAAATCACAGAACAGGGGATACACCAGTAACGGCAGATCAAATAATGTTACCGTGTTTGATCTGAACACAAATGCCGTGATCACTCAAATACCTACAGGTGCAAATCCTGATGCAATCATGTATGAATCTTTTACAAAAAAGATAATCACTTGCAACGGCCGGGGTAAGAACTTAAGCTTTATCGATCCGGTTACAAATAAATTAGTTGATAGTATAGATGTGGGAGGCAAACCCGAAACTGCCGTTTCAAACGGAATGGGCAAGCTATTTGTAAATATTGAAGATAAAAATGAAATAGTGGAAGTGGATCTGAGAAAAATGGTTGTAGAAGCTCATTGGCCAATTGGTCCGGGTGAAGAACCTACCGGCCTGGTAATAGACAAAAAAACGAACAGGCTGTTTGCCGGATGTGGCAATAAATTCCTCATTGCTGTAAGTACCGTTACTGGCAAAGTTGTTGCAAGTATGCCGATAGGCGATGGATGTGACGGCGTAGCTTTTGATAACGACACAAAAAACATTTATACCTCCAATGGGGAGGGAACTATGTCTGTGTTCAATGAAAAGTCAGCAGATAAATTGGAAGCTATTGCTACAGTTACTACTAAAAGAGGTGCAAGAACCATCACTATTGACGAACAAACTCATTTGGTATATTTACCGACAGCAGATTTTGAAAAGACTGATCCAAATACTCCTAATGCAAGACCGAGAATGATACCGGGTACATTCCAGGTATTAGTTGTAGGCAAATAGAATGGCCTTATTGATCAAAGTAAAAAAATGATACGGGTATTTATTTTATTTTTTTGTACAGTTCTCTTTTTTGATTCACGGGCACAACAAAATAATCTTGATTATTTTGTTAACCAGGCGATCACCAATAGTCCTTTATTGAAGGATTTCCAAAACCAGATCCTTTCATTTTCACTGGACAGCCAGATCATTCGTGCCGGATTGAAATTACAGGTGAATGGTATAAGTAATAATTATTACGCTCCTGTCATCAAAGGTTATGGGTATGATGAAGTCATTACAAACGGTCAACAAGTTTCTGCACTGGCCCAGGTTAGTAAATCATTTTTAGGGGGAAAGACGATCAATACGCAGATCGCAAATCTGCAGTTGCAAAGTCAGTTGATGGCGAACAATGTTAAGATGTCTGAACAGGACGTGATTAAAACGATCACGGATCAATACATCGTTACATATGGGGAACAACTGCAACTTGATTTCTACAATGAGATCAATGGCTTGTTACGAAAAGAAGATAGCTTATTAAAAAAACTTACACAGGATAATGCATTCAAGCAAAATGAATACCTGGGTTTCGTCGTGATATTGCAACAACAGCTATTAACTACTGCTCAATTGGAGACCCAATACAAATTTGATTATGCTACTTTGAATTACCTGGCCGGGATCGTGGATACAACAACTACAAGATTGGAAGATCCTCAATTGAATTCAAAAGCTTTTGGAGATCTTACCAATTCTGTTTTTTACCAGCAGTTTGTATTGGATAGTTTAAAGCTTGCAAACGACAAAATGCTGGTTGATATTAATTACCGGCCAAAGATCAATGTTTACGGCGATGCAGGATATAATTCTTCCTTACTATTTCTGCCTTATAAAAATTTTGGCGCCAGCATAGGCCTTAATTTAACCATTCCGATCTACGACGGAAAGCAACGGAAACTTCAATATTCCAAAATTGATATCCAGGACAGGACAAGAGTATATAAAAAGAACTTTTTTTTTCAGCAACGTAATCAGCAAATATTACAGCTGATGCAACAATTGAATGCAACTGACCGGTTGATCGATCTGATCGATAAACAGATCAAGTACACCGAGACACTGATAATTGTGAATGAAAAATTACTAGCCGCCGGTGATATCAGGTTAACGGATTTTATACTTACGTTGAGTAATTATTTTAACGCAAGGAACCTGGTAACACAGAATCATATTGCTCGTTTGAAAATTGTAAGTCAACTCAACTACTGGGGTAGGTAAATAAATTAGTATGAAAAAGATCAGCTTATATTTTTTGATCCTTGGTACGATCCTTAGTTCTTGCCAATCAAAAAAAACTGAAGAAACAATAATAGAAGAAGAACAGGAAACGATCACTCCTGTTACTGCCACTTCTATCAATACAGAATCAATGGTTGAGTACATTGAGCTGAATGCAACATCCACATATCTTCAACAAGCATTTGTAAAAGCCAGCGCCAATGGTTATATACAATCGGTCAATGCCCAGGTTGGAAAAATGGTGTCTTCGCAACAGAGAGTTTTCGTTTTAAAAACTAAAGAAGCCCAAAGCATCGGAAATGCGATCAATGCGCTGGACAGTACTTTTAAATTTTTTGGCATCATTAATATTAAGGCAGGAACAACCGGCTATATTTCAGAGATCAATCATGAGCCGGGAGATTATGTACAGGAAGGAGAGCAACTTGCTGTGATCAACGACGTAAATAGTTTTGTTTTCATTCTTAATCTTCCTTACGAACTGCGACAATATGTAATGAATAAAGACTTCGTGGAGCTTTTATTACCTGACGGCAAAAAAATGATGGCCCGCATTTCTTCAGCTATGCCCATCGTTGATTCCGCGTCTCAAACACAAAATATTATTCTGAAGGTCAATGAAAAAAATCTTCCCATTAATCTTATTGCGAAAGTAAAGGTGATAAAAACCGAGAAGACAAATGCGGTTTCATTGCCAAAACAATCTGTATTGTCAGATGAAACACAAACTAATTTTTGGGTGATGAAATTAATTGATGATTCAACAGCTGCAAAAGTGCCGGTGACAAAAGGATTAGAGATCAATGACAGAATTGAGATCATATCACCAAAGTTTTCAGCATCTGATAAATTTTTGCTGACAGGCAATTATGGATTAGCTGACACCGCCAGGATCAAGATCGTAGAGTAATAAATTAAAAGCACAGTGAACAAATTCTTTATCACACATAAAAATCCTCTTGCAGTTCTTCTTGCTCTTATTATTGCCGCAGGTATTTTCGTTTATGGCAAAATGCAAACTTCTTTATTTCCTGAGATAACTTTTCCGAAGATCAAAATTATTGCTGATGCAGGATTGCAACCAGTAGATAAGATGATGGTAAGTGTAACGAAGCCATTGGAAGCGGCGATCAAACAAGTTCCCGACCTGGAAACGATTCGCAGCACTACAAGTCGCGGTAGTTGTGAAATATCTGCGTTCATGTCATGGAAGAGTGATATTGATGTCAACCAGCAACACATAGAATCAAAGATCAGCGAGATAAGAAATACATTGCCGCCTGATGTAAATATTACTGTTGCAAAAATGAACCCTTCGATCTTACCGGTAATGGGTTATTCGGTGGAAAGTAACAGAAGATCACCTATCGAACTAAAGCAACTTGCTATTTACACTATCAAGCCATTTTTATCGCAGGTAGAAGGTATTTCAGAAATAAGAATTACCGGCGGCCGGACAAAAGAGTATTGGTTGCAACTGAATATGCAAAAGATGAGCACCTTTTCCATTACTCCTGATCTGATCAATACAGCTTTGAGTCAAACCAATTTTATTAAATCAAATGGCTTTTTATCTGATTATCGTTACCTATACCTTACCATAACAGACGCCACAGTGCATAATAAAGATGAACTGGAGAATATTGTTATTAAAAATGATGGCAAACGCATCGTTACATTAAAAGATATAGCCGCTATTGAAGTAAAAGAAGGAGTTGAATTCATCAAGATCAATGCAAACGGGAAAGATGGATTACTCATTGCAGTAGTAAAACAACCCAACTCCAACCTTGTAGATCTTTCGGAAGCAATGAAAGTAAAGATCGAACAACTTAAAAAAATTTTACCAAAAGATGTGCTGGTCAAACCATATTATGTGCAGGCAGATTTTGTCAATGATTCTGTGAAAAGTGTTACCGATAGTTTATGGATAGGTCTTGCGCTGGCCATCATCGTTGCCATCATTTTTTTGCGATCCTTGAAAGCCAGTGCTACTATTTTAATTACAATTCCCGTTACGATCTTTCTTACCCTGATCGTTTTGTACGTCATTGGCTACAATTTCAACATCATGACATTGGGAGCTATTGCTGCTGCCATTGGATTGATAATTGACGATGCTATTGTAGTAGTGGAACAGATCCATCGAACACATGAAGAAAATCCCGAGGAGCCTTCTCCTGTATTAGTACAAAAAGCAATTCGCTACCTATTTCCAGCTATGGTAGGTTCTTCCTTAAGCACAATTGTCATCTTTATTCCTTTTTTATTAATGACAGGTGTAGCAGGTTCTTATTTCAGTGTAATGACCAATACAATGATCATTACGTTGGTTAGCTCCTTCTTTGTTACCTGGATCGGCTTGCCGGTCGTTTATTTATTGCTTTCAAAAAAACATGTCACAAAAAAACAGCAAAAAGAAAAACCACTTTCTGTAAAAAAACAAAGATGGGTTTCGTTTTTTATTTTAAATCCTGTTATTAGCTTAGTTATAATGGCGGGGCTTATAGTATCTATCATCTTAATATTACCAAAACTCGAAACTGGATTTTTGCCGGAAATGGATGAAGGAAGCATTGTGCTTGACTATACAACACCACCTGGAACATCATTGGAAGAAACGGATAAGATATTACGTGAAGCAGAAAAAATAATCGTAAGTGTTCCCGAAGTTGAGGCCTACTCAAGAAGAACAGGAACTGAGATGGGGTTTTTTATTACCGAACCGAATAGCGGTGATTATCTTATCCAGTTAAAAAAGAACCGTGATAAAACTACAGACGATGTAATTGAAGAACTGCGCCAAAAAATTGAAAGCACACAACCAGCTCTTCGTATAGATTTTGGGCAGGTGATCGGTGATATGCTCGGTGACCTGATGGCTTCCATTCAACCGGTTGAAATAAAAATATTCGGCACAGATCAAAAAAAATTGCAGGAATTATCCCGGCAAACTTCAGAGATCATCGCAGATATACCGGGGATTGCAGATCCTTTCGATGGAATTGTTATAGCCGGGCCATCCATATCAATTCTACCTAATTATTCTAAGCTTGCACAGTATGGCATTACTCCAACTGATCTTCAATATCAATTACAAACTTCATTAGAAGGCAATGTTGTTGGAAATCTATTTGAGAAGGAACAATATTCTGTGATCAGGTTGGTTTATCCCGGCAGCAGGAAGCTTAGTATAACTGACATCAATAATCAACAGATATTTTTACCGAACGGCAGATTGATCCCTATACATGAATTAGCTACCGTTATTATTAACCCCGGAGATGCAGAAATTCAACGATCAAATTTGCAATCGATTGGAGTCGTTACTGCGGATCTTGAAAACAGGGACCTGGGCAGTGTTATGAAAGATGTGCAGGAAAAGATCACCTCAGAGCTTACTCTTCCCGCTGGTTATTATATAGAATATGGCGGCGCTTACGCAGAGCAGCAAAAATCATTCAGTGAATTATTGATGATATTGATCGCTGCAAGCTTATTGGTTTTTTCAGTGATATTGTTTTTATTCCAAAAGATCAAGGTGGCATTGCTAATTTTAGTGATCGCTGTATTAGGAATATCAGGCAGCTATCTTGCTTTATGGCTAACAAATACACCTTTGAATGTTGGAAGTTATACCGGTCTGATCATGATAGTCGGCATCATTGGTGAAAATTCAATATTTACTTTCTTGCAGTTCAAAGAATCATTACATGAAAAAGGCGTTGATGATTCGATCATCTTTGCTATATCGACCAGGCTCCGGCCCAAATTAATGACGGCATTGGGAGCGATTATTGCCCTAATGCCTCTGGCTTTAGGAATTGGCACAGGAGCACAACTGCATCAGCCTTTGGCAATAGCTGTGATCGGGGGATTTATAATTGCCTTACCTCTTCTTTTGATTGTATTACCAAGTATGCTTAGGTTGCTTTATAAAAAAGCGAAACCGGTCAGGACAGCCGTTTAAAATTTGAATAAAAGAATCCGCCCAGAATATTAAGATTGAAAGGGCCTAACGAATTGACAATACAAATCATAACAAAAAAAATTAACTTGGATACAACTCATCGGAAACTCCAAAAGAAATCATTCTTGATGAAAAGAGCGATACCTAAATATCCTTGCAATGCGAGTGGCTACAGAATAGAGAAATGCTTTACAAGGAACCAAGGAAAATTATAGTAAGGCCCGCTCTCCTTTTGTATTTGTGCGATAATATTTTTCGCCTTCAATAAAAAGGGCTTCCATTTTTCCGCGATAGTCATGTGTGTCCAGATCTATTACTTTGCCACCATAATTCCAGTTTATTTTCTCACTTACAACCGTGTGGCCCGTAATAATTTCTGTAACATCAAATTTGGAAAGTGTCTTGTCAATTTGTTCCGGGGTCGCTCTTTGGTCTCCCATATAATAACCCCTGTACCAGAAAGGACCTACTTTAGTACTCAATATGATCTTTAAATTATTGTCAAATTGTTCATCCAAACTATTGGCATAATAAGGCCGGGCCAATTGATTGATACGTGAAACCGAAAGATTCATATTATTGACTTCTTCTGAAATGCCACCATGCAAAAAAAGCCTTTTCCCGATCTTCTCGACAATATTTTTTGTGAAAAGCCATCTTCCAATTTCAGAATTCTTATCATAAAAACTTTCATAGCTTTTATGTATGAGTCTTGCATGATCTAAATATTTTTTATTTACATAACGCAGATCGCCACTTAAATTCATGATCTCATGATTACCAAGTATAAAATGAACATACCCTCCTGCAGCTTTCGCTTTTTCTTCTAATGCATAGATAAGCCATAGTACTTCTGTAACCTGCTGACCACGGTCAACAAAGTCGCCAGTCAATACAAGATGACCATCACCAAAGGTCCAGTTATATTCTTCATCCATTACGCCATTCGCCTGTAATAATTGCCGGAAAGAACTAAAATCCCCTTCAATATCTGATATTGCAAATAGTTTACTCACCGAATCAAATTCGCTTTTTTCATTTTGTAATTGATCCTTCAACCTGACTGAAAATGACTGATTCAAAATGTCTGTATTTATATTTAGAACCAGGTCCCTTTTAGTTTCCAGGGATGCTGTGTCGGTTTGAACCAATTTATGATCACTGCTATCCAGAATATAATTTACGGATACCCTATTCTTTTTATAGAACACATAAGGTCCATCGACCTGGTTTGTGATACCGGGTGTGCCAGGATGATTGTTTTCAAGATCCCGTACCAATCCCGACAGTAAAAAGGGAAGTAATATGATCGCTGATTTTTTCATAATTAAGTAATGAATATACTATTCTTAATACAAGAGGCATGCCCAATTAGTATATTTCAGTCTGATAATCGTGGGTCGCAGGACCAATAACTCAGTTTTCCGAAGTCCGTCTCCGGTATGTAATTGTTCAATAAATAAAGTATGGAACATTCTTCCAGAAAGTTGATTTAACAATCAATTGGCTCGCAGGTCTTATGTATACAGACTAAGAGATTGGAATCGGAAAATGCCTTCTCTGACAGAAACAGGCTTTTAATATCCTCAAACTATCGAATTGATAATACAAATCACAACAAAAAAAATTAATTTAGGCAGATGCTAAATGAATTCAAAGATCATTGCATGAAAAAGGCCTAGATTAAGTTTAATGAAAGCTCTTCATAAGAAAATAATCAAAGACATATCCTTCAAAACATTGTTGGTTTCATCTTTGTTTTTTATAGCCATTTTTGTTTTTGCATTTTTAGCCCATGAGGTCGTTGGCGAAAAAGAAGATATGTTTGATACAAGTGTGTTTCACTTTCTAAAAGCTCATACAACACCTCCTCTTGTTAAACTTATGAATGGACTGAGCTTTTTCGGAAATCATTTCTTCCTTATTCCTGCTTATATATTAATGGTCACAGTTTTATTTCTCAGGCATAGAAGGTCAGATGCCATTAATATAATAGTTATCGTTTTGAGCAGCACTGCACTTTTATTTGGGTTAAAAGCGATCTATGGACGTCATCGCCCCGAATTGCCGTTACTCAGGGATTTACACGATTATAGTTTCCCAAGTGGTCATGCTTTAAGCTCATTTATTTTTTGCAGCATATTGATTTATTTGATCTGGAAAAGTGATCTAAGTTCTTTATTAAAATATGTTTTGGCCTGCCTGCTTGTTATCTTTTCGATAAGCATTGGCATTAGCAGGATAGTCTTACGTTATCATTTTGCAAGTGATGTATTGGCAGGTTTCGCTTTAGGATTTGCCTGGGTCATATTCTCTTTTTGGGCCTTACAAAAGTTGTCTAAGAGATCAGGACGAGGACACTGATCTTTTACCCGGTCTCGTTTGTTCTGAACTGCGAAAACCTGCTTGATTATCGACAAACAAAAAAAGAATCGATCGTTATTCCTCCTGTTACCAATCCAATGTTTAAGCAATTATGGGCGCCAATTGACGGTCGTGTAGTCAATTTCAGTGTAAGAATAAGATTATAGAATTATAATGGATAAATATTTATGCTTATGGTAAAAAATATCTTGCTGATCCACTTTGTAAAAATTAAAATTTTCTTGCTGGTTAGCTGCACTTAATAAATTCCCCCGCATCATTTCAAGAATTGGGTTTCGAACCGTTAGTGATTAGCATCTATTCGCTATCCCAGAATAAAAAAGTCTGAGAGTTCAAAACTTTAGTGAGTGTCCCTTGAATCTTTAAAATGTTGAAGTGCCTGGTAAGACCAGTAGTACCTGTAAATATTGCTCACATACTGTACCGTTTCCCTCCCAATATGTCGTGCCGCCATGATCTCTACATTATTAAACCATACATTTTCATTCAGCCCATGTGCTTTAGCCTCACGTCTTAATTTTCTCATATTGCCAGGTCCGCAGTTGTAGGCTCCCAGTGCCATAAGATGCATATTCAAAGAATCTATTTGAGCATTTTCAAAATAGTTGTCAATTAAATAGCGCATATATTTTACACCTGCATGGATATTGTTCTCCGAATTTCTAACATCGGGAATACTGATTGGAGGACTTGCGGCTGTTCTGGGCAGCACCTGCATAACGCCAACTGCGCCGGCATGACTCACAGTTTCCTGCTTAAGTTGGGATTCCTGGAATGCCTGGGCAGATAACAAGAGCCAGTCAAGAAAATACTTATCGCCATATTTAATAAACATAGCTCTGAAATGATTTAGATCTGCTAATGCTTCCTTGCTTTGAGAGTTCCGTAACCTGTTTGTATTTTTTAGGTATTTGTCATAGAGCATATTTCCCACCATTGACCCTTTCCTTATTTGTGGTATAAATTTGTTGACAGCCGCTTTTAACTTGGGTGAATTTTTTCTGAATGCCCATCCATATGATACATTAGTTTCAACTGCAATTTTCGAGTATACCTTTAACTTTGTATAGACACTATTCCAAAGTTTTCCAAGATCCTCAGAAATTACGGTGAAGGGAATCAATCCCTCATTTACCATTTCAAGAATATCTTCCGCTTCAAGATACGGGCCTGAGAATTCAATTTGTATAGGTTTTAGTCCGAGTTTTTGAAGTGAATCATTTAGCCTGTTTAATGAATACTGATAGCTGCTGTTTTCGCGAACAAAAACTTGTTTACCGGCAAGATCTGCAATTGAGTTAATTGTTGGTGCTGAGGGTCCACCTACAACAATATCTTTTATACCTGTTACGGTTGGAGTTGAAAAATCGATTTGCTCTTTTCGTTCTGAAGTTATCGTAAAACCAGATGCGATCATATCTGCATGACCGCTTGTTAATAATGGTACGATCTGTTCACGGCTTACAGGTATAAAGATCACACGTACTTTGGGTGGATAAAATTTCAACTGCCTGTTCAATTCTTTCTCAAAAAGATTAAGCAGGTCATAGGCTAGACCGGAGGTCTTCATCCCTTCCATGTAGTAATAGGTTTTTGAGTAAGGAACTAGTACACGAATATATCTTCTGGCAATCATGCTATCGAGATCACCAAATGCAGTATTTGCCAATCCTAATATTTCATTTTCAGAAGCCCAATTTATATAAGAGATACTGTCACCTCTTAGGGTTACTGCAAATGTTCCAGAGGTGTCTAGTAAACTGGATTGATTAGCACCGACTTTTTCGGAATTTTTGTTTTTAGTCGTATCCTGGCATGAAAGATGGCAAACAGTAGCCATCAAAAAAATAAAAAAAAAGGTAAAACGCATTTTTCAATAGTTGATAAGGTTAATGATCATATTTGTTTGCGTTAAACACAGGGCACTACTGTAAGTTATACTTTTTTTGATTACATATTTACTTTTGATTTATGAGTTTAAAAAAATTGCAAAAAGAATAGGTGTAACAGAAGGGAGAATTGAAAAATTGATGACTCCATTTTTGAAGAAACAGCCCTTTATGGAAACATTGGTGAGCCATTTATTTTTGAGTGAAGCAAATAAGAGAGGATATTTATTGATGTATCAAACAAAAAAAATATTTGACCGCATAAATGAATTAAGGATATTCAGAAATTCACGCCTTTCTTGTTTCCAATAATTTATTAAAATGTTCCTGGTAAGTATTGCCGATCGGGATGATGCGGTCCTTGATATATATTTCCTGTCGTTCAATGGATGTGATCTTGTCTAAAGCCACGATATAAGATCTGTGAACCCGTACAAAACGTTTAGGAGATAATATTTCTTCGAGTTGTTTCATCACCTGCAAGGTGATGATCCGTTGTGTCTTCGTATATATGGATACATAATTCTTCAGGCCTTCTATATATAAAATATCATCCAGCTCAACCCTCACCATTTTGGTTTCTACTTTTACAAATATGTAACCACCGGTTTCAGGAAGCATTTCCTGGGAACGATTGAGCTTTTGTGTTGGATTTTTTTGATTGAATGCTTTTTCCGCAGCTTTATAAAACCGCTCGAACGCAATTGGTTTCAGCAAATAGTCGATGACATTATGCTCAAAGCCATCTATTGCATATTCCTGGTAAGCCGATGTAATGATGACCTGTGCCCTGTTTTGCAATAATTGCATGAACTGAACTCCATTTAACTGTGGCATTTGTATATCAAGGAAAACGAGATCAACAGGTTCGTTATTTAAACTGACCAGGGCTTCCATTGGATTATTAAAGGAACCTTCCAGTTGCAGGAATGGAACTTTATTGATGTGGTCTTCCAGCAAATGGACGGCCAGCGGCTCATCGTCAAGTACTATGCATTTAAGCATAAACAGTAGGTTTGTTCCTTATAAAGGTAACTGTAAATTCACAATAAACCTGTCTGCTGTTTTACTTAAGTCGAGTGTATATTTTTTTCCGTAAAGAAGGTCAAGACGTTTCTGCACATTGGGAATACCAATGCCTCCTACATCATCTTTTTGATAAGAATTAATAGAGTTCTCAATTGAGAAATTCAGCTGGTGATCGCTGACTTTTATATTGATATCAACTGGCTTCTGTGCATCAGTTAAGATGCCATGTTTGCAGGCATTTTCTATAAGCGGGAAAAGCAATAAAGGCACAATTCTCTTTCCGTTCGTATCTCCTTCTATTGAAAAATTAATGTAAACATCCCCGGGATGTCGCAGTTTCTCAAGGTCGATATAGCTGTTGATGTGTCGGATCTCTTTATCAAGGCTCACTCTGTTTTCGGCGTCTTCTTTTTCATACAATACATAGCGCATCAGTTCTGAAAGTTTCATAACACTCTGTCCTGTCTTTGTACTTTTTTCCATTACAGACAGTGAATAGATATTATTCAGGGCATTGAACAAAAAATGCGGATTGACTTGCAATTTTAAAAAAGATAACTCTGCTTTCAATTTTTGATTCTCCAATTCCTTCCTGATCTTCTCCTGTTGAAACCAGAGCAACAAAAGACGGTAAGCAAATGCAACAATAACAACGGATACATTGGTCAGGATATGGATCTGAAAATAGGTTCTGAAACGATAACTGAAAATGCCGAGAGACTCCGATACCGGCTTCCTGGAAAATTTATCAAACATTGGGCTTTTATGCATCAGGTACTGGTTAAAGGACGTCTCGAGTCGAAATTTCAGGTATGTAACTATGATAGCCAGTAATAAGGAAGATGCAACTAACCAGAGCCATTTTTGCTGAAGGGTTGCCATCCTGGGCATTATATAAAATGCTACAATGTAAAACAGTAAAAAATTGATAGTAACAAGGACGAAGTGATTAAATATCAAAGACTCCCACATAACAGAGATATTCATATTAACGAGAGTGGGAAGAAATGTAATAAAATGTAGTGCGAGCCATGCCAGCCAATGGGTAATAAAGACAAACAAACCGCCTTTTCTAAAGGGAGATATTAGCAAGAGATCAGTATTTAGTGTTACTGCGGCCACAATGTACAATTATTTGAAAAATATGCCTGCAATCTGGTAATTTATTGAACGCCAATTCCGACTAACTGACATTCGGGGGGTTTTAAAGGATGAATTTGACTCCTCGGTTCACCAAAAAATTCATACGTCGAATTAACAATTTGGTCATCTGAAACCTGACCTTTGTTTAATAGTCCGCATCGGACCTCCCAAACTCATCTAACTTACCGCACTGAATTTTGTCTTAAAGGAATTTTTCAATTGCACCGGATCTACCAAAGCAGGAATTACAAAAGAGGAATTAATAGTTATTCAAAAATGGACTGAACGTTGATCCGAGTCAAGAAGAAGATATCTTTTCCGAAAACCCCTAACGAAAACCAAAATCGAATTGAAGAAGTCAAAACCTATAAATTTTTTCATGAAACGTTTAATGCTTTTATTAACTGCTGTTTTATTTTTTAGCAGTATTTCTTCTAAAGTGTTTGCAGAAAGCGGATACCAGCAGGCTCCAAAAGACAGTATTCCCAAAAAAATAATTGGAAAAGTAAAGATCACCGTAAAAGATCTGATGGACGGAAGTGTATTGGATAGTGTTTACGTCAGCGTTGGACTTAAACGTGGTTATACTGACAATAAAGGGATCATTGAGTTTGACAGTATACCAGCCGGAACTATGGCCATTGTAAGCAAGAGCGGTTATATTGTTCAATCAAAAAAAGTAAAAGCTGATATGCAGATCCGGATCGGAAAAAGAGATATGCGGTCCTCAGCTAATAATTATAAAAACGGATTATTTGAAAGACCAATTGAACATTTTTCAGGTGCCGCTACTATCGTTTCAGGCAATGATCTGCGGAAAATAAATCCGCTGAATTTCACAGAAGCATTGAAATATTATGATCCTTCTTTTATTGTTACAAGAGATAATCTTAATGGCGATGATCCTAATGTTACTCCATCTGTAAAGATCAGGGGCTCGTATAATTTTCCAGCTTCAGCAACTATTGCAAGCCAATCAGGAAATGTAGTTACTGGTGCTCAGATCAATCCTTCAGTTGGTGATTATGTTGCCAGCAATATTGCCAATCCAAATCAACCTGTTATTTTATTAAATGGCGTGCAGGTTGCATTGCAGACAGCACTGGATATCGATATCAACCGGATAGAAAAGATCACCATTTTAAAAGATGCGGCAGCTACATCTATATATGGTGTACGTGGCGGAACCGGAGTTTTATTAATTCAAACCAAAGCACCTCAAAAAGGTGATTTCAGTGTTACTTATTCAGGACAGGTACAGGTTACTACTCCTGATCTTTCTTCTTACAGTTTATGGAATGCTCCGGAAAAATTACAGTTGGAACACGACGCTGGATATTATACTAACAATCCTTCTTTATACCAGGATCGTTTATACCAGGTAAACAAAGGGATCAATACCAATTGGCTTGATATGCCAACAAGAACAGGAGTTGGCAGCAAACATTCTTTATCACTTGAAGGTGGTGATGATGATATAAATTATGGGATGGATTTTTCCTATAATGATATAAAAGGTGTGATGAAAGGATCAGACAGGAAGAATGTAAATTTTGGTGGCTTTATCAGTACCCGGCTTAAGAATGTTGTAATAAATAATTATCTCAGTTATCAAAGATCAAACGCTTCCAATTCAACTTATGGCAGCTTTAGTGAATATGCCAGGCAAAATCCTTACTGGAATCCTTATGATTCAATAACGGGTGAAATGGCCAGGGTATTAGAAGACTATACTTACCAGGGTAATACTGTGCGTTATTATAATCCTGCATACAACGGCACTATTTCAACAACAGATGAAACAGCATATTCAAGGATAAGCAATTTAACCAACATCAACTGGGCAATCGGCCATGGCTTCCGTTTGAATGGAAGATTTGGGATTAGTAAACAATCGGATCAACAGGATTATTTCCTTCCACCGACACACACTGCTTTTGCTGGTTATACTCCCAGCCAATTTTTTAATAGGGGAAAGTATAATCAAACCGTTAGTGATTTTTTAAGTATGGAGGGAACACTAAACCTGGATTACACTAAAAAAACAGGGTTGCACCAGTTCTATGGATCAACCGGCGTAACAGCTTTGGAAACAAGAAGTGAATCTACAGGTATTGAATTAGTTGGATTTACTACTGATAAGCTATCTGATCTTGCTTTTGGTAATGCTTATTCCAACACAAGGCCAACAACTGGTATAATTGAAACACGTTTAGTATCGGGTTATGGAAACTTTGCATATAGCTATGATAACCGTTACCAGTTTGAAGCTTCTGTGAATGCTGATGCATCTTCTCAGTTTGGTGAAAATAACAGGGTGGCTTCACATTGGTCTGCCGGTGCAAGCTGGAATCTTCACCAGGAAAGATTTTTCCATGAGAACAAGATCTTAAATCAATTGCGTGTTCGTGCCAGTGTTGGTACAGCAGGCAACCAGTTTTTTCAATCATACCTCGGTCACTCTTATTATAATTATTATACTGACAGGCAATATATACAAGGTGGTAGTGGTTTTGGAACAAGAGGTATCGGGTTAGGCGCTTTCTTAACAGGCTTTGCCAATGAAGATATTAAGGCTCCGGAAACACAGAAGCAAAATATTGGAATGGATGCTGTGTTATTACAGAACAGGTTATCAGTTCGTATAGATGCTTACAGGAATAAAACAAAAGACATCGTTTTACCCGTAGTTTCTCCATCATCAACAGGCTTTATAAACTTTACTTATTATGATAACCTGGGTGCAATTGAAAATAAAGGGATCGAACTTGATCTTAATTACACTATAATCAAAAATGTAAAAAAAGCCATTGTATGGAATATCCGTTTGAATGGAATTCATAATGAAGATCGCATTATAGCAACTTCAGAATACCTGGATAAACTTAATAATGCTAACGATGCAATGTCTGTTGATCAGACAAGACCACAACCCCATTATGTAACTGGAAAATCTCTTACTAATATCTGGGCTGTTAATTCATTAGGAATTGATCCGGCTACAGGCAAAGAAAAATTTCTGAAGGCAAATGGAACAGAGACGTTCACATGGGATGCAGCCGATAAAGTTTCTGCCGGCGATATGTCGCCTGACTGGTTGGGTTCTTTCGGAACAAGTGTATCTGTTAAGAATATCACAGCTGGCATTTATTTCAATTACCAGTTTGGTGCAAAAATTTATAATCAAACATTGGCAGACAGGCTGGAGAATGCTGATCTCACTTATAATTTAGACAGGAGATCTGCAGATAATCGCTGGACTCAACCTGGTGATAATGCATTGTACAAGCCATTATCATTAAATGGCATGGCTACATCGCCAACTTATGCTACTACCCGTTTTGTTGAAAACAATGATTTTATAAACTGTTCGGCGATCTCATTGGATTATGCAATACCGCAAAGCATAACTGAAAAGATCAAAGCTAAAAATGCAAAGCTTGGTTTTGTTGCAAACAATGTATTCAGTTCAGGAGGTATAAAAGCTGAAAAAGGAATTTATTATCCGGTTCATCGAATGTATTCATTTTCTATTACAGCAAGTTTCTAATATTTTAAAAGTATTGATATGTATAATAGAGGTTTCAAAATTTATTTCCTGGCTGCTGCACTGATCATCGTGTCTTTGACCGGCTGTAAAAAGTGGCTGGACACAGATCCCCCTTTGCAGGTTAGTGAGAATACTGTTTTCTCAAATGAACAGGGTTTTAAAGAAGCATTGAACGGAGTGTATCTGCAGATGGGCGGCAAAAGTGTCTATGGAAGAGATATGACCTTTGGCTTAATGTCTGTGCTCGGCAGAAGTTATGACACAACTATATCGCCTGCAATTGCTAATTTATATTACCAGGGTGCACGGTATAATTTCCAGGATGCGGAAGTGAAAGCAACTTTTAAAAATATCTGGGAAAGTTTTTATATCAGTATCGCCAACCTGAACAACCTTCTTGAAAATGCAGAGACAAGACAAAATGTTTTTACAGGCAATAACTACAATACTATTAAAGGTGAAGCTTTAGCATTACGGGGATTTCTGCATTTTGATCTGCTGAGGATGTTTGCTCCATCTCCTGCCGCTGCAGGTTTAAATGCGCCAGCTATTCCTTACGTATCTAAGATCAGTCCTTATGCTTCTCCTGTTTTAACTACAGGTGCATTTATTGATTCATGTATAGCTGATCTGAAAATAGCTGAGTCTTTACTTAGCCAAACGGATATGACCACTTCACGTTTAACTTATTGGGGCGTGAAGGGTTTATTGGCCCGTATCTATCTCTATAAAGGCGATCTTCAAAATGCACAATCTTATGCTTTATCGGTGATCAACAGTAATAAATTCCCGATGATCACTGCAGTTAATAGTGACTGGATGATCACAAAAGAACATTTATTCTCACTGTACATCAGCCTTAACATATCAACGGAGTATTATAAATCCGTGTTGAATACAACCCCTCCGCTGGGATTTACCACTCAAAACCAGACAGCACTGTTTGTTACAGGTGGTGGTGCAACAAGTGACTTCCGCCGTGCTTTTTTGGATCCTGCAACAGCAGTAGCTCTTGGCAATACTATTATGCCAAGAAAGTGTTATACGTTCGGAAACAATAATGCCAATGTGTTTCCGATGATCAGGGTTACAGAAATGTACTATATCGCTGCGGAGTGTGCTACGGCTGCACTTGATTCACTCAAAGCAACTGATCTGCTCGATTCAGTAAGAGTGCATCGCGGTTTACCAAAGTATATATTGCCTGCTTTGAAAAGAGACAGTCTCAATATTGAAATAAGAAAGGAATACCAGAAAGAATTCTTGAGTGAAGGACAAATGTTTTATTTCTATAAAAGAAAAGATCTGCCATTCTCTTCGTTGCCTTTTACCAAGGTTCCGGTTATGGCAGATGCATCTTATGTTTTTATAAAACCAGAATAAGAAACAAATTGTTTTAGAAAAATAAACCGACTGAATAAAGACAACTATTGTTATGAATTACTTCAAAAATAAATTTCCCGGTAAGCATCGATTTTTTTCAATGGTGACAAGCTGTACGTTGTTCCTGTTCTTTATGGCAACAAGCATTGTCTATGGACAGGAAAAAACAATTCCGGTTGTAAAGGGTGTTGTGAAAGATGATGCTGGCGAAGTTTTAGCAGGTGCCACCGTTATCATCAAAGGGACAAAAATTTCTATTACCACTAAAAATGACGGAACATTTGAATTAAAAAATGTGCCGGAAGAAGCAGTATTGTCAGTTTCTTATGTTGGACATACAAGAATAGAATTAAAGTTAAAACCCGGCCAGGCTGATGTAACAATAAAAATGACTTCTTCAAGTGGGGTGCTCGCTGAAGTGGTTGTTAATAACGGTTTATATAAAAGACCCGCAGGAAATTTTACAGGTGCCGCCAAAACTTATACAGGCGAACAATTAAAATCTGTGAATCCTTCGAATGTATTGCAGGCATTAGCAGTCATAGACCCTGCTGTCCGCATTGAACAAAACAATGCATTGGGTAGCGATCCCAACCAATTACCAATTATTCAAATAAGAGGACAGAATAATTTACCCATATCTACACAAGGTGGCGCTAATGCAGGTGCCTCAATTGTCTCCAATGGAGATATCATGTCAACTTATTTACTGAATCCTAATCAACCACTTATTATTCTTGATGGTTTCCAATCTACGTTGCAGACTATTTATGATATGGATATAAACAGGATCGCAAGCATTACAGTTTTAAAAGATGCGGCGGCTACTACTGCCTATGGCTCCAAAGCAGCAAATGGTGTAATAGTAGTGGAAACCAAGCAACCTGTTGCAGGCCGCACACAGATCTCTTATGCGATCAATGTGGGAGTGGAAGTTGCCGATCTTACTTCCTATCACTTGCTGGATGCAAAAGGGTTGCTGGAAGCACAGCGCCTTGCAGGAGTTTATACCGATGTAAATAATCATTATAATGATATTGCTTTAAAGCAATGGTATGATTACCGCAAATACCAGGCAGAGAGTGGTGTGAATACATACTGGCTTTCACAACCGGTACGTACAGGAGTTAGCACTAATCACAGTCTCAATATCAGCGGTGGCGCAAGATCGGTCCGTTATGCTCTTTCGCTTAGTTATGGTAATGGAGTTGGCGTAATGAAAGGTTCCGGACGGGATAGGTTCGGATTAATTTATAACCTTAGCTATATAAACAAGAGTTTACGCTTTTCGAATAATACCAGTATTAGTTATGTCAAAGGAAACGCTACTCCATGGGGAAGTTATAGTTCATATGCGAGCCAGTTTCCTTTTTTCAAACCAACCGATTCTGCTGGAAACACAATAAAAATATTTGAACCCACTAGTACAACTTTGGGAATTCCCGTGGCACCACCGGGAGGCATTTTTACAAATGCCGCGTATAATGCAGGATTGGATATGAACAACTATGGTTATTCCATGGGAATTACCAATAACACCAACTTTGAATGGACAATAAGCAAAGAAATGCGGATGCAGGCTGCTATCAGTTTTGGAAATAACCTGCCGGGTTCTGAAGCATTTTTTCCTGCTGATCATACCATGTTTGTAAATGCTATATCTGCCGGATTTACCGACCTGGGGTCATACACACAAAGCAAGGGAAAAAATACTGTGATCGATGGTAAATTAGGGTTTAGTTACAATAAGAAATTTGGAGTCCACACCATCATGTCTGCATTCGGTGTTTCGGGACAAGCTACGGAAAGCAATTCCACCACTCTACAGGTTTCAGGTATGCCAAACGATTACCTTAACCAGTTAGGAATGGCGTATGGTTATGGCACTAGTACTAAACCTGTGTCAACTAACAATGTTACCCGAAGTCTTTCTTCTTATGCCAGCGTTAGTTACAATTATGCTGGTCGCTATACTGCGGAGATCACTGCGAATGCAAGTGGCTCTTCCCAATTCGGATCCAATAATAGATTAGCACCTTTTTGGTCAGGTGGTGTTGCATGGAATGTAGACAAAGAGAAATTTTTCAAAAAAAATGACATCATCCAGAATTTGAAAATAAGGTTTTCGACAGGGATTACCGGTAACCAGAATTTTGCTGCACACATGTCGCAGCCGATCTTCCAGTATAATCTCTTTAACAATTACCGGCTTCAACTTGGGGCAGCAGTTCAGGCCTATGCTAATCCAAACCTGAAATGGCAACAAACACTAAAGAATAATTTGGGTTTTGAAGGAGGATTGTTCAAAGGAAAAATAAGTATTGGATTTGAATACTTGACTGAGAGTACGGATAATCTTATTTTACCACTTGATGTAGCGCCGTCAACAGGTTTTGTAAATTACCAGGATAATCTTGGTTCGGTTAAAAACACCGGTTATGAATTCTCCATCACTTCCCCTATCATACAAAACAGGGAAAAGAATATTTTCTGGTCACTGTCGTTCAATGTTAGTCATTACGAAAATGTGATCACCAAACTTTCACCGGCAATTGATGCTTTGAATAAAGTCAACAATACCACCAATGACCCTACCATAAAGCAAACTTCACCATTGCCACGGTATGTAGTTGGACAATCCATGACCCAAATATGGGCAGTGCCTTCATTGGGTATTGATCCGGCAACAGGAAAAGAAGTATTTGTAAAATTGGATGGCAGTAAAACATTTACCTGGGATCCAAATGATAAAAAACCTGTCGGTGATGCCTTCAGCAAACTGAAAGGAATGATCGGTTCCAGTTTCAATTATAAGGGCTTTACATTCAATTTTAATTTAAGTTTCGAGTTTGGCGGCCAGATGTATAATCAAACGCTGGTAGATAAAATTGAAAATGTAAACCTGCTTGTCTCAAATGCTGATGAAAGAGTATTGACTGAAAGATGGAAGCAACCTGGTGATATTGTATCATTTAAATCACTTGTGAAGGATGGCATTTCAGGTAGCTCACAACAGACGAATGTCACTTCCCGTTTTGTGCAGGATAATAATTATCTCGAAGCATCGAGCATTACAGCTGGCTATACTTTTCCATCAAACTTGGCCTGGGTAAAGAAAATGCACATATCAACTCCCAGATTTTTTGTCACGTTTAACGATCTATTTCGTTTTGCCACCATAAAAACAGAAAGAGGAACAGGATACCCGTTTGCATGGAAATACAATTTCGGTTTATCAACTACTTTTTAAAAAAATTATTTATGAATAATAAACTGTTGGAAATATCCGGGAAATGCTTTCCAAAACTTACACTGATCGCTTTGATAGCAGTGATCATGTTGTTTGCCCCGGGATGCAAAAAATTCCTGGATGTACCACCGATAGACCAGGTGCCTCAATCAACTCTTTTTAAAGATGAACAGGGTTTTAAAGATGCTTTGATCGGTGTTTATCTTGGAATGGATAAGAACCGTAGCACTTATGGGTTATACACTACTGATCTATCCATGGGTATGCTATCGACAATGGCTTATAATTATGATAATGCTACCGTAGCAAATGCCGGAACTGGCGGCGCTTTCTATAATAATGTGGTTTATTATTTTTATTTAGACGGGGAGGTGAGAAAGGAAATTGATGCTATCTGGGGTGGCTTGTATAATAATATTGCCAACCTGAATAATATCTTAATTCAGATCGAGAGTAAAAGTGAAGTATTCCATCGTGATAATTATAACCGGGTTAAAGGAGAAGCGATCGCTTTAAGAGGATTGTTTCATTTTGATCTGCTGAGAATGTTTGGCAAATCACCATTAACAGGTTCTGCAGATAAAGCGATCCCTTATGTTACACAATTCACTATAAAACCAACTTCCTTTGTAACACTCCAGGCAGGTCTTGATTCCTGTATAGTTGATCTCCTTGCTGCAAAAGAATTACTCGCTGCTACTGATACTTCTTCAGTATTAAAAGGAGTGGATGATCCATTTACTTCTTATACTCAAAATCATTTGAACTATTGGGCTGTGCAGGCTTTGCTGGCCCGTGTGTATTTATATAAAGGAGATCTTGAAAATGCAGACCTCTATTCAAAAGCTGTAATTGGCAGTAATAAATTTCCGCTGATCACATCCAATGTTGCTGCTGCAACCAATATCATTCGTGACAGAACTTTTTCCCAGGAGCATTTGTTTTCTGTTTATTCAACCAAGATCAAAGATTATAACTCTGCTCTTTATACAGGTACTGTACCGCTTCGGTTGCTGCCCGCAGGTAAGAACACAGTTTATACAACAGGTAGCGGTAATGCAAGCGATTACCGTTATATCTCTTGGTTTGACAATAACCAGGCAGCCTTAAATGTCCCCTCAAAATTTTTCCAGGATAATAACCTGCCATTTGAACTGCAGGGCAATGTGCCAGTGATCCGTGCTTCTGAAATGTATTATATCGCCGCAGAGTGTTCAAACAAAAAAAATGATATCAGTTCAGGTGCTGCATTACTCAACAAGGTAAGAGCGGCCCGTGGCCTGGGTGCATTGAATGCAGCGGGTATCACGAACACAGACAGTTTGTCAACGGAAATAATGAGAGAGTATCAAAAAGAATTCATACAGGAAGGCCAAACATTTTTTTATTATAAAAGACTGAATAAAGATCTGAAACTTGTAACGGGAACTCCTGCTGCAATACCTGCGGATGCGTATGTATTCCCTATACCTGAAAAAGAAAAAGAATATAATCACTAATTAAACTCAGTTTAAAATCATAAAATGAAAAAGGGAATTTTTTATTTGATCTTATTCGCTGCCATACTTCCGGGATGTAAGGAAGATGTGCCAACGCTTTTTGCGGAACCTGATGGCATCTATTTTAGTACTCCTGCCGATAGCATGACGTATACATTTGCTAAATATCCCAACCGGCTTATAGATACGCTCAAGATCCCTGTAACTGTATTGGGGAATGCTTCAGGCACAGACAGAACGATAAGTATTGAAAAACTTTCAGGGACTGATCTTAATGGCATTGAGGGTGTTCATTACAAATTATTGCAACCTTATACACTGCCTGCAGGTAAAGTTTCAACTACATTACCTGTTGTGATCTACAGAACCGGCGACATGGATAGCCTTTCGTTCAATTTCAAATTTCAATTGAAGGCTAATGAAAATTTTGTTTCAGGTATTTCTGCAAAGACCGCATTGAAAATAAAGGTGGGTTACCTTCAAAAACCACCTACCTGGGGAGATTTTACTGGCCAACAATGGGCAGGCTATAGCGACAACTTCGGAACCTGGACAAAGACAAAATATAAAGTAATATTGGATGCATTATATGATCCGGTAAGTGATACAACGATCAGTGAGTTTCCTTACACCAGATTTGGACCACCTGTTGTCTATACTCAATACCTGCAACTCGTAAAAAATTATCTCAGAACCAGATACCCGGGAAATTTTTCAATACCACGTGGCATTGGGGCAACCTTAAGAGATCCTGATTACAGAGACAGTGTGATCCTGGTAGGAAAAGCTAATTATTGATTAAACTAAAAAAGCTCAATAAACATACAATGAAAAAAGTTTTTAGCTATATAATGTTACCGGCGCTGATCGTTTTAGCGTTATACTCCTGTTCAAAGGACAAAGGTAATTATGATTATACCGATGCCAACGTTATTACCATTACTACTGATATGGCCAATGTGGATCCGGCTGTTGTGATAAACAATGATTCCCTTGTAGTAAAACAGAACGACAGTTTGAAAGTAAATATTCTTATTTCTCAAACAAAGCCTTCAAATGACCTGGCATACGAGTGGATGATCATTCAGAGTGCCAGCACTATTGGCAATCCTGCTCAATATGTTGTTGGTAATACAGCGCAGTTAAGAACAAAGATCCTTCTTTCACCAAATCTTTATAAGCTTGTAATAAAAGTAACCGACAAAACAACTGGTGTTTCTTTTTATAAATTTTATTCGTTGAATGTTGATACATCTCCATGGGGTGGTGAAGGATGGGTTGTTTTGCAGGACCAGGCTGCACAGGGCTGCGATATTTCTGTTATTACAACACGTGACGGCGTTGTACGGGGAAATATTTATTCCAATGTTTATTCGTTGGCAAATGGTCATAAACTTCCCACCGGTACTTATAAAATGAATGTATTTAATTACCTGAATACATTGCGTATTCAAAAGGTTTCATTCTTTTATCCCAATGGTGGATTGCAGGTGAGGTCAACGGATTTCCTTGATTCCAGTAATTCAAATGGATGGTTCGTAAATCTTCCTTCAGTAGTAAATTTTGAGTCGACAGGGGCAGCCCCGGTTAATGGCCAATATGAGGTTATGCTCAACAATGGACAATTGCAATACCAAATTGTAAATACAAATACCATAAAAACGCCACCAATAGTTTTTGGCGCACCGCTGATCGGTACGTGGCCTTCACTAAGCCCCTATTTTATGTTCAACTCAAACAGCTCTTATTGTACTTTCTACGACAAGGTTAACCGCTGTTTTTTGCATATTAATATGGCTGGTAACACGCTGATCCCAACGAATCTACCCGACATAGCTAACCAGCACTGGCCGGCTTATTCAGGAACAGGCGGCGCTACTAATCTAACGGTAACAGGTAAGGGATTTGATCTGAATAATATTGGACGTAATTTGATATACAGCGAAAATGCACAGTTGTTGGACGGAGCTATTGCAGCCCCGGGTTATTATTGCATTTTCCGGAATTCTGCCAATGATTCAACATTTCTATACCAGTTCACTTCCGGATCAACAGGCATTACAAATAACGCTATAACAGGCAGGTATTTTTTGAAGGATGCTACTATCAACGTTACTGGCATTAATACCGCTTCAATTTTTGCTGTGCCAGCTTTTTCAACGGCTTCGGTAAGCAATGTGTTTTATTATGTACCCGGCAACAGTACCAATAGCATTTATGTTTGTAATCCAAGTTACACCGGCACCTTGCCCGCTACAACTACATCGCATTTGGGATACAGTTTTCCTGCAGGAACAGTTATTAAAACCATGAAGGTTTTCAAATCGGGATACAATGCTGTATCTATTCCTTCTACAGAAAGCAGGGTATTGGTAGTTGCTACAGATGAAACAACAAGCGGTGCTGGTCATAAAGTTTATTTCTTTAATCTTACTGCAATTGGCGAAATAAATACTATACCTGCGAATGTGTACACCGGTTTTGACAAAATAGTTGATATCGCATTTAAAAAAGGGTTAGGGTTCTGATAAAAATTTGAAAGTCTGTTCTCAATTATTAACCTGTCGGTAAAGAACCTGGCAGGTTTTTTTTATGCTTTTATTCACACTTCCTTAGACGGAGCCAGAAATGTACAGTTGCCGGAAAAATTCCGTCAACTGCTTTTAGCAGTTGGTACGATAGACCGAAAATCCGGCGTATAGCATAGTAATTTTGTTTCTGAAACTAAAAAGGATTGTGTGTATTCCAGGTTTGATAAAATAGTTGATATAGCATTTAAAAAGGGTTAGGGTTCTGATAAAAATTTGAAAGTCCGTTCTCAATTATTAGCCTGCCGGGGTTGAACCTGGCGGGCTTTTTTATTCCCTTCCCGCCCCTGTGAATCTCGCCTTGGGCGAGACGAAGCAATCCTTAAACCAGCCCCGAAATGGTCATTTCCACAGAGAAATTCGTCAAATGCTTTTACCCGTTGGTACTATAGACTGAAAATCCGGGCTATACCATAGTAGTTTTAATCCGTAAACTTTAAAAGACCGCTAAAAATCATATTTATGAAGTTGTTCAATGTTTTGTTTGCTCTCTCGATGACTGTGATAACAAATTTCGCTTTCGGCCAGGATACCGCAAGTAAGGCTCCTGCTCCGGCTAAACTAAGGCCGTATAAAGATGTAATTACCGCCCAGGCTGTAACCAAACCGGGTTTGTTTTCTGTTCATAAGATAGATGACAAATATTATTTTGAGATCCCCGATTCTCTTTTGAAAAGAGAAGTTCTTTTTACCACTCGTTTGGTAAAAGTGCCAACAGGCAGTCCTCGCTTTGGTGGCGAAATTGTAAACAGCATTATTGTTTCGTTTGAAAAAGCGGGAGAAGATAAGTTGTATGTACGGGTGATCACAAACGTTGCAGTAGCCGACTCAACAAACGCAATTGCAAAAGCTGTACGCAACTCTACCATTGACCCGATCGCAATGATATTTGATATTAAAGCAAAGAAAGATAATAAGAGTTCTGTTATTGAAGTCACTGATTTTATTGCAAAAGATAATTCGATCACGGGTTTTGACGCTAATGCAAAAAAGAGCATGTCGTTGGGAGCTGTAGCGGCAGACAGATCATTTATCATGTCTGTTAATCCTTATGAACAAAACATCGAGATCAAAACTATGAAGACCTTTGGCATGGGTGCTGCTTCACCAGCAGCCGGGGCTGCGCCTGGAGAAGCTGCACCTGCTTCTACTTCAGCTAACGTTGGAGTAACATTTGAGTTAAGCACTTCCATCATGTTATTACCTGCTGTACCAATGCAATCAAGACATTCGGATCCCCGTGTAGGTTATTATAGCGAGAACTACAAGATATTTTCTGATGCGCAACAAAAAGTAGAAGACAAGAATTTTATTGTGCGTCATCGTATGGAACCTAAACAGGAAGATATACAACGTTACCTGAAAGGTGAATTGGTTGAACCAAAAGAGCCATTAGTGTTTTATGTTGATCCTGCTACACCGAAACAATGGAGACAATATATTATTGCCGGCATCAATGATTGGAATGAAGCATTTAAAGCCGCAGGTTTTAAAAATGCTATCATTGGTAAAGAGTGGCCTGAGAATGACAGCAGCATGTGTATGGAAGATGTGCGTTGCAAAATAGTACGCTATTTCCCGACCGAGCAATCATTTTCTTATGGTCCAAGAGTGTACGATCCAAGAAGCGGTGAAATTTTACAAACTTATATAGGTTGGTCGCATAGTAAACTACAATCATTATACGAATGGTATTTTGTACAGGCGGCTGCAGTTGATAGTCGTGCAAGAACAACAAAGTTCAGCACTGAGTTGATGGGTTCATTGATCAGGGCAGCAGTTGCCCGTGAAGTGGGACACACATTAGGCCTGCGTAATAATATGGCAGGAAGCAGCGCTTATCCTGTAGAAAAATTAAGAGATAAAAAATGGTTAGAGGCAAATGGTTTTTCTGCTTCCATCATGGACAATATTCATTACAATTATGTAGCACAACCTGAAGATCATATTTCTCCAAAAGACCTTTTGCCGAAAATAGGTGAGTATGATAAATGGGCTATTAAATATGGCTACTCCTACACTGGTAAAAATAATTTTGAAGACGATAAAAAGTTAGTACAGAAATGGACTGTTGATGCATTTGCTGCCAGCCCCGCATTAAAATTCAGTCCTGAAATTGATTTGAATCTGAATGATCCCAGTGATCCATCAGGTCAAACAGAAGACCTGAGCAATGATCCTGTAAAAGCGGCTGAGTACGGTATCAAAAACCTGAAAATTGTTACAGCCAATTTGCTTGAATGGACAAAAGAAGATATGGATATGTATGATAACGCTAACGCCATGTATGGAAATGTAGTTGACTGGTACCAGATACTTACCCGTCATGCATACACACAAATAGGCGGTACAAATGAAAACCTGAAAAGTATTGACCAGAAAGGAGATGTTTATACACTTGTGCCTAAGGATGTACAAAAAAGGGCAATGGCATTTTTGCATAAAGAAGTATTTCAAACACCAACCTGGCTTTATGATAAAAACCTGCTGAATAAATTTGCTAAGCCTGCCAGTAAAGAAAAAATTCAGAGATTCCAGGACGATGCAATTTACCAGGTATTGAAAGCTTCTGTTCTTTACAAAATGACGATCGAGACCATGCGTTTTGGCAAAGAGAAGACGTACACAGTTGATGAAATGCTTACTGACCTGAATAATGGTTTATGGAGCGAATTAAAAACATCAACACCTGTTGTAATTGATCCATACAGAAGGTTTGTTCAAAAAGCAGAGCTCGTTAACATTTTTAGGGTTGTAAGTGAATCAGCCGAGCCACCCAAAGCGGGATCTACATCGCCAGATCTTTCAACAACAGATATACCGGTAGTGCTGCGTGTACAGTTAGATAAAATAATGAAGCAATGTAAGGCGGCTATTCCTGCTTGCAAAGACACAATGACCTTGGCGCATTTAGAATATGTATACAATAAGATCAACAAATTCCTCTATCCAAAAAACTAAACGGTACGACAACACAATTTTCTACCAGATAAATTGAAACTAAATGACACGTATTATTCTCATCATATTATTATCGGGCTTTTTTAATGCTGCTTCGGCGCAGGATAAAAAACCGGTTGAAAAACCAAAAGCTGATTCGGTTAAAAGCACACCTAAAACGATCAGTGATTTTGTTACCGCAAAAGCGATCAGCAAAAAAGGAATGTTTTCCATTCACCAGGTAGGTGAAAAATATTATTTCGAAATTCCCGATTCATTATTGGGAAGAGAATTACTCTTAACCACATGGCTGGTAAAAGTGCCTGGCGGAAGTCCAAAGTTTGGTGGAGAAATAATGAATAACAGGACCATCAGTTTTACAAAATGGAATGGTGGGAGTAAAATTGCTTTGAATGTTACGGCTACTATTAACCAGGTTGATACTACCAATGTTATTTCAACAGCCGTAAAAAATGCCAATGTAAATTCTGTGGCAATGTTGTTTGACATAAAGGCTCGTGGCAATACAGGCACATCATTAATTGATGCAACAGATTTTCTGCAAAAAGAAAATTCATTTACGATGTTGAATGCCGAAGTTAAGAGTAGAATGTCCGTAGGATCGATGGCAGCCGACAGAAGTTCGTTGAAAAGTTTTGCAGCTTATCCTATTAATATAGAAATAAAAATGATGCGTACTTATAGTGCAACAACTCCTCCGGCAATACCTGGTCGCCCTGCAGTTGCTCCTCTCGAAGCGGCGAAGTTGAGTGGTGCTATTACCATGGAAATTTCTACTTCCATTATGCTGATGCCTGAAAAGCCAATGACACCAAGACGGTTTGATGCACGGGTTGGTTATTTTGCTGATGCATACCAGGAATATGCCGATGCACAACAAAAAGTAGATACAAAAATTTTTATTGTTCGTTACCGTCTTGAACCAAAGCCGGAAGATATGGAACGTTACAAACGTGGTGAATTGGTAGAACCTAAAGTACCGATCGTTTATTATATTGATCCTGCTACCCCCAAGCAATGGCGTCCTTATATCATTGCTGGTATCAACGATTGGAATGAAGCATTTAAAGCTGCCGGTTTTAAAAACGCTATCATAGGAAAAGAATGGCCGGAGGATGATACAACAATGAGCCTGGAAGATGCACGGTATAAAGTGATCCGTTACTTCCCATCAGAAGTTGCAAACGCTTATGGTCCGAATATACATGATCCAAGAAGTGGTGAAGTGTTGCAGAGTTATGTAGGTTGGTATCATAATGTAATGACCTTGTTACACGATTGGTATATGGTACAGGCTGCACCAAACGATCCCCGTGCCCGTACTATGAAATTCAGTGATGAGTTGATGGGAACATTGATCCGTTTTGTTTCATCACATGAAGTAGGGCATACATTAGGTCTGCGTCATAACATGGGTAGCAGCAGTCTTACACCTGTTGAAAACCTTCGTAATAAAAAATGGGTGGAAGAACATGGACATACTAATTCGATCATGGACTATGCACGTTTTAACTATGTAGCACAACCAGAAGACAGTATTGGCCAGGCCGGCATTATGCCACGCATTAATGATTATGATAAATGGGCTATCAAATGGGGTTACACATATACTGGAATATCAGATGATGAAGAAGATCGCAAAGTGGTAACTAAATGGATCGTTGACAGTTTAAAAGCAAACCCACGTTTATGGTTCGGTGGCGAAGGCCTTAACAATGATGCTCGTTGCCAATCAGAAGATGTAGGCGACAACAGCATGAAGGCAAGTGAGTACGGCATTAAGAACCTGAAATATGTAATGGCGCATCTGCCTGAGTGGACTAAGGATAGTAATGACAACAGCTATACTGGTTTAGGGAATATGTATCGCCAGGTGGCAACACAGTACCTGCGTTATTGCATGCACGTAACTGCCAATGTTGCCAGTGTATATGAAACATGGAAAACAGTAGAACAGCCCGGTGATGTGTATGTAAATTCACCAAAAGAAAAATCAAAAGAAGCCGTTGCCTTTTTAAATAAAGAAGTTTTTACCACTCCTGATTGGTTACTCGATAATGAAATGCTGAATAAGATCAGCAATCCTGTAAGGATAGGTTCAGTGGCAAATAGCCAGGCAAGGGTACTTGATCTTTTACTCAGCGACAGGGTATTCAATACATTGCTGCTGGAGGAGAACCGGTATGGCAAGGGTAATACATATTCCATCATTGAATTTATGGACGATGTAAAAGCGGGTGTGTGGACCGAGCTTAAAAATAAAAAACCAATTGACATATACCGTCGTGGATTACAGAAGAATTATGTATCGAATGTATTGGCTTCGATCAAAGAAGCAGAAGTAGGTGATCATTACCTTGGTTTGTTATTTGGTGGGCCTGCAGCAGCAGAAGCCCTGCCTGTTACTATTAGTACTGATACTGGCTCTTTCCTTGCACTGCACCTTAAGAAATTGCGTGAAGAAATTTTAGCTGCGATCCCTACAATTACTGATAAAGACTCAAAAGATCATCTCAACTATATCGCAGAGCAAATCAAAAACAAGCTTAAATAATCATTTGTATGTTTCAAAAAGCTCTGAAAATAATAACCACTGTTTTATTGTTCCTGGTAACGGTACATGTTTATGGTGGCAATGGTCCTGAAACAACGGTTACTTTTAAAGTGCATAACAATACAGGCAGTGCTGTTGCCCTTTACAAAATAGAAAATGGCGAAGCTGTAAAACTTAGCTTCAGAATCCCAAGTGAAATGGACACTTGTATGTTTTCATTCTCCATGGAAAAAGAAGGTGTGTATTTTATCCAAAGAGCTGGTGGCCACATGCCGGCATTTAATTATGTGATCTACCTGAAGCCAGGTGATAACAAATCAGTTGATATCTATGCCAGCAAATTGGGACTTGATTTCGATAGTTGCAAAGTTCAAAGTCCAAATCATGAAACTGTTATCCTGCAAACATGGGCTAATTTGTTTAATGGGGTTGTTAAGCTGGGTATGAATAGAACTAAGAAGGATGAGTATATTATTGCATACAACAAACTTGCAGAACAGGCAGCGGAACTAAAAAGAAAAACTCCATCGAACAATAGCTTTTTCAAAAAGGTATTTACATTAAAACTAGATGCGGATCTTCAATATGCAAGAGCAGCAGCCTTCTTCCATTACGGAGAAAGGATGAATTCTGGTCTTGACAGCAATTCTAAACGTAGTCAGTTTTATCAGCCGATAGCAAAACAAAAAATTTGCAATACAGGTCTGTTACAATCAGAGAACGGATTGGCTTTGTTAAAATACAACCTCGGTTACCAGCTATTCCAGAAATACGGAACGCAGGAACAAATGCTGGCAACTTCATTTGTTGAAAAGATGAAGATGATATGCAACGATACGGTTCGTGCAGTATATGCTTTAGACCGTATGAAGCAAATTACCAATTACGAACAATTCAAGATCGATATAGAACCTTTTAAAAAACTATTTACGACAACTGATTTAAAACAAGCTTACCAAAAGAAAGTTGATGAGCTGACAGTGTATGCAAAAGGTGCTCCAGCCTATAATTTTTCACTGAAGGATACAAAAGATCAAACCTTTTCATTATCCGATTTTAAAGGAAAAGTTGTTGTGATGGATATATGGGCGATGTGGTGTGCTCCCTGTCTTGCAGAAAAACCTTTGTTCAAAAAAGTAGAAGAGGCGTTTAAAGATAGGGATGATATTATATTCATTGGGGTATCACATGATGGACAAGCGAAAAAAGAGGTTTGGAAAAATTTTGTTGAAAAGAAAGGATGGAAAAACATTGAATTGCTTGCCAATTACGATGAATCTATCGGCAAATATTATAAGGTCGAAGGCATTCCCCGCTTTATGATCTTTGATAAAGAAGGAAAAATTGTAACGGTGGATGCACCGCGTCCTTCTGATCCGGAATTCAAATTATTAATTGAACAAACACTTCAATCCAATAGCGAAAAATGAAAATTCGTATAAAAAATATTTTTGCAGGTATTGCCAGCCTGGTAGTTTTTAATGCTGCTATGGCACAACAAGATCAAGTGATCTTAACCGGCACATTTACTGAAAAAATAAATGCCGAACTGCAACTTATTAAAACAGTAAACGGGAAAATTGAAAAATTAGGTGACTACACGATCAACCCAAGCAACCCTGATTTTGTTTTTGCTTTTTCCGCTGATACGACCATCAATTATAGTTTCCAGGTAAAAACTTTAAAACAGGGGCACATGAGGTTGGAGGCAGACAAATATTATACGCTTCCATTAACACTTAAACCAGGACAGAACTATTCATTAAAAGTTACCCTGTCAAAATTAAATGCTGAGAAAAAAACAGGATTTGAATTTAAGCCAGATACAGGAAAATCTTCTATTGCATTTGTAAGCGGAAAATTCGTTAATTGGAAAGTTGGAGTAAGTATTACTATGCAGAGAGTTGTTGATGGCAGTTACGAAACAATAAATAGTTTTAGCAATCGTAATGAAAAGCCTTTTTTGTTGCCTTGCCTGGTAAAAGAGGAAGGTTTTTATTATCTCATTTCTCCACGCTGGAGAATACGTATCTATCTGAAACCTGCAGACAACCTTGAACTGGCAATTAATGGTATGTCAGGGTCCTACGAGGTCGTTAATGGTTCTGAAGAAAATCAATTGATGCAAGAATGGCAGCAATTGATCTCTCCAATTACAAGCTATGGCTATAATTCAATAATGGTACAAAGAGATTCTTTTGATCTTAATGCCTATCAGAAAACCTATGAAAGCCTGGAACCATCAATTGTCAATTTCAGAAACAATATCAATCATATTGGTTCAAGATTCAGCAAGATTTTCAGAACGGCAATGGGTGTTGATAAAGAATTCGCACCAATTTTATTTTTATTTAATAGCACAGTAAAGAATGCAAAGGGCTTTGGGGGTACACCGAAGAATTTTAATGATGTTCCTGCTTTTTACCAGAGTTTCATACAAACAAATAAATTCAGTGATGCGTCACTATTAAATATTGGTGAAGCAAGACGTTACATGAACCTGTATACTAAACTTGTTATTGCTTCTTTACCGGAAGATAAGAAAAAGCAATTAACTGAGAATGAAAAGCTCGGGCTGATGATCAATACAATTTCGAATGACACATTAAAATCTTATTTCCTAAAAGACCAGATGTCAGAAATAGCAATTAATAACCTGACCGAATTCAGATCCATATTGGAGCCCTATAAAAAATACACGAAACCTGCTTCTGTAAAAAGGGAATACCTAAAGATCTACGATCAATTCAGCAGCGATACAGCGTATGTTGGCAAATCCGCATACAATTTTACGCTGCCGGATTCTACTGGTCGTATGATCTCCATGAAAGACTTTAAAGGCAAAGTAGTATTTATAGATGTGTGGGCAACATGGTGCGGACCTTGCAGGGAACAATTTCCCTTTCTTAAAGAAGTTGAAGAAGAATATAAGAACAACAGTGATATTGTTTTCCTGGGTATAACCATTGATAGGGAGAGGGATCGTCAGAAATGGCTCAACACGATAAAGAAAGAAAATTTGCCGCCTTTGCAATTATTTGATGACATGGGAAAATATTTTGGAAAAAAATATGAGATCAATGCCATTCCAAGATTTTTACTGATAAGCAAAGATGGTAAATGGATAGAAGTTCGTTGCCCAAGACCTGAAGCAAAAGAAGACCTTAAAAAATATTTGGATAAGGCTTTACAAGAAAAACCTTTAGTAAAAGGTTAAGCTAATTGATATTTAAAACAAAAAAACTAAGATAAATTTTTCTCATAAGCAGTTAGTTTTGGTTACGAGGGGCCTGTTCAGGCTCCTTTTATTTTTTGTCATCTTCTTCAACTACTACCATTGCAAGCAATGTAAAAAAATGGTTTACACTTCCTATAAGGATGTGTTGGTTCGGGTTAACCCCAACAATACATGTCCTTGCAGACTCCTTATTGTTTCACCCAATCTAAAAACAAAATTATGTTTTAAATTTATGTATGCTTTTGAAGTTGTCATGTAAAAGCATGTGCTGAACTTTTTTCGGTATCTTTCCCTAAGCTAACTGTCAAACGCTACGAGTCATGAAACTCACGACCATTATTATCTTATCAGCCTGCCTCACCGCAAGTGTCAACGGGTATAGTCAGAAAGTAACTATTTCTGAAAAAAATGCCAACCTGGAAAAGATATTTAAGCAAATAAAAAAACAAACCGGTTATGTTTTCTTTTATGATGTAAGCATACTTGACGGAGCCAAACCTGTAACCATACAGGTAAAGGATGTTGAAATTGAACAGGTGTTAAAAGAAATTCTGCATGACCAGCTATTAGATTACTCCATTGAAAACAAAACCATCGCTATTGTAAAAAAAGATCCTTCAATAATAAAAGAACAAACTCCATTGCCGTCGCCACCAATTACAGTTCGTGGCCGCATCGTAAACGATGGAGGTGAGCCAGTGCAAGCCACTATTACCGCTAAGGGTACTGGCAAAGCTGCAACTTCAACCAATGACAAGGGTGAGTTTGCTATAGTGGTCAAGGATCTCGAGGGCAGTCTTATAATTTCCGCAGTTGGTATTGAAATACTGGAAATAAAATTAGATGGAAGGAGAGAGTTAACAATAAATGTAAAAACAAAAGTTAGTGTAATGGATGAGGTGCAGAGGATTGCCTATGGTACAACCACGAGGCGTTTTAGTACAGGATCCATTTCAAAAATAAAAGGGGAAGATATCAGGAATCAACCGGTAGAAAATCCCATGCTTGCATTAGGAGGAAGAGCGCCGGGTTTGCAGATCACTCAAGTCAACGGTATGGCCGGTGGGGCAGTTAGTATAAGTATCCGTGGCAGAAACTCTCTTGGAGCCGGGTCCGAGCCTCTATACATTATTGATGGTGTACCTTTTGCCCATTCGCTATCCACTGTAGTATTTTCAAATAATGTTACAGCCCAAACATTGGGAGGACTTAACAACGCCACTAACGGTACAAGTCCATTTGTAACCCTTAATGCTGCCGACATTGAAAGCATTGAAGTGCTGAAAGACGCGGATGCTACTGCCATCTACGGTTCAAGAGGGTCAAATGGGGTAATACTCATCACTACAAGAAAAGCCAAAGCAAATAAGACATCCGTTGAGGCAAGTTTTTATACCGGTTGGGGACGGCCTACCATTATGCCTGAAATGCTGAATACACAGCAATATGTGGCAATGCGAAAAGAAGCGTTTAAGAATGATGGAATTATTCCCACAGCATCTAATGCCACCGATTTTATGGTATGGGACACGACACGTTATAATGACTGGGCAAAAATATTGATGGGTGAAACCGCACGTAGTTATGATGCACAGGTACGCCTTTCAGGGGGAAACGAGCAAACCCGGTTTTCGCTCTCAACAGGCTACCACCGTGAGACGCCTGTCTTCTATGGTAACATGTTCGATGATCGTATTCATGTTCGGGCAAACATGACGCATCATTCTATTGATAAGAAATTTTCTCTTACACTAAGTACAGGATATAACATTGATAATAATAATATCAATACAATAGATATGGGCCAATTGCTAACTACGATACCCAATGCGCCCTACCCGCTTGATGCGAATGGAAACCTGGTCTGGAGTGATAAGGGTGTCAATTTTTCAAACCCACTTCAATTTACAAAAAAGCTATACAAAGGCGTAACAGAACACTCCATCAGCGATATCAATTTGGGTTATCGTTTCAGCAAAAATTTTGAGATCAGGATAGATGGAGGGATGAATATCGTACGCCTTGACCAGAGAACTACCAACCCGGTAAGTTCTCAAAGCCCTTTAGGGACAACGCCAATAAGTTCAGCTCAATTTTTTAACGAGTCCCAGCGAAACTGGATCGTGGAGCCGCAGGCAGAATACACTAAACAATTTGGGAAAGGCCGGTTACAAGTGCTGGCGGGTTGTAGTTTCCAGGAGCAGCTTACAGAAGGAGCAACAATAAGTGCCACCGGGTATGCAAGTGATGAATTACTTGGAACACCAGGTCCTGCGGCTACAAAATCGGTTACCAGCAACTACGGTAAGTACCGGTACAACGCTTTTTTTGGCAGGGTTGGTTACAGGTATAACAATAAGTACCTTATAAATATATCTGGCCGTCGCGACGGGTCCAGTCGTTTTGGACCGGGAAAACAATTTGGCAATTTCGGTGCAGTGGGAGCGGGGTGGATATTTTCTGAAGAGAAGTTCATGAAAAATATTTCCTTCCTTAACTACGGTAAGATCAGAACAAGTATCGGTGTTACAGGCAACGACCGTATTGGCAACTACCAGTACATAGCACGTTGGAGTACTACAAGTGCCGCCCTTCCTTACCAGGGTATTAGTGGTTTTTTTCCAATAAATCTTCAAAATCCTGATTTTGCCTGGGAACGCAATCAAAAATGGGAAGCTGCAATTGAGCTTGGATTTTTTCAAGACAGGTTGTTTGCAAGCGCCACTTATTATATGAGCCGGAGCGATAATCAACTGATCGGTTACACGCTTCCATCACAGACAGGCTTTGCAAGCATTACGGCCAACAGGAATGCAATAGTTGAAAACAGGGGTTGGGAATTCATGATCAATACTACCAACATCAGGACAAAGAATTTTACCTGGAAAAGTTCATTCAACATTTCGATACCACGCAGCGAATTGGTGGCATATCCTAATCTTGAAACATCAAGCTTTGCCAATGCGCTTATTATAGGATATCCTGTTACCGTACGCAAATACCTCGAGTACCAGGGGGTTGATACTGCAACCGGTATTTACAAGCTTAATGGGATCAACCTGACTAAAGACAGAACCCAGGTACGTGATTTGGGACAGCGCCTTTATGGTGGATTGCAAAATACTTTTACTTACAAAGGATGGTCTCTTGATCTGTTCTTCCATTTTGTTCAACAAGACGGTTTGAGCAGCATTAACTTCGTGGCGCCGGGTAACCGTTCAAATCAGACTATATTAGTTTTAGACAGATGGCAGCATAAAGGAGAAATTACCGATATACAGAAATTCTCTACTACCGGGGCAGCTGTTACTCAATTCAGCCTTTATTCCAATTTCTCCAGTGCCAGAGTAGTGAACGCATCTTTCATTCGTTTGAAGAATGTATCACTCTCTTATCAATTCGACAAAAAACTGATCGAAAAATTTAAGATAGAAAGTTTAAAAGTGTATTTCCAGGGACAAAACCTGTTCACGTTCACTCCGTATGAATACGGGGATCCGGAAACATTATCGTATTACACTTTGCCACTCAGGATGCTAAGCGTAGGTATACAGGTCATTTTTTAATTTAGAGACAAAGAATAATTGTGAAATACTATACAGGCATACTTCAAGATATAAAAGCAAACACCCGGTACTTTCTTATGGTGGTGATGCTGACAACCATCTTACCATCTTGCAAGAAGTTTGTAACTGTTGAAAATCCGCCAGGCATTCTCACCACAGAAAAAGTATTTGCAGATGATAGATCAGCAAATTCGGCAATAGTTTCTATTTATATTGATATGATGAATTACCAATTCGGAGGTGAGGGATCATTCGTCTGTTTTTCTATGACAGCATTGGCCGGTTTTTCAGGTAATGAATTGCAGTGGACTCAGAGCAATATTAACACTCCGGCTTTCCAGGAATTTGCAACACATGATCTTACTCCTCCAAATCCGAATGTAGCAGCTTTCTGGAAGGATGGGTACAATTATATTTACCGTGCAAATGCTATCCTTGAAGGCATTGCTCCTTCAACAGGCATGACACCAGATGGAAAAAAACTTGCTGAAGGAGAAGCCAAATTCATACGTGGGTTTTGTTACTTCTATCTTGTAAACCTGTTTGGTGATGTACCCCTTGTTTTGAGTACGGACTACCGGGCAAATATGAATATGGCCAGAACCCCATCGGCCAGAGTTTGGGAGCAAATCCTCAATGATCTGAAAGATGCTAAGCAACTGCTTCCCGCAAACTATCTAACACCTGAAAGACTTCGCCCCAATCGTGCAACAGCCGGAGCCTTGTTGGCCCGTACATACCTGTACTTAGAAAGATGGGCGGATGCAGAAGCTGAATCGGATGCCATTATTACATCAGGTGTTTATGGAGCAAGTCTGCCTGCTATTGACCTTGTTTTCAAAAAAGAAAGCATTGAAACGATCTGGCAATTGCAACCTGTCCGTGCAAGCATCAATACAAACGAGGCTTTTTTCTTTCTTACAGCAGCTGGTGCAAGACCCAGTTTTGAAATAACACAAAACCTCTTGTCTGCTTTCGAGCCAAACGATAATCGTAAAACACAATGGATAGGATTTAGTAGCCCTGTTGCAAATCCTACCTGGGCTTTTCCTGCAAAATATAAAGCTGGAACTTCTGTTACAGTGACGGAATATTATATTGTATTTCGCCTCACCGAACAATACCTGATTCGTGCAGAAGCCAGGGCACGACAAGGTGGAAGTAAGTTGGCGCAGGCTATAACAGATCTTAATACAGTTCGCAGCCGTGCTGGTTTACCAGCCGTGAATCCTGCAGATCAAAATGCTTTTTATCTTGCTATCGAGAAAGAACGCCAGGTCGAGTTTTTTGCAGAATGGGGACATCGCTGGCTCGATCTAAAACGTACCAATCGTGCAGAGACAGTGCTCAGGCCATTATCACCTACTAATTCGTGGCGACTGGGCTCAGAATTATATCCTGTTCCGTCTGGTGAAATTGGTAACAATCCAATTCTTGTTCAAAACCTGGGATACTGACCGATCAGAAACTAAAATAATAATCTATTAAAATGCAAGCAAAGCAAAATTTCTTTTGCGAGTGCTGAAATTTTTTCGATTGTTTTCCATCATAAAAAGAATTTGTATGAGAAGAAAGATTGTTTCAAATGCCATAATAAGCTCAGCCCTTGTATTGCTGTTTAATTTTTCAGCATTTAGCCAGCAAAATGTTGAAAAATATGATAGTCGTGAATATTGGATAGCAACAATGATAAAGATCGCTGATCCCGTATTAAAAAATCTTAGCCAGGAACAGTTGCGGGCCAAGATGCCGGTGATCAATAAAGACTCCAACCGGGTAAGAGTTGCTCATCTCGAAGCCTTTGGCAGAACGTTAGCCGGAATAGCTCCATGGCTTGAATTAGGAGTAGATAATACCGCTGAAGGAAAGCTGAGAGAAAAATATATCCAGCTAACCCGTAAAGCTTTAACTGTTGCAGTTGATCCATCTTCACCCGACTTTTTGAATTTTAATAAACAACAACAACCACTGGTGGATGCCGCTTTTATGGCTCAGGGTTTATTGCGGGGTTATACACAGTTATGGGAGCCACTTGATAATGCAACGAAGGCAAATATTGTAAATGCATTAAAGAGTTCGCGGGTTATCAAACCGGGGGAAAATAACTGGCTGTTATTTAGTGCAATCATTGAAGCCTTTTTAATAAAATCAGGTAATGGTGGCGATGTGCATCGCATTGTGTATGCATTGCAAAAACATATGGATTGGTACAAGGGAGACGGAGCTTATGGTGATGGCGAAGAGTTTCACTGGGACTACTATAACAGTTTTGTTATTCAACCCATGATGCTTGATATTACCAGAGTGTTGAGTGAAAAAAAAATGGACACAGTCATCTCGTATCAAAAAGTTTTGAACAGGGCACAACGTTATGCAGCAGTGCAGGAAAGATTGATCTCACCAGAAGGAACTTACCCACCTATTGGTCGTTCCATGATCTATCGCTTTGGAGCATTCCAGCTGCTTTCACAAATTGCATTGCAAAAAAATTTACCAGCCGAAATTTCACCTGCACAGGTTCGCAGCGCATTGTCGCTTGTTGTGTACCGCACAATGAAAGCTCCCAACACATTTGATTCTAAAGGATGGCTCAATATGGGTGTAATAGGTAGTCAACCCAGTATGGCCGAAAACTATATTACTACTGGCAGTCTGTATTTGTGTACGGTTGGATTGTTACCCCTTGGCTTGCCTGCAAACGATCCATTTTGGACCGGTAAAGCTGAAGATTGGACAAGCAAAAAGATTTGGAAAGGGATTGATCTTCCTGCTGATCATGCTTATAAAGAGTCTAAGTAGAAAAGAACAAATAAATAATTAATTAAGCACACCTTGCATATTAAATTTATTTTACCCCCTTCGCTATATGTCCAGGATAATTATATTTTTTGTTTGTGGTCTGCTTTTGTCGCAGTATTTGGTTGCGCAATCTTCCAAACAGATCTCATCACCGGATGGTAAGCTTCAATTTGTATTTGATCTGTCGAATAACGGAGCACCTGTTTATTCTATCTCTCATAATAAAAAAGCTGTTATACTTTCTTCTTCATTAGGATTAAATGGTTGGGATCGTGGATTTGCATTGAATGATGTTTTTGTTTCAAAACAAGACACAGTTTGGAAACCGGTATATGGCGAACGAAGCCAGGTTCGGGATCATTACCAGGGAATGACAATTACATTACTACGTAACAACGATGAAAATTTAAAACTGCAAATACAAGTAAGAGCTTATAACGAAGGCATTGCATTTCGATATTTTTTTCCTGAAAATCGCAAAGGAGAAAAGGATATCAATATTCAAAAAGAGTTGACAAATTTTACAGTGCCCGAAGGAACAATGGCCTGGTTTACAAACAGGGCACAAGGTGAATACAAGTTGTTGCCAATGAGTAATTGGCCTGGCGAAAGTGAAAGGCCACTTGTGTTACAACTTCCTGATGGGAAATATGCTTGTCTGGCGGAAGCAGAGATGGTCTACTATTCCCGTACAAAATTTTCACTTGATTCAAACAAAGCAAACACTATTAATTGTTCTATATATGATCGTGTAGATTTCTTAACGCCATTCGCAACTCCGTGGAGAGTAGTAATGGTTGCGGAACATGCAGGAGAATTGCTGGCAAATAATGATCTCTTGTTGAACCTGAATCCGGCATGTGAGATCAAAAAAACTTCATGGATCCAGCCTGGGAAAATAATACGTGAAATGAGTCTTTCAATGAAAGGCTCAAAAGAGTTAGTTGATTTTGCGGTAAAACGTCATTTACAATATATTCATTTCGATGCTGGCTGGTATGGGTATGAATATGCTGATACTTCTGATGCGACTAAAGTAAATGTTGATCCCCGCCGCAATCCAAATAGTGATCTGGATTTGCAGGAAGTAATTCGTTATGCAAATGAAAAAGGAATCGGTGTATTTCTTTATGTGAATCAGCGGGCATTGTATAAACAGTTAGATGAAATTCTTCCTTTATATCAGAAATGGGGCGTTCGTGGAATTAAGTTTGGTTTTGTAGAAGTAGGTTCGCACAAATGGACAACCTGGTTACATGATGCAATTAAGAAATGTGCGAAGTATAATTTGATGGTAGATATTCATGATGAATACAGGCCAACTGGTTTCAGTAGAACCTATCCTAATTTATTAACGCAGGAAGGTGTACGTGGTAATGAAGAAATGCCTGAAGCAACAAATAGTACCATTCTTCCTTTTACACGTTTTATTGCCGGAGCCGCCGACCATACGATCTGTTATTACCATCGTCCAGAATTAAAACCACGATTGGCAGAAACACAAAATGCAAGAGTGATGAAAACAACTTCGGGGCATCAATTGGCACTGGCAGTTGTTTTCTATAGTCCGCTGCAGTTTTTGTATTGGTATGACAAACCTGGAGATTCACAAGATGAACCTGAATTGGAATTCTTTGATAAAGTATCCACTGTTTGGGATGATACAAAAGTGGTGGATGGAGAAATAGCAAAACATGTTACCATTGCCCGCCGAAAAGGTGATTACTGGTTTGTTGGTACAGTTACCAATATTGAAAAAAGGGATTTGAAAACCCCCTTGAACTTTTTAACGCCTGGAAAAAAATACGAAGCGAGTATCTATTATGATGATTCCAATTCAAAGGTTCGAACAAAAGTTTCTATCAAACGTATACAAGTTGATGCTTTTACAGTGCTGGATACAAAACTGATCGCTTCAGGCGGACAAGCTATCTGGATAAAACCTCTCGAAAAATAATTTGAGAAAAGTGATAAATAAAAGAACGATAATATCTCGGGTGATCTTTTTACTAGTATTAAATTGTTTTACAAGAAATTCCTTTTGCCAGGATAACCTGGACTTTCAATCCTTGTTGCAGAAACCAGGTTCACCTGGAATATTTGTTTCCGATAGTTTTTATACATGGTGCAGTAGTGTAATTAAAGGAGAAGATGGAAAATATCATATGTTTTATTCCCGCTGGTCACATAGTAAAAGAAAATTGGATGATGATTCCATGAATTATATTTTCAACGGCTTCAAAGGATGGTGTAAGTATTCTGAAATTGCTTATGCAGTTTCTGATAAACTCAATGGCCCGTATAAATATGTATCAACAGTATTGAAAGGCGATGGTAATCCTGATCATTGGGACAGGTTTACTATGCATAACCCACAGATGAGAAAATTCGGTAATTATTATTATCTCTATTATATCAGCAATTCATTTGATTCAACTCTTCAGTTTAAAGATGAATCAAAAATGAGTAAGGACTGGAAGCACTGGTTGGAATATAATAGCACACAAAAGATAGGAGTGATAAAAGCGAAAACTATTGCTGACCTGGTGAATGGTAAATATGAAAAACCTTCATCACCTTTAATGGTTCCTGATAATGTCAACACATTTGAAGTAGCTACAAATCCTACGGTAACACAAGGACCGGATGGGAAATTCTATATGATGTATAAATCCCGCAAACCAAATGTTGGTAATATGACCTTCTGGATGGCGAAGAGTGATAAACCAGATGGCCCATTTAAAATGCTTGGTGAAGTATTTACTTCGGCAGAGATGGCTTGTGAAGATCCTTGCATGTGGTATGATAAAAAAAGAAAACGGTTTTACGCTGCGGTCAAATATTATTCCAATAGTAAAAAGCTAGTTCCACAGTTCGGTGCTTTGGCTTTGATTACTTCCGTTGATGGTTTGCATTGGCAGCCTGCTTCACACCCCTTGATTGCACTCAGGGAAATGAAAATGAAAGACGCAAAGAAAACAAAATTGGCTCATCTTGAACGTCCTTTTGTAGTTACTGATAAAAATGGACAACCTATCGCTCTATTTGCAGCAGCTTCTATCAATGAACCTTCAAAAGGAAATGCAGATCATCCGGCTTTTGAAAACAATACCTTTAATGTTTGCTTTCTCTTGAAGTAAAAAACCTGAACATGAAAAAAAGTAATATACTGGTTTGGTTTCTAAGTTTTGCAATAGTGGTTGTTGGTCTCTCTGGTTTCAAACAACTCGAACCGCAGCAAGAAAAAGCAAATACTCCCAATGTTATTCTCATATTAACGGATGATATGGGTTATGGCGATCTTGAATCTTATGGTGGTTATCCATATCATACTCCCAATATCAATAAACTTGCAAACCAGGGAATGCAGTTCACAAACTTTTATGTGTCGCAGGCAGTCTGTAGCCCTTCCCGTGCTTCTTTCTTAACGGGTTGTTATCCCAATCGCATTGGTATCAGCGGTGCGTTAAGTCCTACTGCTGATATCGCTTTGAATCCGGATGAAGAAACCATTCCTGAATTATTAAAAGCAAACGGATATAAAACGTGTATGGTTGGCAAATGGCATTTGGGATATAAACCACCTTTTCTCCCAATGGGCCATGGCTTCGATGAATTTTTTGGTCTGCCCTATTCACATGATTATTGGCCCGTGAATTATGATGGCAAACCTGCTGATACTTCAACTACAAGAGGCAAGTGGCCGGTGTTGAAACTAATCGAAGGAAATGAAAGAACAAAAACGATCACAACTTTGGATGATGCTGCTCAGCTTACTACTATGTACACTGAACGAGCTGTCAATTTTATTAAGAAGAATAAAAGCAATCCTTTCTTTTTATACCTGGCCCATAACATGCCACATGTCCCTTTAGCTGTTTCGGATAAATTCAAAAACAAAAGTGGTGCTGGATTATATGGCGATGTGATGGAGGAGATTGACTGGTCAGTGGGTGAGATCATGAAAACACTGGAAACAAATGGTCTTACAAAAAATACAATTGTAATTTTTACCAGTGATAATGGTCCCTGGTTAACTTATGGAGATCATGGTGGAAACACCGGTGGTTTTCGTGAAGGAAAAGGAAGTGCATGGGAGGGTGGAGTAAGAGTTCCTTTTATCATTAGCTGGCCGGGAATGATCAAGTCTGGCTCTATTTGTAATAATATGGCGGCAAGTATGGATCTGCTTCCGACACTTGTTTCAATATGTAAAGCGAAAATGCCGGTGAAAAAAATTGATGGCGTGAATATTCTTTCATTATTCAAGCAGGAAAAAAACGCCAACCCCCGCGATGAAATGGTTTATTACTATGACAGGAATAATTTAAAATGTATCCGGAAAGGGCAATGGAAATTAACCTTCCCGTGCGTTTCTCAAACTTATAAAAAAGCATCTGCTATCGGTTATAATGGATGGCCGGGTAAATATGCAAGTGATAGTGTAAGTCTAGCTTTGTATGATTTGAGAACAGACCCGGGAGAAACACTGGATGTAAAAGAATATCACCCGGAGATTGTTCAGCAACTCATGGTTATCGCAGACGGATACAGAAAACAATTAGGCGATGATCTAACCAAACAAGCAGGCAGTGAAGTAAGACCAGCCGCAAAAGTGCCAAAATGATTAATGTTTATATAACAATGGAGTTCTGAGTTTTGCTTGTGGATTTATTATTGTAATTCCTCAGGTCTTTCTTTTTTTTCAGTAATATATTAAAATGTTTCTGGTAATTAATGCTGATCGGAATGATGCGGTCTTTGATATGTATTTCGTGTTGTTCATTCGATGTGATTTTTATTGAGAAAGCAATAAAAAACTCACCATTTTCAGGTGAGTCATTTGTGAGTCGGTGCGTTTTCGGTTACACTCAACTTCCGTAATTTAGTCTGGAAGCCAGCTTTGCGCTAATTTTCTCCGAGAAATGCGGAGAGAGAGGGATTCGAACCCCCGGACCTTTTGGGTCAACGGTTTTCAAGACCGCCGCATTCGACCGCTCTGCCATCTCTCCGGCGCAAAAATAGGTTTGAAGGATAAATCAGCAAAATCAGGGAGCTATAAATAAATTTTTTTGTTTCAGCGAATTGACAAGTGGTGTATTTAGCTAATTACATCCACCTAATTTTGCTGATAGTGAAGCATCTCAAGGCCCTCAATAAGTATTTCTGGAAATACCGTGTCCGTTTATCGTTCGGAATCGCATTCGTTTTTCTATCCAACTACTTTGCTGTTCTGGCGCCGCAGATCACCCGGTTTGTTATTGATTTTGTTCAGAAAAGTCTTAATCTGCCGGGATATACTGAGCCAAAAAATCCACCGGTTTATTCCGGAATTGTGGAATGGTTTGTTGAATGGATGAAAAACATAAAGCAAACCAATGTTGTAGCCATCTGTGGTATTACTATTCTTGTTCTGGCATTGCTTCGTGGTTTCTTTTTGTTTCTCATGCGGCAAACGATCATTGTAATGAGCCGCCACATTGAGTACGATCAGAAAAATGAAGTGTTTCAGCATTATCAGAAATTAGATACTGCTTTTTTTAAAACGCATAATACCGGCGACCTGATGAACCGTATTGCCGAAGATGTAAGCCGGGTAAGAATGTTTACCGGGCCTGCACTGATGTATCTTGTTAATCTGGTAGCGGTCATTTCACTCAGCGTTTATTTTATGTTTGAAACGAATGCAGCACTTACATGGTATGTGTTGGCGCCATTACCACTGCTGGCTATTGCTATTTATTTTGTAAATAATATTATCAACCGGCGCAGTGAAAAAAACCAATCCCTGCTTTCTGATCTTACAACGCATTCACAGGAATCTTATTCAGGTATCCGCGTTATTAAATCATTTGTCCAGGAAAATGCAATGCTGGGTTTCTTTTCAAAAAAATCGGAAGAGTACAGGCATAATGCTATAGGGCTGGCAAAAGTGGAAGCCATTTATTTTCCTTCTATTACTTTATTGATCGGGTTAAGTATTCTTATCACCATCATGATCGGTGGTATCTATTATATTAACGGTACTCATAGCATCACTTTGGGAACAATTGTGGAGTTTGTATTGTATGTTACTATATTGACATTTCCTGTCAGTGCAATCGGTCTTACGGCAAGTATGATACAACGGGCTGCCGCTTCTCAAAAAAGGCTGAATGAATTTTTACAAACAGAACCTGAAATTCAGAATACACAATCGCCGGTAAAATCAATTATTAAGGGAAATATTGAATTTAAAAATGTTGATTTTATTTACCCGCATACAGGTATACAGGGCTTGAAAAATTTTAACCTTACGATAAAACCTGGCGAACGTATTGCTATCATCGGAAAAACCGGAAGTGGAAAATCGACAATTGCCCAGTTGTTACTAAGAATGTATGATTGTACAAATGGTGAAATACTGATCGAAGGAACAAATATTAAAAACTGGGATTTAAATCAATTGCGTGTACAGACAGGGTATGTGCCGCAGGATGTTTTTTTGTTCAGTGATTCTGTAAAGAATAATATCAGTTTTGGTATTGATGAAAACAATGGTGGTATAGTTGAAGCTGCAAAAAATGCCGGCGTCAACAGGGATATAGAACAGTTTGCAGAAAAATATGACACAATGGTAGGAGAGAGGGGTGTAACATTAAGCGGTGGCCAAAAGCAAAGAGTTTCTATTGCCCGGGCTTTAATTAAAAAAACTTCATTTGTAATATTTGATGATTGCCTGAGTGCGGTTGATTCAAAAACAGAAAGGGAGATCATGCAGAACCTTGATGCATCATTGGAAGAAAAAACTGTAATTATTATTACCCATCGTTTATATACACTCTTCAGTTTTGATAAAATCATAGTGCTGGATGAGGGAGAAATAACTGAACAGGGTAGCCATAACCAGTTAATGGAACTAAATGGGTACTATGCCGGCATCTATCGTCGACAACTCAGCGGTTTCGACCCCGAAGATTGATTTTTCAGCAAGATTTGGCCGTTTCAAAAACATCAATATATTTGTGACTTCTTTTTATAAACAACTGATTTTTAAACTGTAAAATTTTATAAAGTGGCTTACGAGAACAACGACAAGAAAATGGAAAGTATTTACAGCAAGCGTATCCGTGCTGGCAAAAGAAGGACTTATTTCTTTGATGTAAGGGCTACCCGTGGTAATGACTATTATCTTACTATCACCGAAAGCCGCAAACGCTTTGATGATAATGGGTATGACAGGCATAAAATATTCTTATACAAAGAAGATTTCAATAAATTTATTAAAGCCCTCGGCGAAGCAGTTGATTATGTGAAAACTGAATTGATGCCGGATTTTGATTTCGATGCATTTAATCATGATAATCCGGAAATGGAAAGTAATGGTGAAATGACAAGTGAAACAGCTGTAGAACCAACTAATCATGTTGAAATAAAATCAGAAGCTCCCGTTGCACCAGTGGAGGATACCAACACTAATAATACCGGTTCTGAAGAAGTAGATAAATGGTAAGTGAATTCTTATCCCGTCCAAAGGCGGGATTTTTCTTTTATATGCTTAGTAGTTCTCCCAAAAAGCCAGGATAGTAAATCGGGTATTAATACATTCTAATTCTGTTCATAGGATTATATTTTAGCAGCACAAACACCAATATCCTATGCGTAAGAATTTAACCATTCTGGGCGGATGCATCCTTCTATTCATTTCTATCATCAGCTCTAAAAAATTGCAGCCAGACCAAAAAGTTTATGCCTTTAAAGAACTCAAAGAAGGAGAAGAGGGTGAAGAACTCGAAGAGGAAAAAAAAGCTGAAGAAGCTGAGGAGGGTGAAGAAGGCTACGACGGACCGATGCAAATTGGAATGCAGGAGTTTGAAAAAACAAAAGATCCTGCATTGGGATATGTGCCTGCAGACCGGCTGATGAATGCGATTGAGTTTACCAATTATCAAAAAGAAATTTTTTCTTCTGCGAGGATGAGTACAAGCTATGCATGGACGGCCCGTGGTCCCATATATGATGTAGTTGGCCCGAGTAATGGTAACCTGAGAGCAAATAATGAATACACATCAGGCCGGATGCGGGCCATCATGGTTGATGCTTCTGATGCAACCGGTAATACTGTTTTTGCAGCGGGTATAGCAGGTGGGTTATGGAAGACAACAAATTTTTTAACCCAACCGGCCAACTGGTCTATTGTAAGCGACAATTTTGCAAGCATTGCCATCGGATCTATCTGCCAGGATCCTACTAATCCGAATGTGATGTATTTTTCTACTGGCGAGGCACCAAGCAATTCAGACGCTGTTTACGGAAAAGGAGTTTGGAAATCTACCAACCATGGTGTTACCTGGACACAATTAGCCTCTACTACCAATTACTGGAGGGCTTTCAAAATAGTATGTGATGCTTCTGGTAATGTTTACATCGCATTGCGTACAACATCAGCTCCATTACCAACTCAATCAAATGGACTTGTTCGTTCTATTGACGGCGGTACTACCTGGACCAATATCACACCTTCAGGTATGACGGCATCAAACTCTAATTGCACTGATATAGAAATAAGTTCAACCGGAAGATTTCATGCAAGCTTTGGGTATTCTACAGGCGGGGGCGGCGTAAGTAACTATCGTTATACTGATAACCCATCAACCGTTACCACAGCAACATGGACATCACCAGCAGCAGGTCTTACAACTGCAGCCAACAGAATAGAGCTGGCAACAGTCGGAAATATTATTTATGCAGCACCGAGTAATGGCTCAAATAATGTTGTTGATATGTATCGTTCAACAGATGGAGGCGCTAACTGGACGCAACGTAATGGTGCAAGCTTTACAACATCTTTATCAAATGGTCAGGGCTGGTATGGAATTACACTTGCCATCAATCCTAACTTTACTGATAGTGTGATCGTAGGCGGCCTTGATGCATATCTTTCTGTAGATGGCGGTACTACTATTACAAGAATGACATATTGGGCAGGAGTTACCGGGCCTTATGTTCATGCCGACCATCATTTCATGCAATGGTACAATGTAGGAACTGAAAGAAGGATAATTATTGGTTGCGATGGTGGTATTTTTCTTTCAAGAAATAATGGGTCTACATTCAGTGACAGGAACAGGAATCTTTCCTTAAAACAATTTTTTTCAATTTCATTGCATCCGACACTCACAGACTATATGTTGGCAGGGGCGCAGGATAATGGCAGTCATAAATTGAATGGCTCCGGCCTTACTTCTTCAGTTGAAGTAACCGGTGGTGATGGCGCCTACGTACACATCGATCAGGATCAACCGCAATATCAATTTACCAGTTATGTCTACAACCAATACCGTCGCAGTACAAATGGAGGTACTTCATGGTCGGGTATAACATTGTCTTCAACAGAAGGCTTATTTATTAACCCATTTGATTATGATGATGTATTGAATGTGATGTATTGTAGTAATGGTAATAGTGCTGCACCTACTAACGAGTTGAGAAGATGGGATAATCCACAAACTGGTTCAACAAACACAACATTAACATTAAGTGCTTTGACAAGAACTTCTAATAGTAACCCAACAGCATTTAAAGTTTCTCCTTATACAGCAGACAGGGTTTATATAGGAAGCAGCAGAGGGGTACTTCTGCGTCTTGATAATGCCAGTTCTGTAAATGCAGGAACTGCTAATGCAAATACGACTGCTATTGGCAGTGCTTCATTTCCCGTTGGTACTATTAACTGTGTGGCAGTTGGTACAGATGATAATAATCTGCTGGGCATTTTTTCAAATTATGGTGTAAGTAATATATGGTTTACCAGCAATGGTGGCACCAGTTGGACTACATGCGATGGCAACCTGCCAGATATGCCGGTTCGATGGGCCGTGTTTGAGCCTGGAAGCAACAGTACTGTAATATTAGCAACAGAAGCCGGAGTATACACAACCGATGTTCTCAATGGAGGTTCAACAGTGTGGACGACCAATCCTGGTTTTCCAACAGTAAGAACTGATATGCTTAAAGTGAGGACATCTGATAATACAATTGCGGCAGCTACACATGGTCGTGGAATTTTTACTGCAAATTTCAATGTCGTACTTCCGGTACGTGATGTTCGATTGCAGGCTTCATTGGCAGGTAATGGCAAATCATTACTTAGCTGGACTGCGGAAGATGTAACCAGCGATACCAAATTTATGGTTCAGTACAGTCCTGATGGATCAAGGTTCACAGATGTAAATGAACTTTCGTACAGTGCTAGAAGATTTGAACATTCCTTTGGTGCTGAAATGGGCTATTATCGTGTGATCGCAACTGAAGTAGGGAGGCCGCCGGTATTTTCAAATATCGTTTCTGTAAAAAATAACAGGCCGGTGAAAGGTATTCAGCTAAACATATTACCAAATCCTGTTGTGTCCAATGCTTCATTTGAACTCACGACAAACGGGGCAGGCGGCAAATTCGAATGGCAATTGATTAATAACAATGGGCAACTGGTTCAACGTGGCACCGGCGTATTACCTGATGCCGGAAGAATTTATCAGCCAATTAATGCTGCTGTTTTACCGACAGGACGATATACCCTGCGATTAGGCATCAGCGAAAAATTATATACTTCTCCTTTTATCAAACAGTAAATTTCGATAACCTGATAAAAAAAGTGCCGGTGAATCCGACACTTTTTTATTATATGATTGTAGACAGAGAATTAGTCTTTTGGAAAAATCTTTTCCACAGCCTTTTTTCCACAGACGGTAAATAAATATTTCTCCGTCAAAAGGTTGTCTTCGTAACAACACGTATCTTCAGCTTTCGCTTGATGCTAAACCAAAAATTAATTAAAGCATGAGAAAATTTTACCTGATTATGGTAAGTGCCGTTTTATGCGCTTACACTTTTTATTCCTGTACAACATCCCAATCAAAGGTTTTTATTGATGAAGAAGAAGAGGAAGAAGGCTATGATGGCCCAATGGAAAGAGATCAATTTGAGGCTGATCGCCTGAAAGATCCTGCTTTGGGCTATGTTCCTTACACCAGGCTTTATGATGCCATGGTTTATACCGAGCAATTAAAAAATCAATTGCCTCAGCAACGTCTTCAACAAGCATTACTCTGGCAGGAGCGGGGACCAATTTATGATAGTCTTGGCCCAAGCAATGGTAACACCCGTGCTGGTGTAAATTATACTGCAGGTCGTGTACGTGCAGTATTGGTTGATACTTTAAATGATCCTACTGGCAATACAGTGTTTGCTGGTGGTGTGGCTGGGGGTTTATGGCGTTGCACAAATTTCCTGTCTGAAATTCCAAACTGGACGGCAGTTGATGATTTTTTCAGCAATCTTGCGATTGCATTTATCTGTCAGAACCCTGCAAACCCAAGCATCATGTATTTCTGTACAGGAGAAGCTGCAAGCAATGCAGACGCTGTATTGGGTAAAGGAGTTTGGAAATCTACTGACAAAGGTCTTTCATGGACGCAACTTCCTTCTTCTGTAAATTTCATCAGGAACTTCAGGATAGTTTGTGATAATGCAGGTAATGTTTACCTGGGATCACGAACTACTGCATCGCCTGCATCCAATTTAAATGGTCTGTCACGATCTAAAGATGGCGGTCTTACCTGGGAAAATATTACACCTACTGCTTTAGGTACTGCTACAGCTACGGCCACATGTACTGATCTTGAAATAAGTAGTACTGGTAAATTATATGCAAGTTTTGGTTATAATACTGCCGGAGGAACTGTAAGGCCTTATGTTACCAATGACCCGGTTAATGTTACTCAAGCTACAGGTTGGACATTGGGATCAAATTTTAGGATATCAAATACATTGGCCGTTAGGCTCGAGCTTGCAGCAATTGCAGATACCGTGTATGGTGTTACTACAAACACAGCACATAATACTGATAGCTGTTATAAATCTGTTGATGGTGGTGTAACCTGGGTAAAACAAAACACAACTATATTGCCGGCCGGTCTTGGCAGCGGACAGGGCTGGTACAATCTTACTTTAGCGGTTAATCCAAGAAATACAAATGAACTGCTTTGTGGTGGTTTGGATGCATACCGATCAACAAACGGTGGAGCTACATGGACACGACATACTTTCTGGGTTACTACTGCGCCTTATGTTCATGCTGATCAGCATTTCATGCAATGGTGGTATAAAGATGGCGAAAGCAGGATACTTATCGGTTGCGACGGTGGTGTATTTCTTACTAGAGATAATGGAGTGACATGGAGAGATAAAAACCGTAACCTCGGTATCAAGCAATTTTATGCCGGTGCAATTCACCCGGCTGCAGGCTCACCTTATTTAATTGCCGGAGCGCAGGACAATGGAGTTCACCAGTTAAAATATCCGGGACTCGGGCCTTCGAATGAAGTAACTGGTGGTGATGGTTGTTATGTCTACATCAATCAACTGGATCCGAATATTCAATTTGGCAGTTATGTATTTAATCAATACCGTAGAACTACAAACGGCGGACAAACCTGGTCAAGTATTAATCCATCAACTACAGCAGGTTTATTTGTAAACCCGTTTGATTATGATGATGCACAAAACACAATGTATGCCTGCTGGACGGCGAATAATATTATGCGCTGGCCAAATGCAAATACAGCCAATACAACAACTGTAGTTCCTGTTGCATTATTAAATGGTGGCGTAGCCGCATCGGTTAAAGTTTCTCCATATACACCCAATCGTGTTTTCCTGGGATCAAATGGCGGTCGTGTTTTAAGATTGGATAATGCGAATGCAACACCTACAATAACAAATATCACTGGAGCATCTTTCACAGGAGGTACAATTAACTGTATCAACACAGGCACATCTGATAATGTTTTAGTTGCCGTGTACACAAACTTTGGTATTAATAATGTTTGGTATACAAATGATGGTGGTACAAACTGGACAGCTATTGACGGTAACTTACCTGATATGCCTGTTCGTTGGGCATTATTTGAACCAGGTCGTGACGACAGGTTAATACTTGCAACAGAAGCAGGGATCTATTCAACTGATCTGGTAAATGGAGCAAGCACGGTTTGGATGCCGAATACAACTTTCCCAACTGTACGTACCGATATGATCAGAATGCGTACCAGTGACAGCACTATTGTTGCTGCTACACATGGCCGGGGATTATTTACTGCTAAAATTCCTGCAGTGGTTCTTCCTTATGTAAGCTTTGTTCAATCATCATCAGTGGTTGCAGAGCAAACAGTTTCTACAACAGGTTGTCGTTCTTATAACGATTATAAGATCGGAATTGGTTTAGTGAATCCTGCGAGTGGTGATGCAACAGTAAATATTAATGTAAACGGAGGATCTGCGCTTAGAGTAACTGACTATGACTTTACAACTAATGGAAATTTTGCGGCACCATCGAACCAGCTAAGTTTTACCAGCGGAGCTACCGGTGTAAAATTTATTACACTTCGCATTTATGATGATGCTGAGGTTGAAAATCCTGAGAACTTTACATTCGGATTTACAGTATCCGGTACTACAAATGCAGTTCCGGGTTTAATAACCAGTCACCAGGTAACAATTGCAGATAATGACAGGTTCCCGATTCCATTTGTAACCAACGGGCAATTTACAATCGGAACTTATAATACAGATCTTAGCTCTTTGTCAACTCCATTTGATGGAACAAAACTGAAGCACCGGATTCAATTGCTATATACTGCTGCAGAATTGAGAGCTGCGGGTATTACAACAAAAGCCACCTTAAGTGCAATGCGTGTAAGAGTAAAAACTAAAAACTCAACACAGCCATTTAAAGGGCTTAATATTTCATTGTCACAAAGTACTCTTGGTACACTTAGTGCTGGATTTGCTGGAGGTGCATTCACCCAGGTCTACACAGGAGATTATACAACCGTTACAGGCGACAATAATTTTAATTTCAGTACACCATTTAACTGGGATGGAACTTCAAACATTATAGTTCAAATGTGTTATGATAATACCGGAGGTACGGCTGATGCATTAGGTGATGTAATAGAAGCAATGGGTTCTCCGCTTGGTGCTGGCGTACGCGGCTCTACTTATTCTAATTGGACAACTGCAGGAGGAGCCGGTTGTGCATTAGCTGCTGCGTTTGTAAATGATGCAAGAACTGTCGCAACATTTGCTGCAACCTTTGGTGATCCTGTTGCTACAGCACTCAACAGTACAAAAACTGAATACCTGGCGCCTTCAGCTGATTTGTATTACTATAATGCATCAGGTGAAATAATGTCAAGGGTGCTGAATCTTTCATCACATGATTACGGATGTACCCAGGTTGTTATAGACAGGGCGGGCACTGGAGTAACTCAGTTCTGGAATACGAATACAGCAAATTACCTGATGAATAAAACATTCCGTGTATTGCCAGCTACGAATAATGCAACAGGTAAACATGAAGTGACTTTCTACTTTACCAAAGCAGAAAAAGACGGATGGGAAGCCGCAACAGGAAAAACATGGGATAGTATCCAGATCATTAAACTGCCTTCAAGAATAAATAATGTAACACCGGCTGTTGCACAACCCGATGGACCGGGTTCAGTACAGGTGATCAATGCTGTACGCAGAACATTCGGGCCGAATGACTTCTATACACTAACCGGTATTTTTGAAAATGGTTTGTCTGCTTATGGCTTTGGTATACCGGGAAGAATGAATACGATACTTACACTTACCGGAAGTATTAACTCCAATAATGCTGATATCGATCTGAGTTGGACTACATCTGCAGAGATCAACAGTTCTGTGTTTATCGTTGAAAAATCATATGATGGTACTAATTTCCACCAGATCGGTTTTGTGAATGCAGCCGGAAATAAACTGATACCAAGCACTTATGGATATGTTGATCATGAAAATGTGCTGGATAATTATTACCGTATTAAAATGATGCATACAGATGGATATATTCTGTATAGTAATATCGTTTACCTGAAAAAGGATAATGCACCACAGCGGTTGTTTATTTATCCGAATCCATTTACAACTTCATTGTCGATCCGGTTTGCACGGATGCCATCAGAGCCTGTTAAATTCTCATTCTATGATGCAGGCGGTAAACTGGTAAAACAATATTCAGGTGCTGCCGGGTTGGTTACGTATGATATTAATACTACTGGTATCATATCTAAAGGTATTTACCTGTTGAAAATAAATGTGGGTGATAAACAGTTCACGCAAAAACTCATGAAGCAATAATTTCAATCATAAGGAAGACTGCCCCAGCGGCAGTCTTCTTTCATCTGAATTTAAAAAACTAACAATCCCAAATACCTTTTTATGAATGGAAAATTTTTAACCACGGTGCTGGCTATACTGATAGTATATACTGTAAATGCACAGCCGCTATATTCTTTTGAAGCAGTAAGCGGAACTTATACTCCCATCAGTGGTGGTACTGCTGTTACACTCACATACAATGCTGCAGCTAATAACGACGATGGTATTGCAACACCTGCTAACGCAGTTCCTATAGGCTTTACGTTTACTTATAACGGAGTTCCTTATACTACTATTCGCCCCTGTGCAAATGGCTTTGCTGCCTTTGGTTCTACAGCCTTAGCTAATAATACAGATACATGGAGTAATAGTCTTGTAAGTGGTGTGAGTGCACAACGTCCGATCGTTGCTCTTTTATGGGATGACCTTGATATGGGTGTGGCAGGTGCTGTTTCTTATGTGCTCACTGGTTCGGCTCCTTCAAGAGTGCTTACCATTCAGTGGGCAAATGCAAAATGGGACTTTAATGCATTAGGAGGAGTAATGTCATTCCAATTAAAACTATATGAAACAACTAATGTTATCGAATTTGTTTATCAGCAGGAATCAGGTGCTATCGCCACTGCAGGAGGTGGTGCTTCTATTGGTATCACAACAACGGGAACAGGCAACAATAGTTTCTGGTCATTGTCAAATGCGAGTGCATCACCATCAGTAAGTTCTATAACTGAGGTATCAACAATTCTTACCAAACCGGCAACCGGTCAGATCTATCGTTGGAATCCTTATTGTGCAGCAGGCGCAAACAGTACCAATCCGGCCGGTGAAAAAATTTCGAATGTTACATTAAATACTATCAATAACAATTCGACTTCAGCAGCAGGGTATGAAGATTTCAGGACTGTTTCCACTTTACTCCAGCCCGGCAATGCTTATCCTGTTACAGTTAACTTATCCAATGGCTGGCAGGATGACCAGGTTTATATCTGGATTGATTTTAACCATAATGGATTATTTACTGATGCAGGTGAATTAGTATTTACATCCGCTATTAGTGCAGGTCCACATAGTGGCACAATTACAATTCCAGCACAATCAGCAAATGTGTTATTAGGCACTACACTGATGCGTGTACGTTTGCAGGATACCGGAAGCCCTCCAACAAATAATACCTCATGCGGAAACTCTGAATGGGGACAGGTGGAAGATTATACAATTGATCTGCAGAACTGTGCTGTTGTTACACCAACTGCACAACCGGCCAACACTACACTTTGTAATGGAAGCGGTGGTTCTATTTCTGTAACTGTTACTGGAACTAACCCAACCTATCAATGGCAGGTGAGTACAAATGGTGGCGCCAACTTCAGTAATGTTTCAAATGGTCCGTCGTATTCAGGTGTTACTACCGCTACACTTAGTATTTTATCTGCTACTACAGCTATGAATAATTATCAATACAGGGTAGTGTTGAATGGAACCTGCACACCTTTAAATACTCCATCTGCTGCAGCAGTACTTACTATTAATACACCAGGTGCTATTACAACCAATCCACCGGTAACCGGAAAAGTTTGTGTTGGCAGTAATACAAGCTTCACTGTAGCAGCTTCTGGAAATAATCCGACTTATCAATGGCAGGTAAGTACTGACGGCGGTATCAATTATTCAAACATTGCAGGACAAACAGGGGCTACACTTACAATAACATCAGCAACAGAATCTTTAAATGGTAACCGATACCGTGCTGTGGCAACAATTGCTGCATGTGGTTCTGTTACTTCTTCGCCGGTTATACTTACTGTAAATACATTGCCGGTGGTTACTATAGCTGCAGCGCCAACTTCCGAAGTACGACCCACACAGACAACAACTGTAACAGCGGGTAGTGTACCTGCAGCAGTTAGTTATGCATGGACATTAAATGGAGCTGCAATACCTGCAACCGGCAATTCTGTTACTGTGGACTTAGATGGAATTGGCACATACCAGGCAACTGTAACAGATATAAACGGATGTGTAAATAAATCAGGCACCGTAAAAATTACATCGCAAAATTTTTCGCAGCTATTTATTTATCCGAATCCAACAACAGGTTTATTCCATATCAGGTTATTTGCCCCAGTGGGAACTGATTGGAGAGTAGTAAGAATTTATAGCTCTGCTGGTTCGATGGTTGCAGAAAAAGAATTCCTGCTGACGAATACTACGAACCCATGGCTTGATATGGATTTTGATTTTACAAGCAAACCAAAAGGCGTTTATATTATCCAGATCGGTCACCGCTTACAGAAAGATTGGAAAGTGGGTGGGAAGGTCATTGTTGAATAAGAAAACATTTCATTCTGTTAAATGGCTGCCTGCGAAGGCAGCCATTTTTATTTACATCTAAATCCGGCATGATATTGAATATTCAATAGTAATTTACAGTTGATAAATATTCAGTAAAGTATGAATGTGGCCTACAATAGAATATTTGTTTTTACACTACTATCACTCCTGGTCGTTCTAAGCTCCTGTTCACAAACAGCAACAGGTATTTATAAAACTGCCTCTTATTATAAGATCAATACACCGGGTACTATACCGGTTGATGATAGTGGAAATGAAATTGGAAGAAACAGGGATACAATTCGGGAAATTTATATCGTGACAAAATCGGTGAAGGCGCCGGAGATCATTGCTGTGGTTATAGATCATCATTACTATATTCCGGTCATTTCGAAGATTGATTCCAACAAAATCTATGTTGGTGAACGATTACCGGATAATCAACGGGTAGAGTTAAACGCCGGAGCTGGTCTTTCGCTTTGGAAAATTACTGTTGGAGAAGCAATGAGAGATTTAGTTATAATCAAGGAAAAATCGCCGCCATCTTTTTACTTGTATATTAAGTATAAAGGAAAGAACAGGATACATCAGATAAAAAACAGTGTTGAGTTAGTTCCGGAATTACATTATTGATATCGCCAACGGTCTTGTGAGTCTGGAATTTTTCCTGATGTAACTGGTCTTGCATTTAACGTTGGCATTAAACCCATTGTAGGTTTTTGAAATGTTAGAGTAGGAATCTTACCTGCTATTGATGATTTTTCATTTTTCTTGATCTGATCATCAAAAGCTGCGGGTATGAAAATTTGAAACCTATTCCTGAATTGTTCTATTGCGTCCTGTTGCTTTGATTGATTCTGTTTTTTGAAGTTGGCTTGAATATGCTTTTGCACATCGAATAATTCTCTGTTTTGTCCAATGACAGAATTGATAATAAAAACAAACACGATTGTTGTTAAAGCTTTCATGGTTGTGATTTTACTTTATAGTTAAATCTATTTCCTCATTTTCTTATACGCATTAATCAGCCCGTTCGTCGAAGCGTCATGATTGCTTACAGGCTCTTTGCTCTTTAGTTCAGGTAGAATTTTATTTGCTAATTGTTTACCGAGTTCAACTCCCCATTGGTCAAAGCTGTAAACATTCCAGATAATACCCTGTACAAAAATTTTATGTTCGTACATCGCAATCAACTGTCCCAGATTGAAAGGAGTGATCTTCTTGATCAAAAATGAATTGGTTGGTTTATTGCCTGCAAAAACTTTAAAGGGCAATAGCTTTGAAATTTCTTCAGTCGTTAATCCTGCTTTCTTTAATTCTGCTTCAGCTTCCTGTTCTGTTTTCCCGTTCATCAATGCTTCTGTTTGTGCAAAAAAGTTACTCAGCAGTTTTGGATGATGATCACCTATCGGGTTATGTGATTGTGCCGGAGCAATAAAATCGCAGGGGATCATTGGTGTGCCCTGGTGTATGAGTTGGTAAAATGCATGTTGACCATTTGTACCCGGTTCACCCCAAATGATAGGCCCCGTTGCATATTCAACTGCTTCTCCATTTCTGTCAACAGATTTACCATTACTTTCCATATTGCCCTGCTGGAAATAAGCAGCAAAGCGATACATGTATTGATCGTAAGGTAAAATAGCTTCGCTTTGAGCACCGAAAAAATTAGTGTACCATAAACCGATCAACGCCATTAGCACCGGAATGTTTTTTTCGAATGATTCATTACGGAAATCCGTATCAGTTGCGTTAGCTCCTTTTAATAATTGTTCAAAATTGTTATAGCCGATAGTTAAAGCAATAGATAAGCCGATTGCACTCCAGATTGAATAGCGGCCGCCTACCCAATCCCAGAAAGGAAACATATTGGCTTTATCAATTCCAAACTTCACCACTTCGGTTTCGTTTGTGCTTAATGCGACAAAATGTTTGGCAACATGTTTTTCTTTTTTTGCCTGTTGAAGAAACCATTCTCTTGCCGTATGGGCATTCGTCATGGTTTCCTGCGTTGTAAAAGTTTTGGAGGCGATAAGGAATAAAGTTTTTTCTGCATCAACCTTTTTTAATGTCTCCGCTATATGTGTTCCATCCACATTACTTACAAAGAAGGTTTCAATTCCTTTTACAGTATAAGGTTTCAACGCTTCAGTAACCATCAATGGTCCCAGGTCGCTTCCGCCAATCCCGATATTGACTATATATTTTATTTTTTTCCCGGTAAACCCTTTCCATTTGCCCGCATGCACCGTATCGCAAAATGTTTTCATTTGACGTAACACTTTTTTTATATCAGGCATTACATCTTTCCCTTCACTATAAACAGGTTGTTTGGAAAAATTTCTTAATGCTATATGCAACACTGAACGGTTTTCTGTTGTATTGATCTTATCGCCATTGAACATAGCTTCTATCGCAGCTTTCAGTTTGCATTCATCCGCCAGTTGTAATAAAAGCTGAATTGTTTTCCCTGCAATTATATTTTTTGAGTAGTCAAATAAAATATCCTTTGAGCTCAAAGTGAATTTTTCAAAGCGGTTAGTGTCATTGACAAATAATTCACGCAGATGCAGCTGTTTCATTTCAGCAGCATGAGCTTCCAATGCTTTCCAGGCTTCGGTTGTTGAGGGATTTATTTTTGGGAGCATAGTTGTTAATATTTTAATTACAACGATTGAAATGTATCTATTGTTTTTGAAACCATCTGTTCAGTAATGTCAAGATGCAGCACAAGTCTTATCCTGTTAGGCGCTATTGCATAGCATAAAATATTTTTTTCAGCAAGCTTACTCACCATCGTGGGAGCAGTATTATCATGTAATTCAAATATGATAATATTCGTTTCAACAGGCAACAATTGTTTTACAAAATCCTTCTTTGCGATCGCATCTGCTATCTGTTTTGCATTTAAGTGATCTTCCGCCAGCCTTTCAATATTATTTTGCAATGCATATATGCCGGCTGCTGCTAAAAAACCACCCTGTCTCATTCCGCCACCAAAAACTTTTCGTACACGTCTTGCTTTTTTTATCAGATCTTTTTTGCCCAGCAATAAACTACCAATGGGGCAGCCTAAACTTTTACTTAAACAAATCGAGATGCTGTCAAATATTTCACCATACTGAATTGCAGTTTCTTTTTTTGTGATCATTGCATTCCACAATCTTGCTCCATCTAAATGAAGGGCAAGATTATTTTCGGCGCAAACTTGTTTTATCTTTTTTATTTCACTGAAATCATAACAGCTCCCGCCTCCACGGTTGCTGGTATTTTCCAGGCAAACTAAACTTGTCCTTGGTTTATGATTATCGTCCGGGTTGATCGAAGTTTTTACCTGTTCTGCAGTTATTCTTCCCCGGTCACCATATAACAACTTTACAGATGCACCCGAATTAAATGCGATACCACCACCTTCATATTGGTAAACATGTGCTGATTCATCACAAATCACTTCATCCCCGGGTTGAGTATGGCATTTAATACCAATCTGGTTTGTCATTGTCCCCGAGGGACAAAACAGCGCTGCTTCCATTCCGAACATTTTTGCAGCCATTGTTTCCAGCTCATTTATCGATGTATCCTCTCCAAATACATCATCACCAACCGGTGCTTTCATCATGGCTTCCAGCATTCCGGGTGAAGGTTTTGTGACAGTATCCGATCTGAAATCAATTATCATCCTTAATTTTTATCCGCAATATACTTCGTTCACACCTGAAATTTGTTAGTTTACGAAGGCAAACCTGACCAACGGCACTTTAATTTTAATTTGCAGGCTTATGGAATTTAAGTTTCATCATTTATTAATAATGATCATTTTTTGCCTGCTTTTATTGGTTGCAAGCCTTTATTTGCTGGCTAACATTAATCGGTTATTCAAACGATTTATTAAAAATGAGCTAATCAGGAAAAACCTGGTAGTCTGGCTGGTTGCGATCTGTATCATCCTGGCTATTTCCCCTACCTCGCCGGAGTTTTCAAGAATGGCGACCGCTGGAAAAGTATTACACTATTATTTAATTCAGACACTTGCAGTAACAGGGATGGTTCTGTTCGTTTTCAATGTTACATGGTTCATCAGTGATTTAAATTGGGTAAAGACAGCTTCCTTTCGAAAAAAGATGGCTACAATATTAATTACGGTAATTGTTTGTACCATTATTTCTGGCATCCCCGTAAATTATTTTGCGAATGGCAGCAAATTCGTCAAACTTGAATTTACCCTCTTATTTAATTTATACACCGGGTGTATTGCTGGATTTATATATGTAACGATGAGTTATGTAAACCTGGAAAGGCAACGAAAGCTGGATGAAAAAGAATTGGAACTTTCAAAATTGCATGCATTAAAAACAAAAGCTGAACTGGATGCACTGCATTCAAAGATCAACCCGCATTTTTTATATAATGCTCTTAACTCAATAGCTGATTTATCTATTACCGATGGAAAGAAAGCAAGAAAGATGACGATTGCTTTGGCAGATTTATTTCGCTACAGTATCAATTACAGTAATCACAATTACACTACAATAAGAGATGAGGTGGAGATGGCAGAAGTGTATATGCAAATTGAAAAAGTAAGATTTGAAGACCAGTTGACGTATTCTGTAAATGTAGATCCGGAACTGAATCATTTTATGGTTCCCCGGTTTGTACTGCAACCGATCGTTGAGAATGCAGTAAAGCATGGACTAAAGGCAACAGGTAGAATGACGGAGATAAAAATTGAAGTAATACGTGATGAGGATGGTATGCTGATGATAGTAAAAGATAACGGGCCAGCTTTTTCGGATGAACTCAGCCCGGGTTATGGAGTAAAAAGTATTTACGATAAACTTGATCTGTTATTTCCTGGCAATTATGAAATTCATTTCAGTAATCAGCCGCAAAAGCAGGTTACTATTCATATACATAAACTGATGAAAGATGAACCCACAGTATAAAGCCATTGTGATAGATGATGAGCCGGCTGCAAGACGATTGATGAAAAGTCTGCTTGCAGAATATAAAGATGTGGTGGAAGTAATAGATGAGGCCGGTAATGGGGGAGAGGCATTGGAAAAAATTGAACGATTAAAACCTGATCTGATCTTTTTAGATATACAAATGCCCGACTTTACAGGGTTTGAAGTGATTGAGAAATTAATTCATAAACCCAATATCATTTTTACAACGGCGTATGAACAATATGCGATCAAAGCATTTGAAACATTTTCTATTGACTATTTATTAAAGCCGATCAAAGAAGAAAGACTGGAGCAAAGTATTTTTAAACTCAAGCAATTTGGAAAAGTAAACTCACAGATAGATGTACCTGGCTTGCAGGAGATAATTAGTCAATTAAAGGCCCCTCAAAAAGCAACTGCCCTGCCAATTAAGACCGGGGATCGGATCATTCTGATCAGGTTTGAGAATATTAGTTATCTGGAAGCCCAGGATAAGTATGTTTTTGTCTTTACAACAGATGGCCAAAAGCATCTGACAGACCAGACTTTGAGCATTCTGGAGGAAAAACTTCCAGCCGGGTTTTACCGGATACAGAAATCATACATTATTAATAAGGAGAAGATCCGGGAGATGCACAAGCATTTTAATGGCCGTTTCCTTTTTGTAATGGATGATAAATCAGGCACTCGCCTAACCTCAGGTAGAACCTATTATGATCATATAAAGGTTGAGTTTGGCATTTAACTCATTCATCCTCAGGGCTGGTTATTAAAACCAGTCATCTCCTGATTTTTACCTTTTATACCAGAATCGGATTTTATTGTAACCCACATAAAGGTTCTGCGTCCCATTTACCATAACAACAAGCGGCCACACATCATTGAAAATGGCCGCTCATTATAAAACACTGTACTTGGCAATAACAAGTACTTATATTTGAACTGTAATTGATTAAAGCAAGTAATTAACTATAAAACCTACACAAATGAGAAAGATTCTGACTCTACTGACAGTCGCACTAACCTTATCCATCGTCAGTTTGGCTCAATTGAAAAATGGACGAATAGCTGGAAAAGTAATTGACGGCAACACTAAAACCATTGAGTCCGCCACCATTACTTTAATAAAAGCAAAAGATTCTTCTGTTGCAAAAATTTCTGTTGCTAACAAAGAAGGAAATTTTGTTTTTGAAAATGTAGCTGAAGGAAGTTATATGGTTTCAATTACTGCTGTTGGTCATGCAAAAGGTTTCTCAGAAAAATTTGAGATCAATTCTGCTAATTCATCTGTTACATTAAAAACAATTGAATTGATTCCTGTTTCAAAGGAACTAAGCGGCGTTTCAGTAGCTGCCAAAAAACCTTTGATAGAGCAAAAGATTGATAGAACGATCGTGAATGTAGAAGCTTCAGCATCTAACGTAGGTACATCTGCATTAGAAGTATTGGAAAAATCTCCTGGTATTTCTGTTGATAAAGATGGCAACATCAGCCTGAAAGGAAAACAAGGGGTGCAGGTTTATATTGATGGCCGTCCTTCTTATTTATCAGGTACTGATTTGGCAAATTATCTGCGCAGCATTGGTAGTAATCAACTTGATCAGATCGAGATCATGACCAATCCTCCGGCAAAATATGATGCAGCAGGTAATAGTGGTATTATTAATATCAAAACCAAAAAGACCAAGCAATTAGGTTATTCAGGCAGTTTCTCTTCTACATGGAGTCAGGGCCGTTATCCGAAAGTGAATGAATCTTTCATGTTCAACTATAGGAAAAATAAAGTAAACCTGTTTACAAACTTGGGATATACTAACCGGAAGAATTTCCAGGACCTCGATATTCAAAGAAAATTTATTGATGCATCTACTGATGAAGTTCGTTCTCTCTTTGAACAGGAATCAAGAATAAAAGAACATTCTCAGTCCCTCAATACAAAGCTAGGAATGGATTATTTTGTAAATAAGAAAACTACGCTGGGCGTTGTACTTACGGGATTTTATAACCCCGGTACGTTCAGTAACAACAGTGATGTATTGATCTATGATGCTAACAAGGTGTTGCAAAGCCAGACATTAGCAAGTACTTCAAATGATAAGAAATGGAAAAACTTCAGTGGTAATTTTAATTTCCGTCATGTCTTTGATTCTACAGGTAAAGAATTAACAGCAGACCTTGATTATATCAATTATAAGAGTGAAAATGCACAGTATCTGATCAATGCTTATTATGATACACATGGTGATCCTATTGCCAAAGCAGATACATTGTTGGGTAGCTTACCGCAGAATATAAATATCCTCACGGCTAAGATGGATTATTTACATCCGATGAAGAAAGGTGCAAAGTTTGAAGCAGGTGTTAAAACCAGTTTTGTAAAAACAGATAACAATGCAATCTATGACAGCCTGAACTACGGCATTAAAGTCCCTGATATCGGGAGAAGTAATCATTTTATTTATGAGGAGAATGTGAATGCTGCGTATGTGAATTTTTCAAAACCACTCAGCAAAAAATTAACCGGGCAGTTTGGTTTGAGATTAGAAAATACAATTGCAAAAGGAAACCTCATAACAACTGGCGAGAAATTCAACCGGAACTATACACAGCTTTTCCCTACTGCTTACTTCCAATACGTAGTAAATAAAAACAACAATCTTGGATTAAATTATGGCCGTCGTATCAATCGTCCAAATTATCAAGATCTGAATCCATTTATTATGTTCCTTGATAAATACACATTTGAACAGGGTAATCCGAACTTGCAACCACAGTTTTCACACAATGTAGAGTTGAGTCATACATACAAATCATTTTTAACAACAACATTGAACTATACACGTACTACCGACATCATCAATGAAGTATTGGAGCAGAATACAGACGAGAATGAAACTTTTATAAAGAAAGCAAATATTGCAAAGCAACGACAGTATGGAATAGCTGTAAGTGCAAATGGCCAGGTTACAAAATGGTGGAGCGGAAATCTATATGTAAATGTTTTCAACAACAAGTTTGAAGGAATTGTAAATGGTGATTCTGTTGAGATCGGCGCTACAACAGCAATGGCGAATATCAACAACCAGTTTAAGTTCAGCAAAACATGGGGCGGTGAGTTGAGCGGTTTCTTCAGAACACCGGGTGTGGATGGTGTTTTTAAAATCCAATCAATGGGTATGCTGAATGTCGGAGTAACCAAGCAGATCATAAAAGGAAAAGGCACACTCAGACTTGTAGTTCGTGATGTATTGTATTCGCAAAAAGCAAAAGGTACTATCAAGTACAGTAATATCGATGCATCATTCCAGCAGAAACGTGACTCAAGACAAGTTGCATTAGGATTCACTTATCGTTTCAGCAAAGGAAAAGTTGGCGGAGCAAAAAGAAGAACCAGTGGTGCAAGCGATGAACAGAACCGTGTGAAGGTAGGAGGTGAGTAATTCTATAATTTAAAATTTATTACATAGCCATAAAACAATCTTGTGAAGTCTGTCAGTAGTAGTTTGGAATTTTCAAGAGAGCAAAGCCCGTTTTTATAAAACGGGCTTTTGCTTTTAACAATTTTTCACATTCAGTTTAGATTATATAGGATTCTTACCGCTTGTGTATAGGAACATGCTATTTACCCTTCAACACAATATCTACGAAACTTGTCATATTTCTTTTCGTTCAATCAGTTATTCATAGCAATTTTATACAGTAGCCAATTTTATTATTTAAAGTATAGCCAATTGTATGCGTAAACCAACTGTCCTCCTTGCAGGATTATTATTCTGCACACTTGTATTTGCCCAGAATAAGATTGGAAAAATTTCCGGGCTTGTCACTGACGATTCCCAAAAACCTTTACAATCAGTTTCCGTGTCATTGCTTCGGGCAAAGGATTCAGTATTGGTGAAAATTGCTGTTACTGATAAAGAAGGGAAATATGAATTCGAAAATATCAGTGATGGAAAATTCCTGCTTTCTGTATCGTCAATTGGATTTACGAAAACAATTGGTTCATCAATTGAAATTTCATCTAGCCATTCTTCAATAAAGGCTGAAACCATTAAACTCGTAGCAGAGGCAAAAGGAATGGATGCAGTGACGGTTGTTGCCAAAAAACCATTCATTGAAACCAAGATTGATAAAACAGTGGTCAATGTAGACGCATCACCGACCAGCGCCGGTGCTTCAGCGTTGGAAATATTGGAAAAATCGCCAGGCATTACAGTAGATAATGATGGTAACATCAATTTGCGGGGTAAGCAGGGTGTAATTGTAATGATGGATGGTAAGCAAACTTTTTTATCGCCCCTTGACCTTGCCAACCTGCTGCGAAATACACCGGCTTCGGCGCTTGACCAAATAGAAATAATGACCAATCCTTCTTCAAAGTATGATGCAGCCGGTAATTCAGGTATTATAAATATCAAAACAAAGAAGGGAAAGAATAATGGCTTTAACGGTAGTGTAATGGTGGGAGCAACGGCAAGTTTTCATAAGCCAGAGAAGTCCCTGTATGTTTTCCCTAAGTCGCAGAACAGTTTCAATTTTAACTGGAGAAAGAATAAGATCAATCTCTTTGGAAATTATAATCCCAACTACTTCCGTGGGCAAAATTACCTGACGCTTGACAGTAAGTTTTTGGATGAGAACGGAAATGTAACGGGTTATAACTTTACTGAGACCAAGTTTAAATTTGGAAACGCTAATCATACTGTAAAACTTGGGCTTGATTGGGATATTACTAAAAAAGATATTGTGGGTATAGTAGTAAGCGGGTTTACATTCAAAGGCCACCCGACACCGGTTTCAGTAGCCGACCTGGTAGATGAAAATGGGGTGTTGGAGAGCAAGATGATTACAAATATTGATAATGACTTGAAGTTTAAGAATGCTACACTTAACCTCAACTGGAAACACACATTTGATTCAACAGGCAGAGAGCTTACGGCTGACTTTGATTATGTGACTTACAGGAATGTTTCCGATATGCTTCTGACAACTGATTATTATAATAACAACATAGAAAAAGTTGGTGGATCCTTTTTAAGAGGTCATTTACCTGCTGAGATCGATATCTATACTTTTAAAAGTGATTATACACATCCTTTGAAAAAAGGAAAGATAGAAGCTGGAATAAAAACAAGTTTCGTTAAAAATGATAACCTTGTTAATTATGAAAGAATGGTTGGTGGCAACTGGGAAACAGATGTAATACGATCCAATCATTTTATCTATGATGAAAATATCAATGCTGCTTATGTGAATTACAGCCGTGAATTAAAAAAGTGGACGATACAGGCTGGCTTGCGGCTGGAAAATACAGTTGCTAATGGTAATCAGGTAGTGACCAATCAAAAGTTCAGAAGGGACACTACCAATTTATTTCCCACTGCATTTGTAAGCTATAAAATAAATGCTAAGAACTCAATGACCGTAGCTTATGGCCGGCGTATAATGAGACCCAATTACCAGGATCTTAACCCTTTTACTTATTTCCTGGATACACTTTCTTACAGGCAGGGGAATATATATTTGCGTCCGCAATACACTCATAACATTGACCTTACTCATAGCTTTAATGGCAAATTTATTACAACCCTAAACTTTAATACAACAGATGATATCATTTCTCAAATAGTGAAACAAGAGCCGAATAGCAAAATAAGATTCCTTACAGTTGATAATGTAGCCAGCTTCAGGAACATAGGAATTTCTATCACCGCACCAATTACTGTTGCTAAATGGTGGAATGCAAATGTCTTTACGAATGTGTACAATAATCGTTACAAAGGAGTGTATGACACATTCGATATAGATATGTCATATACCACATTTACTATAAATATTACGAACAGCTATACTTTTAAAAAAGGATGGACCGGCGAGATTAGTGGATTTTACAGACATAAAGCATTAAATGGTCTTACAAAAATGGAGGCAGTATATCAAATGAGCCTGGGTGTGCAAAAGCAAATAATGAAAGGCAAGGGTACATTACGTTTAAATGTTCGTGATCCCTTTGCATGGCAGGTATTTGAAGGAAGAAATGAGTATGGGTTAATAAGCGGAGGCTTCCGTGCCCGGCCGGATGTGCGCCAGGTTTCTACCAGCTTCACATGGCGCTTTGGTAAAAATGGCCAGCAAAACCAAACCCGGCGCCGCAATGCAAGTTCGCAGGATGAACAGAACAGGGTAGGGCAGGGCGGACAATAAAATAGTTCAGAGTTTTCTCATGTGTATACCGGCCTTTCTATTCATAGAAGGGCCTTTTTCTTTTAAACAATCTTACATTTGACCGACTAAATTTTTTTGTATGCCTTCATTTGATATTACTTCAAAAGTAGATGCGCAAGCATTGGACAATGCTGTGAATGTAACCTTGAAAGAACTTACTAATAGGTTTGACTTTAAAGGAACCCATGTGGCGATGGATTTAAATAAGAAAGATTTTAAGATCAGTCTCGAAACAGAAGATGACATGAAGATGCGCCAGCTTTGTGATGTGCTGATGAACCGTGCCCATAAACAAGGTATCGATCCGATGGCTTTTGATTTTTCAAAAGAAGGCTTTCAAAGTGGTAAGATTTGGAAAAAGGAAGTAACAGTGAGAAACGGGTTGCCACAGGAAGATGCAAAGAAGATAGTGAAGCTGGTAAAAGACTCAGGATTGAAGGTACAGGCATCCATAAATGATGACCTGGTAAGGATCCAGGGTAAAAAAATCGACGACTTACAGGCCGTGATCCAACTATGCAAAACAGCCAATCTCCAATTTCCTTTACAATATGTAAATATGAGAGATTGATACGTGGATAACCCAGTTGTTTTATGCTTTTTATGTGTAAAAAAAAGTGGAAAAGGAGTGCTAAACAACAAGGTGAAAAATTTGGAAACCGCTATCTCCTAATGCTATATTCGTTTTACAACTGCACGGAGTTTTGGAAACAAAATGAAGTGTATGGAGAAACAGAAATCCGCAAGGAAAGAAGTTACTCCTGAGATACGGAAGCCCCTCAAAAGGTGAAAGTAACTCACGAAAGCGTCGGGTAAACGGAAAGAAGGCGAAAGCTGGAAAGAAGTTCACTTGGCGCTTTTAGTTTTTATCCCCTTTTTCTTTCAATTTTCATTTGGCACTCCGGCTATCCGGCTTTATCTTTGCCGGCCTAATTATTTAACAACAGTACGGTCGCAATCGTACACCTTAAAAATCAAAGATTTATGAAACAGGATATTCATCCAAAAGCCTACCGTTTAGTGGTTTTTAAAGATATGAGTAACAGTCACAGCTTTCTGAGCCGGTCTACTGCTGCTTCAAAAGAAACAGTAAAGTGGGAAGATGGTAATGAATACCCGCTGGTAAAATTGGAGATTTCCAATACATCACACCCGTTTTTTACTGGCAAAAATATGCTGGTTGATACGGCAGGTCGTATCGACAAATTCAAAAAGAAATACGCAAAGAAAGATTAATACAGTTTTTAAACCGGCAGAACACTGGTTAAACGATTTGTTTTTCATGGCTATACTTTAAACCTCTTGGTTCTCCGGGGGGTTATTTTTTTATATAGCATGTTATGAACTATTCCTTATTTAGCTCAATGAAGAGGGCAATCATTTGATCAGTTGTTTTCAAATCCCAATTATTCTTACGGCACAATTCATCAATGCGATCAGACTCAGCATTAAACTTTTTTTGTAAGAATGATTTGTTGGGTTTCACCAGTATTAGTTGCTTCTTCTTTACATCGAATACATACCACATATCCTGCATCACATATTTTCTTTTCGGGGGCCCATTGTACACGTAATCTTCTCTTATCAATCGTTTCAGGTATTTAAGTAAATGAAAGGAATTGCCCTCTACAAAGACCTGGTAGAATGTTGCCGAATTCTGCGAGGCTTCTTCCGGATAGCCATTTTTAAAGTATGCAGTTTTTAATGCATCATCTTCATAATAATTGAATAGGAAGAAAGTTACCTCTTCAAGAAACTCCATGGCCATGGTATCCCGTCGAAAATAAACCTTGTTATTTATGATGTCAAACTTTAGTGGCAGGCTGTCAGCTCTTTTTCCTTTTTTAAAAACAACAGTTCCTTTGTTCCAGTCATCACTTAAGAAAGGAGAGCCTTCTATATCGTCCGGCTTTATGACGGGTAATACAGCTCCGTAAATGTTATCATAAACACCAACTGTTCTGCCGCCGGAAGTGATTACAGAAGTCTGGGCTTTTGTTATTGAAGCAATAACCAATGAGAACAGTAATAGTCTGTACTTCATAACGGTTTGTTTTATTAAAATTACTTCTTTTATAGTTCTTAATCAGACTATAGACAGGTAAATTGATGACCGGTTTATAAACAAATTCGGTTTGAAAAAAATAATTCCTTAGCTTAGTCCTGACTCTTCGTTAAACTGTCTTCGGACAGGCTTCGCAAAGAGTTTGTTTTTCATGGCTATACTTTTAAACCCCCTGATTCTTCAGGGGGTTTGTTTTTATAATTCTCAGTTTGAAAATTGTTTACCACCTCTGTGCCCTCCCGTATTTCTTTCCTTATTTTTGAGCTATCACACTCCCATGAACAAAATCATTTTCACAGAAGAATTCTGCCAACCGGAAAACCTCTACCCGTTTACATTGACGCGGCAGATACAGGACATACGTGTCGGTATTCTTACTATTAGAGAAAAATGGGAACGAATGTTGGGTATGTCTTCATATGACCGAAAGGAAGATGACTATAAAGATCTCGACCGGAGCATTCATCTTTCTGACATAGCAGATGATGATACCTGTTTTATGATTCATGGCAATGTTTTGCCAACCCCACAACTAATTCGTACGATCAAACAGCTGAAGAATGGTGAATTTATTTCAGCGAAAGGAACTACTGGCATTGTTTTCAGGTTTACAAAAAAAGAAATAACAGGAAAGCATAAAGTGAAAGTGACGAAGTCAGTTGATTTTGATGGTGAAGTAAAAACGATCCATTATCCATGGGATATTTTTCATTTGAATGATTGGGCAATACGCCACGATTTTTTATTACTAAAGGGAAAAAGAAAATCACAACGCATTTCCAAAACAAATAAAGTAAGCAGTCCTTTACAGGTTTTTATTGAAAAAGGCGCAAAGGTTGAGCATGCTATTATCAATGCATCCACTGGTCCTGTATATATCGGTGCCGGTGCAGAAGTAATGGATGGCTGTTTGATCCGAGGGCCATTTGCATTGGGAGAAAATGCCTGCTTGAAAATGGGTTCTAAAATTTATGGAGCTGTTTCTCTAGGGCCATCTTCAGTATGCGGTGGTGAAATAAAGAACTCAGTAGTATTTGGATTTAGTAACAAAGCCCATGATGGTTATTTAGGTGATTCAATAATAGGTGAGTGGTGTAATTTGGGGGCCGGCACTACAAATTCAAATATGAAGAATAATGCCAGCGATGTAAGAGTGTGGACGCCGAAAGGTGAGTTGAATGTGGGAAGAAAATGTGGCGTAATGATGGGTGATTACACACATACTTCAATTAATACTTCTATCAACACAGGAACGGTAATCGGTGTTTGCGCTAATGTATTTGGAGCAGGACTCACTCCCAAGTATATACCTTCTTTTGCATGGGGCAGCGATGGAGTTAATCGTTATGATTTTGAAAAAGCATTATTGGATATTGAAGATTGGAAAAAAATGAAGGGCAAAAGCCTTGAACAAAACGAAAAGAAAATCCTGAAGCATATTTTCCAGAACTTCTGAGGATAAAAAATAAACAACAATAAATAAAAGATAACAGGAAAAATTATGAGAAAGCAAATAGCAGCAGCAAACTGGAAAATGAATCTTACCTATCAGCAGGCAGAAAAATTGTTAGATCAAATACTGGATGCGGAAATTGAAATGAAACAAGATCAGCTTTCTGTTTTTGCTGTTCCTTATCCTTACCTGATAATGGCAAAAAGTGATGTAGAAGAACAAAAGAACTATGTTGTAGCTGCACAAAACTGTTATAGCAAAAAATCTGGGGCCTATACAGGTGAAGTGTCGGTTGAGATGCTGCGTTCTATTAACATTAATTACTGTGTGATTGGCCATAGCGAACGTCGTGAATATTTTGCGGAAAGCAATGCGATGCTTGCTGATAAAGTGAATTTATGCCTCGAGTATAATATTATCCCAATCTTCTGCTGTGGCGAACCTTTAGCAATTCGTGAAGCAGGTACACAAAATGAATATGTAGCTGTTCAATTAAAGGAATCCCTCTTTCATCTTCCGGCGGAAAAAATGAAAGGATTTGTTATTGCCTACGAACCCATTTGGGCTATTGGCACCGGTAAAACAGCTACAACCGAACAGGCACAGGAAATGCATGCACACCTAAGGGCAATTATTGCCGGGCAATACAATTCAGAGGTGGCTGAAAGCGTTTCAATATTATATGGCGGCAGTGTAAAGGCGGGTAATGCAAGGGAAATTTTCAGTTGCAAAGATGTGGATGGAGGATTGGTGGGTGGTGCTTCGCTCGTGGCTGCCGATTTTATTGAAATAATGAAGTCACTAAAGAAGTAAACTATTTCTGCAAACAACTTTATAGTAATTCGGAGAACAAACCAGGTACTTCTCAGTTTCCTGAAAGTGCAGGTTATTGTGGATAGTAAAGAGATATATCCTTTATATAATGACCAACCAGTGATTATTGAAGTACAGGATAATCATACAAAGATCGTTGTATCCGACGGGTTTCATTTTACAAAACCAATTGAACTGAATTATACGCAGCCGAGTTTTTATTATTTCAAAGTGGTGAGCCCGGTAAATGATCTGCAGTTGCTGGGTGGAGCTTTTATAATGATATTTTTTTACTTGTTGGGATTTATTACTGGTCTTTTACTCATCAAGCTGGTAAGTTTTATTCCGATCTTTCTTTTGCTGGCGATTTACTATTTCAACCGGAAATCTTTTATACAATTAAAGCAGGATAGCTTATCAGTTACCCGCAGCAGCCAGCACGGGTAATTCTTTTCTTTCTATATCATCCAATTCATCTATTTGAAGAATGGTTTTCTGGCTATTGCTGTCGGGGTGGTACATAATCTTGAATTTAGCACCGAAAACGATTTCAGAATTGGTATAGGAAGTTCTTGCGAGAACAGTGTTTGAATAAGCTTCATCAAAAGCCTTTACAAAAACCATCACTTCCATAAATGTATTCTTAATATCATCTGCGGACATGCCATACAAAGGACTGGTTTCATCAATAGCATGTACAATTGTCCAGCTCAATGCTAATGCATTGATCTTTGATAACTCCAGCTGAAGATTAAAGAATCGGTTAGTTAAGCTCCCATTTTCTTCCGGTTTCATTGCCAGCGAAACTTTTACTTCAGCATCGGTCAGGTAATTGTTTTTAAAAGGAACAAACCGAAACATCAGAGCCGATCCGTTTTTATAGGGAGCAATAACAGCAATACTGCTGAATTTAAGATAGGCATTGGGTCTTGAAAACCGGGCATACATCAAACCAGTGGCTAATGCAAAGGTCATCAACCCTAAGAATGCTTCGAAGGCGGCAATAAAACTGGTGAGATAACCAATCGGACTTATTCTTCCGTAACCAACCGTAGTGTAGGTCTGCAAACTAAAGAAGAATGATTCAAGAAAATTATGAAAGGCTGTTCCTTTTACAACTCCACCTAAACTTTCCACACCTATAATTGTGTATACAAGCCCGAAGAAAATATTTATAATGATATACGCAAGCATAATTAAGAAAAGAAATTTCCATCGGGACAGTGCAAGCATGCTATGAAACCAGCTGTAACGTTCAAGAATAGGAATACCCCTTTTAGCAACATTGGGATGCCCATCCCTGTTTACAAATCTGCCTCCGCTGTCATTACTGTTTACACCAAAGCCGGTATCATTAACTGCTTTTGCACGGGTGTTAAATCTTTTCAATATAGCCATCCTCAAATTTAATTTTTTTTGGCATGAAAAAGAACTCAGCTCTTTGTTCCTTTCTACTTCTTTGATTCGGGTTAAAAGCTGATAAACCTATAACTTTGCGCAGCAATAGAAAAGCAAGTACTTATTTTTGGCAATTTTTTTCGTGTATTAATATTCAGAATTATGATAATTCAGTTTTGTGGACTTTCGGGAAGCGGTAAATCAACATTGGCAGCCGGAACGAAAGCGTATTTTAAAACACGAAATGAAAATATTGAAGTAATTGATGGCGATGAATATCGTAAACATGTTTGTCCGGACCTTGGGTTTTCAAAAGAAGATAGGAACCAGAATATCCGGCGCTTTGCTTTTATTGCAGGCAGGTTTGCAGACTGTGATATCATCCCGATCATTTGCGCCATTAATCCTTATGAAGAGATACGAAAAGAGATCGCATCAACTTATCCGGATGTAAAAACGATTTATATTAAATGCAGCATTGAAGAATTGATACGCAGGGATACAAAAGGTTTATATAAAAGGGCATTATTGCCGGAAGGGCATGCAGAGAAGATCAGTAATTTGACCGGGGTAAATGATCCTTTTGAAATACCGGAGTCTCCTGATCTGATCATAGAAACAGATAAAGAAGATATCGCGGCGTCAGTGAAAAGACTGATCGAATTCATCAGCACTGTAAAAAAATAATGTTCCTCGTTTTTTCAAACTAAAATTTGATCTTGTTTAAAAAGTTTTTTACAATAAAAGCTTCACTCGTTCCGGCAGAGTCATCACCTGTTGATTTGAAGGACTATATTTTTAAAGGAACTGTATCTGTGCTGCTGCTGTATTTGCTTTCAATTGTATTTGGATTCGTACTGAATTATTTACTTATCAGGTCTGCAGGTACAGCTGACTATGGAACTTATGTGTATGCTTTAAATCTTATTACACTTATTGCGGGATTTGCAGTAATGGGCACGGATAATTTACTGGTCAAAAATCTTGCTGTCTATAAAGATCAGGCTAATAACTCCCTGTTTAAAGGCCTGTTGTTGTTTGCGATCGGTTTTACATTGCTGTTCTCGCTATTGGCAGGTCTTGTTTCTATTTTCGCTTTTGATTCTATGTCTGCTTTAAATGCTCTTAACTGGTATGATCTTGTTTTTCTTTTTTTTATAATACTACCGCTTACATCGGTGATCATTGTTTTGCAATCTTCCTTTCAGGGATTAAGCAAACCTTTTTTAAGCCAGTTTGCGGATAAATTGTTGAGACCTCTTTTGTTTATTGCCATCATAACGATATTCTTTATACTTGGCCGTTATCTTTCAGCTTCAGAATTGGTGATGATAAATAGTGGAGTGTTGTT
>Ga0066652_100000032_pt1 | contig 105497 bp, 90 predicted proteins | sample GraSoiAngelo_101_FD_71413 | JGI IMG/M metagenome (GOLD analysis project Ga0066652, IMG submission 71413) | Grasslands soil microbial communities from the Angelo Coastal Reserve, California, USA - 14_0903_02_30cm | ecosystem: Environmental > Terrestrial > Soil > Grasslands | place: USA... | reverse complement strand
CCGACATGAACCCGTCGGCGTTTCCCACAGCTCCCACAGCCCCTGCCACTGGGAAAAGAGAGCCTGAGGCAGAGACGAAGCAACCACGCTCCGTCTCACACCACAATAACCATCTCCAAGAGGGGATTTTTAACTGGCCAACCGGGGGGAAAATAGGATGGCCGTTGACAGCGGAATAGCCTCCAGGGGTTATCGGAAGAGCCTCCAGGGTTATCGGAATAGCCTCCAGGGCTTTCGGAAGACCCTCCAGGGTTATCGGAAGAGCCTCCAGGGTTATCGGAATAGCCTCCAGCGCTTTCGGAAGAGCCTCCAGGGCTTTCGGAAGAGCCTCCAGGGTTATCGGAAGAGCCCCGAGGGCGCTCGGAAGAGCCCCGAGGGCTCACGGTCGAGCAACTTCGATTCTGTTGTGTCATTCCGAGTCGCGGAGACGACGAGGAATCCCCGGCGTCAGAACGCTACTCGCTCCACCGCCGGGGATCCTTCGCCGTCTTCGCGGCTCTGGATGACACACAGATTCGACGTTGAAGCAGGACTAGCCTCTCTCACGGTGGAACGACCGGATCCTGTTACGCACTCTTTGTATCCACGAGACGGACGCGGGCGACATCCGTGCGAGCGAAGTCGTTCCCTTGAAACAGAGCGGCTCGCCAGAGGTCCTGCTGATCCGGCCGAGAGAAGCCGCGTGGCATCTACTTCGATTGCCTGCGAATCGCTTCGGATTCGGGCTCATCGAGAAGAATGGCGAGAACGGCCGATGTATCAAGGACCATCAGCGGGCAATCCACGATGGTCGTATCCGAGGATCTCATCAGCCGTCCGCCCGTCGAGTACGGGCAGCGACGCACAGCGCCGGCCGATCTCCCCGAGCTCATCAGCCAAGCTCCGGCGCCGGGCTCTTTTCTTTTCCCGCTCGAGACGTTCGCGCAGCGAGGTCACAATTGCTTCCGTGAGCGTTTCGCCCGTCCGCGCAGCCAATTCCCGCGCCAACCGGTCGGCATCAGGATCTTTGATGCTCAAGGCCATGACGTGAGTATATACGAGCCTCAAGCTGTCTATATTTCGCGGAGTCGCAACAAGTGCTTCGCAGGGATTTTGGAGCGGACAACGGATTCGAACCCGCGACCGAGCTTGGGAAGCTCCTACTCTACCAACTGAGCTATGCCCGCTTGCATACGGTCAAGTCCCGCATTTTCTGCTAGATACACGCGCGTGAAAGTCGTTCCATACGCTCCGAAGATTCTACCAAGTTCGCTCTCGTCCAAAGGTAGGAATGGCTGTCGTTGAGCGCAGAACAGAGACCGAAACAGAGACCGAGATCGGCACAAAAGATCCAATCGAAGCCGGGGGCCGCGCGGCTCATCACGACTCAACGATTTCTCGCTGGCGAGCCATCTCCCGCTCGACTGCCTCTACTCTGGTTCGTTCCTCCGCGATTCGATCCGCAGATGGCTGATATTCAGCCCTGAACCGTTCATCCTCTTCGGTCGCCCTATCCTTGACGGCTTGGACTCCCGCGGTCGTTGAGAAGTACCAGACGAAGGCCGTGACCACCGCGAGCGCCGCGGTCGCGGCAAGGCGGAACGATGGCGTCTGCTTGGTCGCAAAGAGCGCAATCACGGCCAGCGCTGCAACGATGAAGACGACGTTAAATATCCACTGGTAGCGCGCCTCAATCGCTTTTGCCCGCTGGTCTCGATGCCATCTCAGCATCTCGGCCTTCTCCGCACCCTCTTTGCTGACGGTTTCGAGGATGCTGCGCGTCCCTGCCAGCTCCCGCGCCAGCCGTTGCAGCGCCAGTTCCGCTGCGGTCTTGTCCGTTCCCGCCTGAACCTTCGCAACGGCATGGGATACGCTGCGGAGGCTGACCACGCCTCCGCGCCGCTGGACCGTTTGTTCCGCCCCGCAATGCCCGCAGGCGAACTCCTCTACGTCAGGGGTTACTTCAAGCTTCTCTCCACAGCTCGTGCAGCGCAGAGTAACGGCGCGAAGTGAGTCGACCATTCGAGCACGCCCCTCCCGGGAACGTTCTTGTTGAGCCATTCTACCGAGGGACCAATCGAGCCGCGGCGTGAGTCTTCGCCAAAAAACCGCGGCCCCCGGCGGTAGATACCAACCGGGGGCCGCGTAGTCAGCTTAGTTTTGGGCGCCGTCACGCTGTCAGGGAAATCAGTGAATTTTCGCTGGTCGGCCGCGTCTTGGCAACGGTCACAGAAGGACAAGGAGACATTGCGCAGGAAGGAAGGCATGGCTCGGAATGACGATCATCGGGAAGGCCGAGGCAAACGGCCCCCGGCCTTCCGCAACGCCGGCTACTTGTCGTCGTTCGCCGTGGGCTCCTCGCCAACCTTCCGCGCGCGGCGGCGTGGCGTAGCGAAGAGCCCGAGTGCGAAATTCACGATCGACCGGCCTGCTTCGCGAGCGGTCTTCGCATCCGCCGCTTCCAGTGGAGTCGTTGAAGGTGAACTCGCCTGCTTCGATGATGATGTTGACGGTATTCTCGGCTTTGGCGGAACCTGACATCCGTGACTTCCGGCGCGGCTCAAGATTTGCCCTCGGGGGCAGCCGCGCTGCGAACATGACATGCGCAACGAACGCGTCACGAAGTAAGAGTGTCGAAGGTCGCGCAGAGATGAAGAATTCACGTAGATCACCCCTGCTTTATGAGCCTAGTCGAGACTGAAATACCTGCTGCAATTAAGGAACGTATCTACGAAACCCCCGGGTTCCGAGGCATGTGCTTCAGCTCGTGGCGCGACTCCGCCTACAACACGAGTGATGCGATTCGTAGATCGTTCCGCCGCTACAAGGCTTCGACCGCCCAGCCGGAACGTGCCTATCGCGGGTGGGACATCATCACGGCTGTCGTGGAGATGACAGAGATCGTTGCCACCGCGATCCTGAACGCGCGCGACCCTCTCCGCTTCGCTGCGCACCAAGCCAGTAACGATCAGATCGAGGAACTCTTCACGAGCATCCGCGACCACGGAATCTCAGGCGCAGAAGTCCGCAACGTTCTCGGATTGCAGGGACCGCGAGGACTCGATGCAACTGCTATGCGGACGCTGCGCATCTTTGAAAATGTGGTGGAGCGCATCGCCCTCATCCTCCGCGACACTGCTGTGTTCTGGCTGGACCACATTGACCACGCACGTTGGTTTCGCCACTACCCCGCCACGCTCACACCTGAGGAAACTTGGATCATCGACAAGAACGTTTCGGACGCCGATCGCGCGAAGGCTGAGGAACTCGCTGCCATGCCGGGCGCAATCGAGCTCGTGACGATCATGAAAGACACAGGCTTTGAGCACACGGTCTTACGGGAGGAGCTAGTCGTGAGCGCGGCGTGGCTCGGCGACGTGGCTACGCAGTTCATCATGAACATCCTCGCGAACTCAGGGTTGGATGTACGGGCACCGAAGAAGACTGCGCTCTTCCCAGGATTTCTCGCGCACCTTACGGCTGAGGACCGGGAGCTCCTCTTTGCGAACGCAAGCTATGTCGACCCCCGTTGATGAGCCATACACGCCGGAGCAGGTACGCAGCTTCGTTGTGCCTCGCATGCTTCTCACGCGCTCGCTGGTCCGCCATATGGGGGAGCGCCTCCGACATGCACACGAGCAGGTCGCTGAGGCGCAGGCCGCGACCGCGGATCAGGCCCACGCATGGATGGCCGCCGTCGCGACAACGACCTCGCTCATCGAAAACACGTTGAAGCTCTACACGACCATCGCAGCGCAGGTCGATACGCGCTCGGAAGACGAGCGGAAGAGCCTCCAGTGGCGATTCATGCGAGAGCGCGATCCGGACGAAGAGACGACCTTCCATAGCCGCGTCTGGATGTTCCAGGTGCTCGACTCCGTGGACGATGCGGCATTCACCGCGGCCGAGATAGAACCAGCAGAAGCGCGAGAACATCTCGCCCGGATGGTCGAGCGGAGCATCGCGTACCTGCAAGCGTCCGAGCAGCAGATGCGTGCGTTCTACCGGAAGTACCTGCCGATCGTGAACGCGCACAAGCATGGTCGCGCGCTCTTCGCGCTCGTGCCCATCGTGACAGACACCGGCTTCACGTTGCAGGCTTCCGAGGTTGCGCTGTCTGCGCTCGTCTCGAAGCGGCCAGGCCGCGGTCGCCCTACCCGCTTCATCACGTTCACGGCGGACGAGGAGTTCCAGTCCGAACTTAGCGAAGCCCTCGCGCTCCTCGACGTACAGGTGCCGCGCTTCGTCTCGTTCTTCGAGAGTTTCGCCGAGAGTGCGCTGCTCTATCTCGTCCACATCGAGGGCGCGAACCCCGGGAAGTTCCCGTTGCTGCAATTCTCGCTCTTTGCCGATCCGTATTCGGCTCGTGAGGAGGAAGTCATGGCCGCCTTGCGCGGTGCGAAGCTCCGCATACCGGAACCACCTCCGGAGGACGAGGGGCAGTAGGCGCAGCGCTGCAACGCTCGCAGTGCTGCGCCCCCTCCTCATGAATGAGTTGTCATCGGCGCTGGCGTCGTTCCGAAGTTCGGCAGGAGCGGGTCGGCGTCGAGGGCTCCGGTGATCTCGCGCATCGATTCTTCCGATGGTCGCGCATAGCGCTCGGCCATGCGCGTAGTCGTGTGGCCGAGAGCTTTGGCGATCTTCTGCAGACTGATATTGCGATCAGCAAGCCGGCATCCAAAGGTGTGGCAAAGATCGTGCGGACGGAAGCGCCGCCTGATGCCCGCGAGCTCCTTCGCGGGCAAGAACGCGCGGCGAATCCGGCTCTGCGAGAACCTCCGGCCCTTCGCATCCACGAAGACGTACACGCTCGCGACACCATGCTCGCGGCACCGCCGCAGCGCCTCGCGGCATGCCCACGAGATCGGGATCTCGGCTTCGAGCCGCGTCTTCTGCATAAGCACCCGAATGAACCCGCCTGCGAAGTCCACCGACGACCACTGCAAGTTGCGCAGGTCCGTCCACGCGCGCAAGCCGGTCTCCACCGCGACGATGAAGAAGTCGCGGAGCTCGCGATGCCGCTGAAAGTACGCACCCGTGGCCTTGCTGTCGCCGCGCATGCCGCCACCGAAGCGCCGCTCCTTGCCACCGAAGCGCGGGCTCGCCTTCACCGGCCCGAGCGCGCGGCCGGAGTCGATGTGACGGCGGAAGGCCCCTTCATCTTCGAAGGTGGCGAAGAAGCGCGCGCGCTCGTCGGCCTTCAACTCTAGGCGGAGCGGCGTTTCCTTCTCCTTCGGCACCTTCTTCTTGATGGGGTAGTCGGGGATCACGTCGCGCTCGACCGTCTGGCGGAGGAGCATTTTTAGGACGCGCACACAGTTGTTGATGAAACTAGCGGCGCACGAGCGCACGCGGAGATCGGCCATGAAATCCACTACCCGAATCGTGGTGATGGCGGCGAGTTCGGTGTCGCCGAAGTAGCGGAGCAGGTGGTTCTTGATGATCCCCCCTGTGTCTTCCGTGTCCCGGCAGCGTGGCCCGCGGCGATCAGCTCGTAATAGCCCGCCACGAATTGTTGGAGCGAGAGCGGCCCTTGGATCGCCCGGCCGCTCGCGAGTTCGGCGCGAAACTCCTTCCATGCTTCGAGCGCCTGGTCGCGCGTCACGTTCTCGACGGTGCGCTGTCGGCGGACCTTGCACTTCGTCCCGGGCACGAAGCCGTCGAGGACGGCGCGCTTCCGCTTCCCGTCGTACGTGAAGCCGGGCAGTTGTTGGCGCTTCATCGCCGCACCTCGGAGTTCACGGGCGGGTGGGTGTCGCCGCGGCGCGCGCCGCGAGGAAGCGTTCGACTTCGCTGCGGGGATACGTCACGTGCGTCGGCGAGACTTGAATCCAGCCTTGCGGGCCTTTGCCCAGGCAGCGCCACTTCGCGAGGGTGGGCGTCTTGATGCCGATGAGCCGCGCGACCTGCGGCGCAGGAATCCGGTCGTCCATATCTGATCTCCTGTTCGGAGACCACGGTGCAACCGCTTTTTGCGAGGAGAGAGAAAGGTGTCGAAGGGCGGCGAACGAGAACACGAACAGAGACCGTCACTGAGACTCCCTCGAATCGGAAGTCGTAGTGAACGACCCTAACTGCTTGTATCTATTGGAGCGGGCGACGGGATTCGAACCCGCGACCAAGAGCTTGGGAAGCTCCAAGGACGTTCAGAGAAAGTCGGTGATGCTTGGGGATTCGAGAAAGCACGCATCACCGACCGTCACGAAGCATCGTTACGACCGATCCTGTTACGCACTCTCTACCGATGACGTGCGTCATCGGTCTGGCGTCTCCGCCTCGCGGCCCGCTTGTGACCCCGGTCATAGACGGGGCTGGCAGCAGAACCGACATTGCCTGCAGTGACGGCTCTCGAAGTTCTCCCCGGGCAGAGGCTCATGCGACTTCACCGGACTCTGATCCTTCTTCTCGCTGTGCTGGCAAGTCGTCGCGTGCACGCCACCACCTACGTGGTTCCTCCCGATGAGACCCTCATCGCCAGAGCCGACGCCATCGTGATCGCCCGCGCGCTTCACTCCTTTGTCCGGGAGCCTCCTGAGCGAGGAATCGAGACGGTGACCGATTTTTCGGTCGAGGAAACCCTCGAGGGGGACGTCTCGATCGGGAGCGGCGTTCGCGTCCGGGCACCGGGCGGCACGCTCGAAATGCCAGACAGGGAGATCAGAATTACCATCATCCCGGGCTCGCCACGATTCGTCGATGGGGATCGCGTGCTCCTGTTCCTCCAGAGCGTCGGCTCCGGCGAGTTTGCCGCGACCGACCTGGCGCTCGGAGTCTTCCGATTCGCGGCGGACGATGGCGGCAGGCACGTCCTCATCCGCAACGAGTCCGAGATCAGCGGATGGGATCCCGATGGATCCGTGCATCGCGAGCCGCGGCGTGACGCCGCTCGCTTCCTCCAGTTCATTACGGCCATCATCCGCCATCGGCCCGCGTCGCGTGACTACGTCATCCAGGAGAACCCGCTCGTCAGCGAGAATCGCTCGTTGGCGCAGGGCCGCGTCAGCGCCCTGAGCCTCCCCTCGTCGACGCAGTACACATTTGCCTCGCAGACAGGGGTCGAGAACAGCATAGGCGTGCGCTGGAAGACCTTTCCCTCTGCGGTCAACTGGAACCGAGGCAACTCGGAAATCAACGCCGCCAACGGCGGAAACGACGCAATCCTCGCCGCCTTCAACTCCTGGAACAGTGATGTCAGCTCCAACGTCAATCTGGTGCTGGCTACGGCGGTCGCAAATCCCAACGGGATCAAGGATTCCTTTGATGGCGTGAACAACATCGTTTTCGAGAAGGACTCGACCGCTTACGGCGTCCAGCCGTACAACTGCAATACCGGTGGCGTTCTCGGATCGGGCGGCGTGCACACCGCGGCCACGGACGCCATGAATACCGTCAATGGCGAGACCTTCCTGAGAATCACGGAGGGCGACGTGAGCATGAACCAGGGAGTCGGTGCGTGCCTGCCGGGCGGAACGGGGACTCTCTCGATGGGGAACTACTTCAGCGTCGTCACCCACGAGATTGGCCACTGTCTCGGATTCCGGCATTCCGACAACTCTCGCGACAACAGCCAGCCCTGCGTGAATCTCGCCGGCTATGACTGCTCCAGCGCAGCGATCATGAATCACATTCTGATCAACGGGCTGGGCGGCGTTCTGACGTCATGGGACCAGCGCGCCGTCGAAAGGGTGTATCCGGCCCCTGCCGCGCCAGCAAACGTTCTTGCGAGCGCGACGACGCCCAATGCCGTCAGTCTCAGCTGGACAGCAGTCCTGGGCGCGGCTTCTTACACGATCTATCGAAGCGCGAACGCATCCATCTTCTCGTTCGCCGGCACGACCGCCACCAACAACTTCCTCGACCCCGGAGCCTCGGCCGACACGGCCTATCTCTACAGAGTCACGACGACCCTGGCAGGCGTCGAGTCCCCCCCCAGCAACGTCGATCTCGCGACAACTGTGATTTTTTCCGATCCAACGCTCGTCGCCGGATCGACTTCCATCAAGGCGGCCCACATAACGGAGTTACGCACGGCAGTGGACGCCGTGAGGAAGCTCGCCAATGGAGGTCTGGGGAACGACTTCAACTACACCGACCCGGCGATCTCACCGGCGTCGACTCCGGTCCGTCGCATTCACCTCATCGAGCTCCGCGGCGCCCTCGACACCGCGCGTGCGACATTGAACTTGCCGGCAGTGTCGTACGGCGATCTTCCGGAGCAATCCCCGGTGAAGGCCGTTGACTTCGTGGAACTGCGCAACGGAGTGAAGTAAGCGTCCGCCGCGACCAACTCGCAAGGTTTTCAGGAGTGATTTTGGAGCGGAAAACGGGATTCGCACTTCGACGGCCCCTTTAGATTCTGTAAGTTACTGCAAACGCTCGTCTCCACAACTTCTTGAACCGCTCAAATATCGGGAGCGCTTTCCGCACGGGCACGGGCCGCGCGTCCCAAAGAAAAGCCGCGCGCTCTACATTGGGAGACGCCGACACGCACGTCATCGGTAACGCGGTCTTCGGCGCATGTCTACGTGGTGCTCCTGACGACCCGGGGCCTCACTGAGCAGCAGCTTGGACCGCTGCGAATCGACGTGTCGATCAGCAACCTCGGCGGCGTAAAAATCCAGAGCTTGGTCGATGCTGAACCGGCTTGCACGGACGCGCTACCGTGCTCGACGGGCGAGCTGGTTGAGGTGTTCGACCGGCATCGTGCCACACGACCCTCGCGCAAGCCTGATCTAGCGTAACTCCGAGGCTACCACTTGCGGAACCCGCAGCCGGCGCGTCCGCTTAGCTCGACGGCCGTTCCGAAGCTAGGGCTGGGTCTCGCCCAAGTCCGCGTGGTAATCTCAAACCGTGGAGCAACTTGCGACTGACGAACACCTGATCGCAGAGTTTCGCAGTTCGATCACGCCGGACCTTTATGCCGCGTCCGATCTCGTGGACTGGTCGGCCATTGACCAAGAGGTTGAAGCTCTTTCCCCGGCCATCATCGCTGTTCAAGCGCTTGCCGCTTCGAACGACATTTCAGCGGCGCATATCGCTTCGGAACTACGGAGAGAGCCACGGGCGCTCGATGTTTTGAAGCGTCTGCTCGCAGTTGGCGATAGGGTAGTGTTTTCCGACGGTCGTGAATTGCCCTCCATTGTGCCCGTCGATGCCACCGCGCTCGCTGCGTTGTCAGAGCTTCTTGTGGAACTGCGCGTTGCGTCGCTATTGCCGCCCACTGCCGACGTGCGGCAGATGCTAGTCACAGCAATGATCGCTTCTGAAGCGCCACGACGACGCTTCAGAAGCCGGAGGAAGTTAGAAGAAAGGATCGAGCGCATAATCCGATCAGCGACTAAAGAGAGTCACGGTGCAGGACTAGACGTGAAGGTCGTCCCTGCATCGCTGCACCTAGCAACTTCGGTTGCACTCCGGTCTGTTGATTGGGTTGTACTCATCGGTGGCACACCGCGAGCCGCCGTTACCTCCACGTTCCAAGCTCGGTCGGGTGGCCGCCAGCAGCGCGACCTCGTCTTGACTTACCCTGCGTTGCAAGACCGGCTGCGCAATGACGGTCTCGATTTGGTCCTGCTCGCCGATGGCGCAGGCATAAGGGACACGCCGATCCGGATTCTATCCGACCTATTCGGACGCGTTTTTGCATGTTTAACCCTCCGACAAGCGGAGGAGGGTAGGCTCGCTGACGTATTTGCGCGCCTCGCCCAACCGCGAATTGCCGGGCGAGAACCGCTCGACCAGGTGATTAATGTGGCACTCGAGGCTGGTTCGGTCGTGGCCGCATCAGGACTGCCGGCAACATTAGATCACGCTAAGCTCGCAATAGCGACGTATGTGCAGGATCATCCGCATGAAGCATTAGACCTAAAACCCGATGCCTCTGAGCTAGCTTGGAGCAGACTCTCCGCGGTACGTGGATGTCTTCAACTCTTGAAAGAGTTCACGTCGTCTCACGCCATATCGGTGCTCGCTGAACTGCTGAGCGTACGCGACCGACGAGAAGTGGACGGTGGGGTCGTCCTTGCTTTCGATAAGGACGTGTTCATGTCGGACCGGGTATACGTTACAGCTGCTGATCGCGTGGACGTTGCGACCATTCGACTAACAGCTGTTCGCGCACTCGGGCAAACGCCGAACGCCCGCTTCGCTTTGTTCGTGGTGCCCACCATCACGCATTCCGAGGGCGATGCTGTTCATCGGCTTCAATACCAATTGGCAGTAAACGTGATCGTTCTTGACGTGGCAACGCTTCTCACGATGGCAAAGGTTGTCGATGATCCCGTTGATTCTCTTCTGCGCCTTGTAGTTGCCGCGTCGGATCTTGCGAAGGTGAGTCCGTTTGTCCTTACCAGCGTCGCCCCGACACGGGTGTACTATGGCCGGGAGATCGAAGAGGCGACGGTTACCACAACGATCCAGACCAATAGCGTAGCAATTTTGGGTGGCCGCCGTATCGGGAAGACATCGCTGATGAAGCATGTCACCCAGAGCATCACCACCTCAGGCCTCGTTCCTTTCTTCGGAGATTGTCAGACCGTCAGAACATGGTTGGACTTTGTCCGAATGGCAGAACGAGCGTGGGACGTTCATCTGGACAGTACCTTCACGCCAGATCACCTTTATCAACTCATTGAGGTGCTATCGCAACGCAGCGCCGGACATATTGTGTTGCTGCTTGACGAGGTCGATCAGCTTCTTGATTGGGATCAGAGAGCGAGCGACACTTCGGTTCCAGAGGCATTTTTCCGCGCATGCCGCGGAATATCGCAGGAGGGTAAAGCACAGTTCGTTTTTTCCGGCGAGCGGGTTATCGCGGCGAAATTGTGGGATGCGCAGTCGCCGCACTGGAACTTCTGCCGACCGCTGCCGCTCCGGCAGCTTGACGCTGATGCGGCTGAGCGCCTTTTGGAGGAGCCATTTCGCGAACTGCAGGTCGGAATCTCCGACCGTACGGATTTTCACAACACGGCATGGCGTCGTACGAGTGGACACCCGCAGTTGCTCCAGTTTATCGGCGACAAGCTTGTGCATCTGCTGAATACACGTCCATCGGATGAACGTTCGTTGCTGCATGCAGCAGATCTGATAGCTGTCACAGATTCATATGAATTTGTAGAACAATACTTGGAGACATACTGGGGACAGGCCACCGCGTTGGAGCGACTCGTAAGTCTGTTCGTGCAGACCGACAGCACCGTACCCGCCGCTCTTTTGCGTTCAATGCAGGCTGCTGGAATCTCGATCTCATCCGACGAGGTACTCGCGGCGCTCCGACTACTTGACCTTTACGGCGTCGTCGAGCTCGATTCGCACGGTTATCGTTTGAAGGCGCCGTGGTTCCAGTCCGCTCTGGATGCGTACGGTGGCGTTCAGACGTTGCTCAATGAACTTCGGAAAGAGGTTGCGTGACGGAATTTCACACGCACGGGCCCGTCCCTATCGGTTCATCGGCGTACGTCGTGCGGCAATTCGAGAATACCGTCCGAAGCGAGCTTCTCGCAAATCGATGGGTGTTGCTTCTCGGACCGCGCCAGCACGGCAAGACGAGTGCGCTGCTGCGCGCCAAGGTGGAACTGGCAGCAGCAGGCGTGCTGTGCGCTACTGTTGATCTTCAAGGACTACCCCCCTATTCGCAATACTCGGAGATCTTGGACTGGATCGCCCGTCGCGTAGCGCCGCAACTCGGAACAACCAGCGTTGCGCCGCCTGATCGTGACGACTTAGATGCATGGTTATCGGCGATCGCTCCGCCCGGCGCGGCGCCGCTGGCGATCTTCTTCGACGAGGCGTCGAGTATCGCAAACGACGCGTTCAGAAATGCCCTTTTTGGTCAACTGCGATCCATCGCGACTCTTCGCAGCGAGTCACCAGCTGCGGCAAGAATCCGGTGCCTGTTTTCGGGTACATTCAGACCGGAGACTCTCGTTGATGAGCGAAACTCGCCGTTCAACGTATGTCAGCGCGTGGAGACCGACGACTTCACGATAGAACAGACGCGTCAGCTCGCGGCTACCAACCCAAACGACGATCTGAGCGCATTCGCCGATCAGATCTACGCGAAAGTACGCGGCCAACCATATCTGACTCAACGTTTGCTCGCGGACTTGTCCGCCGCCGAGGCCGACGCGCGACCAGAGGCAATCGCAAGCAGCATTGATGGTATTGTTAACGGCGACGATGGACATTGTGAGCGACTATTTAGTCGCGTCTTTGAGGATGAGCGCCTGATCCGAGTCGTGGATCAACTGGTTCGAACGACATCCGTTGCGTACCAGCCGGCCAATGCTGATTTTCGCTATCTGCAAGTCATCGGCGTCGCGCGTCGTGAGACAACAAGTCTCGTATTCAGAAACGATTTATATCGTGATGTCGCTGCTCGTAGCCCGCAAATCGCGGGATCAGCTACAGCGGCTATCCAAGGCGCGCCGGTGCTCTTCGCATTGCCGCCGACAGCCTTCGACTTCATGAAGTCTGTCGAACTTCGCGACGTTGTTCTCGGAAGTCACTCCGGAGCGGTGCGCAGCTACAACGATGGCGCGTATCGGCTGGCGTTGGCCGGCTTCGGGTGCGCACTGGAGGGTATCCTCCTCGATTGGTTACGGGCAGTAACAGCACCGAACTTAGCGGCCGCGGTCGGCCGTGCTCGACATAAGTGGACGCCGGTCGAGAGTCGTACGGATCCCACTTCATGGCGGCTTGTGACGATGATCGTCGTAGGACGTGAGTTGTCGACGAAGTTCCGGCCAGTGGAGCCGCCCGATGTATTGCGAGAATGGCGGAACCTGATTCATCCCGCAAAAGCACTCGACCACTTTGTTCGTGATGCCGCCCTTGAGCCCGAAGCCCGCGCGGCGAGTGGCTTATTTGAGGCGTTTCGTCGCGACGTAGCGGAAGAACTGTCGTGATCGTAAAGCAAGCCTGGCGCACCGGACTCTGCACTCGAATGTCAGATACGCGACTCGCGGTTATAGGCCTGACGGCGCCGGGAGCGCCAATCTGAGCACCGAGATTCGCACTTCCAGTGCGTGGCCTTGAACGCACTGACATCCTAGTATCCCGCGATCCCGAGATCCGCCGCTCAGGCCGGAAATCTGTCGGTCGCACGCTAATCACGGCTGCATCTGGCGGCGGACGAAGTACGCGACGAGTACGCGAACCACGACGTAACGCGACCAAGTTGTTGAAATTACGCACATTATCTTGGAGCGGGCGACGGGATTCGAACCCGCGACCAAGAGCTTGGGAAGCTCCTACTCTACCAACTGAGCTACGCCCGCTCGGGGTGGGCGGGTAGTTTAACACCGCGGCGGCGTGAGCCGATCCACCACAGCACGCCCGTCGCGAAGATCACGCCGCCGAAGATGATCGCGTGATTCGCGTTGCGCGCGTTGGCGCCGGCCCAGGCGTAGACGAGCGACGGCATGATCGAGCCGGCTGTTGCGGCGATGGCGGTTTGCGTCCACGTGAGTCGCGAGCTGCCGGCGAGGATGGCGACGGTCTCGGCGAGGATCGGGACGGGACGCGTCAGCGCGACTGCGGTCGCGCCCCATTTGGCGAGGAGCGACGATGCGTATTCGTGTTCAGCCGGCGTGATCAGCCGGCGCACCATGCGCGTGCTCGCGCGTCCGACTGCAAAGCCGACGAGCGCCGACGCGACGGAGCCGGTGAGCGACAACAGCGCGCCGATGGCGGTGCCGAACAGCGCGCCGTGCGCGATCATCACGAGGCTCGACGGGATCGGGAGGAACACGTCGGCGATGAGCAGCGCGACGCCGGTGATCGCGGCGAGTGGTCCCGCGCTCTTCGGCATCGGCGGCGCGCCTTCGATGTCGAAGCCCATCGCCCATGCGACGCCGAACATCAGCAGCAGCGTAAATGCGATTCCCGCGACGAGGGACCACCAGCGAATGTGGCGCACGCGTCTACGTTACCACCGCCGCTGCAGCTCGTTTCGATGAAACGCGTGCGCGGCGGCGAGCATCGCGATCGTGATTCCGATGTACGCGGCGATGACCATCGGCGTCGCCGTTCCGAACCAGCCGGCGAAGTCGAGCGACGGGCTCGCGCCTTTGTCCTGCGTCGTGACGTACCAGAACGAAAGGAACGCGACGAGGAACGTTTTCGGATTCGCGCTGACGATGCCGAGCATCGTCGCGGCGGCGCACGTGAACGCGACGCCGGCAAGGAGCGGGAGGCCGGCGGACGGACGCAAAGTGATCGCACGCAAGAGCGGGACGGCGAGGAACGCGAGTCCGAGCATCAGCGAGCTCGCAAATTTCCAGAGGACGAAGCGCGCGCGCAGGAGCGGCGACGCGTAGACGAGCGCGGAGGTGCCGGCGCGTTTCTCACGGCAGGCGATGTCGGCGATCGCGATCGCGCAGCCGGCGAAGGCGATCGGCATGACGCCGGTGAGGAGCGACTTCTCGCCGGACGCGAGCGCGGCGATGGCGAAGCCGATGATGGCGAGCGACGCGAGCGGGAACGCGGCGATCGTCGTGAGCGCGTCGGTCGCCGCGGAGCGGAAGAGCGACGCGCGTGACGACGAGGCGATGAGTTTCTCTCCGATCGACACGAACAGGCGGGCGAACGGTTTTGCGATCAGATTCAGACGGCCGATCCAGCTGCGGCGCGCTTTCTCGTTCGGCACGGCGCGCACGCGCGCGGGGTCGAAGCGATGAAAGAAGAGGCGCGCGAGAGCTAGGAACGACAGCGGCCAGATCGTGGAGACGATGCGCGGGATGAGCGCCGCGGCGCTGATCTGCAGTCCGCGGAACACGATCACGCCTTTGTGCGCGTCGAAGGTCGAAGAGCCGATCGACATCGCATTCGTGTTGTACAGCCCGCGCATCTGCTGCATGAGAAAGCCGAACCCCGACACATCGAAGTACTGCGCCCAACCCGCGGGCTTCCCCTTCTCGGCGACCGTCGCGACGATGCCGAGGGTGGCCAGCCAGAGGAAAAAGTAGGCGACGTCGCCGAACTTCGAGCGCAGGATCGGCGTGCACTCGAAGAAGATCGCGACCGCGGAGACGAACACGATCGACGGCGGCGCGAGGAGCAGGTACGGCAGCATGAACGCGAAGGGCTCGAGCGGCGCTTCGCCGCGCACGAGTACCATCGACATCGACGTCAGCATGAAGCCGAGCATGAACACGCTGAGAAACACGACGTTGCCGGCGAATTTGCCGGCGATGTACTCGCTGCCGCGCATCGTCGTCGACGCGATGACGTAGCCGCAGCGCGAGAGGACGTCGCGCTTCAGCGCGTTCGAGATCACGTAGAAGCCGAAGAGTCCGACGAAGATCGTGCCGAGGATCGCCGTCGCGAGTCCGATCGCGGACGAGTTGTAGAGCGCGCGGCGGCCGTCGATCTGGATGAGCGCGCGTCCGGTCGACGGATCGGGCACCCAGAGGTACGCCATCGCTGACAGCAGCAGAAAGACGACGACGGTCGAGGGACGTCGCAGGCGAATCAGAAAGTCCGCGCGGACGATCGCGCCGAGGCGGTTGATGTTCATGCGGCGACGGCAGGCTGAGAGCCCGCCGCTCCACCGCGCTTCATCGTGAAGAGGAATGCGTCTTCGAGTGTCGGCTCGGCCGCGACGGCATCAACGACGGGACGCTGCGGCGCGACGATGCGCGCGTGGACGCCGTCCGGCTTTCGAATCGCGGCGGAGATGTGCAAGCTGCGACGCAACTCATCGAATTGTTCCGACGTCACGACGACTTCCCACACGCTGCCCTGCGCGGTGCGCATCAGTCCTTCCGGCGTGTCGAGCGCGACGAGCGCGCCTTCTTTCATGATCGCGATCTCGGTCGCGATCGACTCCACGTCGGAGACGATGTGCGTTGACAAAATCACGAGCCGTCCCGCTCCCAGATCGGAGAGGACATTGCGGAAACGCACGCGCTCTTCGGGGTCGAGGCCCGCGGTCGGCTCGTCGACGATGACGAGATCGGGATCGTTGATCAGCGCCTGCGCGATGCCGAGGCGCTGCTTCATGCCGCCGGAGAATCCGCCGACGGCACGGTTGGCGACGGAGTGCAGGTTCACCATCTCCAGCATCTCCGTCACTTTCGCCTTCCCCTTCACGCCTTTGAGCGCGGCAAAGTACGAGAGGAACTCGGATGCGGTGAGGTTGTCGTAGACGCCGAAGTCCTGCGGCAGGTAGCCGAGGCGCGGGCGGAGCGCGTCTGGATTCGCGACGATGTCGTGATCGCGGAAGAAGAGCCGGCCCGCGGAGGGACGCGTGACCGTCGCAATCATCTGCATGAGCGTCGTCTTGCCCGCGCCGTTGGGGCCGAGCAGGCCAAGCACGCCGCCGCGCGTGGAGAGCGTCACGTCGCGGACGCCGAAGTTGCCGGAGCGGAAGCGCTTGGAGACCGATTCGATGCGCAACATGCGCGTAGATACGGGGGGGAGGGGAGATGGTTGCGCGGTCGCTCGGTTGCGCGGTCAGGTTTTAGGCTCATGGGCTCATGGGCTCACAGGCTCACAGCTATGAGCTCCCGAGCCTGTGAGCCTATGAGCCTCGGTCGCAACCGATTACTTGATCGCGCCGGGCTTGCCGGTGACGCGCCGCAAAATGCCGGTCTGGCCGAGGTGATAGCCCTCGTGCACGGTCGACTTTGTGAGGAGACTGCCGAGCGTTTCCGGTCCGCCGCCGGGGCTGAACGGCGCGGGCGCGGCGAGCTCTTCGTCGGTGAGCATCGCGATGCCGGCAAGGATGCGCTCCTGCGTCGTGTGGAACGCGCTCACGAGCTGGTCGAACGGGAGGTAGTCCGCATCGGCGGCATCACCGCTTCCGCGGCGATAGAGGCGCAGCGTGTCATCGCCCCACACCGGCTCATGGTGAAGCGATGGCAGAACGGCGCAGCGCGTGGCGATGACGTGGCCGACGATCCAGTTGATGTGATTGCCGGTCTCGACGGCGCGGACGAGGCTTTCCTCGTGGGTGATGCCTTCGGTGTTGCGCAGCAGGATGAACAGGTTCATGCCGTACTGGATGGTGAGGGTCTCGGCGAGAGTGGTGTTCAGCGTGGCGATCATCGTCTTTCCTCCGTGTTTGCGGTACGATATTACGAGACCGTAGTAAATTTCAAGTGTTACGATATCGTAATATATGGCACGGACCTACTTATCGCCTCTCCACAAGTCCACCCGCCAGATCGGACTCTGGTTCGACTCGCGCCTCAACGGTCTCTCCGGTCCCGAAGGTCACCTGCTGTCGTTTCTCCTGCCGTACGGACCATGCCGCGTGTCCGAGCTCGTGCGCGTCTTCGGCCACAAGCACTCGACGATGACGAGCCTACTCGACCGCCTCGAGAAGCGCGGCTTCCTCGAGCGCAAAGACAACCCAGAGGACAAGCGCTCCTACCTCATCGGCCTCACCTCGAAGGGACGCAAGGCGGCCGCACGCGTGAACGTGCTAGTGGAGGAGATCGAGCGCGAGATCGGCAAGCGCGTGTCGAAGCGCGATCTCGAAGGGTTCAACCGCGTGATGGAGGCGGTGGCCGCGGCGACGGGAGTGACGGTGAGGGAGTGACGCTTGGGTGTGGGGCAGGCTTTCCAGCCTGCCCGGGACGCAGGCTGGAAAGCCTGCGCCACACGAACTACTTCTTTTTGATTGCCAGCCGCGGCACGCTCTCCGCCGCCGGCGCGAGGCGCGCGAGCTGGCCGTAGTTCGGGCTGGTGCTGCTCATGTTGCGGCGCTTCTGGATCGGGAGGCGCGTGTAGACCTGCGTGGAGAGGATCGACGCGTGGCCGAGGATCTCCTGCACTTCGCGGATGTCGGTGCCGGACGAGACCAGCATCGCCGCCATGGTGTGGCGCAGCGCGTGCGGGGTGACGTGGCGTTTGATCTCCGCGAGGCGAACGTGTTTCTTGAAGATGTTCTCGATCGAGTAGATCGTCAGGCGCGTTCCGGAACGGCCGACGAAGAGCGCCGGCGTCGTGATCGTGCGGTCAGCGCGCATCTCGATGTACTGGCGGATGGCGTCGAGCACGACGTCCGAGGTCAGCGTGACGAGACGGCCGCGCGTCGCGCGTCCGGTGATCTGGATCTGCTTGCGTTCGGCATCGACGTCGGCGACGTTCAGCGCGACCAGCTCGCCGATGCGGATGCCGGTCGAGAAGAGGAGCTCGAGGATCACGTTGTCGCGCACCGCGCAGAAGAAGCGGTTGCGCGCGCCTGCGGAATGGTCGCGCATCGCTGTCAACTCGACGATCTGCTCTTTCGGAGCGGCGAGCAGCGCGCGCACTTCACGCGACGACAGCACCGTCGGAACGCGGTTCTCGATCGGCTTGCGAATCTTCAGGCGCCGCGCCGGCGACTCGTTCACGACGCCGGAGTCTTCGAGATAGCGGAAGAACACTTTCAGCGCGGCGACTTTGCGCCGGATCGACGTGTCGCGATACGGTCCGTCGCCGAGCTTGTCGAGATACGCCTCGAGATGCTCGGGCGTGACTGCGACCGCAGGCGTGTCCGATAGATGGACGTCGAACTGCGCGAGATCAGACTGGTACGCGCGCAGCGTCCGGTCGGAAAGATTTCGAACCGTTTGACCGTGTTCGAGGAATTGGGCGATCGCCTGCTGAACGTTCATGACTGTGTGTCGCTTGCGGTTATTTGTTCTGTTCGGACCGGTCAGAGTCTCGGCGTATGTCACCTTTTTGTCAAGAAATTATTTGGTAACTAGGGAATGCGGACCCATCATTACCCTAAGGGAATCAAGAGGTTATTTTGCGAGGCTTACGTCTTTTCGTCCGTCCGGTAGAACGTGCGGATCATCACCAGATCCTCTCGTTTCTCGCGCAACAATCGGAAGAATCCCGGACGCGGCTGTCTCATCTGATGAGCTCCGACGCGACGGCATGCGGTCTGCTCGGGAAGCTCCTCGGCGACATCGTGGCCGTCGTCGAAATGGAGCTCACGGCCGACGCGCTGCGCGTGCGCGACATCCTCGTGGCGCGCGAGCTGCGGCGGAAGCGGATCGGCAGAGTCATGATGCGCGAAGTGGAACAACTCGCGGTGAAGATGGATCGTCGCCGGCTGATCGTCGACGACGCGTGCGGCGCGCAGGAGTTCTTCCGGCGCGTCGGGTTCGAGGCTGAGGGGGCGCGATGGGTCAGGGTCGTCGGTTCGTAGTCGTCGGGTTATTGAGCTGCGCGGTTGCGGCCGGATGCGCGAAAACAACGCCGCAAAAACTGACACCACTGCCCGCTGTCGTGCCCCAAGTTCAGGTCGACCCGAAAGATCTTGCGCGACAGGGACTCGCCGCGCTCGAGCAGAAGCAATACGACGACGCTGTTGCGAAGCTCACCGAAGCCGCGAAACTGAATCCGAACATCGCGCCGTTTCTCCGCTTGCGCGTCATCGAGGCCGAGCTCGCGCGCGGCAACGCACAGAACGCGGCTGCAGCCGCATCCGAGATCATCGCCCTCGGCGACATGTCGTCCGCGACGACGGTCGCGCGCCTGCGGCTTCCCGCGATTTACGCGCAGCTGGATGGAGTGGTGCGCGCCTCCGGCGCGTCCCCGCCAGAAGGCGCGACGGACGCTCGCACCACTCGAACGGATCTCGCGTTCGAGCAGACGAAGTCGATTCCGATCGACGAGTTGTCAGAGCCGGACTTCGTCGCAATGGCGGGTGCGCTCGCGCAAAACGGACGCGCCGATCTCGCGTCGGCAACGCGCATGCGTCTCCTCAATGATTACGCGGGCGGCCGTTCCACCGAACAGAACTACGCGGCGGTGCGCGACGAAATCGCGAAGCTCTCCGAGGCGGATCAGTTCGCGCTGGCGCAGAAACTCGCGCGAACCGATCACTACGATCAGGCGCTCGAGATTTTCGATCGGCTGACGCGCACGGATGAAGTGCGCGCCGCGCGGTTGCGCGCGCTCTTTAACTCGCGTCACTACGGCCAGCTGCTCACGGAAACAGCGGACATGCAGCTCACCGATCCCGCGCTCGCGCTGCTGCGCGCGCGCGCCGCGTGGCGCAACGACGAGACTGCCGAGTTTCTCGCGGCGCTGGACGAAATTGCCACTCCCGAAGCGAACATTCTGCGCGCGAAGTACTACTCGACCGACGAGGTCGACTACACGCGCGCGATCGACAACCTGAAGAAAGCGATCGACGCCGGCGCAGCCGGTACCGACGGCGAGAATCTCTGGAACCTCGGCTTCACGTATCTCCTCGCCGGAAAAGATCAGGAAGCGCTGCAGACGTTCGATCGCTACATCGCGTCGTATCCCGACGGCGACTGGAAAACGAACTCGCTGTTCTGGTCGGCGAAGCTGCTCGATCGCGCGGGACGCACTGCCGAGCGCGACGCGAAAGCGCGGCAAATCCTCGACGAATATCCGTTCAGTTACTACGCGTATCGCGCGAAGGAATTGTGGGGCGTGACGTCGTCCACACAGCCGGCGACACCGTTCCCCGACATCGCCACGCTTCCGAGCGAGCCACGACTCGCCGTCGTCAACGAACTGCTCGACATCGGCCTGCCGCGCGACGCAACACGCGAGATGAAACTGATCGCCGCGAATTACGCCGACAACCCCGCGATGCAGTTCATGCTCGCCGACGTCTACATGAAAGGCGGCGAGCCGCTGAAAGCGAACGGCGTGTTGCAGCGAAAGTTCCGCCAGTTCGTACGCCACGGAGGAGCGAACATTCCTCGCCGCTTCTGGGAGATTCTCTTTCCGCTGCCGCATTGGGAGGCGATTCGCGCGGAAGCGGAGAAGCGCGGACTCGATCCTTATCTCATCGCGTCGATCATCCGGCAGGAGAGCGCGTTCGAGCCGTCGACGGTGTCGAACGCCGGCGCGGTCGGACTGATGCAGATCATGCCCGAGGAGGCGTCGCGCATCGCGGCGGCGGGCGGACTCGGCGAAGTCACGCGCGACGCGCTGTTCGATCCCGCGACGAACATTGCCGTCGGCGCCGCCGAATATTCGCAGAAGCTCGCGCTGATGAACGGCAATCACACGCTCGCGGTCGCGGCTTACAACGCCGGCGAGGATGCCGTGCGCAGCTGGAAGGCCGCCGCCGACATCGATCTGTTCATCGAGTCCATTCCCTTCGCGGAAACGAAGTTGTACGTGAAGACGGTCAATCGAAATCGCAACGAGTACCGGCGAATTTACGGAGAATGAAACCCTTTTCGACCTCTTGGCACTATCCTTGGAGATGTCCGCCCCCATGTAACTAGGTGATTGGTTAGGCTGCTGCGAGGCCCCGGACGAACTTGCATCAGCCTGGAGCAAGGCGGGTGTATGAAGTCACAAAAGGTAGTTCTCGCGTCCTTCCTGCTGGCGGTCTACGCGACCGCCGCCGCGGCAAACTCCCAACTCCTCCTCGAACGCGGCAAGCACACCGAAGTCTCAGGCGAATACACCGGTGTGGTTGACCTCGCCATCGAGCCGGGCATCGACAACGCGAAAGTCGCGGTGCTCGTCGACGGACAAAAAGTCGCCGACGGTCTGATGTCGCCGTATCACCTCAACGTCGACTTCGGCCCATCCGCGATCCAGCACAAGATCACGGTGGTCGTCACGTCGCCCGGCGGCAAGCGCGTGCAGTGGTACACGACCATCAACCGCGGCTATCTCCCGCTCAGCGTGAACGTGAAGCCGGTCGATCTCGGCGCGCGGCTCTTCGAGGCATTCGTGACTTCGCCAAAAGAAGATCCGATCGACTCCGTGTCGCTGTGGGACAACGGACAGGCGATCGCGACGGTGAATCAGGAGCCGTATCAGTTCACCGTTCCGGAAGCAGTCCTCGCGAGCGGCTTCGTGCAAGTGACCGCGCGCACCAAAGCCGGCGATGAAGCCGCGGACTTCTGGTCGCCCGCCGGAAACGTGCACTCCGAGGAAATGCAGATTCGCACGGTGCCGATCTTCGTATCGGTCGTCGATCGCAACGGACTGACGCACGACGACGTCGACCGGTCGAAGTTCCGCATCATCGATAACGGCACCGAGGCGAAGATCATCGAGTTCGGGAAGGCGTTCGATCAGCCGATCTCGATCGCGCTCGTCGTCGACTCCTCGGCGAGCATGACGTACTCGATGGAACACGCCGCGAAGGCGGCATCGGAATTCGTGCAGCGCGCGCTCAAAGAAGGGGACCGCTGCAGCGTGACGGCGATTCAGGAAGTGCCGCGGCGCAAACAGGCGCTGACCGACGACCGCGAGCTCGTCGCAAAGGCGCTGGTCGGCATCAAGCCGCAGGGACAGACCGCGCTGTACGATGCGATCAACAGCGCGATCCGCGAGCTGCGCGACGAAAAGAACCGCCGCGCCATCGTGCTGCTCACCGACGGCAGCGATACCTCATCGTTCGAATCGTACGAAGACGTGCAGAAGCTCGCACGCGAAGCGGCGATTCCGCTGTACTTCATCCTGTACGAAGGCGGCGACGAACAGGCGCGCGACCTCGAGCGGTTGCGCTACCTCGCCGGCGAGACCGGCGGCTTCGTCGCGACCGCGACACAGCAGAACCTGATGGCGCGCTACGAAGCGATCGAGAAGGACCTGCGCGCGCAGTTCGCAATCAAATACCAGATCAGCGACTTCGGCCGCACGAACGAATGGCGCGCCGTGCGCGTCGTGATCGATTCTCCGAAATTGACGGCGAGGACCATCAAGGGATATTTCACTCCTTAGTGGACCGCAACGACGCTCTCATCGATGGCCTTCGCGCGCGTGTCGCGAAGGCTTCGTTTTTTCAGCGCATCGCGAATGATCGCGTCGACGTGACCGGCGCGTCCGTCGAGGCGCGCGCGCTGCTGATCGCCGCGCTGCAGGATCAGCACCGCCGCCGCGTCGCGATCGTCACGCCCGGCGATGCCGCTGTCGACGATTTCGAAAACGCGCTGCGTCTCTTTCATCGCGAGCCGCAGTGCGTGTCGGTGTATCCGTCGCCGTCACTCTCGTCGTATCAGGACGTCGCGCCGTCGCTCGGCGTCGTCCGCGAAGAGATCCGCGCGCTCGGCATGCTGATCGACGGCGCGTCCGACGTGCTCATCGTTCCATCGCGCGCGCTCTTTCAGCGCCTGCCACTTGCGGACGCATTTCGCGAGCGCATCGTGCGGCTCGCCGAAGGCGACGAGCTCGACATGCGGCAGCTGCTCGAGAAATTGGTGGAGAACGGATTCGTGCGCACGGATCTCGTCGGCGAAGCCGGCGAGTTCGCATTCCGCGGCGGCATCCTCGATCTGTTTCCGCCGAACACGTCGCAGCCGGTGCGCGTCGAGTTATTCGGCGACACGATCGACTCGCTGCGCTGGTTCGACGTCGAGACGCAGCGTTCCGCGGATGCGTCCGGCCCCGTCACCGTCTATCCGATGGCGCAGTTCCCGCTCACGCGCGAGATCCGCCAACGCATCGCGAAGCGCCTCTCGCGCGACTTCATGGATCCGCTGTTCAAGTACGACGTGTCGGAAAAAATCGATCGCCTGCAGGAGAACGGCACGTTCCCCGGCATCGAGCATTACGTCCCGGTCGCCGTCGACACCGTCACGTTCGCCGAATACATCAGCAACTGGGATTTGATCCTCATCGAGCCCGATCAAATCACCACGATGATCGCGAAATACGAAGCGCTGCTGCGCAACGAATACGAAGCGGCCGCCGAAAAAGGGCGCGCCGTCTACGCGCCCGAAACGCTGATCGCGCCCGGTTCCGAGGTCCTCGACTTCCTGGGACACGCGCGCGTGGCGTTCAGCGAAGTGCACATCGGTGGAGCGGCCGGCTCTCAGCCCGCCGAACTGCGTGTGCATGCGAACTCCACCGAGCGCTACGCAAATCGCCTCAGCGAATTCGCGACCGACGTGCGCAAGGAAGAGCGCGAGCAGCTTTTCTTCGCCGCGACGAAAGGCGGCGTCGAGAAAATCGAGCGGCTCCTCAAAGAGTTCGATCTCGTTGGGGCGCTCACGATCACCGGCGGCAATCTCGCGAAGGGCTTCGTCTTCGAAGAGATCGGCCTCACCGCCTACTCCGAATGGGATTTGTTCGAGCCGCCCACGTCGACGCGCGTCGGCGGGCGCAAACGAAAGTCGGACGCGTTCGTCTCCGACCTGCGCGACCTCAAAGCCGGCGACTACATCGTGCACGTCGATCACGGCGTCGGCCGCTTCGTCGGCCTGCAGCGCATCCCGTTCGGTGAGACCGAGCGCGAGGTGATGCAGATCGAGTACTCCGGCGGCGGCAGGCTGCTGATGCCGATGGAGAATCTCAATCTCATCCAGCGCTACACCGCGGGTGAGGATGCGCAGCCGCGCCTTGACAAACTCGGCGGCACCACCTGGGCGCGCACGAAGGCCTCGGTCAAGAAAGCGATGCGCGACATGGCTGACGAGCTGCTCAAGCTCTACGCCACGCGCCAGATGGTGCACGGCCACGCGTTCGCGAAAGACTCGCCGTGGCAATTCGACTTCGAAGACGCATTCGAGTTCGACGAGACGGAAGACCAGCTCTCCGCGATCGACGACGTGAAGAGCGACATGGAGACGCGCAAGCCGATGGACCGCCTGCTGTGCGGCGACGTCGGCTACGGCAAGACCGAGGTCGCGATGCGCGCGGCGTTCAAGGCGGTGATGGATGGGAAACAGGTCGCCGTCCTCACGCCGACGACCGTGCTCACGTATCAGCACTACCGCACGTTCCTTCGCCGCTTCGCGTCGTTCCCCGTGACGATCGAGCTGCTCACGCGCTTCTACTCCGCGAAGGAACAGCGCGAGATCCTGAAGAAGATCGAGACCGGCGAGATCGATCTCGTCATCGGCACGCATCGTCTGCTGTCAAAAGATGTGATGTGGAAAGACATCGGCCTCCTGATTGTCGACGAAGAGCAGCGCTTCGGCGTCGGACAGAAAGAGCGGCTGAAGCAGATCAAGAAATCGGTCGACGTGCTGGCGATGTCGGCGACGCCGATCCCGCGCACGCTGCACATGTCGCTCGTCGGCATCCGCGACATCTCGATCATCGAGACGCCGCCGAAAGACCGCCTCGCGATTCAAACCGCGGTCGTGCCGTTCGTCGACGACTTCATCCGCGAGGCGATCGAGTTCGAGACCGGCCGCGGCGGACAGGTCTTCTTCGTCCACAACCGCGTCGAGTCGATTTACATGATGAAGGAGTATCTCGAGAAGCTCGTGCCCGGCCTGCGCGTGATCGTCGGACACGGACAGATGGAAGAGCGCGAGCTGGAGCGCGCGATGCTCGCGTTCATCGAGCGCAAGTTCGATCTGCTCCTTGCGACGACCATCATCGAGAACGGCATTGACATCCCCGCGTGCAACACGATCCTCATCAATCACGCCGAGCGTTTCGGCCTCTCGCAGCTCTATCAATTACGCGGACGCGTCGGCCGCAGCGATCGATTGGCGTTCTGCTACCTGCTCGTTCCCAGCGATCGCGTACTCACCGGCGACGCGCGCAAACGTCTCGCCGCGATCCAGGAGTTCTCCGACCTCGGCGCCGGCTTCCGCATCGCCGCGCGCGATCTCGAAATCCGCGGCGCCGGCAACATCCTCGGCGGCGAACAGTCCGGACAGATCGCCGCGGTCGGCTTCGAGATGTACACGAAGCTGCTCGAGGAATCGATTCGAGAAATGAAGGGCGAGAAGATCGAAGAAGAAGTCGAGACGTCGATGAACCTCGGCGTCAACATCTACATCCCGCACGAGTACATCGCCGAAGAAAATCTGCGGATGACGTTCTACAAGAAGATCGCATCGGCATCGACCGAGGAGCGGCTGGAGGACATTCGCAACGAGATGCGCGACCGCTTCGGCGCACTCCCGCCGAACGTCGAGAACCTTCTCTACTTCGTGCGCGTGAAGTGGCAGGCGCAGAAAATGGGCGTGCTGTCGATCGTGCGCGAAGGCGCGCGCGGCGTCATCAAGCTCACGCAGCACGCGAAAGTCGATCCGAACAAGCTGCTGCACTTCATCGGAGAGAACCCGCAGGCGAAGTTCACACCAAACGGCGTGCTGTCCTTCCCGCTGCGCGAGCACGGAACGCAGGTGATCAGCGCGATCGAGCAACTGCTTCAGACAATCGCGGCGTAACCGTTCGTCGCGTCAAGCCGCACGCGCATTCCGTCGCGCAGGACTTTCGTTGCGTCGCGAACGTTCGCCAGCGCCGGCAATCCCATCTCACGCGCGACCGTCGCCGCATGCGACAACGTCCCGCCGACTTCGACGATCACCCCCGAGGCCAGCGTGAAGAGCGGCGTCCACGAAGGATCGGTTGCGGCCGTAACGAGAATCGCGCCGCGAGGAAAGCGCGTGATGTCGGAGGGATGCGCAACGACGCAGACCGGCGCTTCGATGAAGCCCGCGCTGATGCAGTGCCCGTGGAGGACAGGCAATCCTGCCTGTCCTTGCACTGTTTCGCGGACAGGCAGGATTGCCCGTCCTCCACCGATCAGCAACGGCATCTCGATCTTTGCCCACTCCGCGCGCAGCCGCAGCTTCTCGCTCGCAACGGGACGATACGTCGACGGATCGCTCGCGAGCTCGTCGAGCGTCAGCGCGAAATATTGGTCGACGTCATCGAGCCATCCGCGCGCAATGAACCGCCGCGCGAGCTCCAGATGCCAGGCGCGCAGCACCGCGATCACGCGGATCAGCTCCGAGCGATAGCGCTCGCGCCAGAGGTACATCCACTTGATGCGCAGCAGCAGCCAGTTCAAACGCCATCCCGGTTTCACGTCGCGACGGAGCCGATCCCACACTTCGTTCTGCTTCCGCGCGATCTCCTCCGGATCGGGAATGTCGCCTGCGGCTTGATGCGCGCGCACAGCATCCAGAATCGGAGTCGGATCTTCCGCGAATCGCGGCAACGACCAATCGGTCTCGTAGATCCCTCGATGTCCGTAGCGCTCGAGAAACGCGTCGAGCGTCAGCTCGCCGCGCGCGACGCGCAGCACATCCATCCCCTGCTGCGATGAAACCGATCGCTCGCCCGCGCTGAGCCACGTGTGCAGCACGCGGTCGCCGTCGACGCCGCGCTTCGCGCACAGGTCGCAAACGATCCGCTCGAACGTCATGACCCCGGCGAGCATGAACGACGGGAAGATGTAGTCGTACGAGATGTCGCGCCAGTCGCGCAGACGCTGCAGCAGCTCATCATCCGTCGCTGCGCCGGCGTCCATCGCTCGATAGCGCGCATGAATCGCGCGCAGCTCGTCGACACGCTTCGGCACGGTGCTTCGAATCCGCAGCTGATGCCACGCCGTGTACAGCAGCGGACGCGCAACCGGCAGCAGATTGCGCAGCCGGATCTTCGAGCGCTTCTCCTCCTCAGGCGTGAAGTCGCCGGCATGCCCGATCGAGCGCAGCATCGCCGCTTCCGACTGCCCCGTGATCTGCGCGATCCGCCGGAACTGCGTGATGTTGAAGTACGGCCGCCCGCAGATGATGCGCTCCAGCGGCCCGAGCTTCGGATCGAGCAGCGTGCCGAACGAGCGCGCATACGCGGTGCTGATCATGTCCTGCAGCATCTCCGCGACTCCCGGCGCGGGAAGATCCGGCAACACCTCGCGCAGATTCGCGCGCGACCACTCGATGCCATCCTGGATGGCAGATGGCAGATGGCGGATGGCATCTTCTCCCGCCATCTGCCATCCGCCATCCGCCATCCGGTTTGGCATCGACGTGATCGGCCGCGATTGCACGATCCAGATGCAGGCGCCGTCATCGCACCACTCGACATCCTGAGGCGCGCCGTAATGCTCCTCCACGCGCAGCATTAATTTCGCCAATGGCTCGCGCGCCTCACTCTTTCGCACGCGCGTCTCTTCCGGCGCAACCGTCCCGCTCACCACCGCTTCGCCGCGTCCCGCCGCCGCGTTGATCACGATCGTGTCGCGATCGCCGTTGATCGGATCGGCCGTGAACGCGACTCCAGCCCGCAGCGGCTCGATCATGCGCTGGATCAGCACCGCGGCACCGCGAGGCATCGGAGTGGTGCGTGCCTCCGGCGCGCCTTCGGGCGGGGGCGCGCCGGAGGCGCGCACCACTCCAGCATCCAGCCCGCGAGCCTCGCGATACGCACGCGCGCGATCCGACGACATCGACGCAACACACGTCGCAATCGCCTCCTCGATCGCAGCCGCGCCGACGTCGAGCACCGACTCGTGAATGCCCGCGAAGGAGTTGCCGGCGCCGTCTTCGTCCGCTGCCGACGACCGGACGGCAAACCGCATCGACGGGCGTGCTGCGGTCCACACGCGCGCATCCTCCGGCAGATGCGCCTCATCCCCCGCCTCGAACGCGATCGCGATTCCCTCGGGCACAGGAAACCCCGCTTGCAGCAGCACGCCGCACTGCACGGCCTTCCCGCCGAACCGGCTCGTGTCCGCCGCCGTCAGGTCTTCAAGCCGCCGCGCGATGGCCACTCCGTCATGATCGCACGTGCTACACTCCGGCCGCCCATCCGATGCTGCGCCGCATCGTTGCCCTTTTGCTCGTCGGTCCCGCGCTGCTCACTGCCTGCAAGCGAAAACCGGCCATTCCGCCGGACGTCATCGCCCGCGTGAACGAGCGCATGATCACGCTCTCCGATCTCAAGCGCTACCTCGATCGCAACGCCGGCACCGACCTCGCGCAACTGACTCCCGAGGTCGCGAGCGCGATGCTCGACCAGTTCGTGGAAGAAGTCGTGCTGTCGGAGTACGCGGCCGCGCACGGCGTCGAAGTCCCCGCCGAAAAAATCGCCGCCGCGGTGCGCAGTGAAGCCGGTGCAACGGTCATCGAGAAACGCGACGACATGCGGCGCGAGAAATTGCTCGCAAACATCGCGTCCGAGGTGCAGGAGCCGTCGCAGGCGGACATCCAGGCATACTACGAGCAGCACCAGAGCGACTTTCGCAGCGGCGAGGAAGTGCGCGTGCGCCAGATCCTCGTCCACGACGAAGCGCTCGCGAACGACATCGTCAAACAGCTGCGCAGCGGCGCATCCTTCGACGAATTGTCGAGCCAGCACTCCAGCGCGCCGAACGCGAAACGCGGCGGCGAGATCGGCTTCGTCAGCCGCGGCGAGCTGCCGAAGATGTTCGAGGACGAGATCTTCAAACTGAAGCCGGGCCAGATCAGCGACGCAATCCAGACGGATTCCAGCTTCCACATTTTCCGAGTCGACGAGCGCCGCGCGCCCGGCACGCTCGACGCCGATTCGGCCGCGCCGCTGATCCGCGTCCGCATGAGAGAAGATGCGCTGCGCGAGCGCGTGGCTCAGCTCGTCGCCCAGAGCCGCCAGCAGATGCAGCTCGATGTCCTCACCCGCCGCCTCCCCTTCCGCTACTCCGGCACGCTTCCGAAGACCACGGATGAATAAACTGGATGCTGTAACCTGTTCTGCCCACTGCCCGTCTGAACCAAAAACCGCTATGAAAAAGATTGTTCTCGCTCTCGCCATCGCTCTCGTCGCGACCGCCGCGTCCGCATCCGAGCTTCTCGAAGCCGTCGTCGTCCGCGTCGGTGATCGCATCATCACCCGCACGCAGTACGAGCGGCGACTCCGCGAGAAAAAGGCGGAGATCGATCAGTCCGCCGAGCCGTCGCAGGCCGCATCGCTGAAACAGCAGGCCACCAAGGCGCTCGTGAACGAGCTGATCAGCGAGCTGCTCATCAAAGACCGCGCCGATCGCCTCGGCATCAGCGTCAGTGACGCCGAGATGAAAGAAGCGACCAATCACCTCAAACAGCAATACAACATCACCAGCGACGAGCAGTTCGAAGCGTCGCTCAAACAGTCCGGCATGACGCGCACCGACATGGAAGCGCGCTTGCGCGAGACGCTCGTCACGCAGAAGGTGTTCTCGCGCGAGCTGCGCAATCGCGCCGACCTGAGCGATCCCGAGCTGCGCGAGCGCTACAACCGCGAGAAGGAACGCTTTCGCCTTCCGGAACGCGCGCACCTGCGGGAGATCGTCGTGCTGAAGCCGGACAACGCGGCCAAACTCGAAGAAGCGCACACGCGCGCGAATGAAGTCGCGGAAGCCGCGCGCAAAGCCGGAACCGACTTCGCCCAGCTCGCGTCCACGATGTCCGAGTCCGCCTCGAAAGACAAAGGCGGCGACCTCGGCGAAGTCGCGAAAGGCGATCTCGTCGGCGAGCTCGATCGCGAGGTCTTCAACGCCGCTCCCGGCACGATCCTCGGACCGATCGAGACGAAGTCGGCGTGGTTCCTCATGAAAGTCGAACAGCGCCTCCCGTCCGAGGTGCCGGCATTCGAGTCCGTGAAAGAAAAACTCCGCCGCGACGCCGACGAAGAAACGTTCCAGCGCGACTACAAGGCGTATATCGACACTCTGCGCAAGGACGCCTTCATCGAGATTCATGAGGACGTGATTCCGAAGGCGTAAAACGTCCGTTCTACACGCAGTATCCAACTGCACAAGAAACGTTGCCCTCGGAACGTCCGGGATCCCCCGAATCCGTAGATTCCGTGGGGTCCCTTGACATCCTCACCCTATGCTGCTGCGCATGAGCAGCTTCGATGAAGCCGTCCTCGCCATTCAACGCAGCAAGCCTCGCCGTGTCGTCGTCTTCACCGGCGCGGGCATCTCGGCCGACAGCGGCATCCCGACCTTCCGCGACGCGAACGGCCTCTGGCGAAACTTCCGCGCCGAAGACCTCGCGACACCCGAAGCCTTCCGCCGCGATCCACTCCTCGTCTGGGAGTGGTACGAATCGCGCCGCGATCTGATCCGCGAGGCGAAGCCGAACCCGGCGCACGAGGCCGTCGCGCGCCTCACCGACGCGATCGTCGTCACGCAGAACGTCGACAACCTCCACACGCGCGCGGGCGCACCGAACGTCATCGAGCTGCACGGCAACATCTTTCGCGTCCGCTGCACGAAAGACCATCGCGTGCAGATGCGCGTCGAGGCATTCACCGATCTCCCGCCGCGATGCGAATGCGGAGCGCTGCTGCGCCCCGACGTCGTCTGGTTCGGCGAGATGCTGTCCGACGACGCCGTCGCGCGCGCCGTCAGCGCGATCCGCGCCGCCGACCTCCTCCTCGTCATCGGCACGTCCGGCATCGTCTATCCCGCCGCCGGCTTCATCTCGATGCACAAGGGCCTCTCGATCGACATCAATCCCGACGCGAGCAGCACCAGCACCGCCTGCAGCTTCGCGATCGCCGAGCGCGCCGCTGTCGCCACACCGCCCATCATCAACGCCGTATTGGAGGCACAACGATGACCGACATAATCCGTGACCTTCCCCAGGATGAACGCCCGCGCGAGCGCCTGCTCCAGCACGGGCCGGAAACGCTGTCGGATGCCGAGCTGCTGGCGATCCTCCTCGGCTCCGGCGTTCGAGGCAAGAACGCGATTCAGCTCGCGCGCGAGCTGCTCTACCAGGGCATGCCGGCGCTCAGGCAACGCGATCTCCATCAACTCGCTACGATCCCCGGCATCGGGCCCGCGAAGGCTGCGCGCATCGCGGCAGCGATCGAATTCTCGCGCCGCATCGCGAACAGCCAGACGAAAGGTCCGCCGGACTACGACAGGACCGCCCTTGGCCGTGACCTCGTCACCCGCTGCGCGCGTTTTCGGCAGGAGCGTTTCGGCGCCGCGCTGCTCGACGCGCGCTATCGCATCCTCAGAGATCGCGAGATTTTCGTCGGCACCGTGAACCAGACGCTCGTATCCACACGCGACATCCTGCGGTTCGCGTTGATGGAGGAAGCCCACGCTCTCGTGATCTATCACAACCACCCGTCGGGCGATCCGACGCCGTCAAAGGACGACCAGAGCTTCACGGTCCGCCTGCGCGATTCGCTGCGACTCGCCGACATGCACCTCGTCGATCACCTCGTGATCGGAGCACACGGCTACTACTCGATGATGGAGGGAGGAATGATCTAGCGCAGCGCGGGAGCTAGCCCGCGACCAATGCCGGCTTCCGCGCCTTCGTCTCGCTCTCCGCGTACACGGGCGTCAGCCAGTTGTAGCGATCCGGGATGTCGCCGCCGATGTAGGCGAAGAACTCCTTCTGCAATCGCTCCGTGATCGGACCGCGACGGCCGTTGCCGACCGTGATCTTGTCGATCGAGCGGATGGGAGTGACTTCGGCCGCGGTTCCAGTGAAGAAGACTTCGTCGGCGATGTACAGCATCTCGCGCGGGATGAACGTCTCGACGACTTCGAAGCCGAAGTCGCGGGCGATTCTGAGAATGCTCGAGCGCGTAATGCCGCCGAGGATCGAGGCGCCGAGGGGCGGAGTGAAGATGCGGCCGTCGCGAATGATGAAGATGTTCTCGCCGGATCCTTCGCTGACGTATCCGTTGACGTCGAGCGCGATGCCTTCGGAGTACCCGTCGATCGCGGCTTCCTGCCGGATCAGGATGGAGTTCATGTAGTTGCCGGTCGCTTTCGCGAGCGCGGGGAACGTGTTCGGAGCCATGCGGTTCCACGACGACACGCGCACGTCGACGCCCTGTTCGATCGCCTCAGGGCCGAGGTACTTGCCCCAGATCCATGCGCCGATCACGACGTCGACCGGGCACGCGCCGGGAAACACGCCGAGGGAGTGATAGCCGCGATAGACGACCGGACGGAGATAGCAGTCTTCGAACTCGTTCGCCTGAATGAGATCGATGCAGGCCTGGCTGATCTCGTCCATCGTGAACGGCAGATCCATCCGGTAAATCTTGGCGCTGTCGAAGAGGCGGCGCGTGTGCTCCGGCAGGCGGAAGACCGCGGGACCGCGTTTCGTGTTGTAGCAGCGGATGCCTTCGAAGAGACCCGATCCGTAGTGGACCGCGTGCGTGAAAACGTGGATTTTCGCATCGGCGAAATCCACCAGCTGCCCGTTCATCCAGACTTTTTTCACTTCCTCGAATGGCATCGGAACCTCCCTAAGGCCGGCACGGGCGTGGCTCGGATGAGCCAGAGGATGAACTGCGGTCGGAGTATAGGGGTCGCACTTTTGCAGTGTCAAATGCGAGAACTCTGCCGATAAACTCTCGTCCGGCATCGAATGGATTTACGCGGAAAGACAGTTGTGATCACCGGCGCGTCGAGCGGCATCGGCCGCGCCACGGCCATCGAAATGGCCCGCCGCGGCGCCAACGTCGTGATCGGTGCGCGGCGCATGCCGCAGCTCGAGGAGACCGCGGCCGCCTGCCGCGCGCTCGGCGTTTCCGCTATCGCCGTGCAAACGGACGTGACGAAGCCGGAGGAGTGCAAGCGTCTCATCGATGCAGCGCAGCGCGTGGACGTGCTCGTCAACAATGCCGGCTTCGCGATCTTTGACGCGATTGCCGACGCGGATCCCGGCGAGCTGCGCGAGCTGATGGACACGAATTATTTCGGCACCGTGCACTGCACGCAGGCGGTGCTGCCGCAGATGCTCGAGCGCAGCGAGGGAACGATCGTGAACGTCTCCTCGATTACCGGCATCATGGGCTTCGCGCGGATGGGCGGCTACTGCGCGACGAAGTTCGCGCTGATCGGCTTCACCGAGGCGCTGCGCGATGAGGTGCTGTCCCGCGGCGTACGCGTTGCACTGGTCTGCCCCGGCACGACCGACAGCGAATTTTTCGTGAAAGCGGAACGCGGCATGATGCCGACCGCGTCGCGTCTTATGATCGCCGTGAAACCGCAGCGCGTCGCGCGCGCGATCTGCAACGCGGCCGAGGACGGCCGCTATCGCCGTATTCTTCCGCTGCTCGCCATGACCTACATGCGTTTGAAAGAGCTCTTCCCGCGATTCGCACACTTCCTGATGCGCCGCACGTCGTCGCTCCTGGAGCGGAAGTGATTCGCCGCGCAATGCCTGCCACGATGGCGCTGATCGTCGCGATCCTCATCGGCTTCGGCGTCGAGATCGTGACCGGTGCATGGGTCGACTTCCGCAAGCTCGCCTACCTCGGCGCGATTGTTCCGGAATGGATCAACGACGGCCAGTACTGGCGCCTTCTCAGCGCGATGTTCCTCCACGGCGACGGCACGATTCGCGGAGACTTCCTCCACCTCGGCATGAACCTCTTCGCGCTGTACCAGCTCGGAAGTTTGTACGAATTGATGTTCGGTACGCGCCGCTTCGTCCTCATCTACTTCGTCACCGGCATCGCCGCATCGCTGACGAGCTACTTCCACAACATAGGCGCATCCGTTGGCGCGAGCGGCGCGATCTTCGGCATCCTCGGCGCGTTCATTTTCTCCGTCCGCCGATCGCCGCGCTGGCGCGACGAGCGCGCGGCGCGCAGCATCGTGCGGCAGCTGATTTTCTGGATCGGCGCAAACCTCGCGATCGGAGCCATGATCCCGCAGATCGATCTCGCCGCACACCTTGGCGGACTCGTCTCCGGTCTCATCCTCGGCGCGATTCTTCCGCACGGCGAGCCCCCGCTCCCGCCCGCGCGCGTCGTCGTCGACGTCAGGCCGTACGGCGAAGGATCAATCGCAGGTCCTGGGGTGCAAAGAGACGATCGTTGATCGCGTGCACCACGCGCTGCAATTCAGGCGCGTCCGCCGGCAAAATCGGGATGCGCATTCCTTCAGGCAGCTCGTGCACCGCGCGCACTTCGTCGATCGCAAAGCCGTGCTCGCGCGCGAGCACCGTCAGCGCGGCGGCGTGACGCGGCGCGAGATGCGTCGGATCGCGCCAGAAATCGGAGGCGGAGACGACGAGCGACTCCGCATTCGGAGTCTCGATCATCAGCAGCCCGCCCTCGCGCAGCGTGCGCGCGGCCTCGCGGAACAACGCGAACAGCGCCTCGACAGGAAGGTGCTCGACGACGTGCATCGCGACAATCGCGCCGAGGGAGGCGTTGTCGATCGATGCGAAACATTCGGGAACGCCGGCGAGCGCGACGTCGAAGCCGCGCGCCTGCAGATCGGCAACCGATCGCTCGTTCGTGTCGACGCCGCGCGCGTTGATGCCCGCTTCGCGACAGGCGGCGAGGAGCTCGCCGCGGCCACAGCCAACGTCGAGCACCGGCTGATGATCTGTCGCCAGCCCCACGTACGGAGCGACGTCCGCACGCACATGCGCTTCGCTTCCTCGCAGCGCGTCCTCGAGCCGCCGGTAGAGCACATCGTCTTGTTGCCCCTCTCCCCGCTCCGCGGGGAGAGGGTGGCGCCCTTCGACTCCGCTCAGGGCAGGCTCCGCGCCGGGTGAGGGGCCGACCGTCGGATTGACGACGTCCCGAATGCGCACTGCCAGCGTCTCGATCTTCTGATCGAGCGCAGCGATCAACGCATCGTTCCGCTTCGCCGCGATCGGGATCAGCTCGCGGATCTTCGTGATCTCGCTTGCGAGTCCTTCATCCGCCGCGCGGACATCGCGCTGCACGCTCTCGATGTCGCCGTGGAGGTCGCGCCTCACGGCTTCGATGTCGTTGCGCAGATCGGTGATCAAATCGAGAATGACGAGATTGAAGTTTCGCTGCCGCTCCGCATCCGGCCCGAGGATGCGCCGAAAAATGTTTCGCAGGAACGAGTTGCCCGGGTAATGACGATCGTCGCGCCAAACCTCCCGCCAGCCATCGGCGCCGGCGGGAGGCGAATCGATGAAACGATCGTCAGACATGGACGAGGTTTATTTTCCCGCGGGTGCGGCTGCCGCCTCGGGAGTCTCTTCGAGCTTCTCCACGCCGATCGCCTGCACTTCGACCTGGATGTGCGCCGCGACGTCTTTGTGCAGTCGCACTTCGACGTCGTGCAGGCCGGTGTTCTTGATCGGATGCGCGAGTTCGATGCGGCGCTTGTCCACATTGACACCCTTCGCCTCGAGCGCGTCGGCAATCTCGTTCGCGGTCACGGAGCCGAACAGCTGGCCGTGCTCGCCCACGCGCTTCTGCACCACGATCTTGATGCCCTTCACGGAATCCGCCGCCTTCTGCGCGGCGTCCTTCTCCTGCTGCGCGAGCACCGTCCACTTGCGGCGCTCGTGCTCGATCTGCTTGAGATTACCGGTCGTCGCTTCGCGCGCGAGATTTTTCGGGAAGAGATAGTTCCGCGCGTAGCCGTCCTTCACGGACACCACGTCGCCGCGTGTGCCGAGGCCGCGGATCTCCTCAGTCAGAATGACCTTCATGAGAGTCGTCCTTTCGCTTCTTGTAATGTCGGAAATCAAAAAACGGATCGAACAGTCCCGCTACGCCGAGCAGCATCGGCCCGACGCCGGTGATGAACGTGAACCCGAACGCGAACAGCGCGCCGATGAAGCCGACGCCCGCTGACGCGAGCAGGAATCGCAGCAGTGCGAATCCCTGCAGCAGGAACAGGAACACCGCGACCATCAGCATGTTGGCGCTCACCGCCTGCAGCGTTCCCTTCAACAGCGGCGCGACGCCGCCGAGAATGAAAGCGAACAGGGCCCACTCCGGCAATGCGAAATTGCGGAACAGATAGACGCCGGGCGCCGTGAGCTTGCGCTTCGCTGCGAACTCGAACCACGAGCGCAGCCGGCCGATCATCATCAGGCTGAGCACGAACGAGACTGCATTCATCACGAGCAACGCCCCCGGCAGCAGCACGCTGGTGTAGTACGCATTCCAGCGTTCCATGAGCGTCACCGCGGCTGCGGGCATCCCGCTCGCGGCATACGCCTTCGCGTACACGGCCGTCGTCACTTTCGCATCGGCGACGAACATCGCGTACGGAGAAAACGAAGCCGCCGCGCGCGCGCCGAGCTCGACGACGCCGAGGCCGGCCGCGCTGCCGAGCAGCATGATCATCAGCACGCGGCCGAACGTTTCGCCGCGCTCGATCATCGGCAGCGCGATCATCGACGGTAGTGCGATCGCCAGCACCGTCACCGCGAGATAGGAAAACCGCTGCATCATCTGCAGCTCGGTCGCCGGGTTGATCGCGAACAGCGCGAAGCCCAAAAGCGTCGCCAGCGCGAGCATGATCCATGTCGAGCGGCGCCCGTTGCGGATCGCGCTGTGAATCACCGTCGCCGGGATGAATACTGTCAGCTCGCTGCGGATCATCAGCGCCGTCAGCAGCGCATATCCGGCAATGCTGCGCACAGTCCGGCCCCACGGCCGTCCCGGCAGCATCACCGGCTCGCTCTGATGGAGAGACGTGTCGATCATCGATAAAAATCAGTCAGCAGTGAACGGAAGCAGCGCGGCGATGCGCGCGCGCTTGATCGCGTTCTGCAGTTTGCGCTGATGCAGCGCGCACGTGCCGGAGATGCGGCGCGGAAGAATCTTGCCGCGCTCCGGGATGAACTGCTGCAGCGTCTTCACGTCCTTGAAGTCGATGTACTCGATCTTCTCGACGCAGAACTTGCAGACGCGCTTGCGGCGATAGAAAAACTTCTTCTTGCCGCCCTGCTGTCCGCCCGGACCGCCGCGGCGATCGTCTCCGCCACCCGGTCCGCCCGGACCCCTTCTCGGACCACCTGTAGACATGGTTGCCATCTGTCGTTCTCCTTACGCCTGCGGCGCTTCCTCGAGTCCTTCCATCGCCGCCTCGGGCGATGGAGCCGGAGCCGCGGCTGCGACCGGGGCCGCGACCGGACGAGCGCGGTCCTTCTTCGGATTGCGCTTCGCCAGTTTGTCGGCGCGCTTGTGGTCTTCATCCGTGCGCACGATCACGTGACGCAGAACGCGGTCGACGTTCTTCATGCGCCGGTCAAGCTCGGACAGCGAGGAGTCGCTTTCCAGCACGAACAGGTGATAGACACCCTCGGTGAATTTATGGATGGGATATGCGAGACGGCGGCGACCCCACGCTTCTTCGTTCTTCAGCGTGGCGCCGTTGCGCTCGGCGACGCTCTTGAAATCGCTGATGAGCGTCGTGGATTCTTCCTCCGTCACTTGCGGAGAAAGGATGAACAGGACTTCATAAGTCCTCATGAAACCTCCTTCTGGCCTAGCGGAACCCTCCCTTTCGGAGTGGTTCAAGGAGCTGGCAGATTGTTAAAGATTTTGCCCGCGAGGGGCAGTAACTGTATGCAAATGCTCCGGTGACGGCAAACTATTCCGTTTGATGCTGTTCTACACGCTCGCGTTCGCCGTCTTTCTCGCATTCACGATCGCGCTCGTTGCGAGTGTCCGCAACGCGACCGGCCGCAAAGTCATTCTTCTCGCCGCGAGCTACACCTTTTATGGATGGTGGAGCGTCCCGCTGCTCGCGCCGCTTCTCTTCACCACGTTCCTCGACTACTTCATTGCGCAGGCCATCGAAGCGGAGCAGCGCGACGTGCAACGGCGCACGCTGTTGATCGTCAGCCTGACCGCGAACCTCGGCCTGCTCGGATTTTTCAAATACTACGATTTCGTCGCAAACGCGATCGGCGCACCGATCGCCGGCGTGCTCCTGCCGATCGGCATCTCGTTCTACACCTTCCACACGATGAGCTACACGATCGATGTGTACCGCCGCGAGATCCCCGCGTGCCGCTCTGCGCTCGACTTCGCGCTGTTCATCGCCTTCTTCCCCGTCCTCGTCGCCGGACCGATCCTTCGCGCGAAACAATTTCTCCCGCAGCTGCAGCGCCGCGTCGAGTTGCAGTTCTCACCGTCGATCCTCTTCCTGTTTCTTCGCGGACTCGCGAAGAAAGTGCTCGTCGCCGACAACCTCGGATCGCTGATCGGCATCGTCTTCGCGAAGCCGCACCTCTGGCCGAGCACCGTCATCTGGATCGCGACGATCGCGTTCGCGATTCAGATCTACTGCGACTTCTCCGGCTACTCCGACATGGCCCGCGCACTCGCACGCCTCTTCGGCTTCGAGATCCCGCTCAACTTCGATCATCCGTACGCCGCGAAGAATCCGCGCGAGTTCTGGCATCGCTGGCACATCAGCCTCTCGACGTGGCTCCGCGACTATCTTTACATCCCACTCGGCGGCAATCGCCGCTACCGCATCCGCAATCTGATGATCACGATGGTTCTCGGCGGCCTCTGGCACGGCGCGAGCTGGAACTTCGTGCTCTGGGGCGCGATGCACGGCGTGCTTTTGATCATCAGCAAGCACATGCCTCGCATCCTCTTCTATTACTGCCTGCTCCTCACATGGATCGCGTTCCGCGTCCACGACTTCCGCGCGATGTTCATCGCGATGAAAAAGTTCGTCGTCTTCGACTTCGACTTCTCGCTCGCGCACCGCGGACTCACCGGCCTTTACTTCATCACCAGCGTCGCGCTGATCGCGCTCTTCTTCGCGATGCCGCGCAATCTCGACGAGCGTCTCTCGCGCGCGCCGCTCGCGGTGCAGGCCGTTGCGTGCGCGATCATCGGCGCCGCGTTCGTCCTCTTCTGGCCTAATACCAGCGCGCCGTTCATTTACTTTCAGTTCTAAACTACGCGCATGGCCGACGTCACGTTCACCGAAGTCGCGAAGCGGTACGGCGATGTCTCGGTCATCGAGAATCTCAACCTGCACATCGACGATCACGAGCTGATGGTGCTCGTCGGTCCGTCCGGCTGTGGCAAGTCGACCGCGCTGCGCATGATCGCCGGCCTCGAGGACGTCAGCGCCGGTACCGTGTCGATCGGCGGCCGCGTCGTCAACAACCTCGCGCCGAAAGACCGCGACATCGCGATGGTCTTTCAGAGCTACGCGCTCTACCCGCACATGAGCGTGCGCGAGAACCTCGAGTTCGGACTGAAGATGCGCGGCGTCGCGAAGGACGAGATGAATCGCCGCGTCAACTTCGCCGCCGATATCCTCGGCATCTCGCACGTGCTCGACCGCAAGCCGAAAGAGTTGTCCGGCGGACAGCGACAGCGCGTCGCCGTCGGACGCGCGATCGTGCGGCAGCCGGCCGTGTTTCTTTTCGACGAGCCGCTCTCGAATCTCGACGCAAAACTGCGCGTGCAAACGCGCGCCGAGATCACGAAGCTCCAGCAATCCCTCGGCACGACGTCGGTCTACGTCACGCACGATCAGGTCGAGGCGATGACGATGGGCCATCGCATCACCGTCATGCGCGAGGGAAAAATCCAGCAGGTCGGCACGCCGCGCGACGTCTATGAACATCCCGCGAACGCATTCGTCGCGCAGTTCATCGGCACGCCGCCGATGAACCTGCTGAAGGCGACGGTCGAAGACTCGGCGCTGCGCACGTCGTCATTCACGCTGCCGCTTCGCATGCCGCTGGAGCCCGGACGCCGCGTGATCATCGGCATCCGTCCCGAACATCTAGGTGTACCGCAGGCTTTCCAGCCTGCGCTCGGGGACAGCCTGTCCCACGTCATCCAAGCGACCGTCGATCTCGTCGAGCCGGTCGGACACGAGTCGATCGTCTACGCGACCGCGGGCACTGAGAAACTCGTCGCGATCTTCGAGCCGCACGAAGCGCCGCGCGCCGGCGACGCGATCTCCCTCGGCGTCGACGCGACGCGCCTTCACTTGTTCGACGGCGACTCCGAAAACGCGATCACGTAATTCCTCGCGCCCTTCACGTCGACCTTTCCGTTGCGACTGATGCGCACGTCAATCGCGCCCTGACTCGTCGCCAGCGGACCGACATGCAGCGGCAGCCAGCGGCGCGGCACTCCCGCGCCGATCACGAGCGTGCCGTCTTCGCGTTCGTACGCAATCGCATCGAGGACCGAGCGGATGAAATCCGACGCGACCCACGCGTGCGGCATGTCGCCGATGAATCCCGCTTTCCGATACTCCGTCCGCACGACCTCGGCCCACTGTTTCCATCCGCGCGGCCGGCGGTCGAGCATGAAGAGATCGACGAGTTGCAGCGCGCGATTCTTTTCGCCGAGGCGGATCAATGCGCCGATGTTGCGCATTTCGTAGGGCGTGTAGTCGGCGCGCGGGCGCGCGAGGTTCGACAGATACTTTTCGTACGTGCGGCGCAGTTCCTTTTCAGGGAGCAGCGTCGCGAGGCCAAGGGGTGAGATCGCGATCGACGTCGACGTCGGATCGAAGTCCGCGAGCTCGACGGATGCGGGGACGTAGTCGAGTTGATGTTTGTCGATCGTGCGACGAATGGAATCCGCAACGTCGCGCCGAAAGTCGGGAGTGTTCACGCCTTTCACGCAGAAAAAATCGTCCCAGTACGAATGCACCGGCTTCGCGGAGTAGCCCTCGTGACTGATCGACTCGGTGACCAATCCTTCGAACTCGCCGTGATTCTGCGCGCGCAGTTCATTGATGTAGCGCGCGGCCGCTTCTTTGTGCGACTGCAGAATCTTCTCGCCCGTGTACCGCTCGATCTCGTCGATGAGAAAAATCAGCTCGCCGTGACTGTCGTTCTCCGGAACGGGATCGGCGCCGCGTTTGTCGACGCAGCACGGAACTTTTCCGTTGTCGTATTGAAACGACGCGAACCACGTCGCGAACTGCTTCGCGATGGCGGCATGTCCGAGTCGCAGCAGCAGCGAAGAGATGAGCGCGCCGTCGCGAATCCACGCGCGCTCGTACGAGCGCGAGCCCGGCTGCAGAGCGGGGCCGTCGCGATGGATGAGCGTGTACGCGAGGTTCGCGCGGATCGTGTCGCCGATCTCCGGCGCGCCTGCGATGTCGATCGCGACGCGATGCAGCTTCTCGCGCCAGTCCGCCGCGATTTTCTCGAACGGCTCGTGCTTCGCGCCGGCTTGCAGCGGGATGTCGATTTCACATCGAGTGGTGCGCGCCTCCGGCGCGCCTTTCGAAAAGCGCGCCGGAGGCGCGCACCACTCCGGGACGTGCTTCAGCTCCGGATGAAACACCTTCGCGACGCCGCCTTCGGTGTTGAGGAACTGCGTCGACGGATTCACCTGAAACGGCCGTTTCTCGAGTCGGAGTGACGCGTTCCCGCGCACGCGATAGCGCAGCTGCAGCATCGACGAGCTGCTCACCGCCGCGGTCATCGTCATCGACGCGTTCTTCGTCGTCCACGTCACCGACGGAATCGGCAAGTCGCCTTCGGCAAGCGACTGCGTGATGTCGACGTCCGCCCATGTGAGCCGCTTGCCGTCGACGATGAGAAACGGCTCGATCGACTCGCCGCTCTTGAACGGCTCGACCGCGCCGTCTTCGCCGACCAGCGCCTCGTTCTCCGCGCCGTCGGCGCCGATCACCGTCCAGTACGACTGCTCGCCGACGAAGTAGCGCGGGTATTCGCCGCGCGTCGCGTGCTTCGCGACGATCGAGTAGAAATCATTTTTCGCCGGCGCCCACGAAGGCGGCTGCGTCGTCACGCTGCGCGTTTCTCCGGCAATGCGCGGTGTTTGCGTCGGCGCGTCGGGCAGCCACACAAACAGCTGATTGCCAACGCGCTCCTGCAATGCGTCCGGCACGCTGCACGACGCGCAGTCGATGATCAATCCGCCGATCTCGTTCGTCACGAGCAACTCTTCGAGCACGGGATCGGTGAACCAGACCGTTCCCTTTCCTCCGCTGCCCGCAGTGACGACGACTTCCATCGCGTTGATGTGTTTCGCGTCGCCGCCGCCGGACGGTCCCCATGCGAACGAAATCTGCCGCTTCTTCGTCACGACTGTCGACCATTCGCGCGGAAATGCGAAGTCGCGGCGATTCGTCCACCACACGTCGTCGCCGCGAATCAACTTGAGCTCGAGCGTCTCGATCGGCGCCTCGCCGCGAATGCGAAACGTGAACTGATAGTTCGCCGGCAGATCGACCTCGACTTCGCGACGCGCGATCGCGTAGCCGCCGTGGCCGTGAAAGTCGAAATCGAGGCGGTTGATCTCGCCTTCGCGGGAGAGTCGCATCTCGACGCCGTCGGCGGGATGGGGAGTCCACTTGGCTTGTGCGGAGATGAAGGCAGAAGGCAGAAGGCAGAGGGCAGAAGTAAGAAGGAGCGCGAGCAGGCGAAGACTTCTTACTTCTGCCTTCTGCCTTCTGCCTTCTGCCTTCATCCGCTCATCCCTTCACGCTTCCCGCCATCAGTCCCGCGATGTAGTACCGCTGCAGGAACAAAAACAGCGCGAGCACCGGCAGCACGGTGACGACCGAGCCCGCCATCATCAGCTCCACGTCCTGCGCGTGCTCGCCGACGAGGTTCGCGAGCGACACCGGCAGCGTGTATTTGCGCGCGTCGCTCAGCACGATGAGCGGCCACATGAAATCGTTCCACGTCGTCATGAACGTGAAGATCGCCAGCGTCGCGAGGATCGGCCGCGCGAGCGGCATCACCACCGACCAGTAGATGCGCCACTCGCCCGCGCCGTCGATGCGCGCGGCCTCCAGCAGCTCCTGAGGAATCGAGAGCATGAACTGGCGGATCAGGAAAATCCCGAACACGCTCGCCAGCGACGGGATGATCACGCCCCAGTACGTGTTCACCAGACCGAGGGATTTCATCAGCAGGAAGAGCGGGAGCATGCCGACTTGCGCGGGGATGACGAGTGCGGCGAGAAGCAGCGTGAAGATGCGGTCGCGTCCGCGGAAACGCAGGCGCGCGAATGCATAGCCGGCCATCGAGTTGAAGAGCAGCGAGAACAGCGTCGAAACGACGGCGATGATCGTGCTGCTGAAAAACGCGCGGCCGATGTTGAGGCGGACGAACAGCGCGTGGTATTGGTCGAGCGACGGCGCGTGCGGGAGGACGTGCGGCGGATACGTCGTTGCCTCGCCGGTCGACATGAAGGACGCGGAGAGCATCCACAGCAGCGGGAACAACGTCACGAGGCCGCCGGCGATCAGCGCGAAATGGAGCAGCACTTTCTTCATCGCCGTTCCTGCAGGCGCATCTGCAGCGCGGTCGCCGCGGCGATGGTGAGGAACAACAGGAACGCGACCGCCGCCGCGTAACCCATCCGGAAAAACTTGAAGCCCTGCTGATACATCAGCATGACCGCCGAAAGCGTGCGATTGAGCGGCCCGCCGTGCGTCATTACATACGGCTCGGCGAAGAGCTGCAGGTAGCCGATCGCGGTGACGATGCCGACGAAGAGAAACGTCGGCCCGAGCATCGGCAGTGTGACGTGGCGGAATTGCTTCCACTCCCCCGCGCCGTCGATGCGCGCGGCTTCGTACAACTCGTCGGGGATGCTCTGCAGCCCGGCGATGAAGATGATCATGTTGTAGCCGAAGTTCTTCCACACCGCCACGAGGATGATCGCCGGCATCGCCAGAAGCGGATCGCTCAGCCAGTCCACGCCGTGCAGACCGATGCTCTCCAGCACGCGATTGATCATTCCGAAGCGCGGGTGATAGAGAAACCGGAACACGATCGCCACGGCCACGAGGGTCGTCACGACCGGCGCGAAGTAGACCGTGCGGAAGAACGGCTTCCATCGCGCCGCCTTCGCATTCACCAGCAGCGCTGCAGCGAGCGACGCCGCCACCGTCAGCGGTCCGCCGGCGACGGCGAAGTAGAGCGTGTTCAGGAACGCCGTCCAGAACACGTTGCTGCGCAGCAGCGTCACGTAATTTTCGAGCGCGATGAAGCGGAGATTGTGCACGTCGCCGATGGAGTAGAGATCGAAGTCGGTGACGCTGAGCGCGAAACCGGCCAGCACGGGGACGAAGAAGAAGATCGCCAGCACCAGCAGCGCGGGCGAGAGAAACAGCAGCGCGGCGCGCGCCTCGCGGCTCATTCGCCGCTCCGCGAAAGCGAAGCACCTCGTGGGAGAGCGGGCGGCTCGCCCGCGGCCGCGGTGCGTCTCGCGCCGCGGCCATCGCGACGGGCAGGATGCCCGCCGCGTGCGGGCGGGACGCCCGCTCTCCGCTCCAGCACCCAGCGCCGCTTTTCGAGAATGCGGTCGGACGTGCGATCGAGATCGGCCAGCGTCGCGTCGGTCGTCATCACGCCGCGCACCGCGATCTCGCCATGTTCGTACAGCGCCGTCGCGATCTGCTCCCACTCCGGCACCGGCGGAAACGGCGCGACCCTCTCGAGCTGCGTGCGAAACGCTGGGAAATACGGATCGTTCGCCAGCGCCGGCGAGCGCCACGCGCTGCGCCGCGGCGGCAGATCGCCGCACAACTCATAGAAGCGCACCTGTTGTGCCGGCTCCGAGAGAAACTCGATGAATTTCCGCGCCTCGGCTTTGCGCGCCGATCCGCGAAAGATCACCAGGCTCGCGCCGCCGGCCATGGAGATGCCGGTCCGCGCCGTGGCATCGCGCGCCGGCAGAGGCGCGGTCGCCCACTTGTCCTGCATGTTCGCCGGAAGCCGCCGCCGGAACTCGCCGACGTTCCACGGCCCGGTGATGTGCATGACGAACTCGCCCTGCGCGAACTGCTGATAGAGGTTCGCGACCTGCGTGTTGTTCACCTTCGGCGCGAAGCCGCGCTGGAAGAGCGAGACGTAGAACGCGAACGCGTCGCGGAACGGCGGCTCGCGAAACGCACCGCGCGTGCCGTTGGCCTTCAGGAACGGCGAGCCGTTGCTCATCGCCAGCACCTCGATGTGCTCGTGCTCGTTCGTCGGCATCAGGATTCCGTAGCGGCTCTTTTTCTCGCGCTGCAGCCGCTCCATGCAGTCGATCCACTCGCTCCACGTGCGCGGCCCGAGCGGATAGCCGACCGTGGCGAGGATGTCTTTGCGATAGAAGAGCACGCGCGTATCGACGTACCACGGAATGCCGTAGAGCTTTCCGCCGACGACGTTCGTGGCCCAGATTCCCGGAAAGAAATCGCGCTGATCCGCGGTCGGCCATTGCAACTCGTCGAGCGCACCGACGGTCGCGAACTCGGGAATCCAAGTGTTTCCCATCTGCGCAACGTCCGGCGTCGCATCGCCGACATACGCGGTCAGCAGTTTCTCGTGCGCCGCGATCCACGGCATCTGCTGCATCACGACTTTGATCCCGGGATTGCGGCGCTCGAAGTCGGGGATCATTTCCGCGACGACTTCACCCTCGCGGCCGAGGCCCCAGAACTCGATGACGGTGCGCGTGTCTCGTTTTTGGGAGCACGCCAAAAACATGAAGGCAGAAGGCAGAAGGCAGAGGGCAGAGGTGAGAACTCTCTTCATTCTGCTTTCTGCCTTCTGCCTTCTGCCTTCTGCCTTCATTCGCTCTTACCCAACCAACCGCCTGTAAATCCCGCCCGTTTCAGCCCCCGCACAACATGCGGATTCTTCTTCATCGTGTTCCACACCAGCCCGCTGCGGTAATTCTCGATCATCGCGATGATCGGCCCTTCGTCGATGCCGAGGTAGTCGATGTCGAACCAGCCTTGTTGCGGGTCGACGCGGCCGTGTTTCAGCTCGTCGGTCGTGCGCAACGTCGGATTGAACGCATCGAGGAAGCCGTATTTTGTGTAGAGATTTTCGCCGTAGCGGGTGCTCATTTCGCGGATTGCTGGAATCGCAATTTCCGGTGTGAACGCGATCGACGACACGGCCGCCGTCGGCGCAATGGTTCCGTCGTCGCGAATGTCGCCTTCGGTGGCGCCGCGTGCGGTGTAGGAATGAAACGTACGCGCGCGGCCGTCGATCGTGACGGTCGCGTCCATCGGGCCGTCGCAGGCGGTCAGTCCCCAGATATTCGGGCCGTAATCGCGATATTGCTGCGGGTTTTCGATTGCGTACGCGTGCTGCGCGAGCGTCGCGCGGCGCGAGTTCTCGTGATAATCGACATCGAGGTTGACCTTGTCGCGAATACCACGGAAATCGATCCAGACCTGCGAGTATTGATGGCCGAACAGCGGGGCAAAGAGGATGTGCTGCTGTCCGTAAAACGTACCGCGACGATCGGTCTTGTGATACTCGGCCCACGCGGAAGGATCGACGGGATGCGTCGGCGAGCCGAGGGCGAGGATCACGACGATCATGGCTTCGTTGTAGCCGCGCCAGTCGTATGTATGAAATCCCTGCTCCGGCGTCCAGCCCATGCTGATCGCATTCGCGCGGATCTGTTCCCACGGCCATTCGACGCGCTCGTACAACTGCTCCGCCGCCTCGCGAATCGCTTTTTCCGTCGGATTGTCGCGATCGAAATACGATTGCGCGAATAACGCGCCCGCAATGAGCAGCGACGTGTCGACGGTCGACAATTCGACGGTCTGAAAGCGCTCGGCCGTCTTCATGTCGAGGAAGTGGTAGAAGAATCCTTTGTAGCCGGACACGCCGCGCGGCTCCGGCCCCTGTTTCATCGCCAGCAGCGACTGCAGCGTCGCCAGCGTGCGCTGCGCGGCCTCGTCGCGCGTCACAAAGCCGCGCTCCGCGCCGATTCCGTACGCTGTCAGGCCGAACCCGACGGCGGCGATGCTGGAAAACGACGGCGTCGGCGCGCGGTCCGGAATCAGGTGCGTGCCGGGATCCTCGAGGTCCCAGAAAAAATGAAAGGTGCGCTGCTGAACGTCGTCCAGCAGCGCATCGTCAGAGTGAGCCGGCGGACGCGTCGCGCAGGTGACAAGGAAAAGGGAGACGAGCGCGACGAGTTGCCGAAATGACAGCCCCTCACCCGGCCTTCGGCCACCCTTTCCCCTCACGCCGAGGAGCGCGGGCATCCTGCCCGCCTCCGGGGGGCGGGCGGGACGCCCGCTCTCCTCGGTGCGGGAAGACGGCGAAGAATCTCGAAATGGCAAGTGCATTCGCATCTGAGATCCTTCGCCGCGCTTCTCCGGCTTCAGGAGGACAGGATCAGAAGCTCACTTTCAGGCCGACCTGCTCGCGGCGGCCGAGCGAGACGACGCAGTTCGGGTTGCCGAGGTTCGTGCGGTCGTTGTTGTCGCCGACGAAATTGTTGAGACAGCCGTAATTCGTCTCATTGAAGGCGTTGAACATCTCCGCGGACAGACCGATGGTCACGCCGGAGAACGCAGGGAAGTCCTTCGCCAGACGGACGTCCAGATTGCGGTACCCGCGCTGCGGATAAACGGCGGAATTGATGACGCCCGTCTGCAGGCGTCCGGCGAGCGAGAATCCCTTCGAGAAATCGAAGACCGGAGTCGCCTCGCCGCTGCTGGCCGTAATATTCGTGCTGAGGCGCATGTCCCACGGCAGGCCCACAATGAGAGTGGCGTTGAAGCGATTCGGCTCCGAGCCCACGCGCGGATGGCGCGCATAATCGGCCGCCGACGGCGCGTCGAGGCTGAAGAGATCATTTCCGTTCTGCTCGGACGTGGCGTGCGTGAATGTCAGGCGGACGCCCCAGCCGCTGCCGGTATACGGACGGTCGAGCGTGAAGCTCGCGCCGTCGTACCAGAAATCCTTGCCGACCGGATCATTGAGAATGACCGCACCGAATCCCGGCGCGAACGCGCCGCAGCACGTGCCTGACGCGGCGACATACGTGATGCCGCGCTTCGCGCGCACGACGTTATAGCTGGCGGACCCGAGCCACGATCCGAACGCCTGGCGATAGCCGATGTTGTACTGCGTCGAATAGGGCGGCTTGGTGTTGTTGCTGAGGAGATAAATCTCGGGATGCGCGGCGCCCTTTGCAATCAGCGCCTGCAAGCCTGCCTTTGTGAAATACGACGGATCCCACTTGATCCCGCTGCTGCCGTCCGGCGAGAAATTGAAGCGATAGACGGGGAATTGCAGGCGGAAACGCTCGTCAAGGGTCGAATTGAGGAAGAGGCGGTCATAATATTTGCCCCATCCGCCGTACAGGACCGACTTGCTGTCGCCGCGGAGATCGTAGGTGAAGCCGAGTCGCGGCTGCCACATGTTCTTATACGGCTCGCGCTCGCTGCCGGTGGAGAAATATTCGTCCGGAATCGAGATCGTGCGGCCGTCGAACGAGAACGATTTCCCCTTCAAGGCCGACACGATATTCGCCGGCGTGACGTAGTCCGCGTCGATCATCTTCGACTCGTAGTCCCAGCGCAGGCCGATGTCGAAGGAGAGCTTGTTGTTCAGATCCCATTTGTCCTGCCCGTAAAAACCGTATTCGCGGTTGCTGGTGGCCAGGCGCGGATTGCCGATGCCGAAATCGGCCTCGAACGGGATATTGCTGTAGACGCCGTTCGCATCCGGCAGGAACTTGAATTCGGGATTGCCGTTCAGGCTCTTGTTCACGCGATAGTGCATGAAGTCGACGTTGCCGCCGACCTGGAAGCTGTGCGAGCCATGCATCGTCATCGGCGCGAAGTTGTAGTTGTCGCGCAGTTCCAGCCGGCGCTGGTGAAATTCCTGCGTCGTGCTGCCGCCGCCAATGCGGATGACGGTGGCAAATCCCGGCGCGAAATAGCGCCGGCCGACGAGGTCGGGGTTGCGCGGCTGCGGGTTCCAGCCGAATTTCTGCAGACTGACCGACGCCTGATTGAGCGCGCTGCCGTTGATCCATTGATGGCGCGCCGTGCCGCCGTACACGTAATTCTTATAGTCGGTGGCGGACTCGAAACTGTCCTGATTTCCGAAGTCGCGGGTCTCGCGCTCGCGGCGGTAATTGGTCGAGACATCGACGAGCTGCTCCGGCGAGAGCTGCCAGCTGACTTTTCCGAACAGGAGATTCGATTTGAACGGAGCCGGGAACGATCCGGTGTATTGAGCGAACTGGCTGGCGAACTGCGGGATCGTGATCGTGACCGGTTTCTGCGCATCTTCGTCGTCGCCTTCATAGGCGACGAAGAAATTCAGTTTGTCTTTGATGATCGGGCCGCCGAGGCTGACGCCGGGCTGGAGGCGGCGATAGTCGGAATTCGTAGCCAGTGTGCTGAACTGGAAGTTCTTTTCCGTCTCCTCCACCCACCCGTTCGGCTGGTAATAGACGAACGCGTTGCCCTTGAACTCGTTGCCACCCGACTTCGTGACCGCCGTAATGATTGCGCTCGACGCATGGTCGTATTGCGCGCTGTAATTCTGCGTAATGACGCGGAACTCCTGTACGGCGCTCTGCGGGAACGGATTTCCGCGGCTGGAGTCCTGTCCGCTCGTGCCGCCCTGCAGAATGTCGTTCTTCGTGCTGACGCCGTCAATGAAGACGTTCGTCTGTTCGGGATCCTGTGCGTCGCCGGCGAATACCTTGCGCAGCGGATCTTTCGAAAGGCGAATTCCCGGCGCCAACGCCGCGAAATTGAGGAAATTGCGATCGTCCTGCGGCAGATTTTCGATCTGATACGTAGTCACGTTCGTCGCGGCTTCACTCGTCTTCGTCTCGACGGCCTGCGTCCCGACGACCGTAATCGACTCGCGCACGGTTTGCGTCCCGGAGACCACCAGGGTCATCTCCAGGGACTGGCCGACGAGCACGGTGATGGTCTGATTGACCGGCTCGAATCCCGGCGCCGCGACGACGATGTTGTATTCGCCGGGCGTCAGGCCGGCGAGCGTGTAGGAACCGTCGCCGCCCGATTTCGTGGTGCGGACGAATCCGCTGGTGGTCGACACGGCGTTGATCTCCGCGTCCTTCACCGCCCCTCCCGAATTGTCCGTGACCTTTCCGCGAACCGTCGCCGTGGTCGACGACTGCGCGAGCGCGGTCGCGGCGATGAACAAAATAAGCAGTGCGAATGTGAACGTTCGTCTCATGACGTCTCTCCTTGTCTGCCGGAACTCTTCCGCACGATGAGCGTGGTTTCGATCGTTTCGCGCCGCACGCGCGATTTGGGGTGGGCGAGCGTTTCGACGAGCACGGCGAACGCGCGCCGTCCCAACTCGGCGATCTCGACGCGGATGGTGGTGAGCGGTGGATTCACGTAGCGCGCGATCGGGATGTCGTCGAATCCAACGACGCTCATCTGCCGCGGCACGTCGATGCCTGCTTCGTGCAACGCGGACAATGCGCCGACCGCCATCGAGTCGTTCGCCGCGAAAATCGCCGTCGGCCTCGGATCCGCCGCCAGGATTTGCTTCACGGCTTCGTGTCCCGCGTGCTCGGTGAAGTCGCCGGCGATCTCGAGGCGAGTCGCGCCGCGCATCGACTGGCGGTAGCCGCGCAGTCGGTCGCGCGAGTCGGCGTTCGACGCGGGGCCGGTGATGAATGCAATCCGTTTGTGTCCGAGGCCGGCGAGGTGACGCATCATCGCGCGGGCGCCGCCGTAGTTGTCGATCGTGATCGCGGGATGGCGCTCATCGCTCGAGTTGAGCAGCACCATCGGCAGGTCGCGCGGCAGCTGCTCGCGCAGCGAGTCGATCGCGACGTCGGGCGCCATCACCACGAGTCCGTCGACGCGGCCGTGCATCGCCTCGAGCACCTCGCCCATCTCGACGACGTCGCTATGAGATCCCGACACGAGGATGTGGTAGCGGTCTTTGCGCGCGGCGACGTCGATGCCGCGAATGACTTCGGAGAAAAACTCACCGTGCACGTCCGGCAGCACGATGCCGACCGTCTGGCTGCGGCGGATGCTGAGCGCGCGCGCGGCGACGTTCGGAATGTAGCGCAGCGATTTCGCGGCGGCGAGCACCTGATTGGTCGTTTCTTCGCGTACGATTTCTTTTCGATTGAGGACGCGGGAGACAGTGGCGACGGACACGCCCGCGCGCGCGGCGACGTCGTGGATCGTGACGGCGGGCGCGCGGCGGTTGGCCGCACGGCGTCGACGACGGGGACGGGGCAGATCCGATCGGCTCGGCGTCATTCTTTGACCGTTACATGTAACCGTTTACATTTTGCGCAACATTACGCACAATTGTGCAGCATGTCAACGCGTGATTTCCACTTTCCTCCCGCGTTCGCGTGGGGCGCGGCCACCGCGGCGTATCAAATCGAGGGCTCGCCGCTCGCCGACGGCGCGGGCCCGAGCATCTGGCATCGCTTCAGCCACACGCCCGGCCGCATGACCAACGGCGACAACGGCGACGTCGCGTGCGATCACTATCGGCGCGCGGCCGGCGACGTCGGATTGATGCAGGAGCTCGGACTCAACGCGTATCGCTTCAGCATCTCGTGGAGCCGCGTGCTGCCCGCGGGAACGGGACGCGTGAATCAGGGCGGATTGGATTTTTATCGGCGGCTCGTCGACGAGCTGCGCGCGAAAAATATTCGTCCGATGGCGACGCTGTATCACTGGGACCTGCCGGCGGCGCTCGACGATCGCGGTGGATGGCTGAATCGCGACGTCGCCGATTGGTTTGCCGAATATGCATCGGTGATGTTCAAGGCGCTCGACGACGGCGTCGAGTGGTGGGCGACGCTGAACGAGCCGTGGGTCGTGACCGACGGCGGCTATCTGCACGGCGCGCTCGCGCCGGGACATCGCAATCTGTTCGAGGCGCCGATCGCGTCGCACAATTTGCTGCGCGCGCACGGACGCTCGGTGCAGGCCTATCGCGCGGAAGGGAAGCACGTCATCGGCATCGTCGTGAATCTCGAGCCGAAGTCGCCGGCGACGGACAGCGACGACGATCGCGTCGCGACGCAACGCGCGGACGCGTACATGAACCGCCAATACCTCGATCCTGTGTTTCGCGGCGCGTATCCCGACGAGATGCGCGACCTGTTCGGCGAGGCCTGGCCGGACTTTCCGGCGAGCGACTTCGACGACATCCGCGCGAAGGTCGACTTCGTCGGCATCAACTATTACAAGCGCGGCGTGGTGCAGGCGTCGCAGAAAGTCGTCGAGCGCGCGGACAACATTCACATCGCGAGCTCCGTCTACACCGAGACCGATTGGGAAGTGCACGCGCCCGGCCTCACGACGATCCTCACGTGGTTCCGCGACCGCTACGGCGCGATGCCGCTATACATCACCGAGAACGGCGCCGCGTTCTACGATCCGCCGGCCGCGATCAGCGACCCGGTCGAAGATCCGCTGCGCGTGCACTATCTGCGCGAGCACGTCGCGGCAATGCAGCGCGCCATCGAGAGCGGCGTCGACATCCGCGGCTATTTCGTCTGGTCGCTCTTCGACAACCTCGAATGGTCCCTCGGCTACACGAAGCGTTTCGGCATCATTCACGTCGACTTCGCAACACAAAAGCGAACATTCAAGCGCAGCGCCCTCACCTACCGCGACATCATCCGCAACGCGATGTAGTCTTGACGCATGAGCGTGATGCTCGCCGTCATGCTGCTGGCCGCGACCGACGCGCGCATCGACGGCGCGACCGGCATCTGGTTTCCGCCGTACGCGCCGCGCGAGGTGTACATCGCGGGAACGGACCCCGCGCATCCGTACAGCGCGGACGTGAAGAAGGCGTTCGCCGACGATCCGCAGCTCGCGTCCGAAGTGTGCGCGGCGGTTGCCGAGTGGAAGCCGGCGGGAACGGGCGCGAGCGATCCGCGCGTCGCGCAGAAACGCACGATGCTGGCGATGATGTGCATCGGCGGCGCGTGGAAGAAGAAAGAAGACACGGCCGCGAACGATGCGCGCGCGATGCTCGAGCGCGCGTTCGCCGAAGCGGACGCGGCGCCGGCGTTCTCGACTGATTTGCCGTGGGACGATTTCGTTCAGGATCTCGGCAAGCAACCGGAGCACGAGCGGCTCGTGACGGCCGCACGCGCCGTGCTCGCGCACGTCCCGACGACGAGCGGCTCCGTGGCGCTGCTGCTCGAGCAATTCGCGAACGTCTCGCACGTCCCTGCCGCTGTTTCCTATCGCATCGTCGTCGACGCGCTCGCGAAACGCGCCGAAGGAACGGACGCGACGTACGGCGAAATCGCGGCGCATCGCTACGCGCTCTTTTTCACCGCCGACTACAAAGGCGCGCGACGCGTGACGCAGCGCATCTTCGACGCCGGTCACGCGACGTCGGAAACGTACGAGCCGCTGTTTCGCGCGCTGCTCGACCGCATCGACGGAAACGCAGCGACGTTTCAACAGGAAATTCAGCGCTGTCCGAAGCCGAGCGAGGAAGCGATCGAGGCGTTCTACGGATACGAAGAGCCGGAGATTCACTGCCGCGCCTGGATCGAGTCGCTCGCGGCGCGCGCGCTCGACGTCACCTCGGTCACGCCGTCGCCCGTGCTGCGCGATGTGATCCGCGAGTGCGCGGCGTCGCAATATCCGATCATCGCAGTGAATGCCGCGCGCGATCAGTTGCAATTCGACGCGGCCGGCGCGAAGCAGAACGCGGAGCGGCTCGTCGCACAGCGATCGAAGATTCCATCCGGCATTTACGCCGACGCGCTGCTCGTCCTTCGCCGCGTCGCACTCTTCGCCGACAAAGACAACGATCGTGCGATTCAGATCATCGGCTGCTGGCTGAGCGCAATGGGTTACGAAGCGGAGTTGCCGGACGATGGATGGCAGCGCCTTGCGAAGAATGACGCGGCCGCGAGCGGCATCCACGAAGTCGCGCAGGTCGAGCGGATGTACGAGGAGAGCTCGACCGCGGCGGCGCAGAAAAACGACTTCGCGCGCATCCGCCACAACATCGAGGCGCTGCTCGCGTTCGAGCTCGACGTCGGCGGACATCTCGACGTCGTGCGCGATCGGCTCACCACGCTCGCCCAGAAAGAAATGGAACAGGGCGATCGCGATCGCGCCGCCGCAATCCGCGCCTACCTCGGCAATCATCGCAGCGCGCCGTGGACGCCCGCCGAGTCGAAGGTCCCGCCGTCGCACTGCGAATGATCCGGTAGGATTCGCGGTCATGCGCCGCTTCGCACTCGTCGCTCTCGCCATCGCTATCGCCACTGGAGTGGTGCGCGCCTCTGGCGCGCCTTCTCCGCAAAGCGCGCCGGAGGCGCGCACCACTCCCGCCGAAATGCGCTGGCGGATGATCGGACCGTTTCGCGGCGGACGCACCGTCGCCGCCGTCGGCATTCCGTCGCAGCCGAACGTCTTCTACATCGGCGTCAACAACGGCGGTGTGTGGAAAACGACTGACGCAGGCCGCACGTGGTTCCCGATCTTCGACGATCAGCCGACCGGCTCGATCGGGGCGATCGCGATCGCGCCGTCCGATCCGAACATCATCTATGTCGGTAGCGGCGAAGGCCTGCAGCGGCCTGACTTGTCGACCGGCGACGGCATCTACAAATCCACCGACGCCGGCAAAACGTGGACGCACCTCGGACTCCGCGACGGCGAGCAAATCCCGATGATCGCCGTCGATCCGAAAAATCCGAATCGCCTCTTCGTCGCCGTCCTCGGCCATCCGTACGGCGCGAACCCCGAGCGCGGCATCTTCCGCTCGACGGACGGCGGCAAGACCTTCGAGAAAGTCCTCTACCACGACGAAAACGTCGGCGCCATCGACGTCGTGTTGGATCCGTCCAATCCGCAAATCGTCTACGCCGCGCTTTGGGAAAACCGCCACGGCCCGTGGGAGAACGCCGTGTTCGCGGGACCGGACAGCGGCGTGTACAAGTCGACTGACGGCGGCACGACGTGGACGCAGTTGAAGACCGGACTTCCCGCCGGCGAGCTCCTCGGCCGCGCGGGGCTCGAAGTCTGCGCCGCGAATCCGAAACGTCTGTACGCGATCGCCGGAACGAAAAAAGAAAGCGGCGGAGTGTATCGATCCGATGACGCGGGCGAGTCGTGGACGCGCGTCAATGATGACGAGCGACTGTGGGGACGTCCCGGCGACTTCAACGAAGTGCGCGCCGATCCGAAAAACGCGGACGTCGTTTACGTCGCGAACGTCGTCACGTGGAAATCGGCCGACGGCGGCAAAACGTGGCACTCGCTGCGCGGCGCGCCGGGCGGCGACGACTATCACCGCCTCTGGATCAATCCGAACGACACGAACATCATCATGAACGCGTCCGACCAGGGCGCGGTCATCAGCGTCAACGGCGGCGCCACGTGGAGCAGCTGGTACAACCAGCCGTCCGCGCAGATGTTTCACGTCTCCACCGACAACGCGTTTCCGTATCGCGTGTGCGGCGGACAGCAGGAGAGCGGATCCGCGTGCGTGCAGAGCCGCGGCGATGACGGACAGATCACGTTTCGCGAGTGGCATCCCGTCGGAGCCGAAGAATATGGATACGCGGTGCCGGACCCGCTCGATCCGGACGTCGTGTACGGCGGCAAGATCACGCGCTACGACCGGCGCACCGGACAGCAGGAAGTCATCACGCCACAAGCTTTGCGCGGCGGCGACTATCGCGTAATCCGCACGCAGCCGATCGCGTTCTCGCCCGTCGATCCGCACATTCTCTACTTCGCATCGAACATGCTGTGGAAGACGACGAACGGCGGCAAGTCGTGGGACCAGATCAGCCCCGACCTCACGCGCAAAACGTGGGACGTGCCGAAGAACGTCGGCAAATACGCTGGCAGCGAGGCGGCGGCGGTGAAGCAGAGAGGCGTGATTTACGCGCTCGCGCCGTCGCCGCTGCAGATCAACCGCATCTGGGCCGGCACCGACGACGGACTCATTCACCTCACGACCGACGGCGGCAAGACGTGGCAGGACGTCACACCGTCGCAACTCGTGCCGTGGGCGAAAGTGTCGGTCATGGAGGCGTCGCACTTCGACGCGAACACCGTGTACGCCGCGATCAACACCTTCCGCCTCGACGACGTGCGACCGCACATCTATCGCACCACCGACGGCGGCAAATCGTGGACGCACATCACCAGCGGCATCCCCGACGCCGGCATCGTCAACGTCGTCCGCGAAGATCCGAAAACGAAAGGCCTCCTCTTCGCCGGCACCGAGCGCGAAGTGTACGTGTCGTTCGACAACGGCGATCACTGGCAATCGCTGCGCTTGAACATGCCAGCGTCATCGATCCGCGACCTCGTCATCCACGAAGACGACGTCGTCGTCGCGACCCACGGCCGCGGCTTCTGGATCCTCGACGACATCGAGCCGCTGCGCCAATCGCCGGCGCTCTTATACAAACCGCAAAGAGCCTGGCGCTATCGCTGGAACAAAAACACCGACACGCCGTTGCCCGCCGACGAGCCTGCAGGACAAAACCCGCCCGACGGCGCCATCATTGATTACTACCTCTCATCACCCGCGACCGAAGTGACGCTGGAAATCCTCGACACGACGGGTACCCTCGTCCGCCGCTACTCCAGCCGCGATGTCGCAACGCCGCCCGCCGACACCGGCAACGTCCCGTGGTACTGGATCCGCCCCACCCTCACCCTCGCGACCACCAAAGGCATGCACCGCTTCGTGTGGGACCTCCACTACACACCCGCTCCCCCGAAAACCCCGAGCTACCCCATCTCCGCGATCCCGTTCAACACCCCGCCCGACTACTCCTCGCCATGGGTCCTCCCCGGCACCTACACCGTCCGCCTGACAGCCGGCGGCAAGACCGCCACCCAACCGCTCACCGTCCAAATGGACCCGCGCGTCCCCACCCCGCGCGCCGGCCTCGAACAACAATTCGCGCTCTCGATGCGCGTGTACGAAGCACTGAAAGCGAACCCACCCGAGGAATTGGAGACAAAACTGCGCACCCTGCTCGACACACTGCAGAACGCGGATACCGCACCGACCGCGCAGGTGGTGCGGGCGGTGGAGGAGGTGTTAGGAGGGAAGTGAGCGAAGTTGCGAGGCGACAAGCTCACCGCGCTTCACGACGCTGCGCTTCCCTGTAAATCTCCCACCGCTCGGCCGGCGAGAGGATTCCGCAGAAGGGGTCGTTCTGCCTCAACCTTTGCGATTCTTCGGAATCGTCGAGCAAGATTCGACGAATCTCGGCCCACGGCCGCTGCAGAATCGCGATCCATTCTCTTGCGGGCACGTTGCCCCGCTCGACCCAGCGGGTGCATACGCGCTTCGCGTGCTCGAGTCCTTCACGCCGCGGATCGGCATCGATCTTCGCGACGATTTGCCGCGCCATTTCGAGACTGCGACGATCGATGGCTTGGTGATCTTGCACAAACCAATTTTACTTCGGGCGCAGCGGCTGGCGCGAAGAAGCGCTGCAGCGCCTCGACGCCGGGGCGAATTCTCGAAGCGCGAGAGACCCTTACACACCCTCAGGAATCGTCTCCGCCCACTCGTCGTTTCCGCTGCCGTGCGCGCGGAAGAGGTGCTTCGCCGTCTCATATCGCCCGGAAGTCTCAAGCGCGGCGACGACTATTTCGTGCAGGGGCGCGTACGGAGCATCGTTGATAACGGCGACGGGCTGATCGACGCCGAGGTGCAGGGCACGCAGCTGTACGACGTCCAGCTCACGCTGGTGGACGACGATCTCACCGTCCAATGCCAATGCCCGTGGTTCGAAGGCCAGCTCGAAGTCTGCAAGCACATCTGGGCGGCCGTGCGTGCCGCCTTCGCGAAGGGTCTTCTGCCGGAACGAGAGCTGTACCTGATCGTCGACGATCCTTACGAGCCGGCGTTCGACGAGGATGAAGACGACGAAGGAGAATTCGTCGCGCAGCAGCTTCGGCCCGCGCGGACGCATCGCGACGAACGGCCGCAGTGGCAACGCCTGATCGAGGCGGTCGGGCAACCACCGCAGTCGCGCGACTCCGCGGCACGCAACGTCCCGGACGAGATCGCCTATGTCATCAATCCGGGGATTCATGCGTACGGCCTCTCCTTCGAGATCCTCGGCCGCTCGCGCAAAAAGGGCGGCGAATGGGGCAAGTGGAAGCGCATCTCGCTGCGCCTCACCGACCTGCCTCGCCTGTCGCCGTTCGATCGCGAGACTCTCGCGCTGCTGCAGCAGCGAACGTACAGCGATGTCCTGGACGCGATCGCGTCGATTTCGTCGGCGACGACGAGTTGGTGGATCGAGAGACTGGCGCGCGCCGGCAAGCTGTACTCGGGCCATCGCGACGGAGATCTGCATCCGATCACCTGGGATGACGGACCGCCGTGGCGGCTCGAAATCGCCGTCGTCAACGACGCCGCACGGTCGAAATATCGCGTCACCGCCTCGGTTGCGCGCGAGAACGAAACGCTGCCGCTCGAGCGGATCGACGCGCTCGCCAACGACATTCTCTTCAGCGGCGGCCGCGCCAGCCGCGTCGACACAGGCGACTGCCTGGGCTGGCTGAATGTGCTGCGCGCGAACGGCTTGATCGAAATTCCACACGCGGACAACGAGCGGTTTCGCACGGCATTGCTGCGGACGCCGATGGCGAACGTCACGCTCCCCGAGGAGCTCGGGTGGAGTGTCGTCGACGTGAGACCGCAGCCCGTGCTCGCGCTCATGCACGACAGCTGGGGCAGCGAGCTGCACGGAGATCTGCTGTTCGAATACGACGACTGGCGCGTCTCCAGCCGGTCGACGGAAACGCAGAAGACGGTCGGCCGCAAACTGATCCGGCGCGACCGCACGAACGAAAATCGATATCGCGACCGCCTCGGCGCGTCGCAAGCCGTCGCGACCTGGGACGGCTATCGCGTCCGCCTGACGCAACTCGAGGAGCTCGCCCGGACGCTGTCCTCGGAAGGATGGAAGATCGAGATCGACTCCGCGCCCGTGCGCGTCGCGGACGACTTCGACGTCGAGATCACGAGCGGCATCGACTGGTTCGACCTCGACGCGCGTGCGAGCTTCGGCGACGTGCGCCTGGCGCTCCCGGAGCTGCTCGCCGCCTCGGAAGCGAAGCGATCGCTGTTGCGCCTGGCCGACGGCTCGTACGGCATCGTCCCGACGTCGTGGACGGACGCGCTCGCGCCGGTGCTCGATCTCGGAAAACGCGAAGGCGCGTCGGTTCGATTTCGATCGACGCAGGCGCTGCTCGTGGACGCACTGCTGCAGTCGAAGCTGCAAAAGACAGACAACGCGTTCGCGGACCTGCGGCAACGGCTCATCGACGCGGCGCCGGTTCCGCGCCAGGAACCGCCGACACTCACCACGTCGCTTCGTCCGTATCAACGCGCCGGTCTCGGATGGCTCGACTTCCTGCGCAACCTCGGACTCGGCGGATGTCTCGCCGACGACATGGGACTCGGCAAGACCGTGCAGGCGCTCGCGCTGCTCGAAGAACTGCGCGCGAGCGGCAACACGCGGCCGTCGCTCGTCGTCGCGCCGCGATCCCTGCTCTTCAACTGGGCCGCGGAAGCGAAACGATTCGCGCCGCAGCTGCGCGTGCTCGAACATCACGGGACCGAGCGGACGAAGAACGACTTCGCGGGCTACGACGTCGTCCTCACGACGTACGCGACGATGCGTCTCGACGTCGCGCGCCTCGCCGAAACGGAATTCGAATACGTCATCCTCGACGAAGCGCAGGCGATCAAGAACGCATCGAGTCAGGTCGCGAAAGCGAGCCGCCTCCTGCGCGCAAAACATCGCCTCGCGTTGAGCGGCACGCCGATCGAGAATCATCTCGGCGAGTTGTGGAGCCTGTTCGAGTTTCTCAATCCCGGCCTCCTCGGATCGGCGCGCTCGTTCAGCCGCACGTTCGCCGCGAAGACGACGCCGCCCGAGCGTCGCGAAGCACTCGCACGCGCACTGCGTCCGCTGATCCTGCGGCGCACGAAGGAACAAGTCGCGCCCGAATTGCCCGCGCGCACCGAACAGACGATCTACTGCGAGCTCGAAGGGATGCAGAAAAAACAGTACGACGAGTTGCGCGACCACTACCGCCAGGCGCTCCTCGGCCGCATCCGCAAAGGCGGCATCGAGAAGTCGCGCATGCAGATCCTCGAGGCGCTGCTGCGCCTGCGCCAGGCCGCGTGCCATCCCGCACTCATCGATCCGAGTTACGACGCCGAAAGCGCGAAGAGCGACCTCTTGATGAACGAACTGCTCGACGTCATCGAGTCCGGCCATCGCGCGCTCGTCTTCTCGCAATTCACTTCGTTCCTGTCAATCATCCGCGGCGCGCTCGACCGCGACGGCCTCGACTACCTCTATCTCGACGGAAAAACGCGCGACCGCCAATCGCTCGTCGAACAGTTCCAGAGCGACGACGGCCCGCCGCTCTTCCTGATCAGCCTCAAAGCCGGCGGCCTCGGACTCAACCTCACCAACGCCGACTACATCTTCCTCCTGGACCCCTGGTGGAACCCCGCCGTCGAAGCCCAGGCCATCGACCGCGCCCACCGCATCGGCCGCCAAAAACCGGTCGTCGCCTACCGCCTCATCGCACGAGACACCGTCGAAGAAAAGATCCTCGAGCTGCAAGCGCGAAAACGCGAGCTCGCGGATTCGATTTTGTCGGAAGACAACAGCGTGCTGCGGCGGCTGGAGGTGGAGGACCTGGAGATGCTGTTGTCGTAATCATCCGCACGATTCCCCTCACCCGGCGCGTCGTTTTGCCGAGGAGAGCGGGCATCCTGCCCGCCTCCCGGGGGCGGGCGGGACGCCCGCTCTCCTCGGCGCCGAAAGCCGATGTTCCGCACGACTCCCTTACAATGCCGGCCATGTCCCGTTTCCCCCTCTGGCATTTCCGCGCCATGGATCCGGGGGAAGTGCAGGTCGATCCGGTCCACGACGAATTCTTCAAGGCGCAGGATCTCGCCGATGCGCTCGTCCGCGAGTCGATCCAGAATTCCCTCGACGCGCGGCGCAGCCGCTCACCCGTTCGCGTGCGCTTTCGTTTCGCGTCCGGAACGCATGCACTTCATCCGGACGCGGTGCGGCAGTACTTCGACGGCCTCGAGCCGCACCTCCACGCGGTCGCGAAAACGATTCACTCCGATTTGCCGCGGCCCGATGAAGCGGTGCCGTACCTCCTCATCGAAGACTTCGGCACGCGCGGCCTCACCGGCGATCCGTACGTCGATCCGGAGCTCACCCCCTCGACCGACGAGCGCAACGACTTCTTCTACTTCTGGCGCAACGTCGGGCGATCGAACAAGGGCGAGATCGATCGCGGCCGATGGGGACTCGGCAAGGCCGTGTTCACCGTCGCGTCGCGCATCCGCACGGTCTTCGGCATCACGCGCCGCGCCGATGACGATCGCGTGCTGCTCCTCGGCCAATCCGTGCTGAAAACTCACATCCTCGACGGCGAGCGGGTCTATCCCTACGGCTTCTTCGCGCGCCACGAGAAACGCAACGGCCTGCCGCTTCCCATCGAAGACCCGATGCTCCTCGAACGCTTCGCCGACGACTTCGGAGTCGATCGTACCGAGGCCGGCCTCTCCGTCGTCGTCCCGTATTACCGCGACGACGAGCTCTCGCTCGAACGCCTGACGGAGTCGATCCTCGAACAGTATTTCTATCCGATTCTGCGCGGTGATCTCGTCGTCGACGTCGTCGACGGCGCGCGCACGCAACGCATCGCGCCCGACACCATCAACCAGCTCTTCACAGCCGGTTCGAGCGTCGCACGTCTCTGCGAACTGACGCGCTGGTCTCTCGCGCAACAGGACGAGCAGCGCATCGTGCTCGCCGAACGCGGCACGGCCGCGCCGAAGTGGGATGAGAGCGTCATCGACACACGCGATCTCGCTCGGCTCCGCGAACGCTTCGCGTCCGGCGAGCGCCTGGCGTTTCGAGTTCCGATCCTCGTGAAACGCAAACGTGCGCGTCCCGCAAGCGCATCCTTCGATGTCTATCTCGAGCAGGACGACTCGCTGCGCAAAGCCGAGCACCATTTCATCCGCCGCGGGATCACCATTCCCGACATTCGCATCAGCAGCGACAAGCCGGCGCGCGCGCTGATCGTCGTCGACGACCACAACCTCTCCACCTTCCTCGGCGATGCCGAGAACCCGGCGCATTCCGACTGGTCCGAGCGCGCCGACAAGATCCGCACGCATTACGACCATGGCGCGTCCACGCTTCGCCTCGTGAAAAACAGCGCGTCCTTTCTCGCTTCATTGCTGGCCCGGCCGCCGGTCGGACGCGTGCGCGACTTCCTCGCCGATGTCTTCTCGATCGAGCTGCCCGACGAGACTGCGCACGAAACGGCGGCGGCGCGCATTCCGGTCCGCGCATCCGCCGGCGGAACGAGCGGCCACGGCACGGGATCGGGAGGAGCTCCGGGCGGCAGCCGCGTCACGATCGCCAGGGTCGCCGGCGGCTTCACCATCAAAGCCGCCGACGCGGCCATGATCGGCCGGCCGCTGCGCGGTGAAGTCGCGTACCGCGTCCGCGCGGGAAACCCGTTTCGGAAACACAGTCCCTTCGATTTCGACCTGACGTCCGGCAGCGAGATCAGCGTACAGATGGAGGGCGCGAGCCTGCGTGCCACTTCCGTCAATGCGTTCGACCTCGTTCCGACCGCGGCGAAGTTTCAGATCTCCATGAAAGGATTCGATCCGCGGCGCGACCTCGTCGTGCGCGTGATCGACGCCGGCGATGCTGCGGAAACTGAACTTCACTGAGCGCGTCAAAGTCCCGCGCACGCACGTGCGGATCACGCTTCGGCGCGACGACAGCGGCACGCTCGTCTTCGATCCGCAACTCTCCTTCGACGGCATCGACGTCGTGCCGGACGCGCGCGTGTTCATCGAGGCCTACTACCGGACGTCCTTCATGCGTTTCGATTGCGGATCGGTGGATGCGTTCTCGCCGCCGGAAGATCGCCGGCTCACGGACATCGACCGCACGAGCCTCGTGCGCTTCCGCGTGAAAATCGTCGACAACAGCCACAACGATCATCGCGTCATCGCCGTGGCCGACGAACTGCTCGTCTCCGAGGAGACGCCGCAATCCGCAGGACGCGTGCCGCTGCTCCCCGTGAACTTCAGCGACGCCCTCGGCCAGCAGGCGTGGCGCATCGCATTCGAGTCCACCGGTCCCGTGCTGGAGCTGAACAACCGCATCGAGAACGTGAAAGACGTCGCCAAACGCGATGCCGCATTCTTCGCCCTCGTGTATCCCGCCGCCGTCCGCCTCGTCCTCACGCAGATCCTCCTCGTCGACGAGCACGACGTGCATGAAGAAGGCGACGAGTGGTGGAACCTCTGGCTGCGATGGGCGGCACGCTTTTCGAGCACGCCGCTGCCGGGCGACCCGGAAGAAGCCGCGTTCTGGATCGACGAAGCCGTCGCCGCGTTCTGCGACGAGCAGGCAACGATCGACCGCTGGCGCGCGACACGTGCGGAGAGCACATGACCGCGCTGCGCTCTCTCAACACGAAAGGTATCGCGGCGTTCCGCGGTTTCCTCCAGCAGATCCGCGACGGCGCCGAATTCGGCGGGAGTCCGGCGGTGCTCTATGTCGATGACTACTCGACGCGTCTGCAGCATCCGATCGAAATTGCGCCGCGAACCTTTGCGAGCAAATTCGAAGCGGCCGAATATCTTCACCACATCCTGTTGAACGCCGGCGCGGACACGGACGACATCGGACTCTGGAGCTGGCTCGCGCTCTTCTACTTCGATCAGCTCTCACCCGTCGACGACGAGGGACGGCGCCGTCCGCGCGAGGACTATCACTACATCCCGTCAACGGACAACGGATGGCATCGCGAGCGGCATCTGCTCGCCGGCCCGTACAAACTCTTCGCCATGCACCGCGAACATGCGCGGCTGCTCCTCCACCCGCCGGTCCACCAGCACGGAGCGTTCGTCTACCAGCTCGGCGCCCGCCGCGATCTCGTCACCAACAAAGGCCTCGTCGAAGCGATCGATCTCCTCTACTGGGACGCGAAACGCAACGCACCGAAACGCGGAGCGACGACGGAAACGCGTCCCGGAAACCTGCACCGCCTGATCACCGTCATCCAACAGCTCGACTTCAACTACGACCTCTACGGAATGCGCGCCGAGGAGATCCTTCGCCTGCTGCCGGCAGAATTCGATGCCTGGCAGCCGCCGCCGCTTTTGGCGCGCGCGTCCAAGTCGCTCCGAGAGGACGCGGCTCACGACGCCCCGCCGATCAACGAGTGATCGACGCCGGCGGCAGGCTGGAGGAGACTCAGCACCAATCTGGTATTATTTTGGTATGAGCCCGCGAGCCACGACCAACCAGCCAGAACCCACGATTGCACGCACGATTCGCATCCCGGCTGCGCTTCGCAAGCGAATTGCCGCGGATGCGGAGCGCTGCGGCAGGAGTTTCGAAGGACAGGTGATCGCCCTGCTGCGCCGGCATTACGGCGAGGATGTCGATATCGCTCCGAGACCGGCGGGGATCCTGGCACTGGCGGTTGCCAGTCTCGCTGATGTTCCAGCTTCGCAACGCGATCTGCTCACCCGAAAGCTCGGCGAGCGGGAACGCTGAGTCGATGAACCGTGAGCTCGCCGTACTCGATACCGACACGTTGTCGGAGCTGAGCCGGGGGAACCCTCGAGTCAGCAAACGAGCGCTGGAATATCTGACCGGCTTCGGGCGGCTGACGATCACCGCGGTAACGGTGTTCGAGCGGCTGCGCGGATATCGCGTGGCGATCCGAGACGGAAAGCCGTTCGAACGGCAGATGCAGGCTTTCGAGGCGCTCGTCGCCAACTGCATCGTGCTTCCCTTCGACCAGGAAGCCGCCCGCCTGGCCGCCGATATCTGGTCTGCGGTTGCGCGTCGTGATCGTCAGAAGCTCGGCGACATTCTGATCGCTTCAATCGCCGTCTCACGCCAGCTTCCGCTCGTGACCAGAAACAAGCGCGACTTCGAGCGACTATCAAAAGCGTCGGACCTCGAGCTTCGACTCCTTGATTGGTCATAACTCCGGCCAGCCGCGACTCACGGCGCCACGCCGATCGGCGAGTGACCCACGAGATAGCCGTAAATCTGCACGTCCGACGCGCGTGCATCGATCTCGACGGACTCGTGTCGTTCGTTGGTGCTGGTGAGGCGGATCACGTGTCCGCTGATCTCGAATTTTTTCAGGAAGAGACCGTCGTCGCGGCGGAGCAGAGCCACGCGGCCGTTCGCGGTGCGCGGACTGCGCGTCGGCTTGAGAAACGCCAGCTCGCCGTCCTTGATCGGATCGCTGCCGCCGTCCATCGAGTCGCCGACGACCTTCGCAATGATCCGCGCGCCTCGATTCCAGGCCGTCCGCGGAATGAGAACTCGTTCCGTCTCCAGTTCCGCGATCAGCTCCGCATTCGGATCGGCCGCGGCTCGAATCGGAACGACCGACCGGTCGCGAGAAGGCTTGACCAGCGGCACCACCGGCGCGATCGGAGCGGCCGGCAGCCAACTGCCGAGGATCTCGCGCGCCTGCGAGACCGCTGCGTGTGCGACGCGGACTTTGTCCACTTCGATCACGACGTCGCCGTCGGTGAGCAGCAACGCCGGATCGGATCCGATGGCGCGCGCGATGGCGATGAATTCGAGGACGCTCGGCACCTGCCGGCGATTCAGGATCTTGCTGAGCTTCGTCGGCGGCATGTCCGCGTCCGTAGCGACGCGAAGCCGTTTCAGACCGCTGGCTTGGACCGCGGCAATGAGCCGCTCGATCGCATCCATCTACCGGCGACGGTAAGTCGGCATCGCAGATTCGTGTTGCACAAGCAGTTTCTCGACGAGCGATGCGTGGTTCCCGAATTGCTCTTGCTGCAAAAAGACTCTAGTAAGTTACTGATTAAGCAACAAAAGTTCCTTCTGGAGCAACAGGTTCTCTGGTGTGGGGCAGGCTTTTCCAGCCTGCCCCCGGACGCAGGCTGGAAAGCCTGCGTTACACCGCTTTCGGCGGAATGGGCATTCCGTACTGCTCCTCGTGCGCCCGCCGCATCGCCTCCACATGCGGCACCAGCTCCGCATGCTCCGGATCGCGCGCCAGCTCCTCGGCCGTGTAATACACCTCCAGCGCCTGCCGGTACGCCATCTCCATTTTCCGGTTGACGACGAACTGGATCTCGTCCGCCAGAGCGCTCATCGCGTCGGCCGCCGCGAGCGCGTCGAAGTCGCTCATCGCCTGATCGCGCTCATCGATCGAATAAACGATCTCCGGCGCCGAATCATCGAACTTGCGGTTCTTCAGCGCCGCCTTGTCCTCCGGCGTCAACCCCGCCTCGAACGTTACCGCCGCCTCGCCCACCACGCGCATCACCGCTTCCACATCGAATGTCTCGTTCTCTTTCGTCATTTGACTCACTCCTCGAAAAGTCCGGGCGTGCCGCGGCACGCCCGGAGCTCTCTCATCGTTACTGGGTCTTCGTTTGCGGCACAGGTTCAGGCTGCGGCGCCGGCACGGGCTCGGTTGCCGGTTTCCGGCGCCGTCCGAACTTGTTCAGCCGCTTCATCTCGGCGATGTGCACCGCGAGGCGCGGCTGATTCGCATCGTCGCGCGCGAGCTGCTGGCAGATCTGATAGGTCTGCAGCGCGGCGAGTCCGATGCGCTGCTTGCGCACGACGTTGGCCGTCGTCATGCTTTGCAGCAGCGCACGCATCTCGTCGATGGCCGCGACCCACCTGCCGGCGGCATCGATCTCCAGGCGAAGATCTTCATCCGAGCGGCGCAGGGCCGACTGCACGGTATCGGAGACTCCGGCCGCGTTGACCGAGGCCGTGATGAAGTCGGCGTTCACGTGCGCCAGCCGGCGGCGGAGCGCGATGGGCACCTGAGCCGATTCCGGAATGGGGATGCGCGCGCGCAGCGCGCGCAGCTCATGCACCACTTCGTCGGGCGAGAGCATGGCCGGCTGCGGTTCCGTTTCCGCAGCCGAGTTGCGGGGCGTTTGATTGTCGTTTGCCATACAGGATCCTTTCTCCCGAAAAACGGGACGCTTTCACCGGCGACGCGCCGGTGATCGGCGAACAGAGTTCCGAGCGCTAGCAGCTCGGGCTTTGTTCACGAGGAAGGAGGAGCTTCGTACTTGCTCGACTCCCCAGCGCGGTGAAAGGGCATGGCTCAACCCGAAGCACCTGTCACCACCGCACCGTTACCCTCGTGGCTGGGAGGAGCTCGGCTCAACTCCCCGCGTCCGCCGCGGGTCATTACTCAAACCGCAGACCGGCGTCGCGTATGTGTATATACGGGCGAGATCGTTTTTGGTTTACCTGTTTCTGTTACAAAAAGGTTACACGCATCCACATCGAGCGACAACGTACATCGATGATGCAGCGCGATACAGACGCGATCTCTCCGATTCATTCGCCGATCATCATCGATGTCGATTGGATGCCCGATGTTCTCGCGGCGATCTCATTCGTGAGCTCCCGCGTGAAGAAAACTCATGCGATCGAGTCGAATGTTCTTCCATTCGAGTCGCGCATCATCGAAATCGATCTCTCGTGAGATCCCCGAGATGACTTCGGTCATCCAATCGTGAGCGCGCCGCTTGCGCGAAGCAAAAACTTCAGCGCACGAGCTTCTCGAACAAATGCGCCAGCGCCGCGGGCAAATCGGCATGCACGCCCGAATGCACGGGCGAGGTTTGAATGATCGTGCTGCGCGGCGCCACCAGCCAGTGAAACCGCTCGCTCTGCGACAACAGACCGATCGGCCCGCCGTCGGGTCCACCGGCACAGATACGAGGAATGGCGTCGAGATAGCTCTGCACCACCTCGCAGTCGATCGACGGCGCCAGCGCGCCGAGACGCGCGGCATCGAGCGCAATCCGCGCATCGAGGAACCGCGCCGTGCGGCTGAACAGAATCACGCCGGCGTTCACGAACTCCCCTCGCTCCACGCGCGGAACGACCCGCACGACCGCGTAGTCAAACGCGTGCACGAACCGCCTCCTCCAGCCACGCGCGCGGTGCTTCCAGTCGCCGCACGAGATAGTCGACGTACGCGCCGCGGTGCGCGGCGACGCCGGGAAAATCCGAATCCTCCTCGAGCCACGAATCCGGAATCAACTTCACGACGCGCTCGATCGCATCGCGCGTGAGCAGCGCCGTCAGCTCTTCATCCACCTCGCGCAACATCTTCGCCCATCGCAGCAACACATGATCGCGGATCTGCGGGAACGGATTCTTCGCGCGTCCCGGGTCGCCGCTCCAGGAGTGATGCACGATCAGCGTCGCGCCATGATCGATCAGCCACAAATCGCGATGCCAGATCAGCAGATTTGTGTTCTTCGCCGTGCGATCGACATTCGTCACCAGCGCATCGAGCCACACGATCGACGACGCGAGCCGCGCCTGACCCGCAACGGCAGCCGCACGCTCAACGAGCGGATCGAACGTGACGGACCCCGGCAAATAGTCGAGCGCGAGATTCAGCCCCACACTCTTGCGCAACAGATCCTGGATCTCGGGATCCGGCTCCGTCTTCGCCATCCGCTCATCGACATTCGCGAAGACGATCTCCGGCACACGCAGACCAAGAAGCCGGGCCAGCTCCCCCGACACCAGTTCCGCGATCAACGCCTTCACCCCCTGCCCCGCCCCGCGAAACTTGAGGACATACGTCCCGTCGTCATCCCCTTCGACGATGGCCGGCAACGAGCCGCCCTCGCGCAGCGGCGTCACGTATTCGGTGGCGGTGATGGTGCGAAGCATGTGCGGAGGGGGATTCTCTCATTGCAGTCCCGATCTCTAGGCAGTAGCTGAAGCGCCGGATTGCTGGAGGTCATCCAGAAACTCCGATCCCGGCGCTATGCCTGTCACGAGCAGGTGATCCCGAGCGCGCGTGCAGGCAACGTACAAGAGGTGACGCTCGGTCTGATAAACCTCCTCCAGATCCGACTCCTCGGCGACTGTTTCGATCCGTTCCTGCAACGGGATGACGCCGTCGTCGCAAGCCATCACCGCCACAGCACGAAATTCGAGTCCTTTGGCAAGGTGCATCGTGGCGATCGTGACCTGGCCCTGCGTCGTTTCCATCTTCTCGCTCAGGACGGCATACGGGACATTCGCCGCTCGCGCCGCCGCTTCGGCACGCGGAATCTCGGCGTTCGAGCGGACAAACAGCGCGATCTCGCGGGGCCGTAATCCTTCGCTGCTGCGTTGCCGGAGCCATGAGGTGACGCGCTGCTGTTCGCTTCCTTCCGATTGCTCCGCCGTCACCACAGGAAGGACACCGTTAAACACGGAGATCGTCCCTGTTCGCTCTTCAGTGATCCCGTCGACATCGGAAAGCTCCGTGCCGAGCAACCGATCGGCGCGCGAACGAATCTGATGAGAGGTGCGGTAGTTGACGCGCAGCCGTGCCGAACGTCCTCGGACGTCGACTCCGAGCTCCTTCCAGGAAAACGGCTGCTGGAAAATTCGTTGACCGAGATCTCCGGTGAAGAACAGCGCGTTCGGACGACTTTCACCGAGCGCCGCCAGGAAACGGAGCTCGGGAACACCGACATCCTGTGCCTCATCCACGATGACGGAATCGAAGATGGGACGCGGAAGCTGCGCCACCTTCTCGGCAAGCCGCCGGAACATCGTGGCGGACGTGATCAGGTTCCGATCGACGAGCTTCGCGCGCACTGCTTCAAAGATCGACCAGAGCAGAATCCGGTGCTTTTCTGCGAGGCGGGTCTTGCGTCCGAGCCTCTGTACGTCGCGATACATTTCCCACGACTCGAGCTGCCACGCGTCCGCAACGATCGACCATTCATTCCAGAGAAAATTGGCGGAGAAGCCGTGGGCATTCGCCGAAGCGGCTGCTTCGGCGAGCATCCGCCGCAGCTCATCTTCCAAGGCGAGCCTCGGAGCTCCGAAGTGAGCCGTGTAAAGACGGCGCCCGATGCTGGGAATCGACTGCACTTCGAGACGTTCCGCGATCCGCGGCTGATTGCCGATCAGCAGCCGCATTCGCAACCGAAGTGCGTTGGCGAGCGTGTCGGAGAACGTAGTGAGCAGCACCCGCGCGTCTTCATGCGTGCGCGCGAGATGCACGGCGCGGTGAAGCGCGACGATGGTTTTGCCCGTTCCCGCCGAGCCACCAACACGCGCAGGACCGTTGAACTCCCGTTCGACCAACTGCCGTTGCGCGGGATGAAGGAAGACGATCCACTTCTCCCATGGCTCGTCGAGCGCGCGCTCCAGCTCTTCGCCGTTCTCGATCACCCGGAAACGCTGCTGCGCATGCGGGTGCGCGAACGCATCGACGTGAGGCGGCAGATCGAGTGCGATGGGCGGGAGCGGTGCGCCGGTCGCGAGATTCAGCAACAGTTCTGCTCCCTCGCGCGGAAGATGCTCGGCAATCTCGAACAGCGTCTCCTCGGTCGCAGCGCGGACGTCGCCGATCCACTCCGGCGGCACGCCATGACTGAGGAATACCCATTCCGGAACATCCGTGAAGAGCGGCTTCGGCGCGTCAGCCGGCGGCGCGGCTTCGACGTACTTCGGAATGACGATCTCTCGAACCGTCTCGCGTACTTCGACAAGTTGCGCCGCTCCCGTCTGCGGATGCCGTTCGATCTTCCGCCGCTCCGCCCACGCGTACGCGGCGTCATGATGATCGACGTAGCAGAGCATCAGACTCGATGCGGTCTTGTGAACGATGAGGCGCAGATCGCTGCCGACGCGCACCGACCAGAAATTCGTATCCTTCGACTTGCTGATGCGATGAAACTGCATCCCGGGACTGGCGGGGTTCAGTTGCAGATCAAACGCCGTCGTCTTGACGAGCTTCTGCTCGTCGCCCGTGAGCTTGGCGAGGCTGTCGGTGAAGGTGTCGGCAATTCGGACGTCCATTGCTATGCCTCGACCTTCACCAGAACCGACTGAGAAGCGATGACCAGCGCGATCTCCTTCTGTCGCGCTTTCTGCAATTCGGGGTCGGCGTGCACCGGCCATTCGACCACGTTTGCGTGCCGCGGCGGCGGTTCGTCGGCGACGACATTCAGATGCTGGGCGCGGACGACAGTGGCTTTGCAAACTGCCGCGCCGTGGAACTTCACTTCCGAGCCAAGAAAAGCCCTGGCTAATTTCCACAGCTCCTGGCGGGGCTCAGCACCGTGGCGAATCACAGAGGTCATTCCGTCTTTCGCCGGAAGAAATGCGGCTCCTTTCACTACGGTCGTACTGAAATGTCCGGAAGAGCGAAGGATCCTTGCGAGATCCTCTTCGTCCGCGACGATCTCAGGCAACCCGGACGGCAGTGGATCGCTCATCGGTCAGATCGCGGATGCCGCCGAGGATTCTCGCGGGAACCGTGTCGCCGTCGAACCGCGCAACCCCGTGGCCGCGATCCGTTCCGTCGATCCAGGCGAAGGCAAGGCGATTCGTCGCGCCCACACTGACGGAGAACGCGCGGGTCCGCGCCACGATCCAATCAAAGGAGATCGAGCCGTCCGGCTCTGGCGCGATGTCTGGCAGTGTGAATCCATCAGGGAGAGCACGCACGAAACTGACAGCACGATCGATCACTTCCCCCGAGATGGAGACTCCTCCCTCCCCATTCCATCCATCGCTTGCGCATTCCAGCGCGAGCTCGTTGATCCGGTCGATCACGGAGCTCTTCGCACCGAAGAGCGCCAGCGAACGGTCGCGTGACGCGATGATCGCTGACGCGGCATCGCGGATCGCGGCCGCCTCACGCGAAACCGCGCTGCTCGTGCGTGTCGCGAGGTACAACGCGAGCGTATATCCCGCGACGGCTATCGAAACAGGTTCAGACATTCTTCCGTAAGTGTCCTCTCAAAAACCCGATTCTTCAAACTGCGGAGAGAAACAATCGCTTCCCGAACACCCTGCCAATCCTCGGGAAGCCTGTTCCGCTGGTCGGAGGTCTCGATATCAAGAATGATCGGCAGCTGATCATTCTCCGGCAGCTGCGTGACCAGATTGACGTTCACCTGATTTTCCGTTGCCACTTCGACCGCGACATGTTGATGCATAAATCCGACGAATTCGAGCGTTTTGCCGTCGGCGAGTTGCGGACTCAATCGCAAGTATTCGCTCAGGTCGACGCCTCCACCGGTCATCGGGAGAAGAATGCGATTGATGAAGCGGAGACCAATGGCGCGAATCTGAACCGGCCTTGTCAACTCGCGAAAGATGTTCCAGCTCCACTCGATATCAGCAAGATAGTCGTCCAGGCTGCTGTATGGAGCGAGGCGATTGAACGTATAACCAGCACTCCGAAACTGCACGATCTGTTTCTCGTCGGTGTGGAGAAACTGGAGGCCTGTGACCTGCTCTCGGACCGCGACGTCTGCCGTGCCAACGGCAGCCGCGGTCCGGAGCTCATGACGCTGCGTGATCTGGCGGCGGGCGATCGGATACGACGCGCTCAAAGCCTGCTTCGCACGCTCCTGCAGCGCGGCAAAGTCGATCGTCGGCGGGAGATCACAGTTGATATCGAGTACCGCCTCGATGATCGGGGCGTGTGCGAGATGAAGGGCGTCCGTCATACGCGGAACACCTTCATCACCTCATCACCGAGATGATTGATGACTTTGACCGCGATCCGGCCGTTCGCCGGCTTCGGGAATGGGCGCGAGGTGTCGCTGTTGAGAGTCGACCATGCTTCCTCGTTGATTTCCGCTTTCAGCGTCGTCTTGAGGGCGCTGTAGGGATCGTTCTGGCCGAGGAAGTAGGCGTGGCGGACGAAGAAGCTTTCCTCGTTGTAGTCGGTGTCGATGAACCAGCAGGCGATGCCCTCGGGACCGGAGCTTTCGACTTTGCCGCTGCTGGGATGAAAGACGTCGACGCCGTTGATCTTGACTTTGATTTGATCGTTGTCCACGTCGACGACGTCGATATCGGGCTCTCCGAAGATGACGAAGAGATTACCCTTCCCGGTGTTCTTGAGATCCTCGGACATGTGGAGATCGGCATTCATGCGCGCCTTCAGAACGGGGACGCTGCCGAGCCTCGCGAATTCGGTGGTGTGCGCCTCGTAATTGAATGCGCAGGCGATGAGGACGTCGAAACCGGCATCAGCCGCCTCACGCGCAGCGACGACGAGATCGGCGCGAAGAACTGTGCCGAATTCCGGGCCGATGAAGATGCCGGCGCGGCGCTCGGCTCCCGATTCACCTTCGACGTAACGTCCTTCCCCGCAGATGTACCTGCCCGGCCATGGCGTCAGCGCCGTAAAAGTGATGCGGTCTTCCTTGTGAGCCTGTTGCACTCCGGCCGTGCGAAGGTTGTCGAGGATCATGGACGGGAAATCGCGCTTCCCCTCGTAGCCCGTACGCTTGTCGGTAAGGCTGTCGATCAGCTCATCGTTCTCGTCGACGCCGAGAACGCGGTGCGGCGAGAGGCTCTCCACGGTGAAGGGACCGGCGACGCGAACCCTTTTGGTATCCTGATACGGCTCGTTGTAGAGATACTCGAACTCCGCCCTTGCGATGATCGAAGCGTCGATCTCCTTCTGCCGCGAGATACGCGCCGCCCACCATTGAGCGTGATAGTTGCGCGCCTGCACATCCCACTTTGCATTCGCCTCGCGCGGAATCTCCCATTCCTCCCATTGCTGGGTCAGTGCGGCGTTGAGTTTCTCGCGCAACGGCTCGAGCTCCTGCTGCCATTTCTCCCAAATGACGTCGATCTCCGCATTGTTGGCGATCGACTTCAGAGTGATATGCTGAACGCGCTCGTAGACGAAACCGTGACGGATATTGTTGTGGACGGGCTTGGAGGGAGGGGGCTTGCGCGTGATTTCTGCTTCCTTTGTTTGTCCTCCACGCGAGTCGGCTAGAAGGTAATAGGGATAGCGGGCACCCATGATGCGAGCGCGGGCGAGTGCGAGTGCAACGCGCGAGGTGTCGATGGTGATCCAACGGCGAGCCCATTGTTCTGCGACTGTCGCTGTCGTTCCAGAACCGCAGGTGGGATCAAGCACTAGATCGCCTGGATCAGTTGTCATCAAGATGCATCGCTCTATGACTTTAGAGTTCGTTTGTACGACATAGACCTTCGCTTCAGTAAAGCTTCCAGTGCTGGTATCAGTCCACAGGTTATGCATTGCGACGACGGGATAGTCGGTCGCCATCCTGACGTACCTAAGGATCTTGCCACTCGATTCCCACAGCCGATTGGCTTTACCGAGACGCTCCAATCCTACAAGATCGGTCTTGAATGTTCCTTTGCCTGGACGAAACAGCGTACCTTTCCATCCAAACTCTTTCAGATCACCTTCGCCTAGCGGTCGCTGACTGACCAAATTATCCGGGAAAAATAATTCATACTGACCCGATCGGATCTCAACGTCATCACCACGCCACATTCTGCCACTTTCATCTCTGACGTATGCGTAATAGTCGAAACCTCCACGATCGGCTTTCCTAAATACGAGCGAGCGGTACTTTGCCTGACTTCGGTCTTTGTAATACCAGAGAATGTAGTCCCCTGACGGCGATAGACCGACTGTTCCCAGCCCGGTTGTGCTTTGAAATGTTATCAACGACGCGAAGTTGCCATCACCAAAGACTTCATCGAGCAGAGCGCGAACTCTGTGAACATTCTCCGATCCGATCTGCACAAATATTGATCCGGAATCCGACAGTAGATCTCGCGCTATCGCCAGCCGATCGCGCAAATACGTCAAATACGAATGAATCCCATCCCGCCACGTATCCCGAAACGCCTTCACCTGTTCCGGTTCACGCGTAATATGCTCGGCCGCGCCATCCTTCACGTCGCGACTGGTCGTCGACCACTGAAAGTTCGAATTGAACTTGATCCCATACGGCGGGTCGAAATAGATGCACTGCACCTTCCCCCGCAGCCCCTCGCGCTCCGCGAGGCTGGCCATGACCTGCAATGAATCGCCGAGGATCATTCGGTTCGACCAATTCTGGTCGTGCTGGTAGAACTCCGTCCGCGCCTCGGCGCTCGGCAGGCCGTTGAAGTCTGCGAACAAATCGAAGTTGGCGCCGGCCTGTTTCGAATCGCTCTCGCTGGTCCGCTTGAGCAGGTCGTCGATGAGCACCTTCGGGTGCACTTTTTCCTGGATGTACAGCGGCGGCGCGGGGACGACGAGATCGGACCAGTCCTGCTCGTCCTTCCCTCGCCAGACCAGCTGGGGGTCGAGATCGCGGTTGCGGCGCTCGTACGCCACCTGCACCGGGGTCTGGCTCTCTTTCTCGATCAGCGACTCGTATTCCGCGGTCGGGATGTTCTTGCGCGACGCTTCTTGCTTGAGCGTCTCTACCTGCTTCAGCGTCTTCCCTTTTTTTGCCATCGTCTTCAGCGCCCCTCACCCGCCGCAGCGCCCACCATGTCGTTGAAGCGCTGCTCGACTTTCGCCGCGAAGTCCATTTCCATCGTCCAAAAGTCCCCCATCTCGGTGAAGGCCCAGCGTCCCCAGTCGCCGCGATTGTTCACACCCGGCACCCAATAGGTCTCCATCGTGGACTTCTTCTCTTTCGCGTTTTCGTAACGGTAGCCTTTGATCTCCACCACGAGGTGGAGCAGGTCGCCGTCGCCGCGGCCGTCGTCGACGAGCACGATGAAGTCGGGACGGTATTTGTGCGACTCGCCTCCGAACTGGTACGGCACTTCGAATCCGAGGCCGTGGTTCTTCACGTAAGCGCGCACCCGCGGGTGTCCCTCGGCGACGCGGCAGAATTCCGCTTCCCAATCGCTGTCGAGGACCACCCAGTTGACGTGGCAGCGGCGCGGGTCGGTCTGCCACCGGCTTCTTTTTGAGGTAGTGAACGTGACGTGGCGCGTCGAGCCGGCCGGATTGTACGGATCGAGAATGGCCTGAATCGGCCGCTCGCTCGCGTGTCCGCGCGTGATGGCAGCGGTGATCTTCTCGCAGGCGACGTCGGCGAATTCGCGGTAGAGGACCTGCGCGGGATACGTGTCGCCCATGCAGACGAGATGATTGTTCAACCACTCTCTGGTAATGCGTTTCAACTGACCGAACAGCGAGAACCGCGGCTCGTCGCCGGCATCGCGCCATTTTTTGAGCAGCAGGTGCGTGGTGAGGTGATAGAGGATCGTCGACCGGCGGACGTCTGCGGTGTGCGCGAGCGTCAGCTCGACTCCTTCGCCGACGATCCCCTGGTTCAGCGTGTGCGTGGCACTCACCATGTCCGGCCGGAGCACGAACGTCGAATCCGGCGTGAAGTTCGCCGTGAGCTTTTCCTCCGGCAATTCAACCCGGTAACCCTCGACGCGAGGGAAGCGGATCTCGCAGCCGTCACGGTCGGGAACGACGGCGTGGACGTGGATCGTTTCGCGCGGCGGTTGCGGCGACACAACCACCGGCTTCGCGTTGAAATCGAACGGAATGCCAAGGACGTCGGCGTATTCGACGTTGAACAGCCGCTGCTCGTTCAGGTCGTACGACTGCCGGCGCAACGCGCGCCCGATGACCTGCTCGCAAAGGAGCTGCGTGCCGAAGGCGCGCACGCCGAGAACGTGGGTGACGGTGTTCGCGTCCCATCCTTCGGTGAGCATGGAGACGGAGACCACACATCGGATCGACTCCCCGAGCTCGCCTTTCTTGCCAACCGTGTTCATCACCTCGCGGAGAAGCTCCTGATCGGTGACGTCTTCCGCGGCGAGGCGGTCACCCGTTTGATCGAGTCGCTCGCGCCGAAACCGGTCAATTTCATCGGCTGCGACGTCACGAAACTTCTCGTCGAGACCTTCGCCGGACTCGAGCTGTTCGCTGTCGATGAGAATCGTTCGTGGGCGCGGCAGCTTGTTCCCGTATTCGTCGTAGTTGCGGAACAGCTCGAACTTGCCGAGGTACGGCGAGGGAGTTCGGCCATTTTCGTCTTCGGGGTATTCGAAACCGGCGATGTAGTCGTACACGAGCTTCGAGGCCGAGGTGTTGTTGCAGACGACGATGAAGCAGGGAGGAACGGCGACGTTCGCCTTCGCCCAGAGCTCGAAGGTCTCTTTGTAGTGGCCGTACAGTGCTTCCAGCGCGGTCTGCAGCTCCACCGGGAGCCTCATCGGATCGAGCTTGCCGGCCTTTCCTCGCCCCTTTCGCGGCATGTCGGCGCGGATGTGCTCCCAAAGATTGCGATACAACGGAGCTTGATTACCCGGAATGTTGTCGGAGACGGGCACACGCGGCAGTTTGACGATGCCGCACTCGATCGCATCCATAAGCGAGAAGTCGCTCATGGTCCAGGGAAACAGCGTCCCTTCGGCGTAGCCCGAGCCGCGCAGGAAAAATGGTGTGGCCGAGAGATCGAACACATGTTGAAGGCCAAGCTTGCGGTCGACAGCTTCGAGACCGGAGATCCATAGACGCGCAGCTTCCTTGTTTCTCTCAGCCTCCTCTTTTTCTTCGCCTTTGAGCGGCTCCTCGTCCGCCGCCTCGGCATCCGGTTTCTCGCGATAGCAATGGTGCGCCTCGTCGTTGATGGCGAGGACGTTCTTCATCCCCATCAGCTCAGGCAACACGCGTTGCAGCATCTGGCCTTCGGTCTCGAGGGTCTGGATTTCGTCGCCGGTCCGTCCTTTCAGCAAGGCGCGTGTGCCCCTGGAGACTTCCAGCGTCTCACGGAGCTTGAAGGCGTGATAGTTCGTGATGATGATCTTCGCGCGATCGAGATCCTGGAGCATGTCCGGCGGCACCAGCTCGCGCGTGCGGTAGTAACTGTCGGGATCGTTCGGCCGCAAAACCCGAAGCCTGTCTTTGATCGTGAGGCCCGGCGTGACGATCAGGAACCCGCGCGTGAAGTGTTTGCTGTTCACGCGGCGAACGGCGTTGATCGTCTGCCACGCGATCAACATGGCCATGACGGTGGTCTTGCCCGCGCCGGTGGCGAGCTTCAACGCGAGTCGCGAGAGGCCCGGGTTCGACCGCTCGTTGGCGGCGCGAAGGAGCTCGAGGAAGCGGCGTCCTACTTTCGTTCCCGGTGCAACCTCGGTGAGCCAGATCGCAGTCTCGACGGCTTCGACCTGACAGAAAAACGGCGTCACATCGTTGAACGCGTAGCTCCGCCAGTGTTGCAGAAGACGCGCGGTCTCCGGGGTGACGTTCCACTGACTCGGATTCTTCAGCTTGCGCCAGCGATCGACGTGGACGCGAAGCTCGTTGATGATTGGCGTCGGATCGTACTGCTGATCCTCGGTCGAAATGCCTCTGCCTTCGTCGAAGACAAGTGCCTTCTGTCCCTGCTTCTGCTTCTTCGGCTTCGGAATCGGGGTGATGTACTTCGCCGGCCGCCGATGAGTCAGGATGTGATTCGTGGGCTGGCCGGTCTCATCGAGCTCCCAATGCTCCGCCGGATAGTCGTAAGGCGAGTTGAGAATCGGCTTTTCGAAAAAAGATTCGGGCATGAATGGCTGGTCAGTTGATAGGATCGCCCAAGCACACGAACTCCGGGCAGACCATCTGACACTATTTTGCCGTTTTTTGTGCTGAACGACCGACTGCTGTCGTGAAGTCTACGACTTTCGCTTGCGGTGACGTGCACGGACAATCGATGGCGGGGAAACTGGAGCCGATGACCGGATTCGAACCGGTGACCTGCTGATTACGAATCAGCTGCTCTACCAACTGAGCTACATCGGCGCGGTGGTAGGAACCTCGCGAAACAGCGCGGGCGCGCATTCTATTCACACGTTCGGGGGCTGTCGAGTAGGATGTCTCCGGGCGCCCTTAGCTCAGCTGGATAGAGCATCAGACTTCGGATCTGAGGGTCGGGGGTTCGAATCCCTCAGGGCGCGCCATTCCTCACCATCTTGCCGAAATCCGAAAGAATCCTGCTCGGGTGTTTCTCCGCCGCGGCGCTCGTGCTGCGCGCTCTCGCGTTTTTTCGCTATCGCTTCGATTCAGATGAGCAGCAGCATCTGCATGTCGCGTGGGGGTGGACGCGGGGGCTCGTGCAATACCGCGATGTCTTCGACAATCACCTTCCGCTTTTCCATCTGCTGACGGCGCCGCTGGTGGCGCTCGTTGGCGAGCGCGCGGACGTTCTGCTGTGGATGCGGCTGCCGATGCTGCTGCTGTTCGGCGTCGTGATCTGGGCGACGTATGTACTCGCCGATGACTTGCGCGTGGGACGGTGGGCGGTGGTGCTGCTCGCGCTGTTCCCGCCGTTTTTTCTGAAGTCGCTGGAGTATCGCAACGACAATCTGTGGACGGCGCTCTGGATGCTGGCGATGGTCGGCGTCGTTCGCCGCTGGCGGCCGTTCGTCATCGGCCTGCTCCTCGGCGGCGCGCTGATGGTCTCGATCAAGACGGTCGTGCTGCTCGTCGCGTTCGTCGTCGCGCTGCGCAAACAGAAGTGGATGGAGATGCTCGCCGGCTTCGCCGTCATTCCTGCGCTGCTGACGATCTACTTCGCGAGCATCGGCGCGCTGGATGACTTGCTGTACTGCAACGTCACGTTCAACTCGCACTTTGCGATGACGCGCAAAGGCCTCTGGGTGTTGCGCCTCCTCTTTCCGCTCCTCCTCGGCCTGATCCTCTGGCTCGCGCGGCGTTATCGTCCGCACTTTTTTGCGGTGCTCATCGCGGTGTACGCGATCACGCTCGTGTCGGCCGGCGCGCCGGTCTCACCGCGCGATTTTCTGCCGCTGATGCCGCTCGCCGCGATTCTGCTCGCGACGTCAGTGACGCAAACGCGCGCATTCGCCGCAATCGCGATCGTCTTCATCGCCGCGCTTTTCTATTACGCCGATCGCTTCGAGAACAACACTGACTGGCACATCACGATGATGCATCAGGTCCTCGGCCTCTCGCGGCCGGGCGAGTCTTTGCTCGATGTCAAAGGCGAGACGATCTTTCGCCGCCGTCCGTTCTATTACGTCTTCGAGAACCTCACGCGCATGCAGATGGCGCACGGAATCATTCGCGATACGGTGGCCGAGGATGTGATCCGCACGCGGACGCACGTCGTGCAGGCGGACGGTCCGATGTGGCCGCCGCGCGCACGCGCGTTTCTCAGTGAGAACTTTCTCGACATGGGACGCCTTCGCGCGTCCGGTCAGTGGCTGACATCGGACGGCTCCTTCACGATTGCGGTGCCGGGCGAGTACCTGTTCGTGGATGAATACGGGCCGCTGACTCGCCCGCGCGTGTTCGCCGCGGGCGCGCATCGATTCATGCCCGTGCGACGTCTTACCGCGGTCGTGTGGGCGACAGCGATTCGGCGAGGGTACTCGCCGTTCAACTTGCGCGATCGCGAGTTCTAGTGGAGCGGCGGCCGCTCTCGGGCGCCGGATTCTCGCGAGGGGTCGGCGGCCGAGGACGCCGCCGCTCCACTAGTCGCCGCGAGGGGCGACTACGTGTACAAGCCGCCGCTTACGTTGAGCACCGTGCCGGTGATGTAGCCAGCCTGTTCGCTTGCGAGGAAAACGACGGCGTAGGCGATGTCGTCGGGAGTGCCGAGGCGTTTGAGCGCGATGTGTTCCGCCAATTTTCCGCGCTGTTCTTCGTTGAGCGCGTCGGTCATTGCGGTCTGGATGTAGCCGGGTGCGACGGCGTTGACGGTGACGTTGCGCGATCCGATCTCGAGCGCGAGCGCTTTGGTGAAGCCGATGATCGCGGCCTTCGACGACGCGTAGTTGACCTGCCCGGCGTTGCCCATCAGACCGACGACCGACGAGATGTTGATCACGCGTCCCCATCGCGCGCGGATCATCTTCTTCACCGCTTCCTGCGTGATCGGAAACGCGGAGTCGAGGTTCGTGCGGATCACATTCGCCCACGCTTCCGGTTTCATCCGGATGAACAAGTCATCCTCGGTGATTCCGGCGTTGTTGACCAGGATGTCGATCGGTCGCTCTTTCACGAGCGCGGCGACGCGCTCGCGCACGTCGGGCGCGGCGATGTCGAGCGCGACGCCGGTCGCGTTGCCGATCTCACTCGCGATCTGATTCACGCGATCAACCGAGCGCGCGGCGCAGAGGACGTGCGCGCCGGTCTCGCCGAGGCGGCGGGCGATCGCTTCGCCGATGCCGCGCGACGCGCCGGTGACGAGCGCGGTTTTTCCGGTGAGATCGATGTTCATTCGTGGCGTCCCTTCAAATGAAAAAGTGCGGCCCGATGATGTGCAGCATCACGTCGCCGGCGAAGTGTCCGAGCATTGCCGCTTCGATGCCCCACTTCACGTACAGCAGTCCGAGAGCGATCGCGACGAGGCCGTTCACGAGGATCACCGCGACGATCACCGTCGGACCGGAATGAATCCAGCGATTCAAGTGCGCTGCGCCGAAGAGCAGCGCGGAGATGACGAGCGCGATCCAAATGCCGATGTGGGTGCCGCTGCCCTCAGCGGCACCGCGACCGCTGAGGGCAGCGGTCGCCACATTGATCAGCCAGACGACGAGCGACACGATGAAGAGCCGGAAGACGATTTCTTCGAGGGTCGCGGAATCGAACGCGATGATGAGCCACTGCCAGAGCGGGATCGATGCTTCTTTGATGATGCGGCTCTGCAGTCCGGCGAGCGGCAGGAGTGCAATCACGATTCCGCCGCAGGCGATGCCGATCAGCAGCGCGATGACTGCGCGTCGCAGCGATGGAATCGACGACCCGAGCTGCACGTGCGCGCCGAACCAGAGGCCGGCCCAGATCATCAGGATGACCACGATCTCGCCGGCGAGGAGCGCGAGCAGTTTCGGCGGATACGGAAAGGAGAGGAACGTGGCGGCGACACCGAGGACGTAGAGCCACCACGTGCGGTTCATGACCGTCCGAGGAACGCCTCGAGCGAAGGCACGTCGGAGACGTTGATCAGTTCCACGTTCGGATCGATGCGTTTGATCATTCCGGTGAGCGCGTTTTTCGGACCGACTTCGACGAAGCGCTTCACGCCCATCGCCACCATCTTCTGCACCGACTCGACCCAGCGCACCGGCGATGCGACTTGCCGCAGCAGCGCGTTGCGGACCGCGGTCGCGGTGCCGATCGGCGACGCGTCGACGTTCGAGATGAGCGCGACCCACAGATCGTGAAAGCTCGCTTCGTCGAGGACCGGTTTCAATCGCTCTTCCGCGGGCTTCATCAATTCGCAGTGGAACGGCGCCGAGACCGGCAGCGGCAGCACGCGCCGCACGCCGTGCTTCTTCGCGATCTCGATGACGCGATCGATGGCGCCCTTCGCGCCGGCGATGACGACTTGCTCCGGCGAGTTGATGTTCGCGACCGACAACACTTCTCCCTGAGCCGCTTCGTCGCAGATCGCGCGCGCCTGCTCGATCGTTCCCAGGACCGCGGCCATGCCGCCCGTCCCGACTGGCACGGCTTCCTGCATGAACTTGCCGCGCGAATGCACGATCTTCGCGGCGTCGGCCGGCTTCAATCCGCCGACGCTGACGATCGCGCTGTATTCGCCGAGAGAGTGGCCGGCGACGAGATCGCGTCGCGCGGCGCCGTGCTCTTCGAGCACCGCGTGCAACGCGGAGGACACGGCGAGAATCGCGGGCTGCGTGTTCTCGGTCAGTTTGAGCTGATCGTCTGGACCTTCGAAGCAGAGCTGCGAGATCGAGTAGCCGAGGGCGGCGTCGATCTCGTCGAAGACGCGACGCGCGGCGGGATATTTTTCGGCGACGTCCTTCCCCATGCCGGCGTACTGGCTGCCCTGCCCTGGAAACACGAATGCGGTGTTGTGCTCCATGTGCGCCGGATCATAATCGAAGCGTGCAGGACGCTCTCGCCCTTCTGATCCGCCAGCTGCGCGGCGCGTATTCGGGCGAGCTCGCGGCCGGCCACGCGTATCGCGGACACTGGCGCAGCGTGCGTGACGCCGCGGAGCGCGAGCGCATCCGGAGCATCGAAGGCGAGGAGTGGCATCACCGCAAGCTCGTCGGCGAGCTGCTCGCGCAAGTCGGCGCGAAGCCGAGCCGCGTGCGCGAGGCGATCTTCTTCGTGATCGGAAAAACGATCGCGGCGCTCTGCCACGTCGGCGGCCGCTTCGTTCCGATGTACGGCGCGGGAAAGCTCGAGCGGCACAACATCGTCGAGTACGAAGACGCGGCGCAATACGCGGCGCGCTGCGGACACGACGAGATGATCGAGTGCCTCCTGACGATGGCCGAAACGGAATGGGAGCACGAGCAGTACTTTCGCGAGCGCGTGGGGGGACATCCGCTGCTGCGCGTGTTCAGGTTGTGGGACCCGCCGCCGCCGAAGGAGACGATTCGGGCGAAGAAGCGGGCGGCGTGAGGCTACGACTCGGCCAGCACCTCGCTGTCGTGCTCGCGCCGATGCAGGTCGCCGATCTTCTCGCGGATCTTCGCGTCGATGCGGTTGACGGCGAAGTCGCGCGCGACGCGGATCGCATTCTTGATCGCCTTCGCGTTCGAGCGGCCGTGGCAGATGATGCAGCCGCCGTTGACGCCGAGGAGCGGGGCGCCGCCGTATTCGTCGTAGTCCATCCGCTTCTTGATGTCGCCGAATGCGTTTCTGAGAATCAGCGCGCCGACTTTGCGTCCGGCAGTGCGCGTCACTTCGTAGCGCAGCCATTTGCTGACTAACTCGCCGAGAGATTCGGACGCCTTCAGCACGACGTTGCCGATGAAGCCGTCGCACACGATGACGTCGGCGTTGCCGTTGAAGACGTCGCGGCCTTCGGCGTTGCCCATGAAATTGAGGCCGGTCTCTTTGAGGACGCGGAACGTCTCTTTCGTCAGCTCGTTGCCTTTGCCTTCTTCTTCGCCGATCGAAAGGAGCCCGACGCGCGGCGACTCGACGCCGAGGATCATCTGCGCGTAGAAGTGGCCCATGACGGCGAACTCGCGCAGGTAGGCCGGCTTCGAGTCGACGTTCGCGCCGACGTCGAGGATGATCGTGTGTCCCGACTCGTTCGCACTCGGCAGGATCGTCGCCAGCGCGGGGCGGCTGACGCCCTCGATCGTGCCAAGCACTTTGTACGCGGACGTCATCGCCGCGCCGGTGTGTCCCGCCGACATCATCACGTTCGCGCGGCCGTCGGCGACGAGGTTCGCGGCGATGCGGACGGACGAGTTGCGCTTGCGCCGCAAAGGCGCGAGCGCGTTGTCGGTCATGTCGATGACTTCGGGCGCATCGACGACGCTGATGCGCGGCGGCGTCGACGCCCCGAGCTTCTCGCGCACGATGTCCGCGCGGCCGACGAGGATGATCTCGACCTCGGGGTACTCTTCAGCAGCGAGCAGCGCGCCTTTGACGATCTCGTCCGGCGCATGATCGCCTCCCATCGCGTCGACCGCGATGCGACAGAGCGGAGTCGCCGTTACGTCGCCAGCCATGGCGCCGCTGATACTAGAGGGTATCCTTCGCGATTACTTCGCGGCCTTTGTAGTACCCGCACTTCGGGCAAACGCGGTGCGGCTGCTTGGCCTCGTGACACTGCGGACACGTGGAGAGCGACTTCGGATCGAGGAAGTCGTGCGCGCGGCGCGTGCGCGTTCTCGCCTTGGAATGGCGTCTTTTTGGATTCGGCATCGTTGAAGCTCCTTAAACGTTTTTCTTTTTCTGTAATTCGTCGCGGATGCCTTTCAACGCATCCCAACGCTCGTCCACGATCAATGCCTCGCACTTGCACGCTTCGCGCGAACGGTTCGCGCCGCACTGCGGGCAGAGACCAAGGCAGCTCTCGTCGCACAACGGCTTCATCGGAATCGAGAGCTGAATTTGTTCCAGCGCGAGGTCTCGTAGCGGGATCGTTCGCTCCGAGTAAAACTCGACGTCGAGCTCTTCCGCAGCGGCGATCTCGATTTCTTCGTTTTCCTCGGAAACCTCGGGACGAGGGCGAAATCTTACGTGAAACGCGGACGTGTGCGCAAACGGATACGGCTCGAGGCAACGCGAACACTGAAGATCGGCCGTGAATCGCGAGTTGCCGTCGGCGACGTATTCGGCTTCGGCATCGCCCGTCGCGACGTTCGCTTCGATGACGATGTTGCCGCCGGCGTCCGTGACTTCTTCGCGGGCGATCTCGTCGCGCGAGAAATCGTACGTGCCGCGATACGTCTGCGGTCCGTACTCGTCGATGACGTCGAAGTCGATGAGGTCGTTCATTTTGGCCGTCCCCGTAACCCGACGAGGCCGCGAATCTATTTCGATGCAATGCGCACGCGCAATTCCTCGACCCCGCCGGAGACGGAGTCGGCGGCCTCGATCGACTTCGCCTGCTGCAGCGCGCTCGTCCAGCGGCGCAAGTCGCGCGCGGAGCGATAGATGCGCGGCGCGAGGAGGCGGAGCGCGCGGTTGTCGCCGAGTTTTTCGAGGATGGGAGCGAAGCGGACGGGATCGAGGCGCAGCGACCAGCGCGTGGCCGGCCAGGGGGACGGCTCGAACGCATCCTTTAAATATAGGGGCATGCTTCGGCGGTCGAAGGAGACGAGGAGCTCGGGGCCGGTGTCGCGCGTTTCGCCGACGAGCTCCACGACTCGAACGATGTTCTGCATCTCCGCTCGCGCTTTATCGTCCGCGGGAATGGCAACGACGCCTTTCGGACGCGGCACCAGCGTTCCGGCGTCGACGTCGTAGAGCGCGATCGAGCCGCCGTTGCTGACGAGGACGGAGAGCTTCGCATCGAGCAGGCGATCGACGTCGTCGAGAATGCGCGGCGCCTCGACGAAGGTGACGGAAAGGAGGGCGTTACGGGGGTGGCGGGCGGTCGTAGGACGTCGTATGACGTCGTAGGACGTCGTAGGACGTCCTACGGCCACTGGAGCACGCGATGTGAGAACGATGTCGTTCGGCGTGAAGCTCACCACCGTCACCGCCGGTCGTTCGATCGGCGGAAACGCTCCGCGAGAGCGATCGCGCTGCACTGCGAACACATCGCCCTTCGGCAAGCCGTTCGCCTGTGCGAGGAGCGCATCGAGATCACGCGCAGGCATTGGCGCGCCGGCGTCGGAGATGAATACGTCGCCGTCCCACGTTCCCGCGGGGCCGAAGATGCGGAAGAGAAACGCACGCACTGTGTCGAGGCGGACGGCGTAGCCGGTTCTCTTCTGTTCGCGCCAGATCACGGCGTCGGCGCGGCCGAAGAGCCACGCGCGCGGGATCTCGTGCTCGGACGTCCACTGCTCGACGGCGTCACGCGTGACGGGATTGGCGAGCAATTTTTTTTGCAGGGCGGCGGCGGTGGGAACGACGGCGAACGAGTCGGCGGACGCGGGGACGCGCGCGACGAGATCGCGCAGCGGAGCGCTCAGCGGAAAATGCACGGGCGTGCCGCTCTTCGGCGTCGTGAGCGCGAGGTACGCGCCGGTCGCGGCGAAGATCGTCGCGATCACGAGGAGGAAGATGAGCAAGCTCCGCGAGTTCATGGAGTGTTGCGCTACTATCGCGCGCCGAGGTTGATTGGATGGCAGATGGCAGACGGCAGATGGCAAGCGCGGAACGCCATCCGCCATCCGCCATCCGCCATCCGATCCTGCCGGCGGTCCGAGTCGTGGTTCACACTCTACGCCATGCGCTCGCGGATCGCGTACGGCGCATTGCGAGGAAGGCGGCGCGGCGCGAAGAGAAGCTGCGCATCGGCGTCGACATCCGCCCGTTTTACGAGCCGCTGACCGGCGTCGGCTGGTACCTGTACTTCGTGCTGCACGAGCTCGCGAAGCACGACGACGTCGAGCTCTATTTGTTCGGCGACGCGCGCGTGACCGATTACGGTCCGGAGCTGCACGCGGACATTCCGTCGAACGCGAAGCTCTGCACGTTCGATCTGCGCGGCATTCCGTGGCGCGACGTGATGCGGCCGATCACGGCCGCGGGATACGTCGCCTGGCTCGCGCTCTCCGACTGCGATGTGTTCTTCGGCGCGAACTATTTTCTGCCGCGGCTGCACGCCGCGATCGCGAAGCGGCGCGTGATCACGATTCACGATCTGACGTACAAGCGCTTTCCGGAGCTGCTGCAAAAGGAGACGCTGGAGAACCTCGAGCGGATGATGGCGCGCGAAATCGCGCAGGCGGACGCGATCATCTGCGTGTCGGAGTCGACGCGGCGCGATCTTATCGAGTTCTATCGCGTCGATCCGACGCGCGCGATCGCGATTCACTCCGGTCTCGCTCCTGCTCCGATCTCCGAGCCGATCGATGGACTCCCGTCGCGCTATCTCCTCTTCGTCTCCACCATCGAGCCGCGCAAGGACCTCGGCACGCTGATCTCCGCCTACGAGCGTCTGCGCGATCCCGATCTCTCGCTCGTCGTCGTCGGAAAAATCGGATGGAAGTCGAAGGACATCGTTCCGCGGCTGCGGCAGCGCGGCATCGTCCATCTCGATTACCTCCGCCCGTCGCAACTCGCGACGGTGTACGAGCGCGCGCACGCGTTCGTGTTCCCGTCGATCTACGAAGGCTTCGGCTTTCCGCTGCTCGAGGCGATGCGGCACGGCATCCCGTCAATCGCCGCGCGCTCGTCGTCGCTGCCGGAGATCGGCGGCGATGCCGCGCTCTACTTTCCGCCGGGCGACGCCGACGCGCTCGAAGTACAGCTGCGCCGCGTCGTCAGCGATCGCGCGCTGCGCGACGAGCTTGCGGCGCGTGGACGCGCGCGCGCGGCCGAGTTCCGATGGGATGCCGCGGGCGAAAAGACGCTGAATGTTTTAAAACGGGTGCTATGAAAGTCGTCATCGACGGTCGCCCGTTGATCGGCAACCGCACCGGCATCGGCGTGCACACGGCCGAGATCGCGCGGCGACTGCCGTTCGAGACGATCATCGCCTCACACAAAGAGATCGACGACAAGAGCGGGCTCGAAGGTTCTGCGTTCCGCGTTCAGCGTTCTGCGCTTGGCGTCTCGTGGCAGCAACTCAAACTCCCGAAAGTCGCAGGCGACGTGCTCTGGGGCCCTCACGGCACTCTCCCGCTGATGACGCGCATTCCTGCCGTCGTCACGCTCCACGACTTCACCTCGATCACGATGCCGTTCCGCCATCGACTGAAGACGATCCTCTCGTTCAATCTGTTGATCGGAGCAAGCTTGGAGATCGCATCGCGTATTGCGTGCGTGTCGCGCGTCGTGGCAAACGAAGCGATGCGCGGCTTCGGCGTGCCGGCGTCGAAGATCGAGATCGTGCCGAACGGCGTCGACGAATTCTTCTCGCCGGACGGCGATGAGGACGACTACATCCTCTACGCGGGCACGCTCGAGCCGCGAAAAGGAATCGACGACCTGCTCGCGGTCTGGTCGTCGCTCTCGCCGCGTCCGCGACTGATCCTTTGCGGCGACGCGGGCTGGCGCACGCGCGTACCTGCTGACGTGGAAGTGACGGGCTACGTGCCGCGCGAGCGGCTTCGCGAGCTGTATCGCCACGCGCGCGCGTTCGTCTATCCCTCGCGCTACGAAGGCTTCGGCATCCCGCCGCTCGAAGCGATGGCGTGCGGCGCGCCGGTGATCGCAACCCGCGTCGGCGCGATCCCTGACTACGCCGAAGGCGCCGCGCTCTTGATTGCGCCGAACGATCGCGACGCGCTGAACGCTGCGCTCACGCGCGTGCTGCACGACGACGCACTGCGCGCGGAGCTGCGCGCGCGCGGACCGGAACGCGCGCGGCTCTTCGGATGGGACCGCGGCGCGCGGACGATGGCGGAGCTGCTGCGATGCGCGTAGGCATCGACGCCCGGAAGATCGCCGACTTCGGGATCGGCACGTACATCCGCGGCCTGCTCACCGCGCTCGTGGACCTCGGCGACCTCGACTACGTCGCCTTCGCACCCGCCGACGCTTCCCTGCCCTCCGGCGTCGAGCACGTCGTCGTCGACGCGCCGCATTACTCCGTGCGCGAGCTGTTTGCGGTCGGGCGGGCGGCGGATCGGGCGCGGCTCGATGTTTTTCACGCGCCGCACTACGTCGTCCCGTTCACGCGCGTGCCGGTCGTCGTCACGATCCACGATCTCATCCATCTCCATCGCCGCAATCCGCTGCAGCGGATGTATGCGAAGACGATGATCGATCGCGCGATCCGCAAGGCGCGGCGGGTGTTGACGGTGAGCGAGACGGTGGCGCGCGAGCTCGCGTGCGATGCGGTCGTCACGCCGAACGGAATCGACGAGGTGTTTCAGCCGGCGAATGTGCCGCGCGAGCACTTCCTCTACGTCGGCAACGACAAGCCGCACAAGAACGTGTCCGCGCTCGTGGATGCATTCACGCGCGTGCCGGACGCGAAGCTCGTTCTCGTCGGCGCGCCGTTCGATCGGTTTCGCGGAAGAGAGCGCGTCGACGTGCGCGGGTTCGTTTCCACGAGCGAGCTCGTGTCGCTTTACCAGCGCGCGATCGCGCTGGTGATGCCGTCGATCGAAGAAGGGTTCGGACTTCCCGCGGCCGAGGCGATGGCCTGCGGAGCTCCGGTCATCACGTCGCGCGCCGCGGCGCTCGTCGAGATCACCGGCGACGCCGCGCTGCACGTCGACGACGACGCGCTCGACGATGCGATGCTGCGCGTCGCGCGCGACGAGACGTTGCGCGCGACGATGATCGCGAAGGGCCTTGAACGCGCGCGCAACTTCACGTGGAAGCGCTGCGCGATGCTCACGCGCGACGTGTTTCGCTCGCTCTGAAAGCGTGGAACACCGTGGAACATCGCGTTCTCATTTCGATTTTCATAAACAAATGCTTGACAATATCGTTTAAGGATTCTATTTTTCGATCAGTAAAACGATGATCGCCAACTGGGAATCAATCTTCAGTCACGTCGCAGGTCATCGGAACGCGTCTCTCCACTCAACGTCATCAAGTCAGCTGGAGCAATCCGGCGAGTTATGCCAAGAGCGCGACCGTGAGGTCCCGTACGGCATGAAAGGTGGTGAGCACTAATGGCTGCGAAAAAGAAAGCTGCGGCGGCGAAGAAGGGCGGCAAGAAGCCCGCGAAGAAGAAATAAGCGATCATCACCGACTTTTGGGGAGTCGTATTCGTCAGGCCGGCGTTTGCCGGCCTGACGTTTTTTTTGGAGGGGACCAGCACGTGCGATCGTGGTTGGTCGGCCGGCGCTTGAACGTGATTTCTGTGCACGGGCCGGGAATGCAGAAGGCAGAAGGCAGAATGAAGAATTGAGAAACCCGTCCGCCGCCGTGACGCACGGAGCTCATCGATGGGAGTGATTCTCAATTCTTCCTTCTGCGTTCTGCGTTCTGCATTCCCGGCCGGTGCGCGCCGCTTTCTGCAACAAGCGACACGCGTCACGGACCGAACCTCGTCCGCAACTTTCAACCGCCCGTCACGTAACTGACATCATGCGAGCCACCGCCTTTGCCTTCGCCTCGTTGTTGATCGCCTCGTCCGCCGCCGCGCAGGACGTCGAGCACAAGTTCCAGACGTCGACGCCGCGCGGAGAGGTGCAGCGCGTCGTGATCGACATGCCGTTCGGCGAGTTCACGGTGCGCAACGGAGCGCCGAACGCGATCAGCGTCGCCGGCATCGCGTCGCGCGACTACGACGGGCAGCGCGAGCGCATCTGGGCGCAGAAGGTCGTCAACGACACGAGCGTGGAGATCGTCGTCGACGGCGCCGAGGCGACCGTCCGCAGAAAGTTCGGCAAGAACGCGTCGAGCTGGCGCGCGCGCAAGTTCACCGGCATCGACGTGAAGCTCGAGCTGCCGCCGGGCATCGACGTGCGATTCGAAACGCACGCCGGCGAGATCGACGTGGCCGGACACTTCGGCGACCTCGACATCGATCTCACCGCCGGCGAGATCGACGTGCGCGTGCCGCGCGCGAGCGTGCGCGAGCTGAACGCCTCCTGCCGCATCGGCGAAGTCCACACCAACCTCGGCACCGAAGTCATCACGCGCGAAGGTCTGTTCCCCGGCAAGACGCACTTCTACAACGCGTCGGGACACGGCCACGTCAACGCGCACACGACGTTCGGCGAAGTGCGTGTGACGCTCACGCAGTAAAGCGCCGCACGAACGCTTCCGCTTCTTCGCGCGTCGTCACCTCACCGCGCACCTGCGCCTCGACCAGCGCGCGTTTCGCGCGGCCGAGCTCCGGCCCGGGCGCGATTCCGATCTCTTCGCCGCGGAGCAGCGGACGGATGGAGAAGTCGGGCAGGTCGAGCGCGTCCTCGCCGCCGAGGACGCGCAGGACGGCGGGAAGTTGCGACGCGACGGATTCGCCGGCGTCGTAGAGCGCGATGCGATCGTGATGATCGATCAGGTTGCGCAGCGTGTGCACGTCGCGCAACAGCACGTGGCCCCAACCGAGATCGTCGCCGCCGAGCAATGCCAGCGCGCCGGCGAGCGAGACATCGTCTGGTATGTGGCGACCGCTGCCCTCAGCGGTCGCGGTGCCGCTGAGGGCAGCGGCACCCACAAATCCCACCACCGAATCGAGCATCGTGCGATGCAGCAGATCGACAGCTTTGCGAAACGCGTTCGAGGAGAAGATGACGGAGAGCTCATACAGCACGCGCTCTTTCGCGACGCGCTCGAGCTTCGGCGCGTGCTCGCGAATCGCGGCGATCGTCGCCTCGTCGATCGTCATCCCGTACTTCACCGCCATCCGCACGCCCTTCAGCGTGCGCAGCGGATCGTCGTCGAAGTTTTCGGCGCGGACCATGCGCACGATTCCTTCGCGCACGTCGCGTTGTCCATCGTGCGGATCGAGGAGCTCGCCGCTTTCGAGATCGACGGCCATGGCGTTGACCGTGAAGTCGCGGCGCTCGAGATCGGAGTCGATGCTGCCGTCGAGCAGCGCGGCGAAGTCGTAGACGTGCTCGGGCAGCACGACGCGCCACGCGCTGAGATGCTGCTGATCGCCGAGGCGGATGACTCTGGAGCCGATCGATCGCGCGGCGGCGAGCGGATCGAGACACGCGACGTCGGCGTCGGCGGGCTCGCGGCCGAGGAGGAGATCGCGGATCGCACCGCCGACGACGTACGAATGCGGGCCGAGCTTCGCGAGCGCGGGAAAGCGGCGCGTCAGCTCGTCACGCCACGACATTGCGCAGCACGCCGATGCCTTCGACTTCGACCTCGACGGTGTCGCCGGCATTGAGCGGGCCGACGCCGGAAGGCGTGCCGGTGAGAATCACGTCGCCCGGCATCAGCGTCATGATCGCGCTGATGTACTCGACGAGGAACGCGCACGAGAAAATCATCTGCGACGTCGAGCCGTTCTGCCGCGTCTCGCCGTTCACGCGCACCTGCACGCGCAAGCTCGACACGTCGAGCTCCGTCTCGATGCACGGCCCGATCGGGCAAAACGTGTCGAAGCCTTTACCGCGCGTGAACTGCACGTCCTTCTTCTGCAGATCGCGCGCGGTGACGTCGTTGGCGCAGGCGAAGCCGAGAACGTAGTTGCGCCAGTTGTCCGCTTTCACATTCTTCGCTTCCTTGCCGACCACGATCGCGAGCTCGCCTTCGTGCTGCACACTCTGCGAGACCGGCGGACGAACGATCGTTCCGTCGGGATCGAGAATCGCGCTCGGCGGCTTCAGAAAAAGCAGCGGCTCGGACGGCGCTTCGTTGCCGAGCTCTTTCGCATGCTCGGCGTAGTTGCGGCCGACGCAAACGATCTTCGTCGGCGTCACCGGCGCGACGAGCTTCGCGCCGGCTGGAACTTCGGACGACTCCAAGACACGACCATCATGTAGATACCGGTAAAGCTTCATTTCACCTTCCGTGTGCCGAAGGGCTAGGCCAACCTACGCAGCCGGCCGTGCCGGCTCATGCGCCGCGATCGTAAATCAACCAGAGGCCGGAAAACCCTCGGAGTAAGCGAAATCTCGATCGATAGAGTTGATGCAGGATCTGGCGATTCGAGTAGTACACCGCCTCCTGCAGGAAGTCCGCGAACAGCGCGTCGAGCTCTTTCGCGAGATCCAGGCTCTGTTTCGCGCGCGTGAACAGCGTCGCCTCGGGGTGCACGCCCGCGGCGATCGCCGTCGCGAGGATCGTCGCCTCTTCATCCACCTTCACGCGCAACGCCGCCGCGCGCACGTGCAGCATCCACAACTCTTCCGTGTCGTTTTCCGACTCCGCGTCGCGGCGGCCGAGGAGTTTCTCGTAGGCCGCGACTTCCCATGGCTCGAGGCGCAGCAGCAGCGTGTCCCTCTGGCCGGATTCGATCGCCACCCCGATGCGCACGAGAAAATCGAGCAGCGGCTCGCCGCGTCCGAACCGCGACGTGACGTCTTCGACATGTTGCGCGTCGTCGAAAAACTGCGCCGGCAATTCCTCGGGTGCTTCTTCTTCGACGTCCAGCCCGCGATCGAGCTGCGCGAGGATGTTGTTCATGCTCGTCTTCAACCGCGAGACGACGTCGTACTTGATGTTCGACTGTGCGCGCAGCGAGTCGAAGCGCTCCTTGAACTCGCGGAAGCGCGCGATCTCTTCGATGAGCGCGGGATTCGCGTCGCCGAAGTTGCGCTCGATCGCGTCGCCGTGCTCCATCAGCTTCGCGGAGTCCTCGAGGATGCGCTGCTCCTCGCCGCGATAGAGGCGGAGGAAGTGATTCTTCGCGGCGACGTTCAGCTCGATGATCGCCAAGAGCACGTCGGGATCGAAGAAGAGATCGCCGACGCGATGTTTGAACGTGCGCGCGTCCTTCAGCAGATTGCGCTCGGCGAGGTCGTCGAACTTCGATGCAGTCGAGATGTCGTCGCGCATCGAGCGCACGGCGCGGGTGACGCGCACGACTTCTTCGCGCGGCGCGGACGCGACGTTGAGCAGCGACACCAGTTCCATCACGCGCGGGCGCAGCTCGAGCGACTCGCGCGTCACGTACTCGCCGCGGCGCGCATCGAAGTCTTCGCCGAGGCGCGTGAAGAGGAAGTCGAGCTTGTCGCGGCGATCGGCTTCGACCGCGTCGGCGTAAAGATAGAAGCGGATCAGGTACTCGATGATCGTGTCGTCCTGACGCTTGAGCCTTTCGAAAAAGCGTCGCAGCAGCGACGGACTGATCGCGTCATCGGCGGCGAGGAGGTAACGCGTCACGCGATCGAGCGCGTCTTCGAGATCGGTGACGGCAGCGATCGTGGCGATGAGCTTTCCCTGCTCCATCGTCGTCGCGAGATCGCGCAGGCGGTGATAGATGCGCGTGAAATCGACGTTGTACGGAAGCGGCGCTGCAAGGAAGTGATGATAGGTGCCGGTGACGAATTGATGCGACGTCCAGGCCGCTTTCAGGCGGTCGGAAATACGCTCGTATCGCTTCTGCAGAGGCAGACTCTCAGCGACCGTCACCCTCAAGACCTCGATGTATGATTCTGGCACGAATGGCACAGACGACGTTAATCAATCGCGAACAGATCGACCGCCGCGTCGCGGAAATGGGGAAGCAGATCAGCGCGGACTTCGCGGGGCAGGACATGATCGCGCTCTGCGTGCTGAAAGGCGCCGTGTTTTTCTGCGCGGACCTCGTGCGCAACATGACGATGGACGTCGCGCTCGACTTCATTCAGATCAGCAGCTACGGCAACGAAAAATATTCGTCGGGCGTGGTGACGATCCTCAAAGAGCCGCAGCTCGACATGCGCGGCAAGGCCGTGCTGATCGTCGAGGACATCATCGACAGCGGGCTCTCCATCCGCGAAGTGAACAACTACATCGAGAGCCGCGGCGCGGCGATGGTGAAGACGGCGGCGTTCCTCGACAAGCCGAAGGCGCGCAAAGTGCCGTTCACGCCGACGTACGTCGGCTTCAGCATCGACCCGCAGTTCGTGATCGGGTACGGACTCGACTTCGCGGAGAAGTACCGCAACATTCCGGAAGTGCAGGTGCTGTCGGACTGACGGGCGTCTTAGAGGCGGAACGGCACGGTGACGTTCCACAGCGTTCGCACGGGCGCGCCGTTTCGATCCTTGCCGGGCGTGTAGCGCCATTCCCTCACGGCGGTCAGCGCCGACATGTCCAACGCCATCGGCAGCGACTTGAGGACCTTCGCGTTACTCACCCGACCATCGCGCTCGATCAACAACTCGAGGATGACGTCGCCCTGAAGACGCGCCTTTCGCGCGACCTCGGTGTAACGCGCCGGCACGGAATGGACCAAGACCGGACGGATCGGCGGAAAGCGCCACGGATCGTTCGGTGATTGCGCGGTCGGAATACGATCGAGCGGATGTTCGGCACGCGGAGCCGGTGCGGGTGCCGGCGGCGGAGCGGCCGCGGCATTCTTCACGGGCTGCGACGGCGGCGTGTCAGGTGTTTGCGCACACGCCGCTGCGAACAGGAGCAGGCCGGCGATGCAACGCATTCTCACGCGCGCAGGTAATCGGGCCGCCAGCTGCGGATGCGGCGTTTGATCGCGTCGCCGCTGCGCAGGTTCTCGTCCGCGATCGTGCGCGCGAGCTCCGGCAGTTCGGCGTCGGAGCAGAAGCGCATCGCGATCAACTGGCTCGTCGAGTAGCGCGATGCGTCGATGCCGAGCTCGCGCAAACGCGCGCGCTCTTCGAAACGGATCAATCGATTCTGTACCGTCAGCGCGAAGACGCGCGCGGAGGCCGTCAGCGCGACTAACGCGACGGCGACGACGACTTCCCACAGATTCGGCCACGACCACCAGCGCACGACGAAGGCGATGCGCACCAGCAGGTTAAGGATGAGCACCGGCATGGCGACGAAGTGGTAAGGCCAGTAATAGCGTTTGTGATTCTCGTAGCTCTGCGTTTCTTCAGCCATCGGGACGACCTCCGCGTTCACGCTGATTCCTTCAGCGTATCAGGTGTCTTCGAGTGGAGTGTGATGATCAGCTGCATCAGCGTCACGTTTACGCGCTGCCATGCCCACGCGGAGATCAGCGTGAGCGTCGTACCGGCGATCGCGATCTCGAGTGCGCGCACACAATGCTCGCAATCGAGTCTCGCAACCTCAAAGGCCAGTACGGTCATCGCGATGAAGCCGAGCACGATCGGCTCGAGCACGAACGGCGGTGCTCGATGCGTGTTCAGTTCTTTCCAGTGATGGGTCGTCGGATACTCCACGAGGCAGGCGAGAACGCCGTACAGCACGTAGATCACACCGGTCGCAGGCGCGGCAAAGAATCGGTTCCCCGGATCGTTGAGGATGAGCGCCGCGACGGTCATCGCGGGCAGCAGCGTCGTCAGCGCGCGCAAAATGCGCATGCGCGAGTTGATGTATCCGAAGACGGACGACTCGATCCGCTGCTTGTGGCCGAACTGCGGGAATGGATCCCGTTTCAGCGGCCATTCGAGGTCGAACCGTTTCATCGCGAATCGGAGCCGACGACGCCGCTCGATGCGCTCGAGGAGCGAGTCCGCGCAGCGGTCATAGAGGATGCCGGCGACATACGCGCCGCCGATGAACATCACGCCGCCGGCGATCTCGTTTAACTCTTTCGGAATCACCGGAAGCACGCCGGCCGCGAGCACCCACACCGTGAGAATCACGAGCGCGCCGATGATCACCTGCTCGACGTACACCTGGGTTACTTCCATGCTGCCTCCAGAGTCGCGCGCGTCTCGTCGAAGGTCGCCAGCCGCATCGCGTCATCGAATGTCAGCCATCGCGATTCCCGCGATTCCTCGGGTGCAACTTGCGAGTGCGCCTCGACGAAGAAGAACGCGATGACCGCGCCGTTGGGGAGCTGCTGCGTGTGAACCGGCCGCACGATGCGTCCGATCACGCCTGCTTCTTCGCGCAATTCGCGCAGCGCGGCCTGCTCCGCGCTCTCGCCCCGCTCGATGTGCCCTTTCGGGAGCACCCACTCGACGGCGTCGCGCGCGGTGCTGCGAACGAGCAGCACTTCGCGGCCGTTGCGTACGGCCACCGCGCCGGCGTGCGTTAACGGAGCGCTGCGCGCGCCTCCGGGAGAATCGCCTGCACCCATTGTGCGTACATTGTCGCTGATGGATGCAGTCCATCACCCGCCACGAGCGACGGATCGCTGCGTCGCGAGATCGCGGTAATGTCGACCCACTTCGCGCCCGCGCGCGCTGCTTCTTCGCGATTGATCGCGTTGAACTGGTCGATCTCGCGCGCGATCTTCACGCGATCGCGTCCTTCCGCGAACGGCGTCACTCCCCAATCCGGAATCGACACGACGATGACGTGCCTGGCGTTGCCGCCGGCGAATCCGATCGCGCGTTTCAGCAGCGCGACGAACTGCGTGCGGTACTCATCCGCACTGCGGCCGCGATATTGATTGTTGACGCCGATCAGCAGCGTGACGAGCTCGTACGGACCTGTCGGTTTTGCCGCGTCGATCGCGGCGTCCAGCTCGTCCGTCGTCCAGCCGGTCTTCGCGATGATCTGCGGCGTACCGAGCTTCAACTGCTTCGCGAGTTGCACGGGGAAGCGCTCGGATGCGTCGACGCTCTCGCCGATCGTGTAGGAATCGCCGAGGGCGAGATACGAGTGGTGCACCACTCCATCCGCGTGCATCGGCGACCATGATGTCAGAAGAAGCACCGCCAGGATCGCGCCGAGGACGTAGCGGTAGTAGATGAAGATGTGCGTGGTGTGCGTGCGGAGGTAGCGCAGCAGGAACCAGATCGACGCCCAGCCGGAGACGAACGCGACGGCGATGGCGATGACGATCGGCTGCGTGCCGATCGCGGCGAGATGTTTGCGCTCGGAGAAAAGCTCGTACAAGCCCGCGGCCGTGATCGCGGGGATGCTCATGATGAAGGAGAAGCGCGCGGCGTATTCGTGCGGGATACGGCGGAACAGCGCGACCATGATCGTCGAGCCGCTGCGCGACGATCCGGGAATCAGCGCGATGCATTGTCCGAATCCGATCGCCAACGCGTCCTTGGCGTTGAAGTCGTCGCGATCGCGAAATCCCTTTCGTCGCGCGTACGCCTCCGACACCTGCATCAGAAAGGCGATGAACACGAGCTGAAAGATCACGACCCAGGTGCTGCGAAACACGCCGTGAATGAAGTCTTTCAGCAATACGCCGAGGACGAGGATCGGGATCGTCGCGAAGATGACGTACCACGCCTCGCGCGAGTCGGGATCCCGGAAGGGATGGCGGAGGCCGCGAAAGAATCCGATCAGCAGTCGCAGGATGTCGCGCGCGAAATAAATGATGACGGCGAGGATCGTTCCGAACTGAATGACCGCCGACGCCGCCGCGCCGGGATCGCCCCAGCCGAGAAGCTCGGGGACGAGCTTGAGGTGGCCGGTCGAGGAGATCGGGATGAATTCGGTGAGGCCTTGAATGAGGCCGAGGACGATGGCTTCGATGGTTGACATATCGGTTGCGCGGTTGCGCGGTCACGCGGTTGCGCGGCAAAACCACCGCGCGACCGCGCAACTGCGCAACCGGAAAATCACATCTCCCAAATCACCGGAAGAATCATCGGCCGCGCTCCCATGCTCTTCCGGAAATACCGCTTCAGCATCGCGCGCATTTTCTCCTGCAGCAGATCGGGATCACGCAACTCTTCTGCCGGACTCGCCGCGAACATGTCGGCGATCGTCTTCTGCACGTCGGCGAGGATCTCCTGGCTCTCGTCGACGTGCACGAGTCCGCGCGTGATGATCTCCGGATCGCGAATCAGTCGTCCGTTGCTGTCGACCGCGACCACCGCGATCACAAACCCATCCTCGGCGAGATGTTGCCGGTCGCGCACGACCACCTCCGGCACCTCCTCCGCCTCCGAGTCGATGAACACTTTCCCCTGCGTCACGCGCTCTTCGAGCACGCGGACCGAGTCGCCTCCGATCTCGACGACCTGGCCGTTCGTGATCACGACGCCGTGCGGCACTCCGACTTCCTTGGCGAGCCGCGCGTGATAGATGAGATGCCGTAGCGTGCCGTGCATCGGGATGAAAAACTTCGGCCGCGTCACGTTGAGCATCAGCTTCAGCTCTTCCTGACATGCATGACCGGAGACGTGCACGTCGGGCTGCTCGTGATGTACGACGTCCGCGCCGCGTCGATAGAGATGATCGATCACGTGCGCGACCGCGCGCTCGTTGCCGGGAATCGTGCGCGCGGAAATGACGACGACGTCGCCACGCTCGATCTCGACCTGTTTGTGCTCGCCGATCGCCATGCGCGACAGAGCGGACGACGGCTCGCCCTGCGTGCCGGTCGTGAGGATCACCAAATCACGTGCAGGCAAATCGGCGGACGGCGCGCGGACCTCGCGCGGAATGCGGAGGTATCCGAGTCGCTCCGCGGTCTCGACGTTGTCGACGAGCGAGCGGCCGACGAGCAGCACTTTGCGGCGGAACTTTTTCGCGAGGTCGATGATCTGCTGCACGCGATGGATGTGCGACGCGAAGGTCGTGACGAGGATGCGTCCGTTCGCGTTCGCGAAGATGCGATCGAGCGCGCTGCCGACCGTGCGCTCCGAGGGGCAGTGGCCGGGCACGAGCGCGTTCGTCGAGTCGCTGACGAGCAGCAGCACGCCCTGCTCGCCGTGATGCGCGAAGCGCGCGAGGTCGGTCGGCTTCGCATCGATCGGCGTGTGATCGATCTTGAAGTCGCCGGTGTGAATGATCGTGCCGGCGGGCGTCGTGATCGCGTAGCCGAGGGCGTCGACGATCGAATGCGTGACGCGAATGGCCTCAATGCGGAACGAGCCGACTTCGACCACGTCGCGCGGCATCACCGCGCGCAGCTCGATATTGTCGATGCCGAATTCTTCGAACTTGTCGGCGACGAAGCCGAGCGTCAGCGGCATTCCGTAAATCGGCAGCGGCAATCGCTCGACGAGAAACGGCACCGCGCCGATGTGATCTTCGTGGCCGTGCGTGAGAAACAGCGCGCGGATCTTCGACGCGTTGTCGAAGAGGTACGTCATGTCGGGGACGATCACGTCGACGCCCATCGTCGTGGCGTCGGGAAACATCATCCCGCAGTCGACGACGATGGCGTCGTCGCCGCACTCGTAGACCATCAGGTTCATGCCGATCTCTCCGAGTCCTCCCAAGGGAATGACTCGGAGGGTCGACGCAGCTTCGCTGCGGATTGAGGATTGAGGATTGAGGATTGAGGAAGAGGGTTGGTCTTCGTGATCCATTTCCTCAATCCTCAATTCTCAATCCTCAATTCCGTAGCGAAGCTACGGATAGATCCGGTTCAACATGCGCGGATAGGGAATGGTCTCCCGCAAATGCGGTACGCCGGATAGCCACGCCACGACTCTCTCAACTCCCATGCCGAAACCGGAGTGCGGGAACGTGCCGTACTTGCGGACGTCGAGGTACCACTGGAACGCCTCGACCGGCAGGTTGTGCTCTTTGATGCGCTGCAGCAGCAGATCGTGATCGTGGATGCGCTGTGAGCCACCGATGATCTCGCCGTAGCCTTCGGGCGCGATCATGTCGAGTCCGAGGGCGACTTGCGGGTCCTGCGGATCGGGCTGCATGTAGAACGCTTTGATCTCGACGGGATAGCGCGAAATCATCACCGGCTTGTCGAAGGAGTTGGCGATCACCGTCTCTTCGTCGCCGCCGAAGTCGTCGCCGAACTTCGCTTCGATGCCGTTCTTCTTCAGCACCTCGATCGCGTCGCGATAGGTGATGCGCGGGAACGGACGCTTCACGTTCTCGAGCTTCGACACGTCGCGTTCGAGCGTCTTCAACTCTTCCTGACAGCGCTCGAGCACGCGTCCGACGATGTACTCGACGTACTCTTCGGCGAGATCCTGCAATCCCTCGAACTCGAGGAACGCGACCTCCGGCTCCACCATCCAGAACTCCATCAGATGGCGTCGCGTCTTCGACTTCTCCGCGCGGAACGTCGGACCGAAGCAGTACACGCGTCCGAACGCCGCGGCCGCGGGCTCGAGATACAACTGGCCCGACTGCGACAGATACGCCTTCTCGCCGAAGTAGTCGGTCTCGAACAGCGTCGACGTCCCTTCGGCCGCATTGGCCGTCAGGATCGGCGAGTCGATCAGCACGAAGTCGCGGTCGTAGAAAAAATCACGGATCGATTTCTCGATCTCATTGCGAATGCGCAGCACGGAGTGCTGCTTCGACGAGCGCAGCCAAAGGTGGCGCAGGTCCATGAGGAACGCCGTGCCGTGCTCCTTCGGCGTGATCGGATAGTCCTGCGTGAGCTGCGTGACCTCGAACGACTCGACGCCGAGCTCCACGCCGCCCGGCGCGCGCGGCTCCGCGCGGACGCTGCCGGTGACGCGCACCGACGACTCCTGCGTCACCTGTTCCACACTGTTCCATGTCGCTTCGTCGACTTCCTTCTTGAAGACGACGCACTGCAGATAGCCGCTGCCGTCGCGGACGATCGGAAACTGCAGCTTCCCCGAGGTGCGCTTGTTGTACAGCCAGCCGTTGACCGTGACCTTCTCGCCAACGTGTTGCGGTAATTCCTTGATACGGACCGTAGTCATGAGGCGGCGGATTATATTTGGACTGCGGCGGCTGCGCCGCAGATCGTCAAAACTCGCGGCTCATGAAACCGTCATCCTGAGCTGCGTGAGACAGCGAAGGATCTCTGAATACGCAAACGTTTCGCATTTAGAGATTCTTCGGCGTCTCCGCGCCTCAGGATGACGGTGTTGTGATTGGTATCGTAAAGCGGCAGAGCAGCTGCCGCAGTCCAAAGATCACGCAACCCGCGGCACTTTCACCACGAGCGACTGCGGCACGATCGTGATCGCGAGTGGCGTCGTCATCGTGAAAACCTCGCCGTCGACGCCGACCTTTACGTGCGCGTGCGTCGACTGCACGCGCATGCGTTGGGTGCGGAAGGAGCGGAAGCCGGGGACTTCGCGGACGCGGCCGGCGAGGTAGCGGGCGACGAATTTCATGAGGCGCAGGCGCGGGGTGTGGGGGAGCCAGTAGACGGAGAGGCGGCCTTCTTCGAGATTCGTTCGCGGCGCTTCGATGCCGATGCGCGAGAGGTCGTACGAGTTGTTCGACACCATGAAGACGTGCGTGCGGATGACTTCGTGGTGGTGTTCGGATTCGACCATGACGGTGACGTGCGGGTATTTGCGGAGCGTGACGTACGACGCGTAAAGGCGCGCTTTCCAGCGCGGGTAGTCGCGTCCGCGCTCTTCGCGTTTCGCGACGAGCTCGGGGTACAAACCCATCGCCACGTTGTTGACGAAGAAGCGCTCGTTGATGCGCGCGGTGTCGATTTGCCGGTGCTCGCCGGTGAGCGCCACTTGCAGCGCGGCGCGCCAATCGAGCGGGATGTTGAGGTCGCGCGCGAAGTGGTTGTAGGTGCCGATCGGAATGACGCCGAGGGATGCGTCGGTGTGGACGACGGCCTGCATGACGTGATGCACGGTGCCGTCGCCGCCGGCAGCGATGAAGAGCTTCGTGTCGCGGCGAAGGTGATCGCGGCAAATTCCCGCGACGTCGAGCTCGCGTGACAGATCGATGACATCGAGCGACGCATCGCGCGCGGCCTCGCGCAGTGCCTCGACCTCAGCGGGCGCGAGCTTCACGCCCGCGCCGCGATTCAGGAAAACCACTCCTTTTGCTGGCAATTTCGTCCGTCCGCGCGGCGTTAAGAGCGCCGATTGTCCATGAGAAAACTGACGCTGTCGCTGCTCCTACTGCAAATCTTCGTCCTTCCTCTTTTCGGGGCCGATGCTCCGAAGGAATGCACCCTCTGCGTCGGCGTCGTCGCTGCCGACGGCGCGGGCGTTCCGACGCTCTCGCGCGTCGCGGAATCGGATCTCGCGTCGTACGCACCGGCGCATCCGTCTGACATCGCGCTCGTCGTCTCCTACACGCTCGACGACAGCAAAGACGCGCTGCTGCAGGTCGAGGAGCACACGAAGACGATCATCGACTGGGCGCGCTCACACGGCCCCTTCGACGCCCTCGGCGTCTCGATCGCGACCAACGATCCGGCGATCGCCGCGTACGCGGTGAAGCGCCTCGCGGTAACGGCGCAGGGACTCGACGTCGCGAAGCGCATCGTCGTGAGCGGCGGCGTCAAAGAGCTCTTCGACAACGGCGCGGGCGGGTACTTCGACGCCGTGCTCGTCGAAGGCGCGCCGGAGGCGCGCACCACTCCGATCGCGGAAACGGTCGCGCTGCTCGCGGAAAAAGATCCATCCAAGAAAATCTTCGCCGTCGTTCCGATCGAGTCGCCGAATGCGACGTTCGATCTCGCGAAGGCGCTGAGCGCCGGCGCGACGCGCGCGTACGCGAATGCGCCGGTCGACGCGAATTCGCTCGCGCAATTCAATCGCTCGATGACCGGCGACTGGGCGTTCGACTCGACGGCGAAGATCAGCGTGCTCGACGCGAAAGGCAACGCCGTCGAGATGCCGGTGCTGAGCTTCGTCCGCGGCGAAGACTTGCGGACGATGCTGATTCCGCGCGGCGATGCAAACGCGCCGTCGATCCTCTCGCTGCCCGCCGATCGTTTTCAGAAGCCGCGCCGCGTCGACGCCGCGGGCGAGCGCGACATCACGGACACCGGCAAGAAAGGCAATCGCCTCCTCGTCGGCTCGCCCAAGACGACGCAGCCGTACGCGGTCGTCGTCGACTACACGGAGAAGCCGAACCGCAACGTGACGAAGGAAACGATCAGCGTCGCGACGGAGCGCGGGATCTCGGTCGAGGAGATCATCCGCAATCAGCAGGCGTACGACGCGTACCAGGAGTCGATTCAGCCGCGCTACGTCGCGCGCAACACGACCAAGCTGCGCTTCGACATCGGGACCGGCAGCGATTCTTTGGAGGCGACGATCGCCGGAGATTACTTCTCCGATCCGAAAGGACGCGCGGACTGGGTGTGGTCGGAGTTCCTGATCAACGGCGTGAAGTGGAAGTACGGACGCATCCCCGAGCTGCCGCTGATCCAGCCGGAAAAAGTCACGCAGCTTCCGCTCGACATTCACCTCACGAACGAATATCGCTACGAGCTCGTTCGCCAGACGGACGTCGACGGATATCGCACGTATGAAGTGCGGTTCGAGCCGCCGCCGAACGCGCCGGAGAATCTGCCGCTCTACCGCGGCACGGTGTGGATCGACACGCGCACGTTCGCGCGCATCCGCATCTCGATGATCCAGCTGCATCTCTCCGGCGAAGTGCTGTCGAACGAAGAGCGCGTCGACTTCACGCCGTTCGCGCGCGAGACGAAGCAGCCGCTGACCGCCGCCGATGCCGCGAAGACGGATCCGCGCGAGCTGATCTGGCTGCCGTACGAAGTCGGCGCGCAGCAGGTGGTCTCCGCGGCCGGACGCGCCAATGTCGTGCAGCGCGCGACGACGTTCAGCAACTTCCGCATCGAGCCACAGGAGTTCGACACGATGCTCGCGCAGGCCTCGGCGTCGGACGCGCGCATGGTGCGCGAGACGCAGACCGGTCTTCGCTATCTCGAAAAGCGCGGCGACGGCGAGCGCGTCGTCAAAGAAGGATTCGACACCTCGCAGCTGTTCATGCTCGGCGGCGTGCATCACGACGCGGGTCTCGACTATCCGGTCGTCCCCCTCGGCGGCATCGACTATTTCAATTTCAATCTCTGGAACAAGGGCATTCAGACGAACGTCTTTTTCGCGGGCGTCGTCGTCGCGGCGAACGCGACGAAGCCGAGCGTCTTCGGCACACGCACGAACATCGGCGCCGATTTCTTCGGCATCGCGCTGCCGGTCACGAACTCGATGTATCGCAACGGCGAAGAGCGCATCGATGAAGCCGTGAAGTCGATTCCGACCAACCTGACGCTGCGCGTCGGACACCCGGTCCTCGGATTCGGCAAGATCGATTTCTCCCTCGGCATCGGCCACGCGTTCTACAAGCGCGGCGACGACACGCCCGACGACTACGTCATTCCGACCGACACGTTCACGATCCAGCCGGGAGTCAGCGGCACGTACACGCGCCGCGGCTACTCGCTCGCCGCGTATTACGAGCACGCGACGCGCACGTCATGGGAGCCGTGGGGCAATCTCGCGGAGTACGACGAGAATCAGAAGAGCTACTCGCGCTTCGGCGGATCGGTCGGCAAGACGTTTTTCCTGCCGGCGTTCCAGCGCTTCAGCGTCGACGTGAATTACCTCGACGGCACGCATCTCGATCGCTTCTCGAAATACGAGCTCGGCTTCTTCGGCGCGCAGCGCGTGCACGGCGTGCGCTCCGGCTCCGTTCGCGCCGAGCGCGCGATCCTCGGACACCTCTCGTACGGCTTCGTTTTCTCGCAGCAGTTCCGCCTCGAGGCGTTCTACGATCACGCGCTGATCGACGACGCGAACGCGGGATTCAAACGCGAGCCGTTCCAGGGACTCGGCATCGCCGGACAAACGGTGGGCCCGTTCGGAACGCTGCTGCGTCTCGACATCGGAAAGACGATCGGACGCAACGCGCAGGACGGCTTTGTTGCGAACGTGGTGTTCTTGAAGTTGTTCTAGCCGCATTTCTCACAGCATCTGAAAAGGCGTGGAGCAAGTGTCAAACGTCATCCTGAGCCGGCGAAGCGCGGCGAAGGATCTCAAGTTACGTAGATTGAGATCTTTCGCCGTCTACGCGGCTC